>Ga0181572_10000127_pt1 | contig 47640 bp, 29 predicted proteins | sample 101ome_26_FD_133004 | JGI IMG/M metagenome (GOLD analysis project Ga0181572, IMG submission 133004) | Coastal salt marsh microbial communities from the Groves Creek Marsh, Skidaway Island, Georgia - 101408AT metaG (megahit assembly) | ecosystem: Environmental > Aquatic > Marine > Intertidal... | reverse complement strand
GCGCAGCGATCGTGGGGGTGCGACGGGAGATGACGCGGTCGCGGGAACGCGCGCGGTTCGCGCGAAGGGTGCGAGAGCGACGACGCGCGCGCGAGAGACGACGAACGCGATGAACGCGACGAACGCGAGGGAGGGAGAAGACTGACGCGCGAACGACGCGTGCGTTGGTGTTTCGTAGGAATATTTGATGCGATCGCCGGACTTTGAGGACGTGTTGACGATTTGGGATTCGTATCACGCGAATCACGCGCAAAAAGTGTGCGCGCCGTTGTTGGCGCTGTGCGCGACGATGATGACGACGGGACGAGACGCGGGCGATGCGGAGGACGAGGGAGACGGAGGTTACGCGGAGGAAGAGACGACGCGCGATCGATTGGCGTTGGATTCGCTCGCGCGCGCCATCATGACGAGACGCATGCGTCACGTGTATAGTCACTTGGGAAGCGGGATTCGCGCGCGCGTGAACGCGGCGTTGATGGTTTTAGCGGCGATAGCGCGACGTGGGCGGAAGAGCGCGGCGGAATTGTTTCGTACGTTTGATTTTACGCTCGCGGCGTTACCGAAGATCGCGGCACCGCCGCGCGAGTTTCACGGGAAGGATGGCGGCGCGCCGACGAAACGGAGACGAGAACCGAGGGACGTCCTCGCCGGGAGCACGCGCCGGGCGTTTTGTGAGTTTGTGCTCTCCTTCTTCGCCGTCAAGGACGACGCGCTGTTGAGACCGGTGTTGGCACAGCGTGTGCTGTTCGGAAACGTCGCGCGGTTCGCGGCGGGGGATGATTACGAGATGCAGCGTAGAATTTTGCGAGTCGTCGTCGACGACGTGATTGCGGACGGAAGCACCGTCCCGGCGAGACTTCGCGCGGCGCTGTTCGGAGACGTGACGTTGGAGCAACTCGCGACGATGGCGGGACAGAGCAAGGATGAAACGTCCGCGGCTGGTCAGGTGGCGACGATGGCGACGAACGTGCTCGTGCGTCTGTTCACCGACCCCGCGCACGGACTCGTGCAAGAAAAATCCGCCGCCTCGTCGAAAAAGTGCGCCTCCGTCGTCAGACTGTTACAAAAACTTCGTCCGATCGAGTGCGACGCGCACTTGAAGATTTTGCTCACGGCGTGCGAAACGCAGCCCGCGTTGGCGACGATGTACTTACCTGGAGCGAGGTACGCGCTCGAACCGCGTCTTTCGGCGCATTGGCTCGCGAGCGCGAGCGTCCTGGGACGCATCGCCGTCGCCGCGGGGAGAGATGCGAGCTCGTGCGCGGCCGCCGCGCGTCTGGACGGCGTCACCGCGATCGGTGAGAGCGAAGGATCGACGTACGTCCGAGCGGTCATCCCGCCCGGCATGACGAAGAGCGCGCTGTCGAAGGGGTTGGCGCACGCGTCGCCGATTATTCGACACGCGTCGTTGTGTCTCCTCGTCAACGTCGTTCGCGCGGTTCGCGACAGACTCGCGCATTTGAACGCCGCCATCAAAGACGCGAGAGAGGCTGGGAAGGATCAGGTGTGGCGTCTCGAGGAGCTGGCGTCGTACGCGAGGCTCGCCGCGTTGACGTTTTTACCCGAGGCGCAATCCATCGTGGCGGCGTACGCGGCGTGTAAAGCGACGTCGGGCGAGGGAAAAGACGCCGCGTTACTCGCGCGGTGTCACGCGCTCGATGCGCTAGCGACGCTCATCGCCGCGGTACCGGAAACGCTCCTCGAGGCAAAGGTGGATCTGCACAAGCTCTTACCAGCGAACGATCCCACGAGTTTACCGCCTCCGGAGCTCGCCACCGTGGTCAACGTCCTGTGCGCGTCGAGAGGTTTATCGATCGAGAACGCCGCCGACGCCGCCGCCACCGTCGACGACGACGATGATGAATTGGACGTGTCGACGCACGATTCAGGCGTCAATCAGGGCCACCTCCTCTCTGCGTTGCGCGTGGTCATGTTCGCGACGTCGGCCGAGGCGCGGTCGGCGGCGAGACGTCTGGCGAGACGGTACTTGGCCACGTCCGGCGCGTTGGACGGCCGCGCATCCGAGGCCGAGGTGTGGATAGATAAACTCACCTCGTTCAACGCGACCGGTTTCGAGTTCCCGCGCGACGTGCTCATGTGTTGCACCGAGTTTTTAGCCGAGGCAACGACGACGGCGGCTCGTCGACGATTTAAGCACGACGCGACGATTCGCGACGAATTAAAAGCGAAACACGACCGACGTCCTCGCCGATATTCGGTGCCTGATCTCACCGAGGAACACCTCGAGTCGGCGACGACGTCGGTGAGTGCGCTCGCCTTGACGGTGGCGGAGAGCGTCGGCAAGGTTATGAAGAGCGCGAAACGGTCGCTCGACTTCAAATCCGCCGTCGCCTCGTACGCGGCGGCAACACTGACGCGTTTGGTGCAAACGAGTTTCGATCCGTGGGCCCTCGCCGCGTGCGTCAGGGAGCGTCTCGGCGACGACGACGACGACGACGACGGGCATCCAATCGTGGTTTCGCTTCGAGACTTTATGAATCAATGTCTCGACGACGTCGTCGTCGCGCCGACGGGGAGCGACGACCTCGACCTCGACCGATTGGCGTCGCTCTCACCCACTGAGCGCGGCTTAGCGTTGTTTTCGTACCACGCGCGCGCGACGACGATGGACGTGACGCGCGGGGACGTCATCGCGTTCGCCATGTACGGATCGAGCGCGAGCGAGATGGACGAAGACGTCGCGTTGAAGGCGTCCCTCGTCGACGGTTTGGACGTCGTCTCCGTCGTCGCGGCGTGCGCGTGTGGACCGTCTGGTTTGGCGAGCGACGACGCGGGACGAGCCGCAGTCGCGCGTGAATTCTGCGCGCGCGCCATCGCGAATTGTCCAACGCGCGTCGTCGTGCCGGTGACGCGCGCCGTCGTGTTTTGGTGCAAACAGAGTCGCGCGCGAGGCGACGCGGCGACGGCGAGACGACTGCTCTCGTTGGGACACGTCGCCCTCAACCGCGCGCGCGAAGAGTCTCGAGACGTCTTGCACGCGACAAGACGCGCGTTGTTCGCGCAGACGTCTCTGTACGTCGTCTACGACGACGAGATGAGCGATGCGATCGCGGGCGTCGTGGCGAGAGACGTCGCTGCGTCTCGCGACGACGTCGACGAGACGCTCCTCGCGCCGTACGTACGTCGAGCTGTCGATCGATTGCGCGACGTCATCGAGTCTCGAGACATCGTCACCGCGAGCGTCGACGTCTCTCTCGTCGCGTTGGCGACGAACGATGAAAAAATAGCGTCGCTTCGATCGAGCGAAGAGGCGAAGAAGTTCGCCGTCGCCGTGAGCGTCGCGTCCGCGTCCGCGTCCGCGACGTCCTCGAGCGCGCGCGTGCGCATGCACGCGCTCCGTCTCGCCGTACGAACGGCGTTGAACGACACCGTGAGCGATGTGATCGTCGCCGACGCGTGTGCGGTGGCTGAAAACGCGTTGAAACTCGTCGCGGTGGACGGTTCAAAGGAGAGCGTCGACGGGACGACGCCGGATTTCGCAGCCGCTCCCGAAGCGTTGGAGTTGGTCCAGCGCGTCGTCGACGATCCGCGCTCGACGCGACTCGTGACGTTGGCGTCGCACTTCGTCTCACACTCGGATACGCTCGCGCTGACGTTCATCGAAAAGGTCACCGAGAGACGACTCTCGAGAGACGATTTCAGGGCGCTGTCGCCCGTCGCGCAGAGCGCGTTGCGTTGGGACGCCCTCTATGACTTATCCCCGGCGTCTCGCGCGCTCGCTCAAAAGTATCGCGATCTGTTGATGGATGAATGTTTCTTCGCCGACGGCGCGCTGGACGACGTTTTTGAGACGCACGCGACGGACGCGTTGGCGTCGTGCATGAAAATCGCGCCGCTCGACGCCGACGACGCCAGACGCGAGGCGTTGGCGCGGCGCGCCATGCCACCGACCGGCTGGATCATCGATCGAGACGGCGCGCGTGCGCGCATCGCCATCGATCTCTTTCTCGCGAGCGACGATGCGACGCACCGCGTGATGATCACGACGTCGCTCTTGCGCACGCTCGCGTCGACGACGACGCCGACGGCGACGAAGACGCGAGACGTCGCCACGGAGAAGCATCTCGCGGAATCTCTGACGCGCGCGCTCGACCATCTCTCGACGACGCGCGCGTCGGACGTGGACGCGAGCACGCTCGATGCGCTCGTGCGAGCGGCGGAAGAATTCACGACGCAATCCGTGACGCACAAGTTTCGCGCGCACCGACGATTCGCCGTCGTCGGAAAGACGTGCGCGGCGCTCGAGAAGCTTCAAACGTCCAACTTTGAGATGAAATCGTTCGCCGAGCGCGCGATGACGCGCATCGTCTCGCACCCTCTGTTCGAACGCGCCATCGTAGACGCGCACGGGGACCCGGAGTCGACGCTTCCGTCCACCATCGGAGAGATGGCGACGACGGTGAAATCCGTCGTCGAGGTGGTCGTCGACGCCTCGGCGGAGCCGCGCCGCGACGACGAACGCTCGAATGCGAGCGCGCTCAAACTCGAAATTTTACGCGCGTTGCGAACGTTGTGGAGGATGCAACACGCCGACGGCGCGAACGTGTCGAAAGCGTGTCGCGCGTGGCGCACGCAGAGCGTCGGCGTGCTCGCGACTGTCGCCGCCGGATACGGAGCGACGATGAGCGAAACCGACCGTCTCGCGCACGCGTTCATGCTCGACGTCGACGCAAGCACGGGCGGCGGCGCGCTTCGCTCGCTCGCATACTTGTGGGGAGAATCTGTCACGCACTTCGTTCGAGCTACCGTCTCGGTGCGACGACACGAAAACGAAGACTACGACGTCGGCGACGTCTTGTATTCGGAACCGTCGCCCGCGCTCGTGGCGGCGGCGATTCGCGAGGGGTCACCGCCGGACGCGCGCCGCGCGGCGGCCACCGTGTCTCGATACCCCATTCATCTCACGACGCCGATGACCGAGCCGAGTCTGCGAGAGAGCGAGGACGAGTACGCGACGTTCGGGTACGACCCGTCTTGGACGCTTCCGTTTACGCTGCGCGCGCTGCGATCCGAAGCGCTCGAGCCTCGGGAAGCCATCGCGTGGGGATTGGTGTCTCTCGCCGCCGCCGCGCTCTCGTCGCGCGATGAACATACGAGAAAGATTGCGTGTGCGATATTGGCGACGGTAGACGAGCGCGTGCGCGATCCGCTGGTGTCCTTCAGGGAGCGCACGCAAGTCGTCGCGTGTCTGAGCGCGATGCGCAACGCCGTGACGACGCCGGCAATCCGTTGGTCTTCCCCGAGCGCGATGCTCGCCGCCGAGTGTCTGATGTCGTGTCTGTATCCAGAGACGGAGACGTTCTTGCCGCTTCAGAGACAATTGAATAAGCGAGCGGCGCTCGATCTCGACGGGTTGCCCATGTTTTTGCCGATGCTCAACAGCGGCGACGCCGAGGCGCGACATCACAGACTCTGGATCCTTCGTCTCCTCCGCGCGTCGCTCAAGGATGACGTCGACGCGACCATTTTTAGGAAAAACTTCGCGCTGGAGGTCATCATGAGTCATCACACGACGACTCTCGCCGAGCCGTTCGTGCGCTTTTTGATGCTCGACCTCGTCGCGCGCGCGTGCGCCCTCGCGCCCGCCGCGCGTCCTCTGGTCGAGGGGGGCGGTCTCATAGCGTGGTTAGCCTCCGTCGTGCGCACGGTGTGCACTCCCGATAAGTGTGGCATTCGTTCCATCGATAACACCGCGCTGAGGGTGGCGACGGCCAAAGCTGCGACCACGGCGCTCGTGACGTTGATTCGGCAAAAGGGGTCGATTTACTTGGGACCGACGGGCACGGCGGCGGATTATCTGTCGGCGTTACAGACCATTCGCGCGTCGATCCTCGGCGGCGACGTCGACGTCGACGGAGGAAATGCGACCAAGCTCTCTCGCGGTGACGTCGCCGCGAGACAAGCGGCTCTGGGACCGTACTTGCAGTTACACGCGGAGCTCGCGGCGAGACTTCGCAGACGCATCGCCGAAGTCGCCGATCCGGTGGAAATCGCCAATCTCTGTCGCGCCGTCGATCGTGTGCCGGATGCTCGCGAACTTCGTGACGATATGTTTAACGTCATCGTCACGTCGGAGGGTGGTGGTCAGTACGCGAGACGGTGCACTCGCGAAACGCGCGGCGCGTTGGCCAACGCAGTGACGCGTTCGGCGGCGTGGGCCGCCGCGCACGCCGCCGACGTGTTCGTCCGAGTGTCTGCGCGCGCGGGTCAAGAGGCATTTGAAAAGACCGCGCGATGGTGCGCGAGCGCGCTCGCGAACGGGGAGAGCGCGTTCGTGAACGCGCTTTTGTCCACGCCTGAGTGCGGCGGCGCGTCGCGATTCGCGGCGTTGATGGCGTGTTGCGAACGATCCTCCGGAGACGAGGCGAGACGCGCGTTACGTCTCCCGACCATCGCGGCGCAGTTTTACATCGTGCGCGCCGCGCACGCGCGCGATGCAAGCAGTGCAAACGCGCTGTCGGAGACGGACGAATCGATGGCGCGCGCGCTCGACGCCGTCGATGCATCCGCGCTCGCGCCAGGCGGCGCGCTCGATACGATCGTCGCGGCGAGCGCCTCCGGGGACTCGCGCGCGGCGGCGATCGCGCGTGGATTCCTTCGATCCATCTTATCCGGCGTCGAGGAAGAGGCGAACGCCTTCGCGAGACTCGTCGTCGAGAAAACACATGTAGACATAGCCGTTAGAGGGGTGGAGACCGGTTCGCGCAAACGGTCGAAGCTCGTGTAAACTATTTAGTCGGACGCTTAGGTAGAATGACAGACGAACCGAACCCGCCGACTCGAGCGATCGCTCTGGACGCGCACCGTTGCTGGAGACGAACAAGATCAAGTCTCTTACAATATGTTCAAAGGAATTGAAGGCTAAAGCTTTGGCTGTATGGCTACGGGCGACCGCGCGAAACGCTCGCCGTGACGAGAACCGCGCGCGCGTCTGCGCGCGACTCGACAAGAAATTCAAGTGCGCGCGCACTTAAACGTTCACAACCTTTTGGATGATCTGGTCAGCAATCGCAGACGCTTGCTTGTCAACTTGCGCCGCGGAATCCTTCTTCGCCGCCTCCAAAGCGACCATCGCTTGCGCGATTTGCGCGTCGACCTCCGCCTTGGCCTTGTCCGCCGCGGCGGCGACGTCGGCGTCCATCTTCGCCTTCATCGCCGCGACTTCGGACGCGACTTCAGCGCGCGCATCCGCGATGATCTTTTCCTTCTCCGCCTACGCACGCGTACGACAACAATCACATCAGTCAGTCTCCGCGCGATCTCTCTCTCCATCGCGGCGATCCATCCACATCCCTTGCGGATAAACCCCAAAATGATGGGTGGCGCGTGGCGCGTCCGAGGGGATCGATCCCCTCCCTCGCGCGTCCTCGTCCCCGCGCGACGTCGCGATCGCGCGCGCACAAAATATTTCTCGCGCGACGTACAATCAAACCATCGACCTCGGCCGAGTTGTCACCGACCGCGGCGAGTTGCGAACGAATGAGCTCGTCCCGATCGTCGAGCGCCTTGCCCACCGGCCCGAAGACGGTCTTGTCGAGGATGGTCATCAAGATCAAGAACTCGGTGGCGATGATGGGAAGGGTGAGATCGAAATCGAACAATTTACCCGCCTCGGCGTGCGCCGCCGGGACGAGCGCGGCCGCCTGCGCGGCGAGCGTGAGCGCCGGAAGCTTGACGCGATCGATCGCGGATGCGATCTTCGCCTTGGGCGCGGTGACCTTGGTGGTGGCGGTCTTCTTCGCCGTCGTCGCCTTGGCGACGACGGAGACGTGCGCGCGAGCGCTGGCGGTCACGAAGGACATATCGTCGGTGGCGAGTTCGGTGCGGAACCGCGCGCGCGAGTGCGGCGCGAGGGTGGATGCGTCGCGCACGTCACGGATGCGCGCGCAAACGTCTGGATGGGGGGTGAATCGACCGGTCACGACCCCTCAACCAGTCCCTCTCGGTCGTGTAGAATCATGGATCACGATACCCTCGGGGCAAATCCGACGATTGGTTTTATCGTCCGGTTCGTCCATAGTGGAGGTCTTCAAAACACTGTCTGATTTTGGTTTCACGGCGACACGTCGTCGGCCGAGTCCCCTCGCGTCGACCGATCGCGACCGGTGAAGAGAAAAGTCGTTTCGACGCGCGTCGACGGCGTCGACTCGTCGCGTCGTCGCGTCGTCACGTCGTCGCGTCGGTCCATGGGCCGACGTCCGCACGGGTACGGCGTGGCGTCGAACGTCACCGGATTCGCGACCGAGAAGCGCGTGGCGTGTCGCGCGTGGACGACGTGTTTTTGTTTCCCGTGCGTGGGCGAGAGTCGGTGCCAACCGGGCGATTTCGGGTATCGGGCGCACGTGCTCGTGTTCGCGTGCGCGCGCGTGCGGGCGAACGCGCGCGCGGTGGTTGGAGTGGGGGACGTGGTGGAGAACGCGGCGATGCGCATGCACGGCGACACGCTGAAACGGTTGATTGAACGATACGAAGAGGATGTGTTTCGAGTCGACGTCTTCGAGTCGGACGGGACGGTGAAAATCGAGCGTCGCGCGGGGGAACAGGCGAGAAAGCGTGTGTTGTTGTGGGTCTCGCACTTGAAGTGTCCGAACGGTACGCCGGTGCCGATGGAGCTCGTGGACGAGTACGTGGGGGCGCGAGACGTGTTGTGTTGACGCGTTCGTGCGGCGGATACAACTAACAACCGACTCCGAGGGCGGGTCACGAGGTCCGAAGACGCGTCGACAGGGGGGAGAACGCGACTCGCGGTGCGCAAAGATGCGCGTTCACGCGTTCGCCTCGGTCGTCGTCGCCGCGCTCACCGCGTGCGCCGCGGCGAAGAATGAGACATCTTCTTCTTACGGGCGTTTACAAATAACCGAAGTGTCGTACGAACAACTCTCTGCGAAAGACGCGGTAGCAAAGGATGACGTTTTCGACTCTTCGGATTGGATCGAACTTTTCAATCCGTCGGAAACGGAAACCGTAAACGTCACGGGATGGGCTTTCACCGATCAGAGCGCGCGTCGCATAAAAAAACGGCCAGGCGAATCGAAAAAACATTGGTTCGTGTTTCCAAAACTCCTCCTCCCACCGAAATCTTTCCGCGTTCTCGCGCGGGACGAGATGGCGTTCCGAAGAGCGTACCGCGAACGTCCGCGCGCGATCGACGCCCTCGTGCGTGGCGAATTCGGGTTCGGGCTTTCCAGCAAAGGGGAGACGCTTCGCATCGTCGACGAACGCAACGAAACCGTCTTCGAATTCACATACGACGACAAGGCACCCTGGCCGGACACGAGGGAGGGTGGACACTCTCTTGAGATCATCGACGTTCGTCTCGATCCAAATCTCGCATATTCTTGGATCACGTCCAAGGAACAAGGCGGCACGCCGGGCGAGATCAACTCGGTCTCCGTGGCGTGGTAACCGTCGTCGGCCTCGATCGCGCGTACGTATGTCAAACCTCACTCACGGCGAGCGCGTGGGGAAGTGTTGATAATTTTCATCGATCGAATTTCAAATTGCTATCGTAGCGGTCTACTTGCTGTCTATTTGATTGAAGATCCCGACGGCGTCTCCGGCGCGGTGCACTCGCCCGCCTCGCACGCGAGCACCTTGTCACCGTATACAGCCTTGCCATCCTTCACGACGAGCTTTTCTTTCACGGCGTCCCAGAACTTGCTCTTGCACTCCTTCGGGAAAGTCGCCGGAACCGACATGCCGGCCGGCGTCACGGCGTCGCCGCACTTGGCGGTTTCCGGAACCTTGACGAGCTTCACCTTTTGTTCGCCGTCAGCCTCGAACTCGGTGGCCAAAATCATAGCCTCCGAGGTCTGACCGGCCAACTTGGCGACCTTCAGGTTGATGATGGTCAAAACCATCGCATCCTTGAGCTCCCCTTCCGGAACGAATTTGCGCAAACCGGTGACCACTTGTCGCGGAGCTTCCTCGCCGACGTCAACCTTGCACAAATAAAGCTTATCGCTATTCTCAACGTGTCCGACCTCGACCACGCGCCCGACGACGAGCTTCGCCTTCTCCATCGGGTCAACGTCCGCGACCGGCGCCGCCGGTTTCTTCTCCTTCTTTTCCTTCTTTTGTCCGCCCGCCGCGCCTTCGCCGCCTTCGCTCGACGTCGGTTTCTTCACCCCCTCGCCCTTCGGCTTGATCACCGGATTCAGCATGGCGACGATGTAATCGCACGTTTGATCGAACGCCCCCGGCATCGGATTGTTCACCTCGAACGGCTTCGTGAGCACGTATCCCGTCTTTTCGCACTTCACCTTGGTGACCCCCGGCGGCGCCGATCGTCCACCGATCGCGACGTCGCTCGGCGTCGCGGACGTCTTCGCGTCGTCCATGAGCGCGTGCGCGAAGGCGGACATGGTCTCCATCGTTCTCTTCGTCGTCTCTGACTCGCTTCGACGCGCGAACCGTCGACGCGCGGCTGGGTGTGTCGGCGATCGCTCGGGGCGGGTCGTCTGGGTCGTGACTCAGTCCCACAGTGGGTACTCTCACGAGGAGTCGTAAACGGTGGACCTTCCTTTGGAAAACGCCCGTCGAAACGCCTTCCGACCGCGAGACGCCGCCGCGCGTCAGAGCGCGCGCATGACGTACGAGGCGGATTCGGCGTCGGATTCCGACGAGGACAAATGCGACGCGCGCGCGCGAAGGGCGGAGTCGGAGATCGAGCGCGAGGTTGACGCGGAGCTCGGCGAGGATGGGGCGTACGACGCGAGTACTTGGGAAGGATTTTGGCGACGCGCGACGGCGACGAACGAGGCGAAAATGCGACGGGCGGGATTGGATCCGCGCGCTGAGGAGACGAAAGAGAGGTTCAGTCGTCACGGTCAGCGATTGAAGCTCGGAAAACCGGTGGACGGGGAGACGGTGTACTGCTTTGGGTGCGAGAAGGAGTGCGAAGAGACGTACGAGTGCGCGCAGTGCTTGGAGATTTACCGCGCGCGTGCAAAAAAGGTGGCGTTCGACGCTTGGGAGCGCGCCTTCTTTTGTTCGGGCGACTGTTACGTCAAACACTGGGACGAGCACAAGACTCGTCACGGACCGAGCACGGCCGGTCCGACGAAGCTCGACGGCTCGGTGCACGAATTCGAAGCGCCGAAAGGGCACGGCGCGTTGTGGCACGGCGTTGATTTACGACGCGTTGAATTCGAAGAATGCGTGCCGATACTATAGGTAATACAGAAGCTACTATTCTATGATGAAATCTAATCCGGCGTCAACAGCTCGCTCTCACCCGCAGCGACTTTCGCGCGACAAACTTCGGCGACTACGAGTTCGCTCTGCATCGGCGGCGCGCTCGGAGCCGACGACTGATCATCGAACGGGTCGTCGTCGTTTTGAAACGCTCGAGGTTTATTTGATTCCTCCGATCGATACTTGGAGGGCGACGACGCATAGTCGCCGAAGCCGCGCGACGCGTCGCCGCCCGGCACTCCGTGCGCTCTCAAATACTCAGCCAACTCGAAGTGGTTGTACTGATGCGCGATGTCGACCGCGGTACGTCCGTGCTCGTCTCTCGCGTTCGGCGCCGCACCGAGAAGCAAGAGTTTCTTGCACGTCGATTTGTTCCCGTTCGCCGCCGCAATCATCAACAACGTCTGTCCACCGCTCGTCTCGTCGCGCGAGTCCACGAACAAACCCTTCACTTCGACCAACTCTTCGATGTCTCGGGGTCTGTTACGTCTGCACGCTCTGATCGCCGCCGTCATGAGCTTGGCCTCGCGGGCAAAGTCGGACTGCGGTTCGTCGTCGTCGTCGTCGTCGTCGTCGTCGTACAACCGACTCGCCTCTTCGGGATTGATCCACGTCGTCTCGTCGCTGAACGACGGTATGTTTGGGTTCGTGAGAATCTCTAAAATTTGTCCCGCGATCACGCCGACGCTGGCGATCTCCGTGAACAGCGAATACGCCGCGGCGACCTCCGGCGACCCGGAGTGTTCCACCGCGCGCGCGAACGTCTCGTAATCCATGCGCATTCTCTGCGATCGCTCATCGAACTGCGTCACCAAAAACGTAAACACCGAGCACGCCTCCGCTTCCGTCATATTTTTCCATCGCACGCTCGTCGTCACCGGATCTATCGCACCGTCCAATCGTTTCGGCGTCCACAGCGCGCCGCCTCGCGCGCTCGTCAACGCGTTTAAGAAATCACTCAGCAACACGTTCCCTCGCCCCCCCTCATCGCACAGCGCGCAAAACCGTCGAAACACCGCACCACGCGCCGTATCCACCCCGCGTTCGACCGCGTCTTCAAATTCCAACGCGCGCGCCATCGTCTCTCGCCGCGTCGGCGCGTCGACGCTCCCGAACCCCTTGAGAATCAAATTCCGCAACAACCGACCCGGTTTCTCCCCCCCGCGCGGCCGCAGCGCCTCCCACAGGTACGTCGCTCGCCGCGCCTCTACGTCTCGTTCCACCCGCGCGTTTCTCGCCGCACTGCGTCGTCGTCGTCTCGTCAGTCACCGCGTCGCGTCGTCCCGCGCCCATTCCCACGCCCAACCACCGCCCAAATCGTCGAGTCCCTCCGTCGCGCCCTTCGATCCGTCTCCCCCCCCCACCGATCACGAGTCGACGTCTCGCCGTCATCGCGCGCGCGCACCTCGACGCGCACGTCCCCATCGCCAACGTCCCGCGCGGGCGCTCGGTCGCCGCGCCCCCGTCTCGCGGTCGAGTCGACTTTCCGAGCGATGCGGTCGACCTTTTCGTCCCGCGGGCGCGTCGCACACGCGGGTGTCCGGTCTCGGGATACGACGAGTCATGACCCGTCGGTGAGTCTCATCCACGGGTCACGACTCGTCGCGTGTCCCCCACCCGATCGTCCCGCCGCGACGCCGTGTCGACCGCCGCCCGCGACGGTCGGGGGCGCGAGAGGGCGCGTGGGGGACACCGTGATGGGTCGTGACTCGTCGATACGACGACCACAGACCCGACCCTCTCGGTCGCGCTTTTCCGCGCGAGAGACGTCGGGAAGACGGCGGGAAGACGTCGGCGCGGCACTCGCGCGCGGGTTCGTCGAGCGCGCGACGAGCGCGGGGACGATCGGTGCGGTGCGTGTGTGTGCGCGTGCGTGCGCGGGGGTGGGGGGTCGACGCGACGCGTGTGCCCGCGGACGCGACGTCGGGGAAACGCGTCGCGGGACGCGCGCGGGGTGAAGGGCAATCCAGCGCGCGGATGATGGCGCGTGGACGCGCGCGCGAGGACGCGCGAGGGTGTGAACGGCGCGGGATCGGTGGGAACGAAATGTTTGCGTCGATCGGTGGGGTGGTGGCGAGGCGCGGGCGCGCGAGGCGAGCGCGCGGGCGAGGGGTGCGATGGGAAAAGTGATCGGGTTTTGCGGTGGCGCGATGTCGTGGGCCACGCGCGCGATCGCGCGCGGACGTAGGGGCTGCGCGAACGCTCGAGGCGAGCGATCGAAGGGTGGGGCGGAGGGAATGAATAGCGCGCGAGAGACGGTGAGACGATGAGAGACTGACGATGATACCACGCGCGCGTCGTGGGACGGTACTCTATTCGTAGGCTGCAAAGCAGATCCAACCCGAAGTCGGACGCGAATCAACGAGCTCGTCAAAATGAGCAAGAAACAAGCGGCCAAGGAGGAGCGCGCCGCCGCTCTCCGTAAGGATGTCGACTTTGTCGAACACACCTGGGAAGAGGACAGGCTGTACGCGCACTTTGGCTGTACTTTGGAACAAGGTTTGACCTCGGCGCAAGTTCTCGAGAACCGCGCCAAGTACGGCGAAAACCGATTGACTCCGCCGGAAGTCACGCCGTGGTACATCAAGTTCTTGTTGCAATTCGCCAACTTTTTCGCGCTTTTGCTCCTCGGTGGTGGTGTCCTTTGCTTTGTCGGTTACGCCATCGATAGCGAAAAGGACCAAACCAACTTGTACCTCGGCGTCGTGCTTTTCACCGTCGTCATGATCACCGCGACTTTCTCCTTCTTGCAAGAAGCCAAGTCCGAGGCCATCATGGAAGGTTTCAAGAGCATGATTCCGAAGAAGTGCAAGGCGATTCGTGACGGCAAGGGTGTCGTCATCGACGCCTGGGAGCTCGTCCCGGGTGACGTCGTCGACCTCAACGACGGCGACCAAGTGCCGGCGGACATTCGTGTGATGCGTAGTAACGAACTCAAGGTTGACAACTCGTCTTTGACGGGTGAGTCCGAACCGCAAGATCGTACTCCGGCGCTCACTCGTGACGCCGCGGGTAACCTTGTCACCCAGCCGCTCGAAGCCACCAACTTGTGCTTCTACACGACCATCATCAACTCTGGTTCCGGCCGCGGTGTCGTCATCGGTAGCGGTGACCGCACCGTCATGGGTCAAATCGCCGGTCTCGCCACGGAAACGTCGGGCGAAGCGTCGCCGATCAACAAGGAAATCGCCAGATTCATCGGTCTCATCTCTTACGTCGCCATCACCCTCGGCGTCGTCTTCTTCGTCGTCGGTTTGACCAACGGTACTGACATCATCCAGAACGTCGTGTTCATGATCGGTATCATCGTCGCGAACGTTCCGGAAGGTTTGCTCGCCACTGTGACCGTGTCTTTGGCTTTGACCGCCAAGCGCATGCACGCCAAAAACGTTCTCGTGAAGAACCTCGAAGCCGTCGAAACGCTCGGCTCTACGACGGTCATCGCTTCCGATAAGACGGGTACGCTCACGCAAAACCGTATGACTGTGCAACACGCATGGTACGATGACGAAGTCTACTTCTGCCCGGCGGGTAAGAACATTCCGGATCTCAAGGTTATCTCTGAACCAGGTCAAACGCCGGATGGTGAACCGTTCTACGACTCCAAGTCTGAAGCGTTCCAACGCCTTCTCCAAGTCGCCACTTTGTGTAACAACGCCGAGTACTTGACGAAGCAAGACGACGGTTCCTTCATCGACCTCAAGGCTGAGATGATGAACCCGAACTTCAACATTCTTAAGCAACCGGCGACGGGCGACGCCTCGGAGCAAGGTTTGCTCAAGTTGGTGCAACCCCTCAACGACGCTCTCGAGACGCGCGCTGCGTACCCGAAGTTGTTCGAGATCAAGTTCAACTCCACCAACAAGTGGCAGCTCTCTATCCACGCGCAACCGGGCGGCAAGCCGCCGCTTCTTGTGCTCAAGGGTGCCCCGGAACGCGTCTTGGCCAAGTGCACCTCGTACTTCTCCAAGGGTAAGGTGAGCTCCAAGGATGCCGCCTTCGAGTCCAAGTACACGACTTCTTACGAAGAGCTCGGTGGCCGCGGTGAGCGCGTCCTCGGTTTCGCCTACAAGGAACTTTCTGGCTTCAAGAACGACTTCAAGTTTTCGCAAAAGCCGAAGCCGAACTTCCCGATTGATGACCTCACCTTCGTCGGTCTCCTCTCTCTCATTGATCCGCCGCGCGAAGGTGTTCCAGAAGCCGTGATGAAGTGCAACCGCGCTCGCATCAAGGTGTACATGGTTACCGGTGACCACCCGATCACCGCCGCCGCCATCGCCAAGCAAGTGAACATCATCAGCCAAGAGAACATCGACAATGGCTCCGCTATTGTCGTCAAGGGTGACGACATTCGTGAATGGACTGAGATTGAAGATCCGGTCGCTCAACGCGCTAAGTGGGATGCCGCTCTCGATCACAAGCAAATCGTCTGGGCGCGCGTGTCTCCGGCTCATAAGCTTCTCATCGTTGAAAACTGCCAACGCCGCGGTGAAATCGTCGCCGTCACTGGCGATGGTGTCAACGATGCGCCGGCCCTCAAGAAGGGTGACATCGGCGTTGCCATGGGTATCGCCGGTAAGGACGTCTCCAAGGAAGCTGCCGATATGATTCTCATGGATGACAACTTCGCGTCCATCGTTAACGGCGTCGAGGAAGGTCGTCTCATCTTCGACAACCTCAAGAAGTCCATTGCGTACACGCTTTCCTCCAACATTCCGGAAATCGCTCCGTTCTTGTGCTACATCACGATGAAGATTCCGTCTCCGTTGACGACTGTGCTCATCCTGTGCGTTGATCTCGGTACGGACATGGTTCCTGCCATTTCCATGGCGTACGAAACCAAGGAAGCTGACATTATGGATCGCCCGCCGCGCAACGCGCGCACCGATCGCTTGGTCAACTTCCGCTTGATCTCCTTCGCCTACTTGCAAATCGGTATCATTCAAGCTTTGGCTGGTTTCTTCACCTACATGCTCGTGCTCAACGACTACGGTTACACGCCGAGCATCTTGATGGGCAACGGTTTGGAATGGACTGAGAGTTCGCTTCTCTGTACGCTCAACGGTGACAGCCTCGTCGACACCAATCAAATGAAGGGCTACTACCGTCCGTTGAAGTGTGGCTTCGGTTGTGCCGACGACAATCGCGCGGCCATGGCCAACGTGTGCACGGGCGGTTGCTCCATTCCGCCGAACTACGTCCCGCGCATCGTCGAGACGACGACCTCGCCGTTCCTCTCCACTCTCGCCACGTCGTCGGGAATCACCAACGCGTTCGATCCGTTCCTCGAGTTCGATGGAAATGGATTCCGTGGCGAAGGCAACACGTGCAGCCGTTCTTGCGCCGACTTCGCCGCCAACCCGGCCAACTATGGCGCCACGACCTCTGACGAGTACAAAATGATGAACTACATGTGCGGTCTCCCCAACTCGGCGGACTGGGGTTTCTCTCGCTCGTACGTCGACAAGGCTGCGATCGCGCCGAAGGGTGCCTACTACTGGTGGAACGGTGCGCCTCAAACGCACCCGAACCCCGATTATCAAACCGCCGCGCTCGAGTACGCTCAAACGGCGTATTTCATCACGATTATCATCGTCCAGTGGGCTGATTTGATGATTGCCAAGACGCGCAAACTGTCCATCTTCGAGCAAGGCATGGGTAACGACTTCATGAACTTTGGTTTGATCTTCGAAACCGTCCTCGGTGCGACGTTGTGCTACACGCCCATCTTCAACCAAGTGTTCGGCACGCGTCCGTTGCACATACTTCACTGGTTCTCTGGTTTGCCGTGGTCAATCTTGATTTTCTCGTACGATGAGCTGCGCAAATCCTTCATTCGCGCCAACCCGAAGGGCTGGCTCGACCGATGGACGTATTGGTAAACGCCACGCAAGTTGGCTAGACATTTCTACTAGCATAAAAATATCATGTTTTATATGACGAATGTTCTCTGTTCATCGTTTTCTACTCATTTTTACAAATCTACCGCGCTTCTAAGCGTCGAAAAACCGTCGCCTCAGACTATGTCGTGCTTCAACTCCAACGCATTGCATATCTTTCCGATGCAACACGCCGCGCTCAGCGGATACTGCGACACGGAGATGAAATCATCCGTATACGCCACGTCCACTTTCCCGTGCGCCATCGCTCCCACCGTGAACACCACCGTCGCGTCATCCGGCAACGATTTGACGTAGTCGGGTAACTTTTTCACCTCGGGCGCGCTAAACGAAAATCCCACGCGCCTCGCCCCCGCGGGAAAATATCTCGTCACCGGCTGTTTCACCACCTGCATAAGCTTCTCTGGCCCATTGCTCGCCCGCACGCTCAGCTTTTGCAACAACTGTGCGATGAGTCCACAAAACCGTTTAAACGTCCGCGGCACGCGCGTCTTCGGCGACACGCGAAACAACACGTTCTTTTGCGTGTTGACGTAAATCGCCTTCACCCGACCCGCCTTGTTCAGCGGCGAGTCCAGGATGGCCAACAACGCCTGATGACAAATGTCCGGTCGATGATCCCCGGGCTGTTTCCCGTGTCGACGGATGAAATTCGCGTGGTCGTCGCAGTTGAGGATGGCGTACCCTTTCCCAACCTTGGCCGTCTCGAGCGTGGCGAGTTCGAGGACGAAGACGTACCCACCGCCGTCGAGCGCGGACGCGGGCGTCTCAGGATCGGGCGGGGGCGGCTCCATCCCGTCGTGCGTCGCGTCGAGCGGTCGATCGATCCGTCGTCGCGTCGTGAGAGTGGCGGGTACGCGCGGACGTCCCGGCGGCGGGATTTCGTTCGAGTGGGCGCGTGACATGTTGACGAGTCATGAACCGTCAATAGTCCATCCTGGAAAGAATGTTGGGCGCGCGACGCGTCGAGAGTGCGCGACGCGAGGGGCGCGGTGGTGGCGATGTCGTCATCGTTCGCGTGTTCGTGTTCGTCGTCGTCGTCGGCGGCGAGGCGGAGTGAAGACGCGACGCGAGGACGATGGGCGTCGCAGCCTCGTCGTCCTCATCATCTTCACTATCATCGTCATCAGCGCGGTGATCGAGACGCGCGCGCGAGAGGAAGAGGCGACACCGTGATTCGACGCGCGGGGGCGTTTACGAAATTGATTGAGATTCCCGCGGCGCGCGCGGTGGCGAAAGGGTTGATGGTACCGGCGAGACATTTCGTGGACGGCGCGAACGGCGGCGAGCTCGTGCTCGACGACGTGCGGGCGAGGATACCGGACGTCGACGTCGTCCCGGCGGACGAGGCGGAGATGCAACCGTTGAGCGGGTACGATGTGGGTGAGGTACCGTTCGTCATGCAGGCGGTGTGTTATTACGAAAAGACGCTGGACGTGGGGACGTTGGAGACGGCGCTGCGAAAGGCGCTGCGCAAGTATCCGATGTTGTCGGGACGGTTGGATTTAAGACGCGAGGGTTGGCAGAATAAAGGGGTGAAACTCACCAACGACGGCGTGCCCCTGCGCGTGGTGAGAGACAATGATCAGCGGTTCGAGGATTTGCCGCAGGATTACGCCGACGCGACGCGACGGTTTTTGGATTTCGCGCCGTGGGTAGACTTGATGTTGGGCGACGCGCCCGTGTTCACGGCGAAAGTGACGCAGTGCGCGGGAGGAGGGAGCGTGTTGGGGGTGTGCATGTCGCACGCGGTGAGCGATGGGCAAGGATTTATTGAATTTTTAGTGACGTGGGCCAAGGCGGCGAACGACGAAGAACATCCGCTGGGCGATCCGGTGTTTGATCGAAGTCTCGTGGCGCAACCCGCCGCGGACGCCACCGTGGAGGAGATGCGCGCGATGCTCTCAAAGGAAGGATTCGATAACATCAACTCTGGGGCAATGCTCGCGAACGCGCTCATGGCGGGTCGCCGCATCGTGCCCGATTTCTTGCGGTTTCCGGCGGGAAATCGCATGATGGTGAGCGTCTCCGAGGAGAACATGCGGCGCCTGCGCGACGCGTCGGGCGCCGCGAACGATAACGAGGCTCTGAGTGCGCACTCGTGGCTCGCGTTGGCAGACTTGTGCGGTTTGCCGAACGGCACGCCTCTCGAACACGTCACCGTCGTCAGCGGACGCGGCGGTCGCACGGGTTTACCGGACATGTACTTTGGCAACGCCGCCATCGGCGTGTGCACCGGCAGAGTGAGCGTCGGCGACTATTCGACGTTGGCGGAAGTGCGCGACGGCTTACGACCCGGTTTCACGAAGGCGATGATGCGTCGCAACAAGTATTTGATGCTCACCGAAGCGGCGTTTCGCGCAGGCGTCAATGGATTCGATTTCGACATCATGGCTTTTATGCAAGGACAGATGGTGTGGTGCAACAATTTGGTTGAAATTTATAAAAAGTTGTACGATTTGGATTTCGGCACGGGTGGACCCACGCTCGCGCTCCCGCCCGAGCTCAACGATATCGTGCAGATTCAGTGCTCGAGACCGGATCGAGCGACGGGAGCGCCGGCAGGGGCGAACGGCGTGGAGATGTTCATCAATCTACCTCCGACGATGATGAACACGTTGCGTCGTCCGGAATCCATAGAGCGCCTGGCGGGGAGGCGAGGGATTCGATAGATGTGTGTAAAAACAATCTGCTGCTACATTATATTCACATTGTGTCTACTACCGTTAGAATCCGTCTGGAACGGAAAAATCGTTTTCAGTCACGTCTAGCGCGCCGAGCTCGGTGGCGGCGTCGGCATCCGCTTGCAACGCCTTCTTCGTCGGCGGCGAAGGGGGCGGGTACGGCGCCGGCGGGGGCGGGGGCGGCGGGGGCGGTGGGACATCTTTGCTCCGGTCGATCAGTGAATCGACAGACCCGTCGTCTATCGATTTACGCTTTTTGTGACGCTTGGGCGTCGCCGTCGAGTTGCTTGTCCGAGGCACCGTCGCGTTGACAGCGGGCGGCGGCGGCGGCGACGGTGTCACGTCCGCTCTGATTGGGTCTCCCGCGGGTCCCATTCTCACAGTCTCACCATTTTTCGCGCGTCGAACGATGACAATCTCTCTGTCGTCGTCGTCGTCATCGACGTACGCGTCCGTATCGATCAAGCTCTTCAGTTTTGAGCTCGCCTTGAGATAATCCTCCGCGGCTTCGGCGGCGGTGCGGTCGTCGTCGTCTTCGGGTTTATTCGTTCGCCCTCCGTGCGACGATCCGTGCCCGCTCTCGCCCACCGCTGCCGTTGACTGCTGATTTCCTTTTGCCACCTCGCTGAGTAACTTTAACACATCCTTCGTTTGAATCTTCACCGTGTCCCCGTCGTCGTCATCGCCGTCGTTTTTCGCCGCGGCGGGAAATTGACTGTACGCTCGAATCAGTCTGTCCCTATCCTCTCGCGTCGAACCTTCGGGTAACTCGAGAGTATCCTCCAGCGCGTACCCGTGCGGCACGAGCGCGTGCTCTCGATGTTCACCCTTCGGCATGCCGTCCAAGTAATCCTTGAGCGACCACGCCTTGACGTGCGATCCGCCGTGCGGCATCTTCCATCCCCAAAAGTATCCCTGAATTCCCGCCCCGCGATACGCCTGCTCTTGATGTTCAAACATGATGTCCAACACCTCTCTGTTTGAGCACGAACGCGACGAATCCGAAAACGTCGCGAGCGACCACTCCGACACAGCGAGATGTTGCACGCCGTATGTAGTCGCCGCCGCGCGCAACGTCCCCGCCCACTCGCCCGCACGCTCGCCGACGCGTCGCGCGATGACGGATGGTTTGTCCGCGCAACTGAACGCACACCCGGTGTTTGACCCACCCATGCACCCGGTGTACGACCACGCAAAGTAGTGATGGACGTCCAACACCGCCCACGTCTCGAGCTCTTTCACCGTAAACTGCGATCGCATCCACGCCGCCATGTCGGCGACGTTGAGATCCAGCGTCTCGATCAAGTTGACGTACAGAAACGGGACGCGTTCGCCGTCCGGCACGCCACCGTCGACGATTTCATCCCTGTACGTCTGCACCGCGTTCGCGAGCCAGTGCAACACCTCGGTGCGCTTATTCGGGAGTTTATGTCCGGGTTCGTTGAGGAGTGTGACGCCGTGCACCGCCGCGCGCGACTCGGGCGGAAGCGCCTTGAACCATCTGAGCATGGTGCGCACGACGCCCAATCCCGTGCGCGCGAGGTCCTCGCGAGAGAACATCATCGGTGGGTGCGGGAACACGCCGTTGTACGTCCCCACCGAAGCACCTCCGGGCATGTTGTGTAAATCTATGAGCACTTTGAGTCCGGCGTTTCGAATGCGCTCGACGACGGCGTCCAAGTCGGCGCCCGCCATGTTCACGAAGAGTCTGTCTGGATACACCGGATCTACGAGCACGCGCTCGCCGCCGCGAGGCACCTTGGATGGATCTCGCGCGAACACGCTCCACGACACGGGCAAACGCACGAACTCGATGCCTCGAGACGCGATGTCTAACAAGTCTTCGTCGGTGACGTATTGCGCGCGATGGGCGGCGAAACTCGACGTCGCCACCTTGGCGCCGTACTTCTTGACGAGTTTATTCACCAAATCACCCTCCGACGCCCACGCGAACCCGAGACTTTTCGCATCCGGGAACATGGGTGGAAAACACACACCGTTTTCGTCGCGTCTCCCGGCGTCTACGGCGTGCGATGCGCCCTGCGCGAAGAACCACTCCTCGAGTTGTAACCAACCGCTCAGCGCCACGCCCGTCGTCCTTCCCGCATCGAATTTCGTCGCCGGGTGCGCCGTCGACTCCACTCCGCGAAACTCACCGAACGACGACGACGATGTCAACGACGATGATGTCTCTCTCCCACTCGTCGGCCTCGTCGTCGCTAATCGCGTCGAATCCTCCGGCGTCGCGTCCTTCGCTTTAAAGACATTCCAGCTCCGCCTCGGCGACGCGGGCGGTTCCGCCCTCGACGCCGTCACGTTCCCGCTCGCGCGATGTCGCGCGGTGACTAATCCACGCACACCCTCCTGCACCGCCGCCGTCGCCCCCAAGTACGCCCGCACGCCCACGAGCGCGCCCAACGCCAGCAACGGCGCCGCGCACAGCGCCGCGCTCGCCGCGCCCCATCGCCTCGACCGTCGCCCCGACGCCTCCGCCGTCCACGCCGCGCCCTCGCCGGGAACGCCACCACCACCCCCGACGATGGAACCGCCCGAAAACGGGCCGTAAAACTTCCCGCGCGCGCGCGTCGACCGCCCGCGCGACGCCTCGGCGCCAACACCATGCGCGAGAGGGTCGAGGATCAATCTCGACCGCTCGGTCGGCATCGCGCGCGAGCTCGTCCCCGCGCGCGACGACGATGACGACGACGACGACGCGATCGAGAGCCTCTCTCGTCGCGCGTCGTCGCCTCTCTCGACGCCGTCGCTCGCGCGACTCTGTCGCCACGAGCGACGGAAAAACGATTGACGACCGATGTCCGCGGGGGGACTCTCGACCGGTCACGACTCAGACGCGTGTGTTCACGGGTCATGACTCGACATACTCGAGGGACTCCATTCTCACATCCATCCGCCGCCACTTTTCGTCATCCATCCGACGCGTCGTCGACGTCGTTCGTCGCCTCGCGTCGCGAGGAGAGAGTCGCGTGGATAGAATCGCGCGTCATGGACTGTGAATTCTGGGGCGCCGTCATTCCCGCCGGGAAATCGCTGCGCGTGGACGTCGTCACGGATGAGGAGTACATTCACGTCAGTCAGGTGGCGCTGGGCGCGAACGCGACGTCCGGACGCACGACGCTCACGCTCGCGGTCGCGGACGACGCCGAGGAGAGCGGGGCGAGAGCGGGGGAAAAGCCGCAGACGCTGTGCACGCTGACGCCGAGCGTGTGCGATCAGATTGGATTGGACGTGGTGGTGGACGCGGCGTTCGTGCTCAGGGCGGAGGGGGCGAACGACGTGCACGTGTCGGGATGGAGACAGGCGAACGATGGGATCGATGAGGAGGAGGAGGCGAGAGTGTTGGAGGAATTGGCGCTGGAGATGTCGTCAGACGAGGAGAGCGATGAGGATGAGGATGAGAGCGATGACGACGACGACGACGACGACGACGACGACGACGACATGGACGTGGACGACGAAGACGAAGACGCGTCGTTGGACGCGGTGAGCGACGAAGACGAAGAAGCCGTCGATGCGGATTCGAGCGACGACGACGATGACGACGACGATGACGACGACGATGATTTCGAGACCCCGTATGAGCTCGATGATTTGCCGAGTGATGGCGATTTGTTCAGCGATAGCGAGAGCGATGACGACAGAGCGTTCGCGAAGGCTATGGGCGTGGACAGCGAAGATAGCGACAGCGACGACGATGAGGACGAGCCCGCCGTGCCCGCGGAGGAAGCCGTCGTGAAGGTTGTCGGGGGAAGCGAGTCCGAATCGGAGTCCGAATCGGACTCTGAGTCGGAGGAATCGGCGCCGTCTGCGAAGAAGGCGACGCCGGCGAAATCTACGCCGGCGAAGCAAGCGACGCCGAAATCAGCGAAGAAGTCCGTCAAGGAAGTGTCGAGCGAATCCGAATCTAGCGATGAAGAGTCCGAGTCCAAGTCCAGCGACGAATCGGAAAGTGAGGAGGAAGACGTGAAAGCGCCGGCGGAGGCTTCTTCCGATTCCGAATCCGAGTCGGACAAGGAAGAATCGGACAGCGACAAATCGGAGAGCGAACAGCCCGCCGCTAGCGCGAAGAAGGCGCAACAAAAGAAGGCCGACTCCGAATCTGAGGAAGAATCTGACTCCGAATCTGACTCCGAATCTAAGGAAGAAAAGAACGATGATGATGACGATGATGATGACGAGGATTCTTCCGACGATTCTTCCGACGAGGACGAATCCGACAGTGATGCTGGTCCTAGAGCTGGTTCCTCCGATTCATCCGATTCATCTGACTCTGAAGACTCTGACGATTCATCTGATTCCGACGTTTCTGAAGATATTAACGTGATCCGATCCGCGACGAAGCGTCTGGCGGAATCGACGCCTGGCTCCTCGGCGAAGAAACAAAAAATGACGACACCGGTCTCTAAAAAGACGCCGGTAACGCCGAAGACGCCGACCACCGACAAGAAGTTGAACAGTGATGAGTACGCCAACGCCATCGTCGACTTTCTCAAAGAAAATCCCAACACGATGATGTCGGCGCTCGGTGGAAGAGTCAAGAAGCCGAAAAACTTCCCTTTGAAACTCGGCGAGTTCATCAAGTCTCGTTCAGATTTGTTCAAAATCGACGGCGCTTATGTTCGTCTCGTATGATCAATTTGCAAAACGTGATAGGCTATCGAAGATACTAGGTATGTCATGTCTTGAGATGAAAAGAAAAAGAAAAGAAAATGACTGGTTCAAATCAGCTTTACGCATCGTACGAAACAAAACTCCAATCATCCGGTTCGCTCTCGCCTCGCACTTCTTCGCATTCGTGACTACCGAGCACGTCGTACTCTTCATTCGTCTTCGTTTTCGAGGTTAATGCATCTTTCTGGTCGACGTCTGCAGAGCTGCGGTTCGTTACTTTCGACATCGAGTGTTCCAAGAAGTGTTTCGCCGTAAGTGTCGCCTGTCGCTGTAACTTTTCGAAGAATGTTTTTAACGAGGCCGTCGTCGCGGTAAGATTAAGCGAATCGTGCGCAAGGCACAAAATATTGCCCATGCGGAGCGTGTATGATAATGAGAGAGCGCCGCTCGGAGTTGTCTCGTCGAGCGGCGGCGACCTCGCGCAAAAATTCAAAAACTTGCTTTCATCTTCAAACACGAACGTTGGACGCGCGTCGCACGGCGCTGGATCGCTCTCCATCGACGCAAGCGTCGCGTCTTCACCGACCGAGGGCACGGACGGCGTGATTTCACAGCGATGGTCGTCGGCAGTTCTCGGCAGTTCTCGAGACAACGACGACTCTTCTTTGTCACCCTGAACGTATTCTCCTCTTCGTTCTTCGGCCAAAAGACGCGCTTTGCGCGCTCCGGGCGGCGCTTGAAATTGTTTTGACATGTTTAAGATCTTGAGCGTGCCGCGCTCGTTACTCGCGTCTGGCGGTCGGTGGAGTAAATGTTTTCTCACATCGTAGAAACGACGAGCGTTGCGTTGATATTAAAGTACACGATGTTATTAGTTTTGCGCGTCGATAAACTTGGCGGGCACGCCCATTTTTGTTCGGAGGAGGTCCGCGAGTTGAATGACGACGTGGCCCTGGATGGATAACTCTTTGCCGTGTTCTTGCTTTCCCGGAAGATCGTCGATGGAGACGGATGCGCTGAATTCCTTCTTCGCGATGGCGGCAAATTCATCCGGAGAGATGCAATACGTCTCGAGTCCTGATATACGAGTGATGTACTTGCGACGTCCTCGATCCTCGGCTTTGATCACGATCGGCTTGATTCCTCCTTTTTTCACGTACTCCTTCGTTTCGCCGTCGCACGTCGATCGAACGATGGTGTGCGGTTGCAGTTTGCCGATCAATCGTTCGTAGAGATCATTAAACGGGTAAAAGGAGTCCGTGCCGTACCACTCCTCCTTTTTCGCGAACAACTCTTTCCCGAGGAGAGTGTCGAGCTGCACTTCGCTATCTTTGCCACCATCTCCGAGCTTGTTCTTCTTCACGTACTCGCCGAGAGCCGAGAAAGCCTCAGCCTTTGTGTATAACCGGTCCTTGTTCTGCTTGGCTTGCTCGCCGAATATCGGACGATACATCGTGGACGCGCGGTAACGCTTCGATATATCGATCGAAGCGGCTGACAACGGGACATCGAAGGCGGCTTTGGATTCGCCGGAGTCTTTCGACTCGTCACTCGCGGACGCGTACTTGGCCAATAACGCGTGTGCTCTGTCGATGGACACGATGTTTTCAATCTTGTGAACGAGTTTTGTCTTGATGAGCCCAACTTTCTTTTCCATGACGTTGAATAATTTCGTCTGTTTCTTAAAGCTCGAGTGCTTCAAGTCGAGAGTCACCCCGGAAGGCCGAGAAGGCAATAAAAAGTTGGCGTAAAACGCTTCACACCGAATCGGCAGTTCTGCGTCCGTCAACTTATTCGCGCCCAACGCGAAACAACGCTCGAACATGGCGTCCATTTTCGCCGGAGTGCTCACGTCAAAAGTCTCTTCGTCAGCCTCGTTCGCGTCAGCCTCGTTCGCGCCCTCTAGACTCAAGTTTTCCATGGTTGACTCGACAGCGCTCGACTCTTCGCTCACCAGCGATGTCTCCGCCGGCGCCTCCTCTCCGTTTGGATATATGCGTCGCAACGAAAATGACTTACTCGGCACAGATTTATCACCCATCGCCCACACGACGTCACCGTACGTGTGCGCGAGCTCGACGCCTATTCCTTTCATGCCTCCGGTTTTCGCCTCTTCGCTTGAGCACGCCGCCACCCCGATCGCAAACGCGTCGTCGTTATCGACGATACCGATCTCCACGAGCGCATTCGCCTCCCACGTCTCGTCTCCCTCGAGCACGACGCCCGGAAGCATCAGATTCGCGCCTCCTAAGACTTTCGGGGACACGAGCGAGTGCGTTCGCAGTCGTGTGAGACCGGTCTTCCCTCGAAGCGCCCACAGCGCGTACACCGTCGGGAACATCTCCCAACGCCCACCGGATGCGTCGAAAAATAACGGTTGGCCGTCGATAAGGTACACGATGACTCGATTGGACATCTTGACGCACTCGTAGGTCGCATTTTTCGGTGCGAGCGCATCCAGCGCGTCGGCGTCGGCACCGGACAACGTTGCCGCGATTTCCGCGCGCAGACGCTTGACGTCACCGCCGCCGATCTTGGACGCACCGCCTTTCGGCGTTACTTTACGAAATGCATCGAGCCCGCGCATGCGTGCGCCCCACGGGCGATGTGTGCGGATCGATCGAGAGTGGACTCGGGACTTAACCGACTCTGCGGGCGCCTCGTCGTAGAGGAGGAGAAATCGAGGGGAGCGCCGTCGTCGCGCAGTCTGTACGTCTACACACATGGTTGTGAATTTCAAACAAGATTGTATAGGCTTCGCGAGCGTTACCAATTCATGCAACGCGAGGGGCCGAAGTGTGGTTGATCCAAAGCGCGCGTCCCGAGCGCCGTCTAGTTACCGACGAGGAACACACCGCGACCGCCGTTGATGGACATGAAAAAGTCGCAGAAGACCAAAGAAATGATCGCGGACAACTTCATGAGAATGTTGACCGCCGGGCCGGAGGTATCCTTCAAGGGATCACCGACGGTGTCGCCGACGACGGCCGCCTTGTGGCACTCGCTGCCCTTGCGCTGTCGAACGCTAATCATTTGAGGAGAGCCGTCGACGTTGCGCACGATCGCGCCCGTGTACGGACCCTCGACAGGGTCGGTATGCGCTCGTTCGCGCTTGGGCACGTCAATGTACAATCCACCCTTTTCGACGAACTTCTTCGCGTTGTCCCACGCTCCGCCCGTATTACTGGCGGAGATGGCTAGTTGGACACCGGAAGCGAGACCGCCCGCGAGAAGGCCGGTCACGGCACGAACGCCGAAGAAGGTACCGGTGATGATCGGCGCCAATATGACGAGAGCCGCGGGCGGCACCATCTCGCGAAGGCTCGCGTCGGTGCTGATCTTAATGCAACGCGCGTGATCGGGCGGCGCGTGGCCCGGCGTTCCCTCGAGGAGACCGGGGATGGTATCGAATTGACGCTTCACTTCCTTCACCATCTCCATGGCGGCAATGCCGACAGACTTCATCGTCATCGCGCTGAACCAGTACGGAAGCATGCTTCCGATGAGCAAGAAGGCGAAGACTGACGGGTTCAGAAGGTTGACGCCGTCCTCAAGCGCGCCAGATCGGGTGACGAAGGCGGCAGTGAGCGCGAGAGACACCAAGGCGGCGGAGCCGATCGCGAAACCCTTACCGATAGCCGCGGTGGTGTTACCCGCCGCGTCCAAGGCATCCGTCTTCTCGCGAACGTCGTCCGGCATACCAGCCATTTCGGCGATACCGCCGGCGTTGTCGCAAATCGGTCCGTAGACGTCGATGGAAAGGCACGTCGAAAGAGTACCGAGCATCCCGAGCGCACATAACGCGACGCCGTACATGTCCATGAGAGAGAAAGACACCATGACACCGAAAGCGAGGACGCCAACCGGAACGATGGTGGATTTGTAACCGAGCGCGAGACCGTAAATGATGTTGGTCGCCGCGCCTGTCTCGGTCGACTTGGCCAATTCGCGCACAGGGTAGTAGGAGTGCGACGTGTAGTATTCCGTCACGAAACCGATGATGAGACCGCCCCACAAACCTGCGGCAATGCACGCGAAGGCGGCGTTGGCACCGTTCGTGATGCACTTGCTGCTCACCGATCCAACGCACACCTTGTCAAACGAGTCGGCGCCAAGATGCAATTGGTACGGCATGTAACTGAGACAAATCGGGTACATGCAGATTGTCATCGCAATCGTGCTCAGCGTGAGTTGCATCTTGAGCACGCGCTCGATACTCGCCTCGTTGCGCACTGGTTGAATGTCCGTGGCGACGAAAGACACGGCGATGCAAACGATAATACCGACGGAGGAAATGTAAAGCGGGAAAATGAGCGCATCCCAACCGGCCGCGACGATGTCCGCAGATTGTGCGCCGATCACGAGCGCCGCACACGTCGCCTCGGCGAAGGAGCCGAACAAATCGCTACCCATACCAGCGACGTCGCCGACGTTATCGCCGACGTTATCGGCAATGGTCGCAGGGTTACGAGGATCGTCTTCGGGGATACCAGCGACGACTTTACCGGCCAAATCCGCACCGACATCCGCCGCCTTCGTGTAAATGCCACCACCAACGCGTCCAAACATCGCGATGGCGCTACCACCGAGGCCGAAACCGGCGATGCACTCAAAGAGTTTCATGGCTTCGAATTCAAAGGAATACGCGGCGCTGTACACCACCATCAAGAAGTACATGACCAAGATACCGAGACCGCTGAGCGCAAAGCCCATGACGCCACCGCCCCGGAACGCGGCGTTGAAGCTCTCCTTCCACGCCGTGCTCTCCGGAGTCGTGCTCGCCATGATGGCGCAACGCGCGTTGGTGTACGTGGCCACCATCATACCTATGTAGCCGCTCAACATGCTCGTCACCCCGCCCGCCAAGAACGCGAAGGCGGTCATGAATCCAACCTTTCCATCGAATCCGTGCGACCCGTTCGACACGAGCACCGCCATCGGCACCCCGAACCCGACGAGGAAGACGACGCACATCCGGTACTCAGCGGCGAGGAAAGCCTGCGCCCCCTCTTGAATGTCGCGGTAAATCTTTCGCAGGTTCGCCAGGGCGTCCGGAACGTAATTTCCAGTCTCCATTCGTCGCATCAGGCTCTCGTCGCTCGCCTCGTCCATGTCCGAGCGCGACATGCTCGAGGACGAGTGCGACCGCGGGACGCGCGCACTGAGCGAAATCTTGCTCAACTTGCGCGTGAACAACCAGAACGCGAAGAACACCCCCAGCATGGCTGGGGCGACGACGAGAAAGCTTCCGCTCGCCATCTCGTCTCCTCGCGCTCGGCGCACCGTTCGCGTCGCGCGACGAAGACTGAGGCGTAGATCTCATCCGGCGGCTCACGGCTGGATTATCCACTCGCGGCGTCTCGGAGCGGGACCGCGCGCCGCGAGGGATGAGACTGCGTTCACGCGGGCGAATCTCGTGATTTCGTGAAGACTAAAGATGAATTACACTACAATACAACACATGCACTCGCGAGGGATGCGATCGCGCGAATCGCGCGGGCGCGTCGAGCCTAGCCTCGGAGGCGCGAACCGCGAACCGCCGCCCGTCACGACAAACCGTCGATGACTTTGAAGAGAAGGGCGAAATCGGCAGACTTGGCGTTGATTTCGTCGTTGATTTGACTCTGTTCCACGCTCGCTTCGGCGATGCTGCGCTTTAGGGCTTCGATGGCCTCGGCGCTCGCCTCTCGGGACGGTAACTCTCTGCACGCACGCGCCGCCTCGTCTCGCGCCGCCCGGAACGCTCGCTCCTTGACCGTCTCGCGCAGCTTGCCGCGCAGTTCAACATTTTCGTTCTTTAGCTCGGCCGTCTTGGCCTCTAACGCCTCCTCTTCCTCGTCGTACTCGATCTGCTGCGCGCGGTTACCGGCGACCACGGTGGTGTAGCGACTCATGTTGAACGCGTACACGTCCAGCTCGGTGAGAAAATGTTCCAGCGCCTCGTCCGTGCTCTCTCCCGCGTTGAGCGCGTCGATCACCGCGCCGAGCCCGTTCGCGACGCGCTTGAGCGGATAATCGACGCCCGGTTTGAGTGTCGCCATTTGCTCGACGAGAAGTTGGTTCAAAACCTCCTCCTCTTCGGGCGTGATGACGAGCTCGGCTGCCTTCTTCGGCGGCATGTTTCTAGTGATCTACTGTGCCGTGTTCCTACGTGTGACGCTCGCGGGTCGCCGCCGCGGTGCGCGCGCGCGAGAGTGGAGAGTTGTGTTTCGCGCGGCGCCCCTGCTGTGGCTTTTACAACGCTCGCGCGAACGACAACGGTGCTAATGAGGCGTCCCACGCCTCGCTAATCGTTAAAAGGAGAATAAGTGACCGAGAGTACGCGTTAATCGCTTTGGTCCATGTCCACGGACTGATCCATGTCCACCGATTGATCCATCTCGGAGGCGTCGCCGCGTGCCGAAAACGGCGTTCGTCCCATTGTGGGAGTGCCGCGGAAACTTTGAGGCGACGGTGTCGGGAACACCCCGTGTTGATCGGGCGTCGAGTCTCGCTCGCCATGCGTGCGATCGAACTCTGGCGTCGCCGCCATCTCGTCCGACGTCGGGAAGTCTACGTTCCAGTCCACTTGTTCGTGACGAGGCAACGTGATTGCGCTCTGGTCGATGAGCGCCAACTCGAGGTGATGCTGAGAGAAGACGTCGTCAGCGCGCAAACTGAGCGCCTTGTGGTAGTATTCGATCGCCATCCCCAACGATCTCGGCTCTGTGCAGCGACTTTTCACCTGATATGTGAACGCGAGCGCCGCGTACGTGGACGCCGCGCGCGGCGCGATGGAGAGCGCGTACTCAAACTGCGCGATGGCGTCGTCGAAACGACCAACCTTGCGTAAAGCTTGAGCCAGGTTCACGATGAGCGATTCCCAACGACTTGTCATCTGCGCCGGCGCGAGCTCGAGCGCGCGCTCAAAGTGCTGTACCGCGCTCTCGTACTGCCCCTCGCGGTAGAGCAACACCCCGTACTCGTTGTAGAGAAGCGGATCCGTTTGACGGATTTCAAACGATTTGCGGAAAAACTGGTACGCCAAACTCAAATTATTCGTCCGCTGATACTCTATGCCGATCGACATGATGGGCACGTGCGTGCCCGAGAACAATCGAGCGGCGGTTCTGTACGCCGCCATGGCTTGGTCGCTCTCGTCTTGCGCCGCAAACGCGTGTCCGAAACCGATCCACGCCTGCACGAAGGACGCGTCCATGGTCGTCGCTTTGCTGAAATACTTCCTCGCTTGGTCGAACTGTCTCGTCGCCATGTAGTAACAGCCGATGCCGAACCACGTTAATGCTTTTTTCGGGTACTCGTCCACGAGCGAATGCGCCAGCAGGTACAAGTCGTTCTTTTTTCCGAGTTCCACGAGCGTCGCAAAGTACAGAGGTAACCCATCCAGACGCGACGGCTCGGCGTCGTATTGACGACTCAACTCGGCGTGACACGCGGCGAACTCGCCTCGATCATACAAGCGACGCGCGCGCGCGATTCGAACGTCTCCGGTCACCTTCAAAACGTCCGTCGCCGACTTGGACGTCGTCGGTTGACTCGACGCGTCCTCCTCACCCACCGCGTGCTCGCGCAAGAGCTCACTCTCGACGTCCCTGACGTTGCTCATCACCGCGTACAACTCTTTGATCCACGCGTTCTCCTCGTTCACGACGAGAGACTCCACCAACGCTCCCTCCTCGGATTCGCTCAACGCGTGTCCCGAGAGCACGGCGTCGTACGCCTCGTAACACATCGGATCGAGTCTCAACGCTAACGCGTACGCTCGCGTCGCCCGCGCGCGATTCTCCATCGCATCGTACGCCCTCCCGCGAAGCGCACACATCGCCGCCGCGTCCGCACGATTTCCATCAGCCAATCGTGTCGCGCGCGCCTCCTCCGTCTCTCGCGACGCGCCGCCGACGCCCTCCTCCGCCCCGCTCCCATCCTCCCCGAGCGCGCGCAAACACTCCTCCGGCGCGCGCAGCGCCAACGAACACCTCGCTCGCAACAATCGCCACCGCGCGCTCGTCCGCTCCCCCGCCTCCGCGCTCGCCACCGCCGACGCGCGTCGATGCTGTCCGTCTCGATGCAACAGCTCGGCGAGCGCCAACGCGTCCGCATCACCGTCACCGCTCAGCGCGCGCGCCTTGTCCGCACAGAATATCGCCGAGACGATCGATCCGTTCGTCGCGTACGCGTCGCGCGCCGCGCGCGCCGCGTCGAGGGCGCGCGCGCGCGACATGTCGAGCGCGCGTCTGTCGTCGACGGTTTAAACTCAAGCCGCGCGAGGGCACTGGCTGATCACACTGGTGGCGTCGTTCGCGAAGCCCTAAAAGGCGCGCACCGCCGCGCGCATCCGCCTTTCACGCACGCGCGGTCGCCAAGGTGCGCGCGCGATGACGCGCGCGAACGATGTGATGCGTTTTCGTGGCGTCGACTCGCGGTGTCGCATGACGTGGTCGAGGCGCGCGCGCGACGTGAGGGGTGACGGATGTGGATCGAAATCGACCGGACGACGACGACTGACCTCGAGGGATCGTTGTCCCGCACGCGCGCGCAGGGTCGACTACCGAACCCCCTAGTCGCGAACACGTTTCGTCGACGTTGATAAACTAAATTCTTTACGAACTCAAGTCGCAATGCTCGTTCCGAAGGTTAACCGCAACGAAGTCTACAAGGCGCTCTTCTCCGAAGGTGTCATGTGGGCCAAGAAGGATTACAACATGCCGAAGCACCCGGAAGTTGGTCAATCCGGTGAGAACCCGATCGATGTGCCGAACTTGCACGTGATCAAGCTCATGCAGTCCTTCAAGTCTAAGGGTTTCGTCAAGGAGATCTTCTCCTGGAGACACTACTACTGGTACTTGACTGACGAAGGCATCGAATACCTCCGCGAGTACTTGAACTTGGGCGCGGATGTCGTGCCGAACAGCTTGAAGAAGTCGGCGCGCGCGCCGACTCGTGCCGACGAGGCCCCGCGTGGCGGCCGCGGCGGCCGAGGTGGCTTCGGCGGCGATCGCGGTGGATACCGCAGCGAGCGCCCGGGCTTCGGCGCTCGTCAATAAGCGCCGAGTCACGACACTCCACCTTTAATCGTGCGTTTTGCGTGATACAGACGACGTGGGATAGATTTTGTTTAAATGACTCAATTCATTCTGTGTCCATTTGCGTGTTTGCTTGCCTCGTATGATTACTCCGATTCGTAGAGCTTGTGCACCGCGGACGCGTCGAGTTGCTCGTAGTTTTCGTCGAGAAGCCACGTACCGAATTCCTCCGCCATCGTTTGTACGCCGCCTTCCACTTGCGACTCAAGGTTTAACACCATCACCGGATCGTGAAGCGAACATCGAAGCAAAAACCATCCCTGTTTGCCGTTGCCTTCGTCCACGCACACTCTGAGGCCTTCGTAGTTGTCCTCGGCGGGACGACACTTACCGAACAAAGAGTGCTCAGTGTCGTTCACGACGGCGAGGAGATTCTCGATGACGTTGAGACCGTACTCCTTAAACTCCGGATCGGTAATTTTGAGTCGAACTTCGGCTTCTTCGAGCGGTTCTTCGAGCGTCTCGAGGACTTTTCCGATGGACGGTTCGTTGGCATTGCGCCTACGCACGGCTTCAATAAGAATCTTCACAGCCAAGTACGCGCCGTCGTCCAAATCGTAATTTTCCTTCATCGCACCGTGACCGCTCGTCTCGATCATGAGCGGGGTGTTGATGCCGGACTTGTTGAGTTCTTTGCCCTTGTTGATGACGTTTTTGTAACCTCGCATGAACCGAAGATGTTTACCACCCTTGGACGTGATAAACTTGTGAAGCCCATCGCTCGTGACGCTGTCGGTGACGATCGTCGCACCTGGCGTTTCCTTGAGGACGATTTCCGCGAGAAGCGCGATGAGTTTGTTGCGATTGATCTCCTTGCCGTTCGAGTCGATCACGGCGCTTCGATCCACGTCGGTGTCGAAGACAACTCCGAGATCAGCCTTCGAGTTTACCACACACTGCACCGCAGACGCCATCGCCTCTTTATCTTCCGGATTCGGGCTGTGATTGGGGAAATTGCCATCCGGATCGAGGAACTGCGAGCCTTCGGTGTCCGCGCCGAGCTCCTTGAGCACCATATCCGCGAAAAATCCACCGCTCCCATTCCCCGCGTCGACGACGATCTTCATGCCCGTGAGAGGTTTATCATACTTATCCGTCGAGTTGACACCCTTTCTGATGATGTCGCACAGCTGCGCGGCGTACGTGGGCAAAAAGGGCGCGGATAATACGCCGCTCGGGGCAGTCACGTCGCCGACGCCGGCGTCCACGTACGCAGCCGCTCGCGCGCAGATGTCCGTGATGTCGGGCTTGTCCAAACCACCCTTTTTAGTGAAGAATTTCATACCGTTACGATTGAACGGCAAGTGCGAGGCTGTGAGCATGACGCTTCCTTCGTACTCGGTGTCCTCGGTGACGCACGACATGAAACACGCCGGCGTCGTGGCGAGTCCCATGTCCACCACCCTCGCCCCAGCCTTGACCATGCCCGCGAACATGCCGTCTCGCAACGATTCACCGCTCAGACGCGGATCGCGTCCGACACCGACCGTGATCTCCGCCGCGCCCGGGTTTTCCTTTCGCAACCAATCCACGAACGCGGAACCGATCGCGCTCGCCGTCGCCGCATCGAGCGTCACCGGCTCGCCCTCGATCCCGTCCAACGCGACGCCGCGAATGTCAGACCCATTTTGAAGTTTCTTCACGCGCTCGGCGTCCGCGCTCGCCGCCATGACGGTCGCGCGGCGCCCGCGAGTCGACCTCGTCGATGCTGACGGTGATGCGCGCGCGGGTGCCGAACGACCGCCGACGCGCGCGCGAGACGCGAGCGTCGCCGTCGCGGCGACGCGCGCGGTGCCGACGATGACGGTGACGCTCGCGCACGCCGTCGTTCCAGACATTCGCTCGATCGAGTCGAGCGCTCGATCCTTTCGGGACGCGTCAAACTGTCGCGTCGCGTCCCCGAGGGTGTCTGGGCGAAACGATGACGACGTGCGTCGGCGCGCGCGCGTCGGCGTCGACGACGTCGACGACGACGGCGTCGGGACGGTGGCGACGGTGGCCGCGTCGAGCGTCGCGAGACGTCTCGCGCGCGGTGGGCAAGGCGCGACGAGGCGGCAAGAGTGCTGGGAAAAAAGGGAACGGCGGTGACGTCGCGGGACGAGCCACGGACCTCGAACCGGCGACGCTGATGGACGTGGAGGAGAACCACGCGCTCGAACAATTCTTTTACGACGATGAAACTCTGCGCAGATTGATGACGGTGGCGAAGCGGTACGAGAGGCCGCTGTTCATGTGCAATCCTTCGCTCGCGAGCGCGTGGGAGAGAGACGTCGGAACGGAGTATTTACTTTTAGATTGCGATCTGAGGTTTAAGAAAGTGTTGAAACACTTTCGAGCGTTTGATTTGCGACGACCGTTTCAGGTTCGGTTCAAGTACGACGTCGTCTTCGTGGATCCGCCGTTCGCCAACGTGAGTCCGCAAGAGGTGAAAAGAGCCGTCGATTTGATAGCCATCGACGAATCGCAGAAATCAGCGCCCGTGTACATCGCGTACAACAGTGATAGAGAGGAAGCGTTGCTCGAGGCGTTCGACGCGTCCGCTCGCATGGGACGAGCGCTCGGGTATAAGAGCGTGAAAGAGGATATGCAGGCGCGGATTTTTCTGTACGGCCCAAAGGTGTAGACTTAGGATAGTAGAAAGATTTTGTAACCGATCACAGAATGTTGTTGTTTGTTTTCATGCGCTTGCGTGTTCATTTACAACTTTTAAGCTATTCCGTTCACACGGAAACCGTTCCGTTCACACGGAAACCGAAAGAGACGTGCGGGCGGTGGGATGCTGCGTATTTGTCGCTTCCTGCAACCCGGACGCCTTTCGGACTCGTTTCGAGTCGTATTGCGGGGCGCGTTCGCCGTCGCGCTTGACACCGCGATTACCGTACAACACGTCATCGTCAACGTCTTCGCGAGTCGGCATGAGCTGTTCCTCGCCCGACGTGAGCGCGTTCAACGCACGCCAGTTTGCCATGTCCATGTGCAGCACGAAGCTCGATCTATCGTTGCCGGCGCTCGCCGGCGGCGGAACCATGTGCGAGAGCGTCGGCACGCCACCGTTCGAGGCGGGAGCGATCCCAGCGCGGCCGTCCTTGACCAAAAACGCCGCCGTGAACACGTTCTCGACGAATTGCGGAAAACTGTCGGCATTCTTTACGCCCGTCGTGACGCGCGACGACCCGCCATCTTGCTTTCTGAGCTTCTTGTTCATCGACTGCATCATCTTGTCCGTCTGTTTCTCCGCCGTGGTGTCCTCGACCGCGTCGGGCGCCACGCTCGGAGCGAGCACGTCCTTCACGCGTCGCTGCGTCATTCTCCGCTCCTTGACTTCGGTGTCCATGACGCCGTTCATGAACCCGGTCACCGGCGCCTCCGTGAAAAACTTGGCGCTCGCCGTGCCCAACTTGTGCCAATGAAACGCCCCCGGGTTCTCCCTCACCGCCCGCATGGGATCACTCTCGCCTTTATCTACGAATTTACGACACAAGCTCTGCAAGAACGCCTTCACGCTCACCTCGGCGCTTCCTCGAGGTCCGAGTCGTTTCGTTCGCTCCAACGCGCACCCCGCCAGATTCCCGTACAACTCCATGTCCAAAACCATCTCCCGCGCGCGCTCGACGCCCTCGTTCATCGCGTCCGCCGCGTCAACCGCGAGTTCGAGATCATGATTCTCCGGCTTTTGCAGCTCCTCCTGATTCACGCGCGTCTCCTCGAGCGCGTTTCGAAGCTCTTTCCTCTTCGCCCGCGCGCGTCGGTCTCGCTCGAGTTTCTTCGCCGCGTCCGCGGTCGCGCTTCCGGTCGCCATGACGTTTGCGCGACGAAAACCCTCGACCCGCGTCTCTCTTCGCTCGAGCGCCGCCTCTTCGCGTCCCGTCGCGTCGCGTCGCGTCGCTCGCGCGCGTCTGACGGTCGCGCGCCGTCGCCGGTCGGCGTTTTGAAATTCCTCCTCGGAAAGGCACCGCGGCTATCCGGGCACCACCGCGTGAGGGACTCCCGACGAGTCCGGACTCGCCACGGTGGTATTCGTGTATGGTGTATGGGTAAAGGTTTACAGATGGCGTGAAATATACACACAATACGAGGGGCACAGACACGGCGTCACACCGCGCCTCGCGCGCGCGACCGCGCCTCGCGCGCGCGCGACGACGCTCGCGCGCGCGGAACGGTCATTTTTCATCGCCTCGTCTCGTCTCGTCTCGTCTCGTCTCGCCGCCGCGCTCGCGCGCGTCGCCGGAAGCGCGACGCATCGACGCGCGCGAAGGATTCCGCGTCGGACGCCGCGAGACGCCCATGTCGACGCCGCAGACGTGCGTGATATGCCTCACGGCGCGCGAGACGGGCGATGACGAATACGTCACGTGTGCCTCCGGCGCGCACGCGCTCTGTCGCGAGTGTTTCGGCGCGCACGTGCGCACGGAATCTGGCAAGGATGTGAGCCAGTTGAGCGCGCGCGGCGGCGACGTCTTGTGTCCGTTGGCGTCGGACGCGTGCGGGGCGCACAAGTGCGCGTCCAAGCCATTCAACGCGAGAATCATCGCGGCGGTGTGTGACGACGCGACGTTCTCGGCGTACGACGCGGCGAGGACGAGGGTGGCGGAGAAGAAGATTGTCGAGGAGGCGGAGGCGCGCGTGGCGCGCGCGAAGGCGACGGCGGCGGCGGCGGCGGGAGAGGAGGCGCGTTTGCGATCGACGCGCGACCACGTGATTGAGAACATCTTGAACGTGTCGTGCACGAGGTGTGGACAGACGTTTTGTGATTTTGCTGGGTGTTTCGCGCTCAAGTGCTCGAGGTGCTCGGCGGCAATCTGCGGATATTGCACGGCCGACATCGGCGCCGACGCGCACGCGCACATCGCGCACTGTCCTCTCGCGCGAGAGGTGTTATCGTGGCAGTCGAAGAAGAAGGATGGTAAAGCCAAGGCGAAGAAGAGGCGAGAGGTGAACGGGAACCTTCCAGACGGAACGTTCGGGGATATGGAACTCTTCGAAGAGGCGCAGCGGAGGCGGCGTTTGAGAGTGCTCGCCGCGTACTCGGAATCGTGGGACGGAAAGTTTTACGACGCAGTCATGTCTTCTCTCGAGAAGGAGTTGAAAGATTTGAAACTCAGCCGGAAGGATGTCGACAAGGCGCGCGCGCAGAAGAAGAATCCCAAAAATCCCGCAAAGCAGGCGCAACCGCGAGCCGCCGCCGCCGCCGCGCAACCGCCGCGGGGAGGTAACGCGCGCGGCGGACGCGCGCCGCGGGTGAACCCGGTGATAGACATGGCTCGTCAACTTGGAGAGCTGGCGAGACGCGAACGGAATGTGAGACTTGTAGAAGAGCAGGCCCGCCGCCGGCAGGCGGAAGAACGGCTGGCCATGATGCGGCAGCTAGTTCAAGCGCAGCAGCAGCGAGAAGCGGAACGAGAGGCGCAGCGGCGAAACGCCGAGTTCCAGGAAGCTATGCATATGTTCCTGGGGTATCCCGAGAAACCGCCAGACGCAAAGGCGGAACGAGACCGTCGAAACAACGCGATCACGGAACAACGCGAGCTTGAAATTGCCATACGGCGTTCGATGGAAGACGCCAAGCGCGCTCGGTTGCGTGAGAATACGCCTCGACGCGTGGCTCAAGCGACCGACCAATCCGCCGGTCCTTCTCGGAAGCGCGAACCTTCCGCGCGCGGCAATCAGCGCCGCGTAAAAGTCGAGCAGACTGCCAGCGCTTCACGCGATTCGAAGCGAAAACGACGGGAAGCTTCGAAATCAGCCGTCATTGATTTGACGTGATCCGCATAACTGTAAAATGTACGCGCTGTAAAACTTAGAACTAGGATCTCGCTCCTCGCTCGAAGGTGTCTCTTTGTCTCCCTCATGTAAACTCATTCGTGCGCGCGCGCGTCACCGCGTCCACAGATGTCGCCGTAAAAGGCGTCACGCATCGTAAAAATACACCGAAAGCATGATCGTCGTCCAGCAAGGCGACGCACCGGACGGACCGGACGACTCGAGCGGCGCGATCAATCCGGCGTGCTTCCTGTTGAGATTTCCGAAGCACGCGTTCACGGGGTTGGCGCGTTTTCTGACTTCTTGCGAGCGAGAAGCCGCGCTCGAAGCGACGTTAGAAGTGTTCGGATACGGGTCACCGTGATCGCTCGCGCGTCGGGCGAGGCGGCGCAGGGAGACTGTGGGCGAGAGCGCGCTGCGCATTACACTTCACGGGTCCTAATCAGCCTTCATTGCTCGAGCAGCCTTCGTTTTAGCGGACGGAAACAATGACTTCAAGATGGCCATCAACCAGATGACGTTCATGATTTGGAGCATGGCGCTCGCAGAGACGTACCACGCGTACAACCACTTCGGACTCGCGCGACCCGCGGCGAACATGGCGTAGGCGTCGGTAAAGTACAGATACATCATCGGCAAACCCACGACGAATCGAATAAACACCCAGAGCACGAAACCAACGAGCTCGACCACTTTAAAGACGGTCGTCGCGCCCATTCCCGCCTTGATCATGATGTAACGAGCCGACAAAAACGGCAACGTCATCTCCCAGAGCAAAAAGTTTGCGGCGTACAGGTGCAAGAATCCCTTCGGCATGAACTGCGGTAACCCAAACGTGATCGCAGAGATGACGCCGTGAAGGAAATATTGCACGTCGTAGTGTTTTCGACTCACGATGGAGTCCCAGACGAAATATCCCACCGCGAGACACACCAATTCCTCGCACGTCTCCAACGGCGGCGAGGCGTACATTCGACTCAACGTATCCGTCGACGTTTTCAGCCCCTCTCGCAACAGCTTGGACGCCCACACGCCGCACACCGTGCCCCAGACGCTTGACGCACATCGTACGCCGAAATCGGCGCGCGATTTCGCGTCGAGCGACGCTAGAAATCGCTTATGAAAAACGCGAACGTACGCCAACGACAAGTACTGAATGGCGAAACTCCCGAACAGTCCGAGCGCGATGCACGAGAGTTGCGTCCGCGAGAGCGAAAAGTCGAGTTCGACGTCTTTCGGCGCGCGCGCCAGCGGGTTCTTGGCGAACATGCCGTCTCTCTCGCGCGCAACGCGGTGTGAGGAGACTTTTTAGAGCTCGACGCAACGGTTGGGCTACTCGAAGCGGTAGGTATTAAAATCAATCGGAATCGTCGTCGTCTTCGCTCGCCGACACCTCCTCGAAGTCGTCCGAGATGGACCGCGCGTCGTGATCGTCGTCTAAGTCTGGGTTTAAGTCTAAGGATACGAAGGGCACAACGCGTTGCGCGGGCTTGACGGCGGCGACGGCGTTGGTCGGCTTGACCATGGCGCCGACGCCCTCGTCCATCTTCGGAATGTCGAAACGCAACGCGTCGCCCGGTTTCCACCCCGGTGGCGGCGGAGGGATTCCCTCGGGCCACGGTTCGCCCGGTTTCCACTTGGACAGACGCGCGATGAGTTCCTCCGGGGGAATGGCGGCGGCCGCCTCCAACATTTTTCTTCGCGCCTCCTCTCTCTCGCGCTCCTCCGCCGCCTTGGCCTCCGCCTTGGCGCGCGCTTTTCGATCCGCCGCATGTTGCGCAAGTTTAGATACTTGAAAGTGTTCCTCCTGCGGCGCCGGTGGCATCATTCCACACAGCGGTGCGCCGGGAACGTACGCGCTCGGCGCGAATGTCGTGTAACTGATTCTCCTCGCGTAATCCAACAGATCGGTGAGTTTAAGCTCGCCTGTGCGCGGGCGTTCGCCGTCAGTCGTCCGTGCGCGAGAACGAGATCGCACCGCGCGCACACGTTTCGCGCGTTCGCGCGCACACGCACTCTCCGGTGGAATGTTCCAGTGTCCCAGTGCGTTGGCGCGGTCGATCGCGTCCCGAAGCGCGTTTCTCGCCGCGGCGAGTTCGAGGGCGACGTCGCCCGCGGATCCCGCGCGCGCGCTCGTCGTCGGCGCGTCGACGTCCATCGCGTCGTCCGCGGTCGCCGCGGCGGCGGTCGCCGCGCGCGAGGATTTCCCTCGACGAGGAGGCATGATGTGCGGCGACGGCGCAGGCGGGACACGCGCGTCTTTCGTTCGTTTCGTTACAATATCAATCGACATCGCGCGCGTTTTTCCTTCGTTCATTCGTCCGCGCGTCTCCGCGCGTTCGCGTTCGACGTCTCACGCCGCCTTTTCGCGCTTATCGCTTCGCTCGAGCGAGGCGACCGCCATTTTTCGTCTCGCCGCCGCCACGCCCTTCTTCACCTTTAACGCGAACCAGTTCAACGTGAGCACCCCCGCGACGCCTCCGACGAGCGTCCCGTACTTGACCCAGTCCTCCATCGTCTTACACGCACCGAGCGTGAGATACCGCCCGACCTCGAGCGCCGTGAAGATGTTCTTCTGCGTCTTCGTGTACACGGGCACCGCGCCGACGACGTTGCTCGTCCCGTACGTCGTCTCTCGTCCCGACGTCCCTTGATACGACACGCTCGCCGCGCCTCCCACGAACGACCCGGACTTTTTCGGCACGACGACGAACGAGTACTCCACCGTCTCCCCGGGCGCGATGGAGGCGAACGACGCGCTCAGGGACTCTTTCCCCGTGACGAGCTCAAAGTCGTCGCTCGAAAATCCATCATCCTTCGCCTTCACCTTTCTCGCCTCCAAATCCCCGGCGTTGGTCAGCGACACCGTCACCGTGAGGTTCTGTCCCTCGATGGCGAGGTCCTCGACGACGCGTTTTCTCGCCAAGAGCCGCGCGGGCGACGGCGGGACGTCGTCGGTGGCGTCACCGGTCGGGACGGCGTCGTCATTTTGTGCGCGCGCGATCGCGGGCGCGAGCGACGCGATCGCGACGAGCGCGCACACGCGCGCGACGCGCGCGAGGGATGAACGGGCGCGAGACGTTCGTCGAGGTCTCGCGGACATGGTGTGACGTCGCTGCGAAGAGCGCGCGCGTCGATGTGACGACGAGACGCGCGATCTCGATGCGCCGGCGCAATCACTGGGCGTCGCGTTCGGGGCGCGGCGCGCGAGAGACGCGAATGGTTTTCTCCGCGCCGTCGTGCCACGCTTTGACTTTTGTCGCTCGAGTGGACGCGTCGACGACATCGGTGTCGGTGTCGTCGTCGTGGATGACGTCCACGCGTAAATGACACGCTCGAAGCGCGTCGACGAGCTCTTCGAACATGCCGGCGTAGCGAGACGCGTTGACGAGCCAACACTCGCCGTCGGGGGCGAGACGTCTGGCGACGCACGCGGGAAGCGCGCGCACGTGTTCGCGCTCGTATAAGACGTCGGAACCGATGATGACGTCGAAGACTTGGTCGTCGGCGAGGGCGCGTTTTGGATCGGTCGTGGGCGTCGGCGCACGCGCGAGCTCGCGATTCCAGTCGAGCGCGACGGCGGAGCACGTCTCCGCGCACCCGTTTTCCACGACGCTTCGATCGAGCGCCTCCAAGAGCGGTTCCTCGTAGTCGCTGAGTGTGACCGATCGCGCGCCGAGTTTGGCGGCGAGTATTCCGCACGTACCGACGCCGGCGCCGACCTCGAGCACGGTTTTCCCGCGAACCGTCTCCGGCGCCCGCGCGAGTCGACGGCTCAGCGTTCTCGCCGCGTTCCACAATCTCGCCCCGACCCCGTTCGCGAGCGCCGTCTCCAACACCCGCACCTCAACGCCGTGAAACATACACGTCTTGTATCTCTCCACCGTAATGCGCTCGCACGCGGCGACGGCGGCGGTTCTCGCGTCGCGCGCGCTCTCGTCGGCGTCGGCGTCCCCGAACGCCTCAACCGCCGCTCTCGCGTTCGCGCGCGACGCTTCCTCGGCGCACGCGCGATCGCCGTCGATCGCGGCCGTCAAGTCTCGACACGCGCGCGCGTATCGCACGCGTCGCGCTCGCGCTCGCGCGCGCATCGCGCCCTCGTTCGCGCTCGACGTCTCGGCGGCGTTTTGGCTCGCCGCCTCGTGCTCAGCCGCCACGGCGCGGAGCGCGTCCACGAGCGCGTGCACGCGCTCCGCGGCGACGACGGCGCTGACTATATCTCCTTCGCTGGCGTCGCTGAAGCTCGCGTCCGAGCGCGCGTCGACGTCAGGCATCGCGTTCCGCGCGCGCGCGACTGCCGACTGACTCAACACACGTGGCAGGCTGTCGACATTTCGACGCGCGTCGGCGTCGTGGACGACGCGATGTCGACGCGCGCGCGCGCGATGGACGAAGGGGAGGACGTCGACGACGACAGTGACATCGCGAACGTGCCGTCGACGCGATTCGACGTGCGAAAGTTTACCGAACAAAAAGTTGATCGTTACACCCGGAGTGGACATAAGTTGCACACCTACGACGAGCGCGACGATGACTCTCACGATGGAGAGGAGAGCGATGGCGTCGGCACGGATGAGTTGAGCGAGATGGCTTCGTGGGAGGGCGAGGCGTCGTCGGGGGACGGCGCGGGGCGAACGGTGAAGGAGCTTCGTCAGGCTGGGTTGGAGCTCGAGTCGGTCGAGAGTTTGAACGTGTTCAATCTCTCCATCTTCGAGCGAGGCAAGCTGAAACCGGGGATGCGTCGTTGGCAGTTTTACATTTTGGTCGCGAGCGAGTGCGCGCTGGCGGTGGGGATCTTTTTGATGTACACGATGATCGGGCTCGGACACGAGGTGTACTCGGGTTTGGCCAACGACGATAATTGGAAGTTATCGTGGAGCGTCGCCGGTGGGAGTTTGGCGCTATTCGTGGTTCTGTGGGTGCTCGATGCGGTCGAAGCGGCTCGAACGCGCGGGAGCGCGTTCGGGAAGACATTGACGTTTTTCTTTGCGGGCATCGGCGTCGCGGGACTCTTGGTGAGCGGCATGCTGAGCATCAAGGAATACGAAACGCTTCCGATCTCCATCTATGTCATCTTTAAGGCTGGAATCATTCGCATCATGAAGTCAACCGTGTGTAAGACGACGCACAACGGTTCTTTCCTGAAGCACGTCGCGTACGCTAGTTACTTTGTGTGCGTTGCATCTGTCGTCACGTGGGTTGTATGGGTCGCCGGTTGGGATAAACAATGGAGCGAAGAATTGTTTGACTCCTACGCGTTGAAGCTCGGATGCAACGCCACGACCACGACTTCGGCGAATAGCGGCGATGCGAATCCGGGAGGCTGCGACAACATCGCGTACATCATGTACGGGGCGCCTCTCGCCATCAGCGCGCTCAACCTCGTGTATGGTTTGTCTTGCGCCAAGTTGTCGAAGAAAGGTGGTGCGCTAATGCTCGTCACAATCCTCGGGACGCTTGTCGCCTTCGGTACGTGGATCAGCGTCGCTCTGTCCGCGGTTGAGATGGGCGTGGCGACGGATGTCATTCAGCTCATCGTCGTTTTCTGCGCAATTTTCGGCATCGCCTGTTTCATCACCGCCGGTCCCCGGCGTGTGTATCGACAGGCGACGAAAAGCAAGTTGGCAAAGAAGGTGATCGGTTACACACAAACTGATCTCGCCAAGGCGCTGCTGTTCTGTTGCACCATGACTCTGCTTCCGTTCGCGCTCGCCATCTCTGTCGTGAGCGCCGCCGCGCGTCGACTCGGTCTGAGCTTGTATCAACAGCCGCCGGACATGCCGAAGGATGGTTTTCTCACCGCGGCGACGCACGCGATGATGGCGTGGTGGTTCAACGACCCGACGAAGATTTTCAAGTACTCGGCGTACATCTCAATTTTTTACTTTACGTTTTCCATCGGTGTCGGTAAAGGAGCCGTCCTCTTTCTCGCTTGGCTGGTGGATGCGTTGAGCAGTCTCAACGTGGGTCTCGTCATATTCGTCTTCATACTCATCGGTGTGAGCATGTTTTTGCTTCCACCCGTGCCCGGTCCACCGGTGTATCTCACCGGCGGCATCCTCGTCGTCGGCACGCTCGAACCGAAGATTGGTTTCTGGCCGGCGACGATGCTCTGCGTTCTTATTTGCTGGTTCGTCAAACTTCTCTCGTGCGCACTCCAGCAGAAGATGATCGGCGAAAACTTGGGGAAATACGCCTCCATCAGGCACATGTGCGGCATCAACTCGCTCCAAATGCGCGCCATTCGGTACTGCCTGGAACAAAAGGGATTTTCCGTGGCGAAAATCGCCATTTTGTGCGGCGGTCCCGATTGGCCGACGTCGGTGCTCTGCGGCATTCTCAAGCTCGATCTCTTACAAATCATGATCGGCACATCGCCCGTGCTCGTGTTATACCTCGGCTACACCACAATCGCGGGGGCACTTCAGTTGAAGATTGGATCGTGCGATGATTCCACCTCGACCAACAGCGACTCGAGCTCTTGGGGATTGCTCAACTCGATGTTCCTCGCGTTAGCATTCGTGAGCATGTTGATCACCTCGCTCTCTGCGGTGTACTTTATGGAACAAACGGTAATGACGAAGCGAGAAGAATTGGACAAGATGCCGCTAGACGAAGAGGTGGAGGAATTGGACAAGGTGGACCGTAAGACGGAGGAGGCGTACGCGCACGTGACGGATTGGTCGCGACTCTCGTTAACGTCTAAGGCGTCCGTAGTCGTCGCGGCGGTGAGCGGCATTCTGAGTTGTCAACTCGGCGTCGTTCTGGCGCAGCGTTCGTTTGAGTCGTTCACCGTGTCGTGCCCGGTCGCCGTGAAAGACGTTGTCAAGCCGACGGGTTGGTTGTCCATTGGATTGATGGGGGTGTGCATGGTTTTCACAAAGGTGTTCAATACTATCGCGAGAGCCAACACGCGGAGACGGCTCGCCGAGACGGAATCTGCGGCGGAACAGTCGGAACGAACGACCGCCGCGTAGCCTCACTCGACCCGAACCTTCAAAATGTATAACACGCTATGCGTAGAACAGGTTTTCTGAACGAATCATACTACGTTTTTCTGCTTGAAATGCGAACATCTCGTATTAAATGTCTAGTTGCCGTTACCGAAGATTTGTTGCCGAATCCTTTCGTATGATTTTCTACCCCCGACCATCTTGGAGAACACGTCTCTCCAGGCCCCTCCCCGTCTCACCTCTTCCGGCGACGCCGGCGTGAAGTGTACGGAGCGTTTCTTTCCTAGTTCTGGTGTCTGCTCCGCGATCTCCGACTCGGCGTTTTGCACGGTGGCGGCTTCGACTACCTTGGCGATGGTTTCGTGGCGACGACTGTGTCCGCCCAAAGACGAACTTTCTGCGATCGGTTCGTCGTATAAATCGTCTTCTTCCATTTCCACGGCGCCAAGTTTCGGAACATTGCGTCTAAGTTTTCGGTGCGTCTCTTCGTTGTGACCCTTCACCTTTGATAGGTACTTGGCGGCGGTTTCTCTCGACATTTTGCCGACCTTCGTTTTCGACTCGGCACTCGAGGTCGACTTCTTCTTCGAAGCGGACGCGGACATCGACTTCTTTTCGGGCGCGGGGGAATCGCTCCAGCTGATCGATTTGAACTTACCCGCGGTCTTGTGACTCTTCGCCTTTGACTTAGCCACCGGCGCCTTCTCCGACCAGTCGTCTCGGCTCAACGCGCCGCCGGTTGACTTTTTTGTCTTGGACGCCGACTTCGACGTCTTTGACTTTGTGCTTGACTTTGAATCCTCCGACCAATCGATTCCTTTCAACGGCGTCGACGCCTTCTTCGAAGTCGCGCTCTTTTTCGACTTTGAGTTCGTCTTTTGATCCTTTCGCCTCTCCGCCGCGTGTTTCTCAGCGTCCTTGGCCGACACGGAGAGCGACGCCATGAGAGAATCCATGTCGACTTCACCGTTCGACGATCCCGGATACCTACCGCCACCTGGGTACCTGTTGTCGCCATCGTACGTGGACACATCGGCGTGCGTATCGACCGCGATACCGTGCAAATGTTGACTATCGTCGCGAGGCGCCAACCCGCGCCCGTACTTGAAGTCGTCGATGGTTTCTTGATCGTACTCGCCCAAATCTAACAGATCCTTCTTTTTGTAGAAGACCTCGACGTCGTTAGCATCGTTTTCATCAATGTCATGCTTGTGATGCGGATACGGATACTGTCTCAGTTGACCTCGCCCTTTTGAAGACAGACCGCGCGAGCTCATTCTGCCGTGGTGCGCATGCAACGCGTCTTCAAACTTTGAATTCTTCGATTTCTTGCCGAAACTCATCTCGTGAAAAACCATCGATTTCAGTTTGTCGAACGGCGACTTGCTCTTTTCGTGTTCGGATGCCTTCAATT
>Ga0181572_10000123_pt1 | contig 48937 bp, 90 predicted proteins | sample 101ome_26_FD_133004 | JGI IMG/M metagenome (GOLD analysis project Ga0181572, IMG submission 133004) | Coastal salt marsh microbial communities from the Groves Creek Marsh, Skidaway Island, Georgia - 101408AT metaG (megahit assembly) | ecosystem: Environmental > Aquatic > Marine > Intertidal... | reverse complement strand
TTTTCAATCTCTTTTTGTGAGTAATACATGGTGATTCCACCAAATACCATCGGGGTCAAAAAGATACATAACAGCCCTATTACACCTACACTCATCCTTCTTTCTCCAAGTCCCACACACACTTATTAGGTGGGGCTTTCCTGGTCATCTTTTTGGTGTAGAGGTGACCATTTTTCTCGGCATCTTGGAACACAAGTGCAGTGATAAAGAATCCACCGATCACAAGTAGATGTCCTCCAACACTATAGATGCCCCAGTAAATCGTATATCCTGCCCAGAAGGTAAAGATTGCAGTCCACATCACGGACAGGTAAAACATCAGAATAAACTGTGTGAACGGATTCGGAATATGCCGAAGGGGATTTATTTTCAAATCAAAAAAGAAATTGTATAGGTCATAGACCCATAGACCAAGCTGTTTAAACATTCTAACTCCTAAAGTTCTGCTACGTGCTTACAGGTCCGACGAAATTTATAGCCGGGACAGTTACACACACCATCAATGATAACGTATGTCTGACCCTTGGAACCTTTGACCGTAATTGCATCTTCAGGTAATGATTCATCCATGACTCCAAGCTTCTCAAATTTCCTACGAGATTTTGAGAAACCTTTCAAGGGGTTTTTAAAGACAGTACGTGGTCCAGTCGGAGATTGGAACGCAACCAGATGGCCGGAAGAATTGACCCAATAAGTGCCGTTATTGGCAGTCAAAGCTGGGTCATCCCATTTGGTAATCTCTTTCAATATTTCAATGGGCATTCGGGGCATCCTCGAGTTTTAATGCAAGCTCTTTAATACGTGTATTCAGTTCTGCTAATCGATCAAGCTTTTCGTAGTAAGCCTGTCCATCATCATATTCTAAACGATCACGTACCAAAGCTGCTTCATCTTGTAGACTTTCGATTGCTGTTTTAATTTCAATCTTAGTCAGTTCCACTTTTATCTCCTTACAAAGTCTTCGAAGAACTCTCCCCCAAGTTCGTCGATGTCGTCACAAAGATCTTTAAATTTACACAATAGGTAATAGAAAAGATCCCACATTAAAACGGGAATTATCACTAAAGCAATTTTGAAAATTCGCTTCCATTCAAACTCCTCAAACACTTCTCTGCGTATTCGCATTTATCCCCCGCTTTTCTTATTGTACCCAAACATGGTTATACTTATCTGGGTAATTCTCGCAAGTGTAATCAAACTTGGTATCATAATTGATTACACGGACACATTCACCAGTAGAGTTACTGAAGTGCACATCAGGCATTGAAGATAACCCAATCATCGCAAAAATGATGCCCATAAAAAGAGCACAGATAATCATCACCGATATGCAATAATGTATATACATCTCAATCACTGGGTCTTTCGAAAGCCTCATGCAAAGTCCTCTTCAAATTCTTTTTGAATTGCAGTCTGTTTCAGAACAGATTCTACAGCATCGACAGCAGAACGTCGGTGACCACCAATGTGCCAATCATAAGGTGTACCGTCACGTGATCGTCGACCACCATCAAAATCTTTCCAATCGTAGATTGTGGCAATCACGTAGGTACTGAAGCTAGGATCGAAGAACTCTAGTTCCCACTCAGTGTTCACCTTGCCATCACCACTTGGTGTATCATAATGGGGTTCACCAAATGCCTCAACCATCTCATCGTAAGTTGCAGAAACGTGTCCCTGCAAAGAAGTCATGTTACTCGTACCACGGCCGATTAATTTAAATTTCATTACGCTGCCTCCTGAGGTGCATATTTGTCGAACCAGGCTGAAAGCCCTGAATAGGGGACAATATCCCCGTTAATCATTTCGTATGAGGCCCCGTATGTCTCAGTCTCACCATTATCCAACACATCGTATGAGGTGAACTCCTTAGCAATTTCTTTGCGGAGGTAACCAAACTCTGTGTTGTTTGAGGTACGGGTGAAGGACACTCGGTCTTCCTTGACCGTGCCATAATAGGGAGCATCCCATTCAGCACAGTGATCGGTAACGTTGAAGTCGATATCATCGACCACAGTCTCGCCGATAGAGTACTCCTGAAAGTATTCGCTCTTACTGGTGCAAGCAGCCTCGACTTTGGCCCACCACTTGGGGTCCATGTTCTCTTCAACAGTACAGTCGAAGATGTAGGTGTTGCCACCCTTGGGTTTCCAGTATTGAGGGCATTCACCCTGACCGTCCCAGTCGTGGGCACCGTAGTTTTCGAGGTGTTGAGTTTGAATCACAGCTTTCATAGTATCTCCAAAAAATTTGAAAGGGTTTTTGCAGTCCCGGTTTGGGCTAGTCTTGATGACTCCAGTAAAACCCTTTACCCCATTCATTTAACAAAGATATTATATCAAAAGAAATTTCGTTTGTAAACACTTTTTTTAGAATATTTTGGAATATCGATATAACTTTTTAATCTAACGACCATGAGATGTCGATGCGAGAATCACCAGTCTCGTCCCAGTAATAGTCACACCCACATTCTTTGATGATGGGCAGTATTGCTTTTAGGTTTTCTACTCCCTCCTTACCACCGGAGAAGCAGAATAGACTAGATTCTTGCTGTTCGGGTGACTGACAGATAAAACCCTCTACACTGGTGTCATACTGTGAAATATCGAAACCATCATCTATCTCACCTAAGCCATAGCATATAGGGCAATCGTTGTCGTCCTCATCGACCCCGTCACCTTCACAGGCCTCACATTCATTCCCTTCAATGAATACCTCACAATCTTGGCTATGATTGAACAGTACCTTATCAAAATCAATGTCTTCACCAATGCGTGGACCCTCTTCGTGCTCATATGGTAGACAACCCCATGCACAAGATTGACAGCAAGGCTCATTCCACCCGACATACCAACCTTCTTCCTGTAGCCTTTTCTGTAGTTTTCTAAAGCTGTTCATTTTTCTTCAACCTTGTGCCGCTCTAAAAATTCTTTTTTCCACTCTGGATGTGATATAAGATAAACTTGACGACCTTCAAACCACCACTCACCCTTCTCATTTTTAGTGGGTATTGTTTGAATAGTAGCAAATCTATCACGTGGTTTCATTTACGTTAACATTCTTGCGCATGTGAGAAATGAGTGATCACCAAGGCAATCGCTCCAGACAAAGTAGATATACCACCCAACCATGAAAACAATAGTTGCCAAAGCTGTGGCATAAATTCCTACCTGAATCCAATCCTTAAACATATTCTTCTTCCTCTTCCATCCAATATTCACAGTCCTCACAGTACCAGCCGCGGTTATCATCCATCTCGCATCCACACGTCTCGCAGAAAGACTGCTCTTCCTCTTGATAGTCGAACATATCTTCTTTGTTCTCAATCGTCATGAGGACTGGGTTGTGAACGATCATTCCAACAGTCTGGTCTACCATGCTCTCAATGGCTACCTGAAGAGAATCACCCTCGTAATGGCCGTTATAAATTCGACCACGAGTATACCCATAAATGGCGTCATAGATATCGTCATCGATGGCTGATTGTTCACGAAGGTAATTCAAAGAACCAGAAGTGTTATTACCCATACCGTTATTATAGAAATCATAACCTATACGACTTGCGGCCCGAATCATTTCTCCAGCAACAGTATCACACTTGCCCATCCTCGGCATTGCCGCAACCAATTCTTCGTAAGCAGCTTGGTATTTTCCATTGCCATTCCAATATGTGTTTTCCATATCTCTACCTTTTCACCAAATTACAAAATAATTATATCAAATCAAACCGACTTTGTCAACAACTAATTTTCGACCCTATCGTGAAAGGCCACAATACTAGTTGCCCTGCCACGGATATTGCCGATGATTTGCTCGACCTTTTTACCAAATCGAGCATCAGAGGTGCCTATATAGGTTCCACCAAACATGGTCCACCTTTTTGACTCTTGTAAGTCTAAGGGTACAATCTTCACTGTCCCAGGCAGATTACCCATAACCATCAAAACAGCAGGAAGCTCATCGGTCGCTTCGAAGGGGCCTTCACAGTTGACTATACAGACACGATTGTGTTTCGCAGAAATGCCACCGTTCGAACAATCGTCCATGTCGCTCCGAAAAATATTAGCAATCAAACCCATTACACAGCCCTCTTAAAGTATCGTCCACGACCAGAATAACCAACCTTTTGAACTGCCTGAAGGGGTGAGGTCTTTCGACTCTCAGCAAGATATTCTTCGACAGTGTAATTGTCGACCAGGCAGTTCACCCAAGATTTCCAAGGCTTTCCACCATATTTGAATCGAGCAATGAAATCAGGTCTCGGCTTACCAATCCAAGAAGGATGACAATTAGGGTTGTGATCTTCCATATTCACGGATTGGGTATGACGGCCTCGATACATGAGGTACATTCCGTCCCAAGTAAACTGGTCTTTTTCAAATTTGGTCATATCAATATTTCCGTTTAATTTCATATTTCAAAGACATTATAAGGGGCTATGCTGACAAAGTCAACACTTTTTTTAGAATATTTTGGAATATCGATATAACTTTTAGATCTAAAAGGCGACTTTCCAGCTCACCCCTATCGAGTCGTTATGATACACGGCTACAGCACGACCTGCTGTACCTATTGCCAGTGTGAGATTGAAATGGTTTGGTTCGTTCTTACCTATGAGGTAGTATGCACCGGCAGCCACGATACCATTGATAAGGATTGATTTATCTCGGTGGGCCTGGCCGTAGATAGGATTTTTTTCTCTGTATCCGTTTCTGAGGCCTACTCGTGTTTGCCGGTGGTCGATGTAGGCAACGGTGTGGTATGCAAGAAAGAGCGATTGTTCTTTCTTTGTCCATTCGCTGAAGTGTCTGAATTCAGCAGATGCATGTGAAGAAAAAAGTAGTAGATTAATTACCGCCCAATGGATTATCCAATGCTTTCTGTAGCGTTTCTCTGAGGTCTTCATCTAACTTCTCCATTTTACCATCGATACGATCCTCTGTTTCTCGCATCGTGTCACGGACATCCTTTTCCGATTCCCTACTTAAGTCAGACAGTTCTCTCATTCTTTGGTCTATATCATCCTGTACAGTCTTGACTCTATTACTGGCATTTTCAGCAACTCGTTCTACACGAATGATATCGTCTCGTAGACTATTTTTGATATCTCGGGTATAATCGATTGCGTCATTCAATTTGGTTTCGATTGCCACATTACGAGCCTCGACGGCTTCGATATCCATCACTTCTAACTTTTCACTCATTTCTTGAAAAGCTTTGTACGTTTCAAATCCACCATATAGTGCAGCAAGAATAGAACTCAATACTGCGAAAGCCCCAGCTATTGTAGTCGGGGTCATGGTAATGCCAAACAATTTCATTTTAGTATTCTTCAGGTTTTCAACTTCATCTTCGAAGTTTTCTGTCATTTCACCTAAGTCTTTTGCCATTGTTGTGCTTCCTTTGCAGCCTTAAGGCTGGTTGTTCTTATAATAATATTCCCTCGTTCATTGTAAACTGTATATAATCTCTCACCCAGTGAGTTGATTTCCATTTTCATTTTCATGCGCTTGTTATTATGGCAATCATGCCAACGATAATAACTGTACAGACCACTAGCGCTCCGAATACCAGAGCCACGTCAGTCCAAAATCGTCTTGACTCTGCTTTTCGTTTTGCTAGCTCGAGGCGTTGCTGGCGTATCTTTCTACGCTCTCGCATCATATCCTCATAGAAATTTATCTGACCAGTGTAGATCAGAAATTCGCGCAACTCTTTTTCAAGAGCCACCATCTTGTGTCTGGCAGCTGTAACCTCTAAGGCCTGTGCCTCGACACTCTTGCCCGAAAATAACTTTTGTGTTAATGACGGGTTGTTGTTCGCAATTGCTGCTTCTGCTAATTCTTCCTTCGCATCAAAAAATTTCGAAAATCCTTGGTAGAGATCGTTAATCTCCTGTCCCTTCTCAATACCATTCTTTATCATGTTGTATGCAGATCCAGCCATGCTTAATGCGGCTGCAATCTCAACCATGATTTTATTCCCTCGTCAGTTTTCCTCGAACTTCAATGCCCTCAAATTTTGAATCTCGGCTTGAAGTCTCATAACTTCCAATCTCTTTTTCTCCAACTCTAATTGATATAGAACATTACAATTGAGCCTTTCTTTTGGTGCACCTAGAGGAATAGTGATTCTTCCATATACACCCACATCCCGTATAAATTGATCATTGTTATAACGAAAAGAAGGATCCTGCTGTGTCAAATTGAACATAGGATCATTCTGATTCATAATTCCCACAACACCAAATTCTACGTTAGTAGAGGAACCGATTGCCATCGAACATTCCAAATCACCTGCTCGAATCCTATCAGTTTGGAAGTTAGGTGATGTCTGTGGAATGGCCATATTAATCGAACTCGATTGACCATAAGCAGCACCAGCCCAAAAACCTATAACGAAATATACTGTAATGAATAATATAAATTTTGTGCGCGTCATTTTATCTTAGAACATATTTTAGATTTCACCATTGTCAGAGAGCTTCCTGCTCCTAACAATTTCGATTCAGAACAAATATACACCGCTCGGTTCTTATCCTTTTCGCGGATATATATGTTCACATTTTTCCTTGCCAAATATTTTAGTTTGATAACATCGCTTTCAGTGGCAAAGGGTATCGAGTTCCATTCACTGTCATATACACCCAAACCGAAATATTCAACGTCTTTCCTAGCATTAAATAGTTTCATCTCAGCAACCAGAACACCTGATACGAAAGATGATTTCAATTTCGGATATGTCGGAGTAAACTCGTGGGCCATCACAGGCCCACAAATCCAAACCAACAATGTAATAACAAAGAACTTCTTCATCTTTTATTTATATATCAGATAGCGATACACTCAGCAGTAACGATTGTTCGATACGTTCCAGCTGGAAAAGCCTTGTCATATCCGTAGTCAGCTTCTGATTCTACCTGAAACCAAGTGCTTCCTGCAATAGAAAGATCAACTTCAGTTACGTTATCGAATGTGATCTTATCAGTGTCATACGCAGACATGCCCGCATCAGATACTTCTGCAACCGAGGTACTACCAGTCCAGGTAACAACATCACTCAATGTAGGGCTTTCGGAAAACGAAATGGGATGAGTAATTCTTGCTTTGTAGTAGTCAGCAATGATTACATCATATCGAACGATTGGTTTAACACCACCATTTGTACCATCTGTAGTCAACAGGTTGGGTGTGGGGTTTCCGTAGATACCAACTGTATCAGTCACAACAAGACATTTTGATTCTACCGTACCAGTAATGTTGACGTCCTCTGCAATTGCAACAGTTGAAAAAGCGGCCAGAATAGCAATGCCGATTTGTTTGAACATACAGTTCTCCTTATTTTTATTTTTCTGTTTTATTCTCATACTGTAAATTCACTAATTCCTCATGAAGTAATTCTTGCGCAAATTGTGCTCTTCTACCAGAAGTATTATCTGGCAAATCCGAATCTTTTAATTCTACAGTCTCGACGTACTCACCTCCGGGTATTGTTTCATAATAACTCGTTGGCATGAAATCAAGCATTGTTAGCTGTGAATGAAGTAGATTTGAGGCTGCAGCAATATCAGTATTATTGCCGGTGCCCAAAATCTTTTCTAAATTTTCTTTAATCTCTTCTTTTGCCTCGACCCTTCGACGATCTCTGTCTTCCTGATCTTCATCTTTCATTACAGCCTTTCTATCGATCTCGTCCTGCACGTAGTCTTCATCAAGCGCATTGTAAGGATCTGGTTCTTCAATCGCAACAAAGGGCTGTTTATAGCCTGGACAGTCGGGGCTGGTCTGTGGGTCAAAACATGGATCATATTGGTAGGTGTAAAGGACTGAGGGGTCTGTAACCGAACCTTTACCCTCTACTTCAATCGAACCATCACCCCAGCGATCAATTGGGATACCACCTACGGATACAACTTTTCGAATAGAGTTAGATGGTAATCCAGACCAATCATCTGCCTCGCGGAAAATGTATTGTCCTTCATTTTGTGCATCTTCGTTTTGGACGTAGACCACCATATCATCTTCGGTGTTCTTTACGGTGGTATACTGATAGATTACATTACCTACAGTCAGTCCAGCTTGCTGAGGTAGAACATTCGTCATCACCCAATTCAAACCAGGATTGGCAGCGTTTTGAGTGATGCCGTAGACAGTTTGAGTTGATTGTGCCCTAGTGCTCTCAGAGTAAGACAAGCAGAAGAAGCAAACCAGCAACCCCACCAGCGGCCATGAGTGTCTTTTGATCAACGTCCAGTTCCTCCTTTTTACCCTTTTCGCCCTCAGCAAGAGGTTCGTCTTGAGCATTTACCTTCCAAGCTGCTTTTGCCTCTTGGCCGATTAAACCATCATATGGGCAGGGAGTTCCTGCATTCATCATCGCATCAAAGACTCTCTTGTCTTGACACATCAAAGAAACGGCAGCGACCTTCATTCCCATATCATAAAGAGTCTTAGCGTTCTTTAATCTTTCACAGTTCTCATCAGTAAATTGTGTTCCCGTAGATACACCAAGAATCTGTGTTTGTATTGCCCCAGCAACTCCAAATGTACAGAGGTCGGAATTCGATGTGTTGATCGTTGGGGATATTGCACTAGCAGGAGGTGATTTTAGAGTAGTAGTTGTATTACCATTCGTTGTCACTGTACTGGTGGTCGTCGCCTCTGATCTGATCACATCATCTATCGGATCTGGTGTTTCTTCTTGTGCATATGGACTAGAAGAAAAGCCTAGGAGCAAAATAACAAAAAGCAAAATATTAGTTTTCATATTATACCTTAATCAATATACAAATCTCAAGGCTATTTATAACAGAGCATATCCACCCATGAATAAACCCTCGTTTGCCCTCGTTAGTCAATGAAAATATGTCAACTATTTGACACACCTATCATTATTCATACTAAAAAGGGGCCCTAAAGGCCCCAGAATGTAAATTTTTTGACGGTTAATATCTGCGATGTAAATATGCGTCAATTGATTGTGCATTAGCAATACCACCTGGGATATCACCAAAGGCCGTGTATTTTACCATTCGCTTAGTCTTTTTGTTGTACATGGGAATTCTAGGCTTTCTTCCTTTCAGGCAAAGACGATAACGAATAGGATCACCAGAGGAGTCAACAGCACCAGACTCTTTCAGCGTCTTGTTTAGATTACGAACAACCCGACGAATCTTTTCAATTTCAATCATATCGTCGACACTTTCAACGTCGAATGTGCCAACATAAGCATCGGTTCTTTTAAAAAATTTCATAATCTACTCCTATGGTGTGTGTGTGAGGTAGAGAGGTTGCTTAAGCAACCTCTGCCATTTCTACAGCCGTGTTCAATGCATCCAATTTACGTTTTGCGTTTGCACCGAACCATGCAGATGCAGTACGGTTGTCAGCGTTTCGACCCAGTTCGTGATCGGTCAGATAGGTAACTGCATTGTATGCATTCCACCAAGTGCCTGGTCGGAACTCTGCTCCTGGTTGAGTATCGACGATCTCAAGTGCACGTTCAGCAGTACGACTGAGTGTTTTGTTTTCCTTAGTAGATTCACCAAAGACCTTTGCAAGGAACTTCTGGAACGAATCGTTGGTGTAGCGCTTGGAACCAAGGAATTCAGCTGCCTGTTTGAACTGTTCAACACGAGTGTGTGAAATACCCAGAAGCGTCTTGACCTTCTCAGCATCAAATTCTGTACGGTGAGAGAGTCGGACAGCAGGCATCCCTTTCTCGGTGAGAGCCATAGTCAGAGTATTATTACAAACGACTCGGGTCATGACAAATTTGACGTCGATGCTCTTACCGTATTGATGCGGATTTGAGAACAAGAGATAACCCTTGACCTCATCACCACCGAATAGCTCGAATCCATCTTTTACATCGGCTGCAGCCCAAACAAGTCGACCGTCCTGTAGGGATCCAGCAGTATCCATTACCATGTCACCATTAGAGACGAATTCAGAAAAGAACTCAAACGCCTCTTCGTTCTGGCAAGGATTCCAACCTTCGCCAACCATGGTCAAGATTTTGCCATCGGTGCTTCGTACCAGAGCCTGTTGTCCGGTCTTCTGGTTGTCGCCACGATAGCGAATAAAGGTGTCTACCTTTTCGACTTCCCAGTCAAGACCAGCAGCGACCATCATTTCTCGTGGAGTCATGTCATCATTCACAGGTACACCCATTCCGTGCCAGGGTACACCAGAAGAAAGACGATAGGCCATTTGAGCCTCACCATTAACGATTTCAAGATTATGTGCCATAACTAAATTTCCTCTTAATTTAAAGTTTCTTCAATTTTTGCGATTTGCTTGCGCAGTTCAGAAATGCGAGCCTCTACCTTTGCATTATCTTCGGGGGACAACTCTCCACGAATCTCGCAGAGGCAAATAAGGTCATTGTAGAGGCCGTCCAGGTTTTCCATATTAATTACCCCACTTCTTATTTCGAAACATGAATTGACGTTCACGTTCAAGCTGATCATATCGTCGAATACCGATTTGTTCAAGCTTGTTAAGTTGGTCTTCGTCCAAGCCATACTTGGCCTTGTTTTTCATAATATCTTGAACAACCTTCAAGAGCTGTTTGTCGTTCTTGCACTCTTGAAGGTCTTGAGCCAAGGTATAGAAGTCGGTCATCTTAAGCCTCCAAAACATAGGGTTTGCCAAACTGTCCGACGTTGATGTCGATGTAGTGGCTTCGGTGGAAATAGTCAGTCATGATATCGTCATTGCAGAAGAAATCAGGACCTTCAAGGGCATCCTTTAGTTCAGTTAAGAAAGAGACAACCTTAGGATCATCATAGTTTTCTTCGATCCAGTAGGGGTTGACTTGAACATAGTCACGGGGACCATATTCACTGACAGGAAGGGCACCCAAAATATCAAGGGGTCCGCTCTTTACGTTACAGACCAGACTCATATGATTCTTGACAGCAACGGTCCCTTTCATTCCGTATTTTTTCAGGACGGCCTTGATGCCAGGGGCCAACTTCTTTTTCATTTCTTGACTAACGTATGCCATATCAAATTTCCTTCTCAATCATCAAATTACAGAGTAATTATATCAAATGAAAACAACTTTGTCAACACTTTTTTTCAATTTATTTGAAACTTTTTTCAAATTCTTCGTCGAGGGCGTCAAGCAGATCCATCTTTAACTCAGCAAGGGTTGCAAACACCTTCATTTCAAAGGCATTTGGGTTGACGGTCAAAACCGAATTCATGCAGCTCTCAGCAATGCGGATTGCATCCATCTTCTCTTTAGCTTTTTCGATTACCATTATATTCTCCATCTAAGAGTTTTTCGAGGTTTTCAATTACCTCGTTCAGTTCATTACGAAGCTCAACAGTCTTTTGCAACCGACAAAACATTTGACTCCTAGTCGGTAAATCAGTACCAGATTGAAGGGTGATAGTCTGAATAGCTTTGTTACGAAAGTCGTACAGCTTGACACCCGTGGTATCAATTCGATCCTGAAGCCAATCGTACATTGACATTTATACTCTCTCCAAAGTTGCAGTAGCGTTAAGGGTTTTGATTTCAAGGTCTTCAGCAAAGATCTTGTAGACTTCGATACCTTCTTGGCAGGCTTCATTCTTATTTGAAGCCTCGATTCCTTTAAAGGTAAACGAACCACAACCATCTTCCCAAACTTTAACTGTATATTTTCTCATTAGGCTACTACCTCCACTCGTCCATCATAATCCCAAATGGCTGTTTCATAGGGGACATACATTTCTCTACCGATTCGATTCTTGTCAAGCTTATCAGAACCAGACACAGAATCTGTCACGCAAACGGTGTAACCGTCACAGACGTAGGCCTTACGGCCCGGTTCAATCTCAACGTAGACAGGTCCTTTACGAATGACCCGACCCACAAGATAAGCATCGGGACGACCTTCAACAGGCTCGAAATCATAAGCCTTGATGACGTCTCCGATCTCAGCAGTGTTTTCATATTTCAGCATAATTTGGTCTCATTTCTAATTTCTGAGACCATTATAAGGGGCTATGCTTCCAGAGTCAACACCTTTTTCGGGTATTTTTAGATTATTTTGGAATATTCTTAGAACTTTTTGTTATAAGAATCAGTGGATGGTGGGATTGTCCGGTGTGTCGAACAAGCCGTCTAGCATATCGTATACATGATCGCCATAGCCAGATTTGATGATATCAATCACATCTGGATACTCATCATCTGAGTCCACGGGCATCGCTGCTAGATCGTGCCACCTGGGTTGCGGGAAGACATCTTCTATGTAAGCTCTAGCCATATTGGCTGATCTAAAAGAACATGCTCTGGTGATATAGAAAGGGTTATTATTGGCAAATAGGGCATATCGCTTATCTGGATCACTATCGGTCCCTACATCTTCATCGGAATAGGTTCCTAAAAATACGCCTCTATTATAATCAATTATTATGTACCGCGGTTTTGTCTTCATAAAGAGCCCTATATTTTTTTCTTACCTGTACAAAATGTTCAAGGTAATCATAAGTGTTAAACTTAAATACCTGAGGCTCAGAGTCATCTACAGCAATAAGAATGACACCCTGACGGATCGGGATGCCTGTCATCTCATAAAAGGCTGCGGCATAAAAAGAGACCTGAAGAAAATAACCGAGGATTCCATCCTCTTTCTTTACGCGTCTCGATGTTTTAAAGTCAATTACTGAGAGTTCACCTTCGAACTCTGCAATGCAATCAACCTGGCCAGCAGTCTTCAATTTATCACTATAAAGATAAACTTCCTGAAACCATATATTATTTATTTTTTCGTCTAACACGGGCTTCAGCGTATTGAACATGAAGAGATTTGCAGGCTGATGTTTGCCTTTCCAATCTTCTTCATTATTGAGGTAGTCTTCACAAAGCTTGTGTACAGCAGTACCACGACCAGATGCTTGTCGGGAGATTCGATTTGCCTCTTCTTCTCCTACCCTCTTTCTCCATTCTATGATGGCTTGTTTGCTCAGGATACCGAGAACCGTCGTTACTGACGGATAAGCAGATCCATCTGGGGTGAAATATCTTCTACCTTCTTCGGTCGTTTTTCGAGTCAGAGTCGGTAGAACAACGCCATGGTCGTGATGTGTAAACATAATATAACCTTAATTCAATGTGACATTATATCATGTCACTGGGTGGGTGTCAAGAGGCGAGAGCAATACCTGAGGTCACCTCAAGATATTTCTTAGCAATCTCTTCAATCGTATCCGCCTGGCCGATAACTGAATTACGGTTAATTTCTACCTGATCAGCATCAGCACTCATAATCCAAGGGATCATTCCAAAACCTTCTTGCCCGGGAGCCAGACAGACAGGTTTCTTTAAGATGATATTTTGTTCTGGTGTCTTGCCTTCGTATCGGCCGATTACCTCTTCACCAGAATTCAATTTCAAAGTAATTACATCAATCATAGTTCATTCTCCAAATAATACCACGCTACCCATTTATTGAACTCTCTAGCAAAGAGCTCATTTTCAAAGTAAATCGTGTGTTCATAAACATTAGTCCATTCAGTAAGCTTCCATTGCCACTGATTGAGGTTTTCTTTACACCAGTTTTTACAAACCGATTCGAGGTCTGAGTGAATGGGTACTTCTACTGCTGTTTCTCGCATCCATCTCATTTTATAATCCGAAATTTGCTGAGGTGTCATCCCATCAGTACCTTTGCCGCACCAGTAATAATAGCACCATCAGTCTCAACCAGATCGCCAACTCTTGCAGCAGGAAATCCAGCAATGAAGACCTTAGAAGATCCAGCATTTACGGTACCAGTATGAGGTACACAACTACTACCCACCTTAATACCATGTATGGCAGTAACAGATCCCACAATTGCAGCCGCGGAACCTTCAATCAATACGGTAGGTATTACATTTGTGGCGATCGTAGATGTTAAAGAACAACCGTGTGTTGCAGGTGTTCCCGTTGCCACTTGATCTCCAAATCTTGCCGCTGGGGTCATTCTTGCTCTCCAAAAAGGTCTTCTGCGTTTCGAATCATTTCATTATATGTATTCGCAAACAAATAATAGTCTTGCTGTACCTGCGATATCGTTGGGGCATACAAGTCTTCAAATGTTCCATTTGCTTGGGGTGTGTCGTCAATTACATTTTCGAAAATGCCCTTACCAGGTTTGGTAGACCAATAATGTCGCTGTAGAAATGTGACGATATGGTCTTCGACTAGAGTGTTTACACCATCACCAACATTCATTTCAAATATGTAGTACCAATCTTCTGCTGAAGTACGATTCTGTCTTTCGTCATCCGGTGAAACCCATTCTCTCAATACTGCAGTATCGGCGGGATCAGCAGTATTATAAAAAGTGTTTGCGTTATCGTATTCAACATTTGCTGAGGTGGTAGCAGATGCTTCGAATACCGAATTTGCATATGTCTGGAATATGTACTTCTCTTCGGGCCAGATTTTCGTGGTGTTCTTTACAAATCTTACAACACTGTTAGCACCTTGTTGAGCTCCATCGACTGTTACATCCACATAATTTGGTTTGGAAACAATGCTAATATAGTTTACATTTGCTGTTTCAAATGGAGCTTCGATATCTCTGACAACCCACCTTAGTGGTATATCAGAAGTAATCAAACTTGTATTAGGATTATTCATCGTCATTTCAAAGGTATCGCCTATGGCGTAATTTTTTCCACCGTCTAAAAGATTGAGTTTTGCACCAAACCATTCATAATAATTTCCATCATCGTGCTGCGAACCAACAGGAGGGTTTATAGGTGAACCATCACCATATTCGCTATATCGCCATATCCTTACTGATGCTAGCATATCAACACCAGTTACCAGATTATTCTGATCATCCCTTCTGGGCCCATCGACTTGGGTAAATGTAAATGTGGGTGTATTCGGTGCAGCAATCCATGCTGGTGCAGGTGGTTTATTGAAATATCGATTATAATTAGCAATTCCAGTTTCTGGATCAACGTCGTAAGTTGCTGGATTGGGAAATAAATTATCTATTGCTTCTGCTCTTAGAGCTGCAGGGTGGTCATTTTCCAAATACGGCACACCATAAAAATCGGAAGGCTGTTCTTCTGGTGGAACTGGATAGGGATTCAACACCTCTACTCTAGTTATTTTCCCAGTAGGTATATCATAAGAGTTAGCACCACCGACTGTAGTATCAGAGGTGGGAGGTATGAAATAAGGTGCAGTATTCGGTTCCGTGGTAGTGTAACTGATATTGAGGTTTGCGTTACCGTTATAATCTGCGTAAATTACTATCTGCTCTGGGTAGTTATTTGCGTTATATGTATCCCAGAAATTACTGGTAGCAGAATTAAAAAATCCTAGATCAAATGGCTGAGTCCAATTTGCCCACTGCACATTTTCCCATCGAATCTTGTGATTATAGACTGTGATGTTACCGTAAAATCCGGATGCACCCGGGAAGGTATTCGCAACACCATTAACGAAATCTGTATTTGTGAAATCATCCCAATATGCCACAACGTCAGTGGTTACAGTTTCATAACCACCGCCTGGAGTTGGACTTAGATCAATTCGAATTGTTTGAGAAGGGTCTAGTGGTTCCCCAGTCAAAACATTAAAAGTAAATGGTTCAACCGGGGTACCACCAGCCGTATTTGCGAGCAGAACTCTCCCATTAAAGGTTAGTTCAAAAATGAAATCCTCGTTACCATAGACAGCAGGAAACTCATTGTGAGATTCGTGTGGGAACGTGTCTCTCTCAATGTACTTATCGTTGCTGGAAGTAAGCTCATATTCTATAATTGCGTTTGCGTTCGCCATGATTTCATTCGTCTATGCTCTATGCTGCCCTAAGATAGGTGCTACAACTCTCCTTTGCTAGTATATATTCCTTAACCAAACCTGATCTTACAATATCTTCAACACCGAAATTGACGATATCGAACGAGTCGATTCTATTCAGTACCTTGATAAACTCAGGCAATCCGGTTATATCGTTTCGGTTTCGTGAACCGGCCAAATCATCCTGAAATGTATCTCCGCAGAAGATGATTTTCGATGATTCACCAACTCGTGTAATGATACTATCAAGCTCGTGATAGGTCATAGATTGGCACTCATCAACAACGATAATAGAATTATCAAACGTCAATCCTCTTACGAAGGATGAGGTCATGAATTCTACCATACGTTTTTGTTTTAGTATTTCCCAGGCATCTCCTCTTTGAAATAGGTCATTTGTAATATCGGCGTAGGGAACTGTGAATACTGCTTCTTTTTGAGCCTTGGAACCAGGCATGAAACCTTGTTCGCGGGTTTGTACAGCTGATCGAATAACTATAAGTTTTTCATATTCTGGTTGAGTAAGAACGTCGGTCAAACCAAGGTACATTGCGCACATGGTTTTTCCTGTTCCTGCTGTACCAATTGCTGCTATGTTTCTGTCATTTCGATAACTGTCAAACATTTCCTCCTGTGTAGTGGTGATTGGCTCAATTTTCCTCATTGAAAATTTATTATTTACAACGTGGTTAAATTCCCTGTCCTGTCTCCGCTTTTCCTTTCTGGACATACGGCGAGCTTGTTTGGCCATGAAACCTCCTTAGAAGTCATTTATTGTACTTTTTACGTTTCTTGATCCCGGGTGGTGGGATTTAATGTTTTTGAGGACATCACGAAAACTATCTGACGGCTTACGAAGCCCCAGACGGACCGGGTCACCGATTCCCGGCGCAGAAGTAATAATGGATTCGAGGTGGGGGTTTTCTTCAAGGAAGGTGAGCTTCTCCGAATAAGACATTATCTTATCGAAGGACTCTAGAGTTTCTTTGTCTCTAAAAGTATAGATTGGCATCATTTCTCCATATATGGATTTATTTATATAAAGTTGTAATAGAGATCCGCCCAATTTTCAACTAGAGGTATGTCGTCTGACACATAATCTTCATTAAAGCCGTGTTTCATTAGGACAGATCTTAGACCTAGATCACGTCCGACTTCGGCATTTGCAATCTTATCTTCAACCCAGAGACAGCCAGAATCTTTGTATTCTTCTAGTGCCTTATCTTTATCTGCACCTGTATCTAGGTAGATATACTTTTCAAATACAGTAGGGCCGAATAATTCACACAGATTCTTAGTTCGAAGGTGTTGAGCATACTCATCATTACTCAGAGAGGTAATTGCATGGAATACATAACCACGCTCTTCATGCATCTTTTTGACGTATTTGATAGCATCTCTGAGGGGTGGGAGTCTTCGAATTGTGGCTGATTCATTGAACATTCGGATTAGGCGCTTTACATCCTTTCTCTTCATGCTATATGAAACAGCCATATCGTAGACTGAATCGAATTCTTTGTGGTATCCGTGTCGCTTCATCCACTGGTCAAAAGCATATTCCCAGTCTAGCAGAACACCATCGCAGTCAACAAGAATAACCTTGTCGGCAATATTGCTCATAACATCTCCAAAAAATCAATTTAACTCTGTAATTATAATACAGAAATGAGCAGTTGTCAACACTTATTGGTCATTAAATTCTTTAAAATTGAAAACTTTCTCGTCTCTGCGTCTTCGACGTTTCATTTTCTTATCGTGATTCTTACGCTTTTCACGACGGCGATCTTCGTGCTGATCACCCCATTCATTGTCGTATCCTTCACGGAAGTTTTTGAACCGCTTAGCCATTTTATTATCCTATCTTGCTCCTGTAAATATCAGGAAAAGCCTCTACCAGAGTCTTTTCGGTTAACCCTTTAATCGGTTTCTGAGATATAACGTGGTTTGCCAAAAGATCTGCATCGTCGTCATTGAGATCTTCCAAAAGACTGATGAATAGTGATTCTCGTTTTACCTGATTCAAATCATCATAGCCACCACCCTTCACAAAAATGCGAAGTCGTCTTGTTTCTTTGTACAGCAAACCCTCTGTACCTTCCTCCATATTATTTTTCTTCCACGGAGGGGGTGAATCAGGGAGCAAAAATTTAACGTTTTCTTTGTCATACGTTAGTCGCAAAATTGAGCGTAGTGGTATACAATCATACGACTGTAGCCATTTGATCTTTTCACTCTTTGTTTTTATCTCCGAAACCTTGTTTAGGATTTCTGAGATTGATAATCGTACAGCCATAATTAAAAGTCCTGTATATCTGTGAGTAGATTCTTCAATTTCTGTTTAATAAAATAATTAAATAATTGTTCTCTACCGACATTTTTATCTTTACGGTATTCATCTATAATTTGATCTTTGTACTCTTGAGGGATTTGACCGAGATCAATCATCAATCGATTGCGCTCATAATTCCTCAATACTTCTTCCGGCATATTATCTGGGTTCGAATAATCAGCCAGTTTTTTCTTAGTCATAGGTCTTTGCCTATCACCGACAACCAAACAGTTATCATTCATCAACACATTCGGAACACCGTCACCGGCATCACCCTTCAGAACGTGTTCACTAAGATATTTATCTGGATTATCATGTCTCACCCACTTTTTCATTACTGGGTTGTATTGGTCGACATTTGCATATCTCTGAAGCTGGATATAGTCTTTGTCACCAGATAGAATAAGAAACTTTTCTGAACCAGTATTGAGTTCGGTACCTTCTTCGTGAATGATGGTACCAATGATATCATCAGCCTCACATCGTTCAATATCAATGACTTTATAGGGAAAGAACTCGTCTAGTTCTGCCTTGATCTTATGAAGACATTCGAAAAGAGCGTTCCAATCTAGGTCGGACTCATCTCGGTTCTTTCTACGATTTGCCTTGTAATAGGGAAAATAATCTCGACGCCAGACATTCTTATTGTCCGCGCAGATAATGATCTCGCCATATTCCTCTGAGAACTTCTTACGATTCATTCGCAAAGAATTAAGAAACATGTGTCGAATGAGATTTTCATCGAGGTCGATGTTGTGGTGATTACCAATACTAGCAAATAGAGAGGCTAGCATCACCTGATTGTAGTCTACAAGAATAGCCATAATTTAATACCATAGTTTAATTTGAATCTCTTATTTTAATCTATTTCGTCATCAATGTCAACCATTTTTTCTGTGATTTCTTCGACGGTAATATTTTCAGTTGCAAATGTTTGAAGTGGATGTTCAATCCCACTTGCCTGTAAATGCAGCGATCGAATAGATTCTAAAATGAGGATCATGGAAGGGTAAAAGGCATCCATATCTTTTTCAAAGTCACATCCTGCTCGACCCAACTCATTGATTACACTTTGCCAAAGAATATCTGCCACTTCGGTAGCATAACTTTCTTTGTATTGTCTGATCTGAGCTTGAACCTCTTCAGCCGATTGGGGTGGAGCATCAAGCTTAATCTTGGGGAATGGAATTACATTTTTATCCGACATTTTTCTCGTATTCAGCAATTACATTTGCTAGTGTTGCATCCCAAATTGTCTTAAAAGAGGCGATGCTGTTACGGGCAAGATTAAACCTATCTGAATAGGTAAATCTCGTGAAGTAATTCTCGTCATTGTTCATGACCTGTACCAATTGCTTTGCTACAGAATAAGCATAGTTCGCATGCTCGTTATTATTTTCTTTGAAATCATAAGTGATTGTTGCATTAGCACAGGTCTCTGCTAGAGCACCATAATTCGGGTGGATACAAATTACCTGACTCTTAATTGCTTCAATCAACGCAATGCAAGAGGTCTCTTTCCAAATATTAGGATATAAGAAGATATGTGCCTTATCAAGTGCCTCCAAGACTGTGGCGTTGTCTACCGCACCGTGATAGGTCATCTGTGGGTGAGATTCGATCTTATCAAATAGTTCCCTGTAGGGTTCGTCACGAGATTCCCAACCGTAAATACCAAATGACGAATATACATCTAGGTGTATGTTGGTGAATTCTTTAGCCAACGCTTCGAATACGGGTACGAGAAGCTCTAGACCTCTATGGGGTGTTGTATGATAAACGAAGCGAATCGTCTCCTGATCTTTCTCACGAGGAGCATATTCCTTTTCTACGGCGTTGTGAATCACCACACAGCGAGAATATGGGATACCATATCGAATGATATATTGGTCTCGTTGCCAAGCAGATACGAAAATCAGTCGGTCAAATTTTTGCCAACCACCGTCGACCAATACACGGTTTTCTGGGTCTTCTGCAAGATCATGGCACCATAAAATATTAGGTACATCATCATACATTTCTCGGGTGCGTGAAAGGTGAATGGCAACCTTACCTAGATAGTCAGGATTGACATTATCGACGAGACGCTGTCTCATCATTTCGGTACCACCGTTAGAATTTTTAGAAAGTTCGGTGTTAATCACTTCACCTTTGTATACAACGCTCATATTTTACTCCACAATTTTAATCGAATTCATATTCTCTACTCGAAAAGACCTCCAGCCATTTGCTTCCAAATCCCAAACAGCCATGACGCTCTCATTCACCGGTGCCGGAGAAAAACCTCCAGTAGTGGTTGCTGTAGTAGTCGTTTCGGGGATTTGATCTGGCTTAAGGGTACATTTCATCAATCGGTTCTCACCATTTACTTTGGTGAAATCAACGATACAAACATTTTCAAGCAGTGTTCCTTTCAAATCATCATAATTCATAATGTTACCTTTTCTCCACGTATGGGGTGATTAATAAGTGCCTTATTCAACCTATCAACCCAGTTAAGTCTGTACTCAATACTAATGAGGCTTTGAAAGAAGTCTCTTATTGTCCCATTATTATGTATACGATAGGTCAAAATTGATGCAGGCATTTCTAGGACGAAATCATCTTCGATTTCAGTTTCATAATTAATGACAATCTCGTTGGTCTCACCGAAGAATTTGCCATTAAAGTATCTACGAGAATCATTCTGAAAACTGCAACCCTGTCTGGTCAGCTGAACAATTGCCATATTTTCTGCACCGACCTTATCGATGATGGGTTGTAGCTCTTCTACAAATCCACCATCACTGATTACATAGTTGCGATTCGTGTCGATCTCTTCTGCTACCATCTTACCGAAATAATCTTTGCCCTTTGTGGGTTTAATTATTTCTTCGGAGGTATGAATCATTGCTGTTCGACGAGAATGATTTTTAAGAGCCAGTTCTCTTACTTCTTTTTTGGTACGGTCATTATAACCGTCCATAAACCAATCTTCTTTCACACCAAAATATTTGATGGTCTCTTTGAAGAGCTGTTTCTTAAAACTTAAATGTTCGAAATCGAATCTATCGCAGAAGAAATTTGCCGCTTCATCTTTACCAGTGCCAGGTGGTCCATTAAAGATTAGTATCATTATCTGTTTTTTCCTCAAAAAAGCCGTATTTAGCTATGTAATAAGCATCAATGATGTCACTGATGGGGTTCCAATTTTTAGTTGATATTATATCAAGTCTAGCTCGAATGTCAACCCCTGTTTCAGCAATAAATGATTCATACATCAATTCTTTACTGGCATTACCTTTACCACTGCCGAATTTCTTGATTACGGTTGGGGCAGGAACCTCAAATGGAATACCACATAACCATAATCGCTGTTTTAGGTAACCACCATTCTCAGCTATATTAAATACACGCCCAACAGCGCCAAATGCATATCCCTCAATATATGCCTTCGATACGTCATTAAAGAACATAACGTCGAGTGACCAGGCTGAGAGTTTTTCGTATCTGTCTTGATCATTGACCCATTCTGGGTAGTCATATCCAACGAATTCGCCACCATCGGTTTGCTTTTTCTTTCTGAAGAAGTGGAATTGACAGTTTTCATATTTCCATTCATCACCATGGTGTACGCATATTGCCGGACTTGTTAGGCTGTAGTCCACACCAGCTATTACCATCATTTTTCTCCATCATTACAATAGAGATATTTATCAATCTGCCCGATAGAAAATATGCGACCCTATTCTTCCAGTAGAAGCAAACCTATGTCTCCAAGATGGATCAACGTAAGTGGCATGATAATGTGTTGCCCCTTCGGTAATCCCCCGATAAATGTTTTTATTCAAAATATGAGAAGCCACTAACTGAGACTGATACCAGGCATCTTCATCAGCAGGATCATCTGATTTACCGTCACAATACCAACTGAATTGGCACCTATTTCGTATCGGCACTTTCCTGCCTCTTTCTTCTAACCACCACTTTGAATAAACAGCTTGATATACTACATCGCAAACCGTGTTCGGGTATCTATTATCATCAACCCTATTCAACACAACATCTGATACAGCATACATTCCAGCCAGATTTTCTGATCGGGCCTCGTGGTAGATATTGAGCGCAAGACAATATTCTTCTTCCGTCAGATTGAGTGAGTTATCGGCGAATGCTAGATACGCCGTCGCTGCTAAAATAAAAGAGATCAAGTATTTCATATCAAATAGGTCTTCGTTTTAGTACAGTAGTTAGTCCTCGCTTTTTCTTTTCATTATTATTGGAGTCTTCTTTAGTTGACGATTCGTCGAACCACCGTTTCATTGGTTCTGACTTCTTCGGTCTGGGTGGTGCTCGGTCCCAATCGATGGGTTCTTCTTTTGCATCCATTCGCATAATTTGTTCTTCATCTACGAGTGGATTCATTTGTTCACGATCTCGTTTAAACATACCTGTCGATACGATAAGAAGCATGATTGCAAGTGGATCAAATACAAAAATGATAAGAATGATAACACCACGTACAGCTTCATCAAAATATGTTCGAGCTTCATCTCCGTAGACTAACTCAGCAATGTATTTTAAAGGACCAACCTCGACTTCGAGAGCCAGTTGCTCTTGCTTGAGCGGCGTGAGACTTTCTTGGAGTCCATCAATGCGAACGTACGCATCATCAATCGTTTGGTTGAGAAGACTCCTCTCTTCCGATTGACTTTGGCGAACTGCAATCGAACCTGAAGGACCACGAATCCTGTCGTATTCGATGAGGGTGGCGACTTGCGAATCCAATTGCGAGAGTACCGTTTCTGCATCAGTAATGATTGATTGCTGCCTTCCAATCTGTCGCTCCAAGTTAGTGATTTGTAATTCATTATTACCTCCAACCTTCACGGATTGCTCAATGTGAGCTTTTGACAAATAACCAAAAATACCCATGCTCGTAATGAACATGAGTACGAAAATAGTAAAGCTAAAATAAGTACGGACGAGATAATTGACACGATCCCATTCGTAATGTAACCAGGCAGCAGATACGAGTTTACCAACCTCTAGAATACCAGCCATGATTACAACCGACAGGAATGCGCCGGAGAAAATTGTTGCAAGGCCTACAATAGAGAAATAAGCTGCAACCGTTGCGATAGAAATCGCTGTTAAGAGTGTTAAGTATTTCAAGACAAGTTCCTCTTGACTTAACGCCTCATTGCGGCATGATCTTTTGCTTCTTGTTCGTCAATGATAGGAACGGCATTCGACTTATGAAGAGTCGAAATGCCTTTCACTAGAGTGCCTGTGTATTTTTGCGGCTCTCTTCGGGGCGTTGGGTTTGTTGTTGATTGAGACGCATTGCTTCTCGACGTCGTGCAGTCTGCCGAAGGGTAGTTTGGTGTATTGCGCGTATACGCCTTGTTCGCTGTCTCATAAGTTTTAAATTCCTTCTTAAGTTTGACTTTCCCGTAGGCATAGTCTATATATTCGTCGAGAGTTTTATACTGGCAGTCATGTAGATGATTCTGACGGCAGGCCTTATTGTAAGAACGCCATTCAGATTCAAGTTGAGCCATTTTGGTCTTTGTGAATTTAGGTTTGGGCTTTTTCGTATTAAGTGACGAATAACCCTTCAGTAAGTGCATTGTCATAACAAATTACCTAAGTGGTGGAGAGGGGTGGATTCGAACCACCGAAGCTTTCGCGTCAGATTTACAGTCTGATGGGTTTAACCACTCCCCAACCTCTCCAAAAAGAACCCCAGCGCAGTGATGCCCCCTCATCCGTCGATGGGCAGGTCAACAGTGATAGGGTTCTAAACTAGAGAAATCCTCTTTTCTAAGATTTCAATTTCTTTATCTTTTCGCTTCTGCCACGCTTCTTGAGTGCGACCATTTTTCTCAAAGAACTTAGACTCTTTGAGACGAGCCAATGCACCTTCACGGCGCGTTCGAATTGCAAATTTACCTCTCATAATTGCTCCTTATTGAGGTGAGTGACACGGGATCCATATTCCATTTTGGGGGGTTACAGGCAGGTTCACCTCCGTGTCACTCGTCCCCCTATTCAAAAAAGAATTATAATACAAATGAATGAAAATGTCAAGAAAAATATTCGTTATTTTTCTTAAGGTTCCATCTTTCAAGGATGGGGCCATTTTCGTCCTCGTCCGTGATAATGTAGGCCACGGTCTTTTTGACATTGGCATAACGGTATCCTCGCATGCCGCAAACACCCTCACCACCTACCCAAACAAGATGAGGATAATATTCACGGTTTCCGTCAAACTCCTCACAATTGTTTTCAGAATACTCGAAGTAGTTTCCAGTATCCTTTTCTACAAAGCACCCGATAGGATCCTTAGTGTAGGTGTGGTATGCCATATTATTTCATCTCCTTAAGACGAGCCATGATGACGTCGACGTTACAAGCATCGCAACATTCACCTTCTTCAGCTAGGGGGTAAGGGTTGTTACCCCACCCTTCGATCTCTTTGTCACACAAAACACACAACTCAGAATTTTCCATAAAAGTGCCTCCATCTCAATTACAAGGTAATTATCTCATGGCTAACGCTATGTGTCAACACTTTTCTTAGAATATTTTGGAATAATATCAAATAATTTCGGGTTGGTATGGTAATAAGAAGTCTCTAATCGTTTCGTCTTCAAAGATTAGGTCTGGTAGTTGGTCGTGCGGATATGATTTAAGGAAATGGTTGGGCTCACCACTAGGAGCAGGTTTACCAACGGCAGGCTCTGAATTCTCTAGCCAATCTTGGTATGACTTATCTCCGTAAGTCCTGCCGTTCCACTCACCGTGGGCATGACAAAAAGATCTTGCCTTCAATCTCCTGGTTTTTCCATCACCCATCCAAGAAAAGTGCCATCCCATATCGGGTATAGGCTTTCCGTGTGAATGGGGTGCCTGGGATACCATCCCAGAATGTCCTGCTCGAATTTTAGTAAAACCAAATGTGGCTACTTTTCTTTTCGTTGCAAGGTAAGCCGAAGATGCCCATGGGTACCAATCTCCCTTTTCACCTCGGCTAACATCCCATACTCTTAGATCTGCCCGTCCCTGTAAATATACTAGAGGTACCTTTATAAGAACATTGGGTGCACTAGAATCTAAGCGTTTTGTAGTCTCTGCTACCCACCTTATGTGTATCGGGTTTATTATTTCATCAGCATCGCTGTTAATGAACACAGTATCGTCATCAAACATATACAATGCCTGCATGAGAGCGTCTCTGTGTGTTCTTTCACGGATTACAGCTAAAAGAGTTTTTTCATCTTCTGCGTTTCCACCAGAATTGTGGAAATCCATCGGTACTGGCTTAAGCCATTTGGAATCATTAATGTGCAATGGTATGTAAATGATCTTATCCATAGGTAGATCAAATTCTTCAGCACACTCTAGGAATTGAAATGGTACAGGTTGACCGCTATGGGTCTTATTTGCCTCTACGATAACAAATTTATCGACGATATCTTTATACAGATTAATTCTTAGTTTTAAGAGTTCTTTATTGTAAGGAGCAAAGAACGGAAAGGTATCCACGATCTGCATGTTATGTTTTTAATTCCTTTCTTTATCGATAGGATTATCATAGTAATCTGTAAGGCCTTTGCGCTGTCGTTGTTTCTTTTCTTCTATCATCAAACAAGATTCATAGCAAACACGTAGACCTATTGCAAAAACAACCACTGTTATAATTAATTCTAATACTATCATAATAAAAAATCCCCGTGATAAAACATATTATATTCTATCACAGGGTGAGAGGCTTGTCAACTATTTTTTTCTCTTTTCCATTAGTAACATAGCCTTGTCGTAATCTGCCTGATCAACAATACCCTCCCGAAGGAGCTTATCACGATTGACCAAATGTTTGGCTTGAATTTCTTCTTTACTTCCCCCAAAGTAAGCAACACAGTGACCTTCTTCAATCATCACATCTGTTACAGGCCTCCAAGCATCATTTTTGGCATCATACACATCAAAGTCACCAAGGATTCGACCGAATTTACCTTTCATGTCTTCCCCATCTTTGGCAACTTGAGTTTTCAATACACAAGTCTTGCCGAGCAAAGCCTTAAGTCTATTCTTGGCTGCAATACCAAATAATTTTTCGACCTTATCACTTGTCCGTGATTCGGGCGTGTCGATACCCATGATTCGAACCCTTTCGTCAGATAAGACGATACCGAATCCCAATTCAATGTCTACATCAACTGTATCACCATCAACAACACGATTAATCTTTGCTCTGTACTCGTACATTATTTTCCTTGTCCCCTGTATTTCTTTTTAGTTGAATTTTTTTTGTTACAACGAGATCGCGGAGAATTACCAATCGAGGTCTTTTTCTTGACTCGACTTTGCTCAATCATTTTACTGATAATAGATTTCCCTGCCATATTATTTATTCCTCTGGAAAGCCTTCTTGTACAAATACCCCAATCGTACCGATTTGACCATCAGTAAGATTCATGGCTTGTGGCCACATCATTTGAGATTGGGGGCCTACTATCTCACCGTTCTTATAGAGTGTGAGCTTGTTGATTATTTCATCAGCGGATTTATCGTAGAGTGTCGGACCAATTCCACCCTGTCCACGATCACCGTGACATGCAGAACATGCAACCCATGGTTGCCGAATATCATAGAATCTATCTGCGCTAGCCGGAAACGCAAAGAGAACGGATGCTAAAACAATTAAATATTTCATAGGGGATAACCTCATTTTGTGTCATAATAAATGCATGTATATGTATGACGACCTTCGGTCTCACTACATACCATGCAGCGCTTCTTTGGATCTTTGTAATCAAACTGTTTATGGTGTTTTTCTTCCCATACAGTTCGATCAGTTAATTTCTTTTCATCTTTAGTCACTTAAATACTGCACGATCTTTTTGGCCAAATGTGCAAACCAAATCTCATCGTGCCCTCTAGTTGTCTCTGCGGCAGTGCCGATTCTTATACCAGATGTTTCCATGAATGGTCGTGGATCATTTGGTACACCGTTCTTATTTACAGTAATTCCTCTGCTCTCGAGCTTATCTGCTGCCTCTCTACCAGAATATTTACTCTTACTCAAATCAAGCAATAGTATATGACTATCGGTGCCATCAGTTAAAAGGTTAAATCCCCCATCTCTGAATACACCAGCCATTGCCTGGGCATTCTTAATAACTTGGGCTCCGTATTTTTCGAAGTCAAGGGTGGACGCCTCTACAAATGCTTGTGCTTTTGCAGCAATGATATTCATCAAAGGACCACCTTGTGTGCCAGGGAATACAGCACTATTGATTTTCTTTGTATAATTCGAATCATTCCACAGGATGATTCCACCACGAGGTCCCCGCAGCGTTTTGTGTGTTGTCGAGGTCACAACATCAGCCCATTCAATTGGATTGTCGTAAACACCCGCTGCAATCAGACCAGAATAATGTGCCATATCTACCATCAATAGAGCACCTACTTGATCAGCAATGAATCTAAATGTCTCCCAATCAATCTGACGAGGATAAGCAGAAGCACCGGCAATAATTAATCTTGGCCTATAGTTATATGCCAATTTCATGACTTCATCGTAATCAATATATCCGTTATGATCGACACCATACGTTACAGCATCATAAATCTTACCAGACATATTGACCGGTGCACCATGGGAAAGGTGTCCACCAGACGCAAGGTCCATTCCTAGAATTCTGTCACCAGGTCTCAGAAATGCTTGAAAGACAGCTGCATTTGCATTTGCACCAGAGTGAGGTTGAACATTGGCGTATTGACACCCATAAAGAGGTTTGAGCTGTTCAATTGCGAAGGTCTCAATCTCATCCATATGATCACAGCCATTATAATAGCGACGACCAGGATATCCTTCTGCATATTTGTTTGTAAAGACAGAACCACACAATGCCATTACTTCGTCACTTGCAAAATTCTCGCTTGCAATCAATTCTACTGTTGTCTGTTGGCGTTTTAGTTCTCTTTGCCAGATGCGGTCAATTTCAGGGTGCAACAAAATATTTTCTCCTATTAGATTTTTTCGCCTGCTTCGAAGCCTCTAAATGTCTTGAATCTTGGAAACCGCAAAGAATACCCACCGTCTTGGTTTTGAGTAATCGCGTCACCTCTAACCTCTACCATATGACCAATAATAGAATCACGATTCTCCCAAAAATCATCCCTTTCGGCATCACTGAATCCACTGCCCACATTCACGCAGACCTGTCTACCGTCATCGATACCTTCACAGACGAGAGCACCAAGTCTCCCTTCATTTCTGCCAGTACCTTCCTCAACTTCTTTAATTTCTAATGTGACCTCGATGAATGGCTTTGCCTTCAACCAAGCACGACCACGACTACATTCATAGGGTGCGTCAATATCTTTAATCATAACACCTTCATAGCCACCTTCTACTGCTGCTTTATTCAGAGCAACAAATCGATCTTGACCTTCGGTGGTATCTAAGTCCACAACTTCGTAGTCTAATGCTTCTACGTGTTTCAATACATCTTTATTTTCATTTACCAATTTTTGTACGATGTCACTACGGAACGATTGGGGTTTATCCCAACCACCGGCCTGAAAATCTTCTAATGGTAGAATATCAAAAAGATGCAACACAGCATCGTCACTTTCTACGTTTTCTTTACGGTGTACCTGTTTCATTAAGTCTTGAAAATTTGCACTCATCACCTCGCCGTCCAAAACAAGAGGGTGGGGTGGTGGTTCATGTTTCCAAGCCTCACGAAGTTCATCACAAATGTGTTCAAAATTGTGAAATTGCTTACCGTTACGGCTAAACATTTCGATCTTATCATCCTGAACAATTGTTATAACACGAACACCGTCAAGTTTGACTTCTATCTGCTTGACTCCAACCATTCGCTTTTCGTTCTTTGCACTATCACTTGCAAGCGCGCAGGTAAATCTTGGAACGGTTCCAGGTGCAACTTTATTTACAGTCTTTTCGCTTGCACCACATCGTAGATCCTTAATCAGAATTCGACGATACCAATCATTCCATTGTTCTTGTGTACTCTGTGCCATTGCAACAAGAATTGCATCTCGAGCCGCATGTCCGGTGAGAGACCTATCACTCAAAGAATTAGCCAAAGATAAGAAATCTTCCCAATCGAGGCCTTCGCCCGTAGGGTCTTTCTTTATCGGTACTTGCTTTACACCGAATGTAACCAAAGGATCTAGTGCCATTCTCAGGCCATCAAAAAACTCTGGATGACCTTCTTCATAAGCGGTACGAATAATATCCTCTTTATATAGACGGCTGTTGTCTAATTCCAATTGACGAATGATGTGATCAGGTTGCATCAGCAAAACCAAACTCCTTCATAATATAATGACTTTGAACTTCTTTAAAAAAATCACGGTAATCACCGATATATTTATCGTCCCACCAGATGTGTGGGATCTTTTGCATATCGACGTTTTCTGAACGAAGAAGACGATAGTTTTTCGAATATGTGATATCACGATATTCGTATTTTAAACCATACTTCTTAGCAAGGGCAACAGAGTCGTGGCAGAAACCACATTGAGGTGTACCATAAATTACTATCATGGCTTCTTAGTTGAATCTTCCCATTCTCGTGCAAATTTGATTTTCTGCTCTTCCGACCATTCGACCAAATAATTATTATCTTCATCAAATGTCTCTAGCATCTGAGGCTCATCAATAATTGCTACATCGATGATAGTTTCACCTAACCATTTTTGAGAGAACTCTTTGACCTCTTCGCAGGTTACAGAATCTTCCATCCACTGTTTTGCCAGTGTTTCATCAAGTTCTTTTTCTTCGTTCATGGCCTGTAAGGCCTCTGCGGGAATGAGATAGCGCTGTCTGAAAGAAGATACACAGGTTGCCAGTACGTATTTACCTTCAAGCTCTTTTTTCATAATATAGCTCCATGGTTAAAAAATCATTATATCAGATAAAAAGTGTGTTGTCAACACAAATTTATAAAAACATTAATCCTATACAGAAACCAATGTTTAAGCCTATAGAACACACCAGTACGAAATCTTTGGTAAAACTGGGTGGTTCAAACGTTATTATTTCCGGTTCTACTATTCTGTAGTCGCGTTTCCTTTTCATTTGATTTAATAAGCACTCGTGTTCGTGGATCTGATCCAAAGTCTCGAGCATAGACGGTTTTACCTTTATCTGGGCTCTCGTAAATCTTTGGTACGTTGTTGCCTTTCATATCAAACTCCTCATCAAGTGTTTTTTGCATTATCAAGAATTTTACCCCATATGTATTCGGCCTCTGGAAATTCGACCATCTCATCGACTTGCATATCAATATAGTCTAATTCGTCTAATGCAGCTGTCGTGACTTCGAGTTTCCACATATCATGGATTGCTCTTACAAATGCAGCATTATTGAATGCCTGAGGCCCGAACTCTTTGAGAAAGTCCTCAAGCCGACTATATTCTTGTCTATCCTTTTTCTGGGGCATTTTTTATTTCTCCTTTCAACCAACCGATACGCTTACCGAGGTGTACTCGTCTGTCATATTCTTCTATAGAGCCTGGGTATCTCCAAGCCCAAACTAGCCAGAAGAGCATGAATAAACCAATGCTAACGGTAGCAATGGGTTTCAATTGGAGATAGAGAATCCAAACAAAACTAATCGTACAACATACAAGCATAACATACTTTGCTTTTGTTGGATAGACCCTCTTATTCGTCCAATTCTGCACATATGGTCCAAAGGTTGGGTGTTCCCACACCCACTTTTCTAATCTAGGTGAACTCTTACTGAAACACCACAATGCTAGAAGAAGGAATGATGTTGTAGGAATGCCAGGTACAATTGCTCCGATGTAAGCCATACCTACTGATGCCAATCCCCCTGCTCTCCACAAATTTCTACGAATGTTCATCAAATACTTTCCTCAATGCTGTTACCAAATCATGCATCATACCGTCATCATGTAATGGTGTTGGTGTTATTCTTAATCGTTCTGTACCCACATCTACCGTGGGATAATTAATTGGTTGAATGTATAAACTATATTTATCTAGTAGTTCATCGCTTATGACCTTACATTTTTTAGCATCACCGACCATGACTGGTACAATGTGAGTACAGGCTGCATCATGTACCATGAGACCAGCGTCAAGTATCATCTGCTTGAGTGTGGTTGCTCGCTCTTGATGTTTCTCCCTTAACTCATTATGATCTTTTAAGTAGCGTATTGATGCGATGGCTCCTGCACACACGACAGGTGATGTTGATGTGGTGAAGATGAAGCCGGATGCGATTGATCGAATTGCATCAAGAACAATACTATCACCAGCAATGTAACCACCGTGACAACCAAACGCTTTTCCAAGTGTTCCATTGATTATATCTACCCTCTTTTCTCCTATTTTCTCACAGTATCCTGCCCCGGTATTACCGTACAGTCCTACTGCGTGTACCTCATCGATATATGTAATTGCACCATATTTTTCTGCAAGATCACATATTTCTTTAATTGGGGCTACATCCCCGTCCATACTATAAACGCTTTCAAATACAATACAAGGTGTTTGGCCATCCAGTTGAGATGTTTGTAATGCCAATTCTAGTTCTGCCATATCATTGTGTTGCCAAATCTGCTTCGAAGCACCACTGTGTCGAATGCCTTGAATCATACTAGCATGATTCTTCGAATCACTGAGATATATCAAATTTGGTATGATTTGGGCTAGAGCTACCAGAGACCATTCATTTGCAACATATGCAGAAGTGAATAGAACAGCGCTCTCTTTCTGGTGTAAAAGCGCCAGCTCTTTCTCTAGTGTTACGTGGAAATGAGATGTGCCACCAATGTTTCGTGTACCACCCGATCCAGCACCTGTCTTATCAAGGGCTGTGTGCATCGCATCAATTACAAATTGATTTTGACCCATATTGAGGTAATCATTCGAACACCAATTTACTATATTCTTAGGTGCGTATTTTCCGTACCATGTGGCTCTTGGAAATTCACCTCGTGTTCTTACGATGTCGTTGAAAATTCTATATTTACCTTGATCCTTTAGATCGGTAATTACCTTCTCAAACGCCGTCTTGTTTATCATCAACCTTGTCCCAAATATTATCGGCTGTGAACCGATATGCTCCAATACATTTGTATCGAGTCCAGTTGTCAATTAAACTCAAAAGATACTCGTTTTCTGTCTCATACAAATAATATATATGGCCAACCTTTGGTACAAAATTATACCGAGCACGATAAACCATCTCAGTTTGTTGGGCCAACTCTACCAACTCTTCGTATTCACGATTTAGTTGATTCAGTCTCTCTTCGAAATATTTACTAGCATTTAGACCACGTTCACTTCGAAAGAGGTCAGTGTCCGGTAATTGAATGGCCGGAGCACTGACATTCGACCCATAAGGTAAAAGACCTGGAGCACTAGGCAGCGTATGCTTCATCCCAGCTACCCGACAGACCTGCCACTTCATATTCAGTTACACGATTCTCAAAGAAGTTGGTATGGTCTGCTCCATTCAGAACCCATTCCAACCAGGGAAGTGGATTGTCTTTGACTCGGAAATTTGGTTTCATACCAAGTTGAATCAAACGACGGTCGGTAATATATCGAATATACTGCTTGACTTCTGATTTCTCGAGCCCCTCAATCTCACCCATCTTATATGCAAGATCGATGAACTTGTCTTCAAGCTTTACGATCTGACGAGACATTTCATAAATCTCTGCCTTGAATTCATCGTCTACAATACGAGGATGTTCTTGGCAGAACACCTTAAACAGTTTGGAATTGCCTTCTACATGCATGCTCTCATCACGAATCGACCATTCTACAACCTTACCCATGCCTTTCATCTTACCGAACCGTTGGAAATTCAACAGCATCACGAAAGATGCAAAGAGGGCAACACCTTCATTGAATACAGATTTGGCAAGTGCCTGACCGAGTCCTCTCATTGTATTTACGTCCGACTCCATCATGTATTCAATCTTGTCGGCCATCTCTTTGTATTCAAGGAATGCGTGATATTCTTCAGCAGACAGACCAAGGGTCTCATTCAGTAGAGCATATGCACGTTGGTGAATACCTTCTCGTGCAGCAAAGGAAGATAGCATGTTACGGACTTCGTTGTTCTTAAACTTAGGAATGAACTGATCAAAATAATTCTGTCCTACAGCAACATCTGACTGAGTAAACAGTCTCAGGATATTCGTGATATATTCTTTTTCTACCGGAGTAATCTTGCCACCTTTCCAATCGGACACATCTTCAGATAGATCGAGCTCATCTTCAATCCAGTGTGCCTTCTCATGTCTAGTTGTGATATCGATTGCCCATGGATAATGAAAAGGCTTATAAGTTTCAGAGAATTCGAGTAGACCACCAGAAGACTTTTTAATCAAGGTATCTGCGATTGCCATTAGATCATTATAGGTACCAATGTGCTTATCATCGATAAAGATTTGAGGTACGGATCTTACGTTTGGATACTTTTGGTAAAACGACATGCGTTGCTCTTCATCATCGAGTTTGATCTCGGTAAATGTATAATCATGCTGCCGGAACCATGCCTTTGCTTTTTCACAAAAAGGGCAGAAAGACTTAGAGTAAATTACTACTTGCATTGGGGGATTTCCTCTTTATTGAGATAATTTAAAATTTGTTTGCGAATGGTGCTTTTCGTCCTGCTGGACTCTATACACCATGTCGTATAGTCTTGCATCGGGTTTCAGGTCATAATAATCAATTGCAAGTTTCGGTGCGGGTGTATTATCTATCTCGCCATGAGATATCATTTTCAAATAGCTCTCATAACTACGTACTGCTTCTTCTTCGAAATAATGTACCATGAGATGTGCCGTCTTAGGGAAGAAGATATAAAACACAAGATAATAATGCCAGAATATAAACTGAGCAACGAGAATCAATGCTCTTTCAAACCAATTCGGCTGTGCGATCTCAATGAAGAACATGAGATGCATTCTTTCGTTCTCGGCCTCTGCCAAGAGTTCTCGTATTTGTGGACCATATCCAGTCTTTAATTTTCTAAGACTGCGCAGATGAATCCACATGCCGGCAACCATACCAGGTACTCCGGCAATTGTTTCTAATACTACTGCTCTGTGACCATACCTCTTTGCGAAGAATGTATCAGCAAAGAATCGAAACATCTTTGTCTGACCATAGGCAAAGAAATGGCTTATCCTTGACATGCAACGCACTCGTCTTGATTCTCTTCTTTACCGTTGGTAAAATTGACGGGTGCAACCAAAGAATCAAGTTTCTCTCTTTCCACCTTGGCAGATACGTTCTCAGCCTTATTAGATGTTTCGGTGCGAAGATAGTAGAGACCCTTACAACCCTGTTTCCAAGCCTCGAAATGAACCTTGTGTAGATATGATTTAGGAGCACCAGCTGGAAAGAAAACATTCAGAGATTGACCTTGACACAGATGAGTCTGACGATCACCAGCAAGTTTAACCAACCACAACTGGTCGAGTTCAATTGCTGTCTTAAATACTTCTTTTACATGGTCAGAAAGAAAATCAAGATGTTGGACCGAACCACCAGATGTAATGATCGAAGACCAAATTTCATCTGTGTTCTTACCGAGACGTTCTAGTTCTTTCTCTAGGTAGGGGTTCTTATTCAGGTGAGATCCAACACGAGTACGAGAGGTGAACGCATTTGCTTTCCAAGGTTCGATGCTGGGAGATGTATCTACGATCATAGAAGAATTAGCATTGGGTGCAATTGCTAGCATGTGAGCATTCCGGCGACCAGTACCTTTCATATCTGGTGCTTCACCCTTCTTCTTACCCATATCCAGCGTGGCCTTAACGGCTCTTTCCTTTATCAAAGAGAAAATTTCTTCATTCTTTTCTATTGCTGCATCACTGCCAAAAGGAATCATGTGTTTTTGGAAATAAGAGTGCAGGCCCATTGCTCCAAGACCGAGAGATCTTTCACGTTCTGCACTATATCGAGCACGAGAAATTTCGTCTCCAGCATGATCGATAAAGAACTGTAATACATTATCGAGGTAGATAATTAGATCTTCAATCATGGTGGTATCTTTCCAGTCATCGTATTTTTCTACATTCACGGATGACAGACAGCATACAGCAGTACGTTCTTCGTTGGTGACAAGATGAATTTCATTACACAAATTCGAACCACGAATTTTCAGGCCCATATCTTGTTGTGTTTGAGGAAGAGCACGATTTGCTGTATCAATGAAATTCAGATAAGGTTCACCTGTTCGATATCGAGTTTCCAATAGATGTTCCCACAATTTACGAGCCTTCATGGTATCTCTTACTGTACCGTCATCTGGATCAATTAGATCCCAATCCGCACCAGACTGAACTGCCTCCATAAACTTATCGGTGATATTTACGGCGTGATGTAGGTTCAAATTTTTACGATTTACATCTCCAGTAGGAATCCGCATATTCACGAACTCGATGATATCTGGATGATCACAGTCAATATACGCCGCATAAGAGCCCTTTCTTGTGCGTCCCTGGCGGTACGCTACCATATCCGCATCAACGGTATGTAAGAACGGCATCGGACCAGGAGCCTTTTTGGATACTGCTCTTACGTCAGACCAGTGGCCACCAACACCCCCACCTTTAACCGACAACCATCTCAGCTCTGCACTATGGTCGATCAACCCTTCTAGGGAATCGGGAACATATGTCAAGAAACACGAGATAGGTAATGCCTTTACTGGTTCACCCTTAACAGGTGCATTAGAAAGGACTGGAGAGGCAAACATGAACCAACCCTTAGAAACATAATCATAGATTCGTTGCGCTAACTTCAAATCACCATAAGAATATGCCACTGCAGCCCTTGCAAATGCTTGCTGGGGACTCTTCTCATCTTCACGACAATAATAATCCTTTAACAGTTTCGATGATTGCTCTGACAGTAACTTGTTTCTCTTGTTATCGATTTGGATTCCAAGGTGATCCATGATTGCTCCTTATTCGGTTACGTAATCTTTCGCAAGAGGAAAGATATGGTGAATTGCCGCGGCACAAGCACGCGCAAGTTCCATGTGTTCTTTTTGAGTACCATTTGCACTTCGGAGTTCAATATAGTGAATCCAAGAGCGAATGGTTCCATTGACATAAAGACGAGAGACAGTCAGTCCTTCAGGTAATACTGCCCGGGCTTGTTCTTTAGCGATACCATTATCGATAGCCCATTTATATAGTTCTTTAACCTTGTGAATGAGTTCCATCTGTCTCATGTTCCATTTTTCATACAGTCGAGGATCATTAGTAGCAATAGAATTCTGTCGATTCTTGGGGTCTTGTAATCTTGCCTCTCTAGTTACAAATTCCAAATCTTCAGTGGGGTCTGCATAACGTTGACTGAATTCTTGGAAACTAAAACTACGATGCCTTATTAGCTGTCTTGCAATATCTCTTGTAGTTTCTACCTCGAGACACGCACTAGCCATTTCAAATGGCGACCAGTGTTTGTGTTTTGCAAGATACTTTAAAAGCTTTTCACTTGTTTCAGTATTGTATTGATTTGCAGGGTTACTGACTCGAGCACAGAAAGCAATCAAGTCTTGTATATCGGATATCCCTTCAGAATCCATTAATCTAGTTGGTTGACTGTAACTAATCAACTTCACATTCATTATCTAAGTCCTTTTCCATTGTTGTAGTTTGAGTTTTGCCTCAAGGCCAGAGTATATATTCGACCTAATAATACTTCCAACATCCGTGCATCCATTGAGTATCATTTCATTAATATCCTTGCCTGGTACATCATGTGGCCAAATACAAATTTTATATCCCTGTTCAATGACCTTTTCCATGCGTTTGTGGATTTCTTTATTACGAGGTTCTGCATCGAATACAAATACGGCTTTCTCTTTCGCATTTTTTAGAGCTGAAGTGTTTCCGTCCGCTCCGGCCATAGCCACGGCGTTACGTAAGAAAAAGCTATCGATAGCACCTTCAACCACGTAGTACTGTCTACTAAAATCAACTGTGTCTAGGCCAAAGATCTTAGGTCGTTCATCAAACATAATTGTAAGATATCGGACCCCATTGGGATCAAAGCCTCGGGCAGATACACCGAAGACATTTTTGTCTTCATCGAAAAATGGTATCACCAATCGTGGTTCGTCTCTATCTACGTTTTCGAATTTATTTGGGATGATTGAGTTAATCCATCCTTTGAACTTGTTTACGTAATAGAGTCTGTAGTGCTGATTCGGAGGAATCTGCCTCTGGTTTATATATCTTTTGACTGGATGATTCCATTGGAGTTGACTGATTTTTTTGATGGTTTTTAGTGGATTATTTTTCTTGTTGAATTTTGGCTTTGCAGTCTTGAATTTATCATCTGGAGTAGTCGAGATTGAGTTGTTAGCTTTCTTGATGAACTTCTCAGCCACATAATCGTTATACATCATAGGGTCTTGGCCCTTAAGGAAGAACGAGAATGATTGACTTGCACCACAATTGTGGCAGTAATAAAGAAGGCTGTTATCTTTCTCTAGAAGCCAACCTCGGGCCTTAGACCGAGATTTTTGAGAGTCGCCGCAGATAGGGCAACGGAAATTGATCTTATAGGGATTGGTAGATCGAATCTTAAAGTTTTCCAACCGACCCGACAATAGTTGGGCGTATTGGATATCAACGAAATCAAGCATAATAAAGGGCCTAATAGGGTTTAGTCTATAAGGTTATTTTATCATGTTTGTTGGGGAATGTCAACCTATAATTGAAACAAAATGTTCAAGACCCAAAAATGCAACGGCACCACCCAAACCCATGAGGTAATACTTCCAATGCTCAAGTGATCGGAGCCGAGAACCGTGATCATCTAGTTTAGAAGAGAGCTCTATGGATAGTGCCTCTACCTTTTCTAAGATAGCTTCATCGTGCTTGAGTCTTTGCTTTGCATTATGTTCTGCAAGCTGTTTGTGGTCTCTACGAGAGGATTCTCTATACTCTTCTAGCTTCTTAGACATTTCTACGACACGGGCTTCATCTTCTTTACGATGTGTCTCAATTCTTTCTTCGAGGTCGTCGAGCTTCTCGGTTGCAATCTTAAGGACCTCTTCCTGTACAGCAGTCATTTTGGAAACGTCAATTAGTTTCTCCATGCTGCCTTCTACTTTGGAAAAGAAATTCTCAATTTGCTTGATATCTTTCTTAATAAGGGCAATATCAGTTTTTAAGTCTGATTCAGCCACCTTAAACTCCTCTTAGTTCAGTACCAAAATCATTTTGGTAACCTAGCTATTTATTTTGGAGTAAAACTGAATATTCTTAATTATAATACATTTAAGAGAAAATGTCAACAATTTTTCTAACCGTGTGCACTGGGTCGATTAGCAAAGTATATCATGAATTCTCTGGGAAGTGGGTTACCATATTGCTTGTTTATGATAAGATCGTCATTCCAGATAGACTGTTTGATGTGATGATTTTGAAATCTGACCTTACCTTCATCCCAATAAGGTTTGAAAAACTCATTACGGAACTTCATAAAATCTTCAGCACCAGTATCTGAGTGAGCACGATGAATCTCTAGTGCTATGAAGCTCACATTTTTCTGTATCCACTCAAGATTTTCTTTTGTCAGTATGTCGTATTCTCCACCTTCGCAGTCAATCTTCAGAAAATCGATGTGTTCAATTTCATAATACTCAATGAATTCTTTGAATGTGAGTTTCTGAAAGTCTTCAGCATCTTGGGGTTGATAAATGTGATTTATGTGTTCTTTATTGTTCATGATAGCAGCATGAACAGGAACGACAGGTGATTGCTTTGCATTGATCACGTAATCGTCGACGTTTTTCATTGCCGTTCGTAACAGTGAACGATTGGGTTCAATCGAATAAACCTTGCTTGCACCAAGATCAAGAGCGTGCGCAGTAAACATTCCTATACAAGCTCCAACATCAACTACAACATCACCCGGCCGAACTTTATCCCACCAGTCGTAGTCCATAGAGTGAAAAAATTCATGGCGCATATTTGAAATATGATCCAGGCCAATATTACCTGTATCCATATTCTTATTGAGTGCCTTTCGATTTACGTGGGTCATAATAAAAAGTTTCCTATATTATTCTTTCTTTTCTTCATCAGGGGGAGGCGGGAGACATATTTCACCTCTAGCATTGCCCCAACCATCAGTGGGTAATCTACCACTTATATTCACATCAAAACAGGGGGTGGATGCGCATCCAGTGAGGAATGCGAGAAGAATACAATATTTCATTTCTCTTCTTTGGCCGCAGCCTCTTCCTCTTTCGGCTTCTTGGTAGTCACCTCTTTATAATAGACAATGACTTCTCCCAATTCACGAATATATCGTCTGAGTTCTTGCACATTACCAGACATTAATTCATAATCTTTTACCGTAGAGGCTACAAAAAGAATATCACCACCAGTGGCGACCTTGATATCATCGATGAATTTATCTAGGTAGGTGTATCCTTCTGGCTGATTTGGATTTTCTTTCTCTTCCTGAGAGCAGGCCTTCGGTCTTCTCAGTTGAGGTTCACCATCATCCTTGAGCAGAGGCTCTCCGTTATCATCCAGACGAGGAACCTGTTTACAAGGGTTGGGGACAAACGCCTCAGAAACGACGTACCACGTTGGGCTTTGGAGGTTGATGGGTCGGGGCATCGTGGGTTGGATGATTTCAATCTCCACTGGTTTGCTTACAACTTGTATTACCTTTTCTGGTTCAGCACCAAAACCCCATTTACCAAGTATCGAACAACCACTAATTAGACTGGCTGTCGTTAAGAGCAGCAATACCCTTGCTATCATTCTCAATCTCCTCAAAAATCTTCTTAGTGCCGTTATTCATACGATTCGCAACCAATCCAGGTTTCATCAATGCCAGTTTATCAAGATTATGGCGTTGAAAGATAGCCATATAACGGTCTTTCTCTGCATTGATTTCTGAATTACGTTGCTGTAGATTGGTAAGGGCAGCTGCCTGTTGCTCGAAAGATTCTTTCATTGCAGTCATTGCAGCCTGCTGTTCTTCTATTGCCCCTTCGAGTTTCGATACATTGCCTTTTAGAATGGCGTTATTTGCTTCTAGGATTTGGTTCTGTTGATAAAACCAACCAGCGGCTCCACCCAAAGCAATTATAATTACAAAGAAAATTTGATACATTATTCTTCCTCAATACGGTAATTCAGGCCAGCATTTGCCTTAAAATTAACAGCCTTTTTGTCAGCCGTGATAAAATTAAGTTCTTTCCATGTTTGTTTGGTGATTACTGGAACATTCTCATACACGACATCATCTGAATTGCCAAATTTAGAATCATAAGATACAGTGATCTTATAGGTGGGCTTAGTTGTCCACCACTTCCAAACCCAGCCAATCGCTTTGAACGGGGCAGTAACGATAGTTACAAACCCCGTCCAAATGGCCTTAAAGGCCTGTATTACCTTTTGCTTCAAATTAGACATAACGATAAGATGAATTACTTCTTAGACTTTTTAGACTCTTCTTTCTCGTCTTCGTCTTCGTCGTCATCAGACTCGTCTTCGGCTTCAGCCTCTTCCTCGTCCTCATCTTCCTCTTCTTCATCTTCCATTTCTTTCTTCATCTTCGCCTTGTACTTCTCTTCAAGAGCAGCAGCAATACGAGTAGCAACTTCCTCTTCGAAAGCCTCTTTCATTTGAACTGGATTCTCATTGAGAGCCTCAGAAACAATCTTCTTAACTGACATGATTTTCTCCTTTAAATTAAATTTAGTTTATTATTTATAACGCTTCTAATCTTGCCATCAGACGCTCGGCTCTGTTGCCGACCTGACGATACCAAATGCTGTCTCGACCTTCAGGTGCGGCACCTTTCCAATCATGCTCTCGCAGTTTGGTGTTGAAATTATTAAACTTGCTCAAACGTGGTCGTCCAAGATTGAACAACATGTTGACCAAGACCTCTTGTACTTCGCCGGGGAATCCTTCCCAGTCATCTCCGTATAGAGTAACACATTCATCAATTGCGGTGTCAAGGTCACGTTCAAAGCACTCTCGTACTCTTTCTTCAGAGACAGGAGTTCCAACTTCTTGTCCATGTTCTGGGTCGGACTCGAGTACCAAGTGGCCCACTCCGAAAGTAGCATATCCAAGGTGATCTTCGTAGATTTCATATACTACGCCCTCGTCAATCTTTAATTGTTCGAATACTGCTTCTCTATTCATTTATCTTCCTCTGAAAATTTCTTAAAGGACTGCATTGCCTTTTTCTTGTATTTTTTCTGAGCAGACTTGGACATATGAGTGCCGTCCATACCTGCAATTGATCCACCACCTACATTATTTGCAGGTGCATCTTCAGTTTTAGGTACGCAATTAGGAACCTCTTTACCGTTCTTCTTTTTCATACCTACTTGTTTGTGTGTGTCCCAGCACGGATCGCTATCATTTTCTTTGATATAATCATTATACCAAACAATGAATTCTTCCGAAGCCTCTTCTAGTTTCTCGTCAGAATAACTCTCATTCAACATATTTTCGTTTGAAAATGATTTATATTCTTTGATTAACCAGAGAGCAGCTGCATAAGTTCCAAGACGCGAAGATCCACCTGGCACCTTGGCCAAGAGCTTCTTAATGTTCAGGATCATCTGATCAAATACTCCGAACGCCTGTCGTTGGGCCTTCTTTGTAAATTTCTTTCTTTTGATCAGCACATTTCCTTTGTCGTCGATAATTCCTTGTTCGAAAGCTGGCCACTTATCGAAAGGAGTTACCAGTTTTCGAATGAATTGAAAGACTAGAAATAAATCTACGACCATCTTAGATCCTTATCAATGTATCCAGTATACCTTGGTCGGATACAATGCTGTCTGTGTGTATTTGTAAATCTTCATACATCACGATACTCGGCATATAATTCAGGTAGACCACGAATGGCTTTAAATACTCATGAAATTCTTGGAGCTTCATGAAAAGCATATTCGTGGCACTAGAACCAAAAACATTGTATAAGACAATTAAATGATTCAGAATCAACCTTTCCTTTAATTCATTTTCGTATCTATATCGGCCAAAAAGTTTTCTGAGGTATTGAAATCGTTTCAAATCCTCTTCAAACTCTGACATCTCAGTACACTGAGGATTATCATAGTGCTTCATAGCATACAGCAGAAAGGTTGATTCTGTCAAATTCATAATGAAGAAAAATTAGGTTTAATCAGCAACAACAGCGTCGTCAGTGATTCCTGTCACACCAAGGTCACCAGCTTCAGCAGGAGTAACTTTGAATACACAAAGTGGCTCTGCCTTGTGGCGAACGTTGTTGTTCTGGTCTGTATAAGTGTGATACAGATTCCATCCTGGTGTTCCGAGTCCTTTTGCACGGTTAGATGCAACTCGGGCTTCGTCTACGTCGACCAACACTGCATTATCAATGTCATTGGACTTATTAGTATTATTGGCATCATCTTCCAGCCACTTTGGAGCACCTGCAAGATTATCCGTTTTTGCCCATAGTGCCATTGTTATTCTCCTTTATGTACTTGGGTTTGGTTTACTACTTATTATTCTTTTGCCGCAGCCTTAGGCTTACGACCACCCGTTGCTGCCTTTTTCTTTGGAGCCGCAGGCTTCTTCTTCGGTGCAGCCTTTTTCTTTGGTGCAGCCTTCTTCTTCGGTGCCGGAGCAGGCTCAGGTGCAGGCTCTGGCTCGGGGGTCTCTACCTTCATTGGTTGTTCACCAGAAGTAAGTTCCCACCATGTTTTCAACCACTTAAAAATCATAATATAACTCCTTAATACTTTTTACTTGCTCTCAGGTTTTTGCCCATTTTCTTGAGCTTACTAGCGCTCATTGGTTCACGATCATCGTCACCACAAGAGCTCTCTTCCAAATCAACGTCTTCGACATTGTATTCTTTACCAGCAAACATGAATTTTGCATCGCCCTTTTCTTTTGCTTTCTTGGCAGCATACATGAATTGCTTTTTATCTTCTTTCTTTATGGCCTTAGAGATCGCAGCTCTGCGCTTCTTCAGATATTTATCTGAATCATCCACATCACCATCATTGTCGACGTCGTCGTCTTCCTTGCCAACAGCATCCAGCTTTGCTTCGTCCATCTCATGGTAGCCTTTGTCATCACAATGCCCACAGCCTTCACCATCACATTTAGGACACTTTACCTTTTCTTCATTAACTTCCATAGCTTCTAAAATTTTACTGGAATCAGATCCTAACAATTTTTTCAAATCAAATCTTAAATCTGCAATAGGGTCATCACCATAAGTACGATTAGTTGCAGTCTTTTTACTATAAGACGCCCTATCTTCGTCGTCCATGTCATCCCAATCATCTACAGTATGAAAAAGAGAATTTAAGACCTCATAGTAGTCTTTTTCCTTTTTAGTACCCTTAAATTGTTTTTCCATTTTTTTTAATTCATCATGGGCCTTTTTCCATGAACTTTTACTCTTAATAGAGCTTTTATTAATAATGGCCTCATCCAAATCGACATCCTCAAGAATGTTTTTGACCATAACATCAATTTTATCTTTGAAAGACATTTTAACTATCTCCGTAATATATTATTTTGTTTTATTTATCTCGTGATGTGATTCGAACAACCAGATTATCAGCACCTTTTAAGAGTCGATGGTATTCATTTGCCTTAATAAAAATTTGCATACCCGGTACTATTAGCCAAGGTAAACAATTTTCCCATTGGAATTGCCAGCCACCACCACTCAATACTTCTACATAACGGTCTTCATCATCTCTGTGCCATACATATTGAGAATCATCTTCAGCGACGCTAAATGTTCTAACGTCTCCTTCGTCAACATATGGGTTACCACCAGTAATTTCCACCGCCCTTTAGCCCCAATTCTTTTGCATATTTTGGAAGTCTACATGCCCAATACCCAGAAGACATTTTATCTGTTTTCTGGTCACAATTGTGTCGAGCAGCAAATGATGCCGCGGCACCTCTATCGTTAATCTTTGAAGTCAGACCACCCTTCTCGTCACCAAATTCTATTCTTTTTATGTTACCGGTATCTGGGTTCTTTACATAAACCACATATTTCTTTTTACCGTCACTGCGCTTTGGTGAATTCAACTCGGGTTCTTTCTCTTCCTGAAACTCGATCATAGGACGCTCAAGAGGAACCGTGACACCTTCATAGATGCCAAATTCTGTCTTCAGTCCAGAATGTTGACCGAATGATTTCATCTAAATTTCTTTGCCAATTGGCCTACAGAAATAGTTTCAAAATCACCGAATTCGTTGGTGATCTTAAACTCAATGCTTCTATTAGACGGTATCATTTCAATCTTGTAGTTCTTACCGTCCTTACCTTGGACCATGCCTTTCTTACCAATACTTGGTGCTTTTGCCTCGGTAAATTCTCCAAAACTTTTCATGTTTCCTTCCTATTCTTTTTCTGTTTAGCCAATATCTTCTTTTTGGTAGGTTCGTGTAGCATCATTGCTGGTTGAAAACCCCGACCATCTTTCAGATCTTTGAATTCTTTAAATTTCTTTACTTTGCTATGCGGTGTATCTTTCTTGAGCTTTTCAGTTGCTTCAGGTGTACCTTCGAAGCCGGCACCATATTCTTCTTTTGCAAAACCTCGATAATTCAAAAGGTGTTTGGGCATTTTACCGGCTCTAACCATATCTTTGAATACCTTATCAAGTACCCTTACATCAAGACCGTGAATCTTTGCTGTCTTTACCAGATTTCTCTCGGCATTGTGAGGGTCTTTCTTGCGAAGGTCTAAGAATGTTCGGACTGCCCTTTTGTAAATTGGCTTATTGACAGTTCTATCAAGCCACCGAAAAAGATCTGGCATCATAGATTTTAATATAGAGTCATCATCACCGAAAACTCTTTCATCTAATTTACCACCAGCATCTACAAATGCTGCAACGGCCATTTGTTGTCTTTTCTTCTCGTCTTTACCTTTGAACTGAGGAGCATCTGATTTTTTGAAATCATCAATCCATGCACCTAGACCATCGGACACTTTTAACTTTTCTTCTAAAAAATCTTGGCCATTTTCTGTTACTGGGTTTTCATCGGCAAGTAGAGGATCTTGCTCTTCTTTGATACCACGAGCTTGTTTTTCACTAGAGATCCATTTCTGTGCAGTTGCATTGTCAACAGCCTTATCGGTAAATTTTCTAGCATCTCTATAAGCACGAACAGTTTCTTTCTCGTAATCTTTACCCACGGAATTATCTACAACCAAGAAATTGGGTTTACCAAACATGGATTGGAATGCGCCAATATTCTGTTGTACTGCTTTCCAATAAGCAATAACCTCTTTGTCTGGCAGTGATCGAGGTCTTTGTCTGTTTCTTTCTAGGGCAGTCTCCATGTCTGTATTCACAAAGATCATAGCGACATCATAACCCAGACTCTTCAATTTTTTGGATTGATTTAAAATTTTCTGAGGATCTTTACCAGTACCGTCAATTACCAGACCAAGACGACCTTTGATATATCGCTCTTGTTTCTTTGCAGTCAGGGCTTTTGCTTTGCCACGAATCTCTTGGCCCTTTGTGGAGAAAATTGTCTCTGGGTCCATAACAAGGCCTGCTTTTTGCATTGCAGACTCGAAAGCATCATCCGAGTTTACAACCTTATAGCCCATAGAGGTGAGGCCAGTTTTTCCTACGATAAAGGATTTACCAGAACCGGGGCCACCTGCTAAGAAAATGGCCTTAAAGATTGCTGGATCGTTAATACCTTCGTCAAGCGGAGATTCTAAGAATTGGGAAAAGTTTTTCATTTACTTACCTGAATGATCTGCCCATAGATCAGCATCTGCTGTTGTTCGAGTCTTACCACCCGTGGCAAAACTATTAACTCTTGCAAGACCCCATTGAACTGGAGTGGTACCAGGTCTGTGCCCTGTTCTCCAAGCTGCAACACCACGGTCGAATACCTTTTTCAGAATATCGTATGCAATGCCGGTCTTTGCAGCCTTGTCCTTGAGAGATTTTTCTGGGTTACTCTCAAAGATAAATTCTACATCTTCTGCGAGGTTCATAATCTCATCCATGATATCCATTTCGGACTCATTGACGACCTTACCGAATTCAGCTGCTTGTTTGGCCCACTTTTCTTTCCAAGCCTTATAGACCTTAAAACGGTTGTCGAATTTAACGCCACCTTTCGCAGCCATTAACATATGAGGTCTTTTACGAACCTTTTGATCTCCACGGCTTGCTTCGAGTAAATCACCTATACTATTTTCAGCGCTTACAACCCATACTCTACCACCATTTTGTTCGGCAACAGAAAGCATATCATCTTTCTCACCAAGTGCAATGATCTTACGATCTACTACATGTGCGTATGTTGTAGCATCTGCACCGACCGAAGATTCACCCACCTTAATTGTTTTGGCTTCACCATACATTTGCTTGAATCTTTTAGTATATTTGGATGGCTTAGTTTTCGCCTCTTTGTCGCCAGGCGCCGGCGTATATGCTTTTGGGTTGTCGTCATCCATCTTTGCTTTACGAGCAAAATGTGCCTCGCGATCATCTTTCTTATTTTTAGCTACACCTGTGTAATATTTGGAAGACTCCTCAACATCGATCTTCTTCGACATTCTTTCTTTCTCTGCCTTTTTAACATCGGGCAACTTTTTCTTCACCATATTCTTAATTTTGGTAGCAGAGATTTTCTTAATCTTCTTTTCGATTGCTTGTTTCTGCGACATAGAAAGGTCGGCGTAGTTCTTACCCTTTGCAAACTTATCTTTTAGAGCATTCTTTACTTGTTTTTCTGCCCGACCTATGAGCTTTTCTTTAGACGCCTTTTTCTTCATTGATCTTGCTCGGGCCCGTGCAATCTTCTTAGCATGCTTCTTCATTACGATTGCGCGCTTTCTACGTTGAGCCATATCCATGACCTCATCCAAGGTCATTTCTTCGGAATCTAAGTTTTCCATAACATAAATGTCCTTTGTCTTAAAGTGTTTCTGTGCTTGCTTGGCAATATCAGATAATTTACCATTACCCGAAAATACTTCATCATCGGAAGGTTCACCCATAGCTTTAGTGGTAAAGAACCAACCACCACTACCAGAAGCCTTCTTGCCATGAGATCTCATATAGCGATCGTGTTTTACACCTTCGTTAATATCTTCGTCGATACCCATACCGTCCCTCACTGCATCGAATACCTGTTTTGCTTTTGATTGTAATTTTTTGGGAAGACCCTTTTTAAATGTATTGAGATCATTATCTGCCGCTAGTGCTCTCATCTTAGAGGCTGACATACCAGATACGTCATCAGCATCTGGATCTCTTTCACCAGCAGACACGACCTCAATCGAATTAAATTTGTAATCTCGACCGTTATACTTATTCAATAAGGAATTGAATTCACTCACACGATCAGATCCAACTACAAGAACCATATTCTTAAATTGCTTTGATAATTGAGCCGCAACTTGAATGATTGTCTTTGCTGTAGATTTTATAACGATCTTGCCAAATGCTGCTTGAGCAAATTTGACTTTATCATCGTATGAAAGAGGATTTTTCTTCGGATCTGAAGAGTGGGATAAAAAGATCATGGGTGTTGCACCACGTTCTTTTGCAACCGAAGCAACCTTCTGGGCAAGTTTTTCATGGCCAGAGGTGACTGGATTCATTCTACCCCAAGACACGACGACCGTATCTTTCACGGCCTCGTCCAATACTGGCTTAGTGTTAATGAACTTTGAGGCATTAACGCCTTTTTCTTTGGAAACTTTCTTTTTCTTAGTCTTCGGTTCCATTCTTTCCCTAGACCTTATTAATAAAGTGATTTGACTCTACTATTTATAATAAAACTCATTTTCGGGAAGAATTGACTACTGGGTGGTGTCTAGCACCATCCCCAGTATAGTAATCACCGAAAGATGCAATCCAATTATAATTCATTACGGAGGAATTTTCCCATATGGTAGAATCACGAACCCAACCTATCGCAGGTAGTGGATCCATAATTGCCATCGGAACCTCTGTAAAATGTTTTCTACTGCCGAGGAAATACATATTGTCGATAGCAGACCTGACACCATATTTTTCAATTTCATTTAACATATCTTCTGCCGTATGCCAGGTTATTGCATATGCGTGAGCACCTTCATGACAATGAATTCTTCGTAGATATCTTGGTTTACCAGCGGCAACATGATCAAATTTATCTGGATCTGGTGCCTTATAACCAAGAACAATAATTTCACCATTTCTGATAGGTACAGGTCTGGGGTCATGTAACATTAATGCATCGTGTTCAAGGATAACAGCACATTCTTTATTGTCGCGAATCTTTTTCCAAATCTTAGCATGACCAGCAGTACAATTCTGAGCTGCCTGTACGAAATTGGTTCGATTAATGTGTCTCTTTAAACCAATCGAATTCCATGCTGCATTTGGATCTACCTGATAGAATCCTTCAAAGTATTCCCACGGCAATCCTACTTCATCACAAGAATCTGCGGCAGTCTTCGCATACGCATAAGATGTCTCAGTTGGAATTCTGAGAATATATGCTTTTTCAATTATACTGGTACCTCTATCTACTTCGCTCATGATAATTCCAACCCTGTTTCCAATTCAATAATTTTTTCGAAATCTTTTTCGTAGTATTTTCTTACGGCATCTAGTGTTTTCTGATCATACCATTTATCAATCAAATTTACTTGTTGTGGTGTAAAACCAGATTTAAATTTTTGTAATGAATTCTGTGGTATCACATTATTCTGTTTTGCGAATGAATCAACATATCTATCTAATTTA
>Ga0181572_10000119_pt1 | contig 49533 bp, 76 predicted proteins | sample 101ome_26_FD_133004 | JGI IMG/M metagenome (GOLD analysis project Ga0181572, IMG submission 133004) | Coastal salt marsh microbial communities from the Groves Creek Marsh, Skidaway Island, Georgia - 101408AT metaG (megahit assembly) | ecosystem: Environmental > Aquatic > Marine > Intertidal... | reverse complement strand
TCTTCTCTTACAGTTGAACAACCTCGCTTAATACTGCCTTTTATTAACACAGAAGGTAAACTAACAGGCATGGCTATGAGAGGTATTCGTGGGGAGTCTTTGAGATACATTAATCTAAAAATTGATGAGGACGCTCCCACTATCTTTGGTCTAGACGACATAGACAAAACAAGAAATGTTAAAGTGGTTGAAGGACCTATTGATAGTTTGTTTTTGGATAATGCTATTGCTGCTAGTGGATCGGCATTTAATAGAGTCGATGAACTTGGTTTAAAAGATTATACAATTATTTTTGATAATCAGCCAAGAAATAAAGAGATAACGAAATTAATGTATAAGTATATAAGCGCCGGACAAAAAATTTGTATCTGGCCTGAAACACTTGAAGAAAAAGATATTAACGATATGGTTATGTCAGGCTTGACAGTAACTGAAATTCATAATATAATTGAACAAAATACTTACAGTGGCCTAAGAGCCGAATTTAAATTTAACACATGGAGAAAAATTGATGTCTAGCGTAACTTTGGTATCAATGTCGATGCCGACAGCGTTGAGTGATTGTAATAATGCAGAACAGTTAGTAGCACACGCTGCCCGTGTAAGTAACCCTATTAATCAAAACAATGCCGAAACGGCACCAAAACTACTCAAATACCTAATAAAAAATGCTCATTGGAGCCCATTCGAGATGGTTTCTTTAACAATGGAGATTAGGACTACTCGAGACATTAGTCGACAGATTATTAGGCACCGCAGTTTTAGTTTCCAGGAATTTAGTCAACGATACGCTGAAAGTGATACGTTTGTTAGTCGGGAAGCACGTTTGCAAGATCCTAAAAACAGACAAAACTCTGTTGAACTTGACAATGTTGATGATTTTGGTAAAGGTGGTAATAAGACGCAACACGAGCGTCTTTACGAAGAATGGAATATGAGGCAACGAGAAGTAATTAATCTCGCTGAGAGAAATTATAAGTGGGCATTGAAGCAAGGTATCGCTAAGGAACAAGCACGCGCAGTACTACCTGAGGGTAATACAGAAACTACCCTTTACATGGCAGGCACATTGCGTTCTTGGGTTCATTATTGTCAGTTGCGCATGGCAAACGGCACACAAAAAGAACACATGGTAGTAGCAGAAAAATGCTGGAGAGTTATTGAAACACATTTCCCTTCAGTAGTAGAGGCAGTTAATGAAGGATAAGATTTTTATCTCTATTGCATCTTTTAGGGATCCCCTATTGATGTATACTATCGTTCGTTGCTGGGACAATGCTGTTTATAAAAATAATTTAGTTTTTTCTATCGTCGATCAATCCTTTCCACAAGAAAAACTAGATTTGTCCTTGCCATGTTTTGATAATTTTAGAGATCAAATTCATTATCAACATTATGAGCCTCATGAAAGTTTGGGATGTTGCTGGGCAAGAACTAGAGCACAGGAACCTTATAATGGCGAAAAGTATTATTGCCAAATAGACTCTCATACAGGTTGGGAGACCGAGTGGGATTTAAAGTTTATTAGTTCAATTGCACATTTGCAACAGTACCACGAAAAACCTTTAATTACTGGTTACCCAGATCCAATGTCGGCAATAGATGATGATATAATTAGGAATCCATTGCCTGTTTCTCATCTTCCGCCATACGAGCCTAAACCAGGAAAATATAGTATGCGTTTGTTGTGTTTAGGAAGTTCTGACACGACCTTTCACGAAGATGGAACTGTAAACTATCGAGGGCAGATTGTAGATAAATTTGAAGACATTTTAGACTGGTGGAAGCATTTTTATATTTGCCGAAACATGGAAACAGGACAGCCTTATGTACATGGGTTTGCTTTTAGTGCTAACACTGTATTTACATTAGGTACTTTTGTTGAAGAGGTGCCATATGATGAAAAATTATTTTTCCATGGAGAAGAGCCTAGTTTAGCCCTTAGAGCATGGACAAACGGTTATAACATTTTTCATATGTGGGATTATCCAACAAGACATTATTATGGAAGAGGATATAGAGAGGGTTTGTTGTATTGGGATCAACAAGCATGCGACAACCGAGATTTTCAATGGTGGGATATAGATGAGCAATCTCACAAACGACAAACGCTTATTTTTAGAGATCAATTAGATGATATCTATGGATTGGGAGATGCAAGAACCTTAGATCAATATATATCTATCTCCGGCGTAGATTACAAAAACAAAATAATAGATCCGCGGTGCTTTACCAAAGAACTACCACTCTTTCACAAAGATTATAGAGAACAACCAATTTAGAGGAAAATATGTCAAAAGAAGATTATTTAGGGATTCAAATTGACACATCGAGAGATGAGTTATTTGATAAGTTAGGCCTTGCTAGGCTTAAAGAGAGTTATATGACAGATGAGGAAACATCTCCTCAACAACGATTTGCTTTTGTCAGTAAGTCGTTTGGTTCTAATCCAGAACATGCCCAGCGGTTGTATGAGTACTCCAGCAAGCACTGGCTGTCATATTCTACTCCTATTTTGTCTTTTGGGCGTTCCAAAAAGGGAATGCCTATTTCTTGTTTTCTAAATTATATTAATGATACCGCAGAAGGATTGGTGGAGAATTTAAGTGAAACTAATTGGTTATCTATGTTGGGTGGTGGTGTTGGCATTGGTTTTGGTATCCGTGCCAGTGATGACAAGTCTACTGGTGTTATGCCTCATCTCAAGACTTACGATTCGTCATGCCTCGCCTATCGCCAGGGGCGCACTAGACGCGGCTCTTACGCTACTTATCTTGACATTTCTCATCCGGACGTTGTAATGTTTTTGGAAATGAGAAAGCCTACAGGAGATCCTAATGTTAGATGTCTAAATCTACATCATGGTATTAACATTACCGATCGCTTTATGGAATTGATTGAAAGATGTATGCAAGACCCTACCGCTGACGATGGATGGAACTTAATTGATCCTCATAGCGGACAAATTCGCGATACAGTATCAGCAAAGTCTTTATGGCAAAAAATCTTAGAGTTGAGAATGGAAACTGGCGAGCCATACATTCACTTTGTTGATACAAGTAACAAATATCTACCAGAGTTTCAAAAGGAACTAGGTTTAAAAATTCATCAGTCTAATTTATGCTCAGAAATTATTTTACCGACAAACAAAGATAGAACAGCAGTATGTTGTTTGTCGTCTGTAAACTTAGAGCATTATGATTCATGGTCTAAAAATCCACAGTTTTTAAAGGACATTGCAGAAATGCTAGACAATGTTCTGGAGTATTTTATTAACAATGCACCAGACCAAGTATCTAGAGCGAAGTTTTCTGCTATGAGAGAACGAAGCATCGGAGTCGGTGCGCTAGGTTTTCATGCTTATCTACAAAAGAATATGATTGCATGGGAAAGCGCGCAAGCCAAAGGTGCTAATATTAGAATGTTTAGACACATTAGGAGTAAATTAGATGAAGCAAACATTGAACTTGGTAGTGACAGAGGTGAAGCGCCTGACGCAAGCGGCACGGGAAGAAGGTTTAGTCATGTTATGGCTATCGCTCCCAATGCTAGTAGCAGTATTATTATGGGAAACACTTCGCCGTCTATTGAACCGTTTAGGGCAAATGCTTACAGACAGGACACATTATCTGGATCGCATCTCAATAAGAACAAGTATCTTAATAACATACTTAGAGATAAGGTGGATAAAAATAAAAAATTGGATATTGACGAAATTTGGTCGTCAATCATAGCAAACGATGGTTCTGTACAACATGTAACATGTTTGTCAGATGAAGAAAAAGCAGTATTTAAAACTGCTATGGAAATTGATCAGCGTTGGGTAATTGAACATGGTGCTGATAGACAGCAGTTTATTGATCAAGCACAGTCTCTTAATCTGTTTTTCCGTCCAGATGTAAATATTAAGTACCTACACGCAGTACACTATTTGGCATGGAAAACAGAATTAAAGACACTTTATTATTGCCGTTCAGAAAAACTGGGCAAAGCTGACAAAGTATCTAAGAGAATTGAAAGAGAGATTATTCAAGAAATTAAAATTGATGACTTGGCTGATGGAACATGTTTAGCATGCGAAGGATAAGCGTTCCAAAAGATAAAAGAATAGGAGTAATGGTTTCTGGGGGATGGGATAGCGCCGTCCTCTGGTATCTAGTGAAGTCTGCCTGTCTTGATAGTGGGCAAGAGTGTACACCATTTGTAGTACCTAAACTAGATGGAGCGTTACATTATTCAAAATTAGTTGTAGAGACAATTAATAAATTATTAGGTGCTCCCGTACAAGAGCCAATTGTTGTAGGTAAAGAGCTTGCCAACAATCCTTGGGACTATGTTACAAACGGTGCATATGAAGTATTTGGTGAAGAGTACATTGATCACCTTTTTATTGGTATGACAGCATACTCACAAGAAGTACATAATAGGCATGAGAATGAGGATCCGCATCCTAGATTCGAGCCTACTGAAGAACAAAGACAGTATGTAACATGGCCTTTCGAGGACATGACAAAAGACGAAACAGTAAAATTAGGATTTGACTTAGGAATTGCTGATGTTATAATGCCTATTACCCACAGTTGTACAGAACAAAACAAGGGTAGATGTGGAGTTTGTTATTGGTGTACAGAAAGAAAGTGGGCATTCGAAAAAAATAGTTACAGAGATATTGGAGAAGAGTAACATGGTAAAAAGCAAATTAACAGATGAAAGAACATATTTTAAGCCCTTTAACTACCCTTGGGCTTATGACGCATGGCTAAAGCATGAGCAGTCTCATTGGCTACATACAGAAGTACCAATGTCAGAAGACGTAAAAGACTGGAAGAACAGATTAACAAACGAAGAAAAAGCATTCCTTACAAACATTTTTAGATTCTTTACACAAGGAGATATTGATGTAGCAGGAGGTTATGTAAATAACTATCTACCATATTTCCCACAGCCAGAAGTACGAATGATGCTTGCTGGTTTTGCGGCAAGAGAAGCATTGCACGTTGCCGCTTATTCCCATCTTATTGAAACATTGGGTATGCCAGAGAGTACATACAATGAATTTCTTGAATATGAAGCTATGCGTGCTAAGCACGATTACTTTACTGATTTGTCTAATGCCAACGGCACAAGAGAATCAGTTGCGACTAACATTGCCGCCTTCTCAGCGTTCACAGAAGGCATGCAACTCTTTTCCTCATTCATTATGCTACTAAACTTTCCGCGTCATGGCAAGATGAAAGGTATGGGACAGATTGTTACATGGTCTATTGTAGACGAGACTATGCACGCAGAGTCAATGATCAAATTGTTCCGCCAGTATGTTGAAGAAAATAGAGAAATTTGGAATGACAAAGTTAAAGGACAAATATACACCATTGCAGAAAAAATGGTAGAGCTTGAAGATAAGTTTATTGATTTAGCATTTGCTATGGGTCCTATGGAAGGATTGACACCCGAGGAAGTTAAAAAGTATATTCGTTATATTGCAGACAGACGTCTTATTAGTTTAGGTATGAGAGGTATTTTTAAAGTTAAAAAGAATCCTTTGCCTTGGGTAGAGGAAATGATCAACGCCCCGACCCATACAAACTTCTTTGAGAACAGAGCAACAGATTATGCAAGAGGTGCGTTAACTGGAGGTTGGGAGCAGGTATGGGCCTCTTAAAGTTTAGAAATAAAATGAAGCCCAAATTCATTGATTACTTTTTTAGTATTGCTGAGAGAACAGCTCTGCTATCTACAGCAGTAAAACTAAAAGTGGGGGCGGTTATTGTAAAAGATAATCGCATCCTTTCTATTGGTTACAACGGAACTCCAAGTGGATGGAGCAACGATTGTGAAACTATTGAGTATAGATTGCCTGGAGACATTGCACCATCTTTGGTTACAAAACCTGAAGTATTGCATGCTGAGGCAAACGCTCTAATGAAACTAACTAAATCCACAGAATCAAGTGAGGGTGCTATTTTATTTTGTACCCACGAGCCATGTCTAGAATGCGCCAAACTTATTTACCAAGCTGGCATTTCTCATGTCTACTATATACATGGGTATGCTTCACAAAAATGCGGCAGTGGTGTTGCCTTTTTGAGGGAAGCACGGATAAATGTCACCAAGAGGTAATACATGGCAAAACCAAAAAACTTAGAATGTGAGAGTTGTGAAGCTGTTTTTAAAGTAAGTTACGACATGGACGATCATTTTTATGAGCCAAAATTTTGTGTCTTTTGTGGTACAGAATTAGAAATAGAAGAAGAACTAGAACTTTACGATCAGTTAACTGACGAAGAATACTAATGCTACTTACTGGCATATCAAAAACATTAAACGAAACTCTTGGTAGTCATACTGCTGCTATGGAGTTTTTTTGGAAGGCAAAAAAAGAAAAAGAAGCCCTTGGGTTATCTTTATTTAGAAAAGAGAACATTTACTTTGAACTAGGAACAAGGGAATTTATGTCGTGTGAAGTTGTTCCTTACTTCACAAAACATTTATGGAAAGGCGAGGTCGAGTCAGTACAAGACTTTTTAGAATTTGAACGGTTTCCTAAAACAGTATGGCTAGCTAGAGAGTTTTTAAAATCTGGAAAATTTAACAATCCTATTGGCGTTATATGGGATCCTTTTTATGACTATGCTGGTTTTGAAGATGAATGGCCGCCTATCAGAGATCAAGGAGTGTGGAGAATACACCCAGGAGGATCTAGGCAAACCATATATTATTATTTTTTAGACAAAGAAAAAACATTTGAAGCAGTTACTTATGCTACAACAGGTAAACCTACACCGTATCCGATGCATAAGATTTTTCAGAACCCAGAAGAACTTATAGCATATTATAGAAGTAAAATAAAGGTTAGCGAAAATACGCTACCTTTTTATATGGAAATAGTGCCAGACAAAGGCACTCTTATACCTCACATTTTAACTGATAGCAAAACTAATCATACAAATGGAATGATGGAACATAATAGAATATTCCGTCATTATAGTAACAATAGGTTTATATTTAATTTTGCAGTAGGGCAAGATATATTAGGTGTTAAAGAACAAGCATTAGAAAATACTATAAAAATTACAATAAAAGATCCTGATGATTCATTTCTACAAACAAAGGCAATGATTATATCAGCGTTTCCAACAGATGAATTAAAAACATATAAATGTGATAATATCACAGTAGAGGTACAATGATTGATGTACAAAGAGCTGTCATAGAAGTTGCAGGCGGATGTAATTACAAATGTCAGATGTGTCCTCAAACAACAGGCAGAGGCAAAGAGTGGACAAAAAAGATGCCACTCAAATCATTTGAAAACATTTTACAGCAGTTAGAGCCAAATCCAGAAACAGTTATACAATTAGAGGGTAGCGGCGAGCCTACCCTTGCCAAAGATCTACCTAAGTACATTGAGCTCTGTAACAAATACGGATTCAAGAGCTATATGTTTACTAATGCCTTTAGACTAAAAGGGCAATACATGAAAGATGTTGTAGACGCTGGTATAGATTTTATTCGTGTCAGTGTCATAGGTTACAATAGAGAGAAGTACATAGAGTGGATGGCTGCTGATAATTTTGATGCAATCATAGACAATGTAACAGCTCTACAAGAGTATTCAAAGACATGCACAGTTAGCAGTTATCATTTGATATTAGACAACCATCAAATGGAGTACGAAGTAGAGCAATATAGGAAAAACTTTATTGATGTAGTAGGAACAGAAGCATATATTTGGAAACAACATAACTGGAGTGGTAATTGGCAACCAGTGTATGTTAGAGATACTAGTGTAAGAAAGTCGTGCGGCAGGCCATTTGCCAACGAAATAACAATTAGAGCTAACGGCAAAGTAACACCTTGCTGTCAGACTATGGGTCCTCCTAACGAGGAAAAAAGTGTTCTTGGTGATACAAATAGTGAAAAACTAGTTGACATTTATCATGGAGAACTGTATAATCAGCTAAGACTAAAACATGCCTTCAAACAATTCGACGATATCGAATACTGCAAGAACTGTGACTTTTTATATGATGATCCAGAGGTGTTGGTTTGGTCTAATAATGCTGACTTTAAAGTAAAACAAATGCTTGGAACAAGGATAAACTTAGATGTTAGAACAGTATGAAGAATTGATTAAACAATGGCATCGAGATAGAAATCTCATTGATGGTGCTACAGACAAAGATCAAGTATGTAAACTAATTCAAGAAGTTGGAGAGCTAAGTGATAACGTTTGCAAAGGTCGTGATGTTTCTGATGATATTGGTGACTGCATTGTGGTTCTTATCAATATCGCAGAACGAAATGGATTAACACTAGAGCATTGTATGTCGGTAGCATACAACGACATTAAGGATCGCAAAGGCAAAATGGTTGACGGCGTCTTTGTGAAGGAGGAGTAATGGGTAAGGGAAGTAAACCTAGACCTTTTAGCGTTGACAAAGATACATTCGCAAGTAATTGGGATCTCATCTTTGGTAAAAACCAAAAGGTAAAGCAAAACATGGTGACAGATCTTAATTGGGACGGTGACATAAATACTACTACCATAGACGAGGTAGTAGATGATGGCACGAGCGAAAAAACCGAAAGAGAAGAAAGTACATAGAGTATACTGTACTTATTTTCCAGACGGCAGATATTATATTGGTTACTCTTGTAAAACTGAAAGGCAGTTTGAAAAGTATTTTGGAAGTTCAACTATTGTAAAAGAATATGAGGGCGAACTAACCAAAGAAACTATTGCAACATATGAAAGCAAAGCACATGCTAAAATGCAAGAGTTTTTGTTACAGTGGAAATATAGACACGATGATAATTGTATTAATGATATGATTAACATCAGATTGAGAATGACATTTTTAAAGGAGTTTGAAGAAATAGAATGGCAGCCCAAGACATAATTGTTGAGACAAATAATTTTGTAATGAGTATTCCTTTAAGATCTGCCTCTAAAGTAATCACAAGAGAGATTTTTGGTTGTACACATTTTGAAGCAGAATCTCGTCAAAGATACTACAGTTTAAACGAGTACGCTCAGGATGTTAATTACAAACATGTTATCTTAGTACTAAGAAATCCCTTTGATAGATTAGTTTCAGGAATTCACAGAGATTTTTGGGTGTATTGTAGCCAAAAAAATACTTTTGGCAACACAAAAGTTTTTGAAGAGTTTGTAGAAAATAGAGATCGCATTAAGCACACTCACGGTGATCCATACTTACAAAAATTTGATCTCAAATTAAATTTTCAGATATTGCCATATGATAATATTGGAAGCTATGTTAATTCTCCTAATGATGAGAAACCATTAGACGGCAGAAAAAGAACTTTTAAAGGTATAGTAACAAATTTTGCCAAAGAGTTTAATTTAGACAGAGAAATGGATACATATAATGCGTTAATGAAAAAAGAGGTAATACAGCCAGAAGTATATAAAGATTTAGTTCTCACCTCTACTAAAGTTAATTACTTCGGCGAACGAGTAACGAAAGAATTTTTATGGGATTTATAATTTTACTTTTATTTTCTGCTCTTGCAGTATCTTCTGTAGCAGCATATTTTTCAATCATTGGATTAACCACTATATTCCCGGCAGCTTATGCCGAGATTATTGGTATGGGAGTAGTTCTTGAGATTGCTAAACTTGTAACAGCATCTTGGGTGTATCAATATTGGTCAACCTCATCAAAACTATTAAAGACATATTTTGTATCGGCAGTTGTTATTCTTTCTGTCATTACATCTTTAGGTATCTTTGGTTTTCTATCAAGAGCACATATTGATCAAACTGCTACTAATCAAGACTATACACTAAACATGGAAGTCATTGAGTTTAGACTAGACGCAGAAAGAAGTAAATTACAACAAGCCCGAGATCGTTTATCTGGTTTAGACGATACTCTCAGAACATCACGTGGTGAAGATAAAAACTATGTGAACAGAACACAGAGAGAAGAAAGAGAACAGTTGAATGCAGAGATGGATGAGGCAGTAGCTAATATCGATGCACTAAACTTAGAGCTCTTGCCAATGAGGCAAGAAGTAGCACAAATGGACGCAGAGCTAGGTCCTATCAAATATATCGCAGAACTATTTTATTCTACATCAGACAAATCTAGTGTAGATAGTGCAGTTAGAATTATCATTATGCTACTTATTTTTGTATTTGATCCATTAGCTATTCTTCTAGTAGTTGCTGCTAACATGTCTATTAAGAAACGTAAAGGCGAATCAATTACTTTTATTAGTGAAAAAGACTTGACAAAAGAGTTAGAAGAGTATAATATAGACATTACAGATATACCTGAAGATGATAAAGACGTAGATAATTGGATTACAAAAAAATACGGACAAGCGTCTAAAGGTAATGAAGAAGATCGTAAAAGATTAAAATGGTTAATTGATAGTAAACGTAAACAAAAGGAGTAATATTATGCCAAACGTGATTGAATCAGACTTTTTTGCAGAAAGAAATAGCCAAGAGTGGCAATCTAGAGTTAGAAAGTTCTTAACTAACAGCACTTGCTTTTTTAAGTTTCAAAAACAAAATGGTGAACTTAGAGAAATGAACTGCACATTAAATCCTAGTGTAGTGCCTGCTGTTACTAATCCTAAAGCTCCCAACGATAAGAATCTTACAGTATTTGATACTGATGTTTCTGGTTGGAGAACTATTCCGTGGGACAAAGTTATCTCATTTAAAGTATTGTAATCATGCGTCCTCTGCGCCGGGCAGTATTTGTACATGTCCCTAAAACTGCTGGCACGGCGATTATTCAATGGGCGAATAGAAACAGTCAAAAACATAGCTTTGTTCTTGATCATTGTGGACATGCTACACTTGAAGAAATAAATGGAACAGGTGATAAAGTGCCGTTGTCACAATACACAGATATAGACCCGTATGTTATATTTGGTGTGCGAAGAAATACATATGATAGAATGATAAGTGTGTATAACCATATTGGATTACAACCAGTAACACGACGAGAAAAAACCAAAGAATGGAAACTATACACAAAGGCTCATAAAAAAGGCATCGTGTATTTCACTGATTGGATTAACGACAACAAATCCTCAAGATATACTCACTGGAATCGCTCATTAATAGAATGGTTAAAAGGTGTAAATGTTGTTCTCCAATATGAAAACTTACACAATCAATTTAAAATAATTAAAGAGGTTCTAGCTGTCCCAGATCCATTAAAACCAGCTAATGTTCTGCCTTATCGATACAGAAAATCAACTTACTACACTCAAGATTATATTGATGTTATACAGAAACACTATGGCGAAGAGATTGAGAAGTACAAGTACCTGCCAAAAAAATGCTTGACATCCTGATCTACCGATGTTATAATTAGTAGATTAATAAAGGAGTCCTTCTATGGCACAAACTAAACGTAAACGCAGCACCTATGTGATGACTGAACCTCATTGGGTAAAGCTAGCATTAATTGAAGACAACACTCAACGAGAACAAGAGTGGAAAGATATTGATTACTTTGTCCGGTACGAAATCGCAGACAAAATTCTACGAGCAGCATTTAAAACCTGGCTTCGTAAAGACTCTGGTTTGACTAAGGAAGAGATATCTGCTATTCTAACTTTGTCAGATTGGAACTTTAACCATGTAGGCAAGTATTGTTTTGTCCATTCTAAGACAGGGTGGATGACAGAGTCTGCTAGAAACTATATTGATAGGAAACTACAACAGTTTCTAGAAAAAGCAAAAACAAATCCTAAGTCTAGTTGGGAAGAAGATACTGAAGACGCACCCGCACCTAAACCTAAGAAGGTTGTGGCAATGCGTGAGAACTTAAATGAAGCAATGTGCTTTGTTGAGTTGGGTATTGATGAGATTGTAGACGGTAAAAATGTACGGAGTGTCACAGCATTGCGAGATTTTAAACTAAACAATGCTGAGATTAATAAAATGTTTGCAGAGTTAGGCAAATACAAAGACGAGATGGTGGAACTCCAGCAAGTTCGTCAGTTAAAAGATCCTAGCGATTGGGACAAGCAGCTACTTGAAGGCTTTTCTAATCTAAAGGTAACTACAGTTAGAAAGATTATCGAGTTCTATGATGCTTGTGAAGGCTTTCTAATGAATGAGAAGACAGCCAAGAAAATTACTCGTATTAGGAAGAAGCGTCCTACAGACAAGAACAAACTTGTACGTCGACTACGCTACCTAGCTGAGGATAAAGACTTGGGTATTGCCTCTGTAAACCCTGTAGCAATTATTGGTGCTACTGAGGTTTGGATGTATGATGTTAAACGTAAGCGACTCTGTGTATACGCCTCAGAGTATGATGGCGGACTCAGTGTTAAAGGCACTGCTATTGAAAACTATTCAGATGCTAAGTCTTACGAAAAGACGATTAGAAAGCCTGAAGAGATGGTGCCAGCATTTATGAAGGCACGAGCCAATGGCTTGCACAAGTTCATGGATAATATCCGTGGTAAAAAGATGGCAGTTAAGACTAGGGTACAACCTAACTCTGTAATTTTGAGGATTAAAGAATGATTGTTGTAGACTTTAATCAAGTCGCCATTGCCAACTTTATGGCAGAGATTGGACACCGTAAGGATGCCAGTGTAGATGTAGACGTTAATCTACTTAGGCATATGATTCTAAATACATTACGTTCCTATCGTAATAGGTTTGGTGCTGAATATGGTGAACTAGTAATTGCTATGGATAACAGGCACTATTGGCGCAGAAAAGTGTTCCCTTTCTACAAATCTCACCGCAAAAAAGTGCGAGAAGAAAGCGCTCTTGATTGGAGTACTATATTTGATGCATTGCACATCATTAGACAAGAGTTAGAGGAGTTTTTTCCTTATCCTGTAATTGATGTAGACGGTGCTGAAGCCGATGATGTTATTGGTACATTGGCAGAGTACAGTCAAACATCTGGGGACAGTGTAGGTGGATTGTTTGACGATCCCACACCTGAACCTTTTCTTATTATCTCAGGTGATCATGACTTTAATCAGCTACAGAAGTGGAGTAATGTAAAACAGTTTGCTCCTGCATTTAAGAAGTGGGTTAAGATTAAAGAGCCTGCCGATAAAGTTCTCATGGAACATATTATTACAGGCGATAAAGGTGACGGCATTCCTAATATGCTGTCTGCAGACGATACATTTGTTGAGGGTAAACGACAACGACCTATTAGAAAGGCATTGTTGGCAGAGTGGAAAGGCATGAAGCCAGAGGAGTTTGTAGTGAACTCTGAGATGGCTCATGGGTTTAACCGTAATCAACTTCTAGTAGACTTGTCTAAGACACCAGAAGATATTAAAGAAAGTATTATAAATAGTTATGAAAGACAACAAGGTGGCGATAGAAGCCAGTTGTTAAACTACTTCATCAAGAACAGAATGAAACTAATGATGGAAGTGATAGAAGATTTTTAAATGGAGACACTATGAAATTCAGACAAATCAACGAAGGCTTTGAATGGGTATTTAAAGTCGACACCCCAGAAGAGCAAGTCGCAAGACTAAAACAATGGGCCCCTACTAACCAAACACTAGTACCAATCGTTCGTATTGGTGTTGGTGCTGAAAAACCTGATTGGGGCTTGCCAGAAGGTATGCCTTCTACTACTAAACTTCAAGAAGATATTCCTGACGGTATGGGAGAGACGACTCTTACATTAGAATGGAGACGTGTTAGACAGTTCATGGAACCTGGTTCTAATATGAAAAAGCTACCTACTTGGAAACAAGAATCTAATTGGGTACAAATTTTAGAAGGACTGCATCATTTAGAGGCAAAAGTTCTAACAGCAGTTAAAGATGGTAAACTGTTAGACATGTACCCTAAACTTGAAGGCATGTTACCACTTCTAGGTATCACAGAGTACAACAAACCCGAAAAACCAAAAGCAAAAAGAAGTCGAAAGACTAAGGCAGCAGCTAAAAAGGTATAAAATACATGATCGGTATGTTCTACGAGGACGATGTCCTCGCAGTTAATGCAGTCGTTTCAGCTCTACTTCCAGAAAAAGGTATTCTTGTAGAGATTGGATGTTTCCAAGGCAAGAGTACAGTTGCCTGGGCTGAAGCATTTGAAGCTAATAATAAAGACTTTAAAATCCATGCAATTGATAAGTTTGAGGGATTGAACCCTCGACGTCCCACCCAAGATGAACTAAACAAGGCAAAAGCAGCAGGACTCAACGTTGAGTACATGGGTAGTGACGAAAGAATGGAACACATGAAGCAGTTTAAATGCACCGGTGAAGAGCAATACAGTAACTTTAAAAAGAACACTGAGCGCTTTGATAATATCACTGTTGAAAAGAAGCTCTTTACACCAAAGTTTGAATGGAATGTTATGGTAGATTGTGTCTTCTATGACGCTGATCACAATTACCAAGCATGTAAAGACGCTCTAGAATATTGGCAACGCAGACTCGTCAAAGGAGGCATTATGTGTGTACACGATAACACACCTAATTGGCCAGGTACTCAAAAGGCTATTAAGGAAGTGTATCCTAATGCTGAAGTTGAAGTTGTCAGTAAGCAGGGCTTTACAGTTATTCGCCCCTAGTCCACAATCTTTCGTGTATGTAATACACAATCATCTTAATAAAGAACTCTGCGGTTCCTATCGCTAATCCTACTCGCCAGTCACCTACAATGATCCAAGCTGTTATCATTGTAGTGACTGTGGCGACTATTCTCCAGCTAAGAGTTTTTGCTATAGTCTTACTAACGCTATCCATCTACCTTAGGGTGAGTGGCTGCAATTTGTTGCAGTCCTTTACGGATATTAGTAGCAGAAATTGCTTCGATATTGTCTTCTAACTTCTCTTGCTCAATGGTGTAACCTACATCTCTACCATATGTAATATGTTCAATGTTAGGTACATTAATGATGGTGTAGTCTTCGCCAGAATAAAATCCCTCTTTAGCTAGAGCGATTACAATCTGTGTAGAACGTTGATCAAAGTCGTATGGGTTTTCATCTGTCCCATCAGAAGCTCTGAGTAAAATAGCTACTTGGCCAGTTTTGTCAATTGCTCGCTTAAAAAGTTCTGTATGCCCTTTATGCCAGGGTTGAAACCTTCCAAGGAGTTGCGTAGTTGGTTTTGTCCAATCCATTTTGTTATCCTTATGTTGTAATTATCTAAAGGCTCGAAGATTTTATTAGTATCTTCAAACCTGCCTTCCTTGATAGTATCCATCCAAATAATATAGTCTGCTTGTACTAGCTCTCTAGTATAAGCGGTTGGACAAACAAAGTCAAGTATACCATAATATTCTTTCATACGAAGTGCCTGACGCCATCTACCTGCTTCAGAGAAATCCCAATCGTCGTATAGTTCTCTGATGGTGTCAGCATTATGGTGGGGCAAAAGGAAATGATACGCCAATTCTTTTGCTAACGTAGATTTACCAGAACCTGGTAAGCCGCAAATTAATATTTTCATAATTTGTAATAAAAATTATATGTGTTTTCGTTCTCACGAAATAATGTAGCCCTGTTTGCCATATGAAATCTTCTGGCAGTGTCTGTTTTAGGGCTAAGTGTATAAACACCTTTGGCAATGCCTAATTGCCTAAAGTGATCGACAACGGAGAGTGCTAATCTTCTCCCAGCAAAATGAGAATAAGACCAAATGGTATAGAGTATAGGAAAGTCTGTACCCTCATTATTAATCTCATCTTCATCTTCTGGAACATGACTACAGTGTGCTACACACACCATAGCAGCTACTTCTCCGTCTTTTTCCCAATAATAAACTTCCTTGTTATTGGAAATTCTGTCTATTGCTGGTATATGTCCTCTAACAGGATCTTTAGCAATGTGTTCTGCTGCGGGATCATCTAATGATAAAAGTTGTTTAAGCATTTCATAATAACTCGTCTGTATCTGGTTTGTAGGGATCAAAGAACCTACCACGTTGCCAGCCCTCTGGTAGCGGTTGGGACTTCGGTATTGTTGTTGCTTTGCCATTTGGATCACATACCCAATAACGTCTTTCTCTCTTTACCCAAGCCTCATGCATCTTTTCTCTAGTGCTTACTCTATGGCGTCTGCCATACATTGGATTATTCTCACCGCCTCTAGTACCTTGCATAGTCTTGGATATTCTTTCTTTGTGTTCATCTTTTAAACCATCTTTGTGAGGATGTTTGTCACCTAGTTTAGCTTCTCTAATTCTTTGTCTGCCTTCTTCAGTGTGCTTTCTAGTTCTCTTTCTAGCAGTATCGGATACGATAGGTAAACCAATTTGTTCTGCTATTTCTCGACACTGTTCTACAGTTGAAACTCTTCGGATTAACTCACGCGGTTTTGGAACATCTTGTACATGGTTACTGTCTACTATGTATAAGCCATCGCGACATTGGAATAAGAAAAAAAGATTAGTCAACGATCAAATCCCTTCTTCTTAGTCTTTGTATTAAACTGTCCCACTCTTCACTTGTAGAAAATTGCCATACATAAGAATCTTCTCCACTCTCACCTTTATATACTCCCTTATGCTCTACACGAGTATTACATACAACAGGAAAATCGTAGTTAAAAACACCTTCTTCTGTATGAAACTCTCTTACGCCTGGAGTAAGAGGAATTGTAAACATTGATTGTCTTGTGTCAGGATCTGTGTGCCAATCTATTTGTGTATTTGGACGAGATTTTATCAAGGTTGAGCCTGATATTCTATTAACTCCATATTTTCCAGCAACCTTGATAATTGTTCTATTTACTTGTACTTGCACACCTAAGTAATTGGTGCTTTCTTCTCCATCACGCAACCACACTTGGCCATTTTCGTCCAGATGATAATCTTTCCAGACTGTTTCATATGCCATGTTTAAAAACTCTTGGGTTTCTTCTTCAGTAAGAAGATTTTTGAGTCTATAAGCGTTACTCATCAGCATATTTGGCAATCAATTTGCCCAATCCATCTAGTTTTTCAATAATATTACGGAAATATGGAGAGCCATCTGCTCTATAGTCTCCACCTTTAACTCTAAGTCGTATTAATGTTGTGCCGTCTTTTGTCATAAAATCTATTTGAGGAAGTCCTGGTTTGCCTGTACCTCTCTCTTTACCTCTTTTATACTCTCCTTTGATTGGAGATAACGCATCAAATGTTTTAAATAAGTTGTCAAAGGTATAGATTTTAGCTTGTCCGCGATTTAATTGAACAAGAGTTACATATTCTTCGTTACGAGTAGCGTGCCACTGTATAGCATCAGCAAAATGTTTTAATGTCTTTTTATCGTCTTGTGATAATAATTTGGTTACTTTAGGTTCTACACCTTTGTAAACTTCACTAATGGCACCTTTTAAATCGCCTGCCTTAATTTTAGCATCGTATTTTGATCTAAGTTCTGTAATTGTAATGCCAAATAGATCTTTAAAGAAATCTTGGAATGTTTCAAAGTTCGAGCCTCCCATTTGACCAAACTGTTTCACATCACCTGCTTTTAATGACACGTTGATGTTTACAGGAAGCATATCTCCATCATGATTAGATATCATGACACGAACGTCAACCTTTGTTCCTGTTTGGTCTTCTAATCCATCTGACAATACATGTATCTCATTGAAGGTATTGTTCTCATATACTTCTTTAGACCATTGTGTAACTGTTATACCATTTGCATAAGAACATGCAGCATTTACAACGTCTTGAATATCTTTGAGTTTTCTAATTGAAGGATCTGTCAGTGCTTTCATGTTGTTTAATGCTAAACCTAAAGTAAATACCACCTTATCCTTAATTTTAGGATTCTTGTTGGGTGAGTCAAATTTTAAGACTTGTTTGGTTTGATTAGCGCTAAGTTTACGCAACACCTTCTCTACATCAGAAGGAGATACTCTTTGATTTTTATTAATAAATCTAGCAGCTACAGCGGCACCAAATATGCCCTCTGCCATATCGCCTTTGTTGTAAGACTTTCTCTCTCCCATCTCACCACCAGACTTAAACTCTTCTGATTTAAGTAACATGCCGTTGTGATATTCCTTGCCTGCTACATCATACATTTTGAAGTTAGCTGCCTTTAAATTCTCAATAGCATTAACAAGAGTAGCTGCTGATGTATTTGCTTTATACTCTTTGCCGTCTATATTGAGTTTTTTAACTGTAACAGAACCTCCTTTTTCTAATTTAAGAGGAGTGTTTTTAGTAATCATAGACACTAATGTTACGACTCTTGTGTATTTCTTGTTTAATAAGTTTGCTTTACTTAGATTTGCCATATTTGTACCTTATAAATAAATAGGTTTATTCATATTTATATTGGAGGAAATGATGGGCCGATTTAATCGATTATTAGACGCAACATATACTCCGCCTAGCAGGTGGGTTTTAAACACCGCTTTATCTTACGATACTGATGTATTAACAGAAAGTCAAGTAAAAGAGTTTAAAAGATTGGGCGTTAGAATTACTGTTAAAGGTAAAATTACTGCCCCTAAAGGTTTTGATACTGATTTAGCATCAGTACCAAGAGCTGGTTGGATGTTTATTGCGCCTTTTGATGTTGCTAGAGCAGCAGTTATTCATGATGTGTTATACAAGGCTATTCGCGATGGCGATAGCGAGATGAAGTCAGAACTACGACAAGCCGCCGATTTGGTATTTAAAGATGCCATGGCACAGTCAGAGCCTGTGGTTGCCCCCTGGAAATGCTGGAGTGCATGGGCAGCTGTACGGGTTTTCGGCTGGTCTGCAGTCAGATCCAAGTAAAAAAATTCAACTTTTTTCACATCTCTAGTAGAATCAAGCACTTAGCAATGCCTAAAAGTGCTGATTCTGCTTGACTTCTTGCCCAAAAGAGTGCATAATATACACATAAACTAAAGAAACGTAGCAAAAGTGAGGAAATATATGTTTGTTTATTTTGGTGCAGATAACGGTAAAGTTGAAGTCAGTGTAGAACAGAAGAAGATTGGTTCTTCTAAAACTGCAACTGGACTTGCCAAACTCCTAATTAAAGCTAAAGTTAATGTCGATTCAGATGATATCTTCTGTTCATCCAGCATTGACTTTGCAGATGAATACGGCTTCAATCATTATAACGATGCACGTGACTTGATTGAAGAAGCAATTGACCTTGTAGCGGAGGCAGCATAATGTCATACGATAAGCGTAACGGTAGTCCATATGATCGCGGAGCAGCTGATAGCTACTACCAGCGTGGTTATAACCCTCATTATTATGTGGGTGGTACTTATCAATCAGAACGAGTTGAGTTAGAAGATATGACTCCTCAGCAGATTGTAGAGTACAGTAAAGGTTATTCAGACAACGAAGCGTGTCCAAGCGCTCGTAAGGCTTACTAGTGTTAGAAATTATCGGTTTTATTGCACTCTTTTATATCGCCTTTAAGTTAGCCCCCACTGTTCTTGAGGTGGGGTTCAAGGCGGCAGTTATTTGTTTAGGCTTTGTTGCCTTTCTTATCATATTAGGGTGGTTAAAAACAGCATTTTTCTTGTGGTAATGTGCTGATTCTGCTTGACATTTGCAGAAAAGATGCTATAATAGTGGCATAGTTAGAAAAAAGTGAGGTTAAAAATGTCTAATATATTTAATGAAATGTTCCTAGAGAACGCTTTTGATGAAGGACTTGCAATGGGCATGTCCGACGAAATGGCAGAGAAGTTTGCCAACGCTAAGTTTGAGGGTTCCTCCTTAGACGAGTTTGATCGTTTCCTAAACCAAGAAGGTGATTTTGACGGCGACTACTGCTTGTGCGGTGCTCCGTTGTCCAATCCTGGTCCTGATTGTTATGTACACATGAGTCAGGGGTACTAATTATGATGGCTTACTGTGATTATATCGCTCATCGAATCCAAGCAGGTTTGCGTGATGATACGGAAAGCCTTCTTGGCAAAGTACAACCAACCAAGATGGATTTGTCTCCAGAAGGTTACTTTGTCAGTCCAAAGAAAACTATCCGAGTTACCGATAAGTTTGGTAAGAAGTATATTGTGACTGTGGAAGAAGAAGATGTTTAAGATTGCATTAGAGAGAACCATGTCAGCAGGCTCGTTGCCTTATCAAGTTGGACATGGTAACTTCACTTTGAAGTTTTCCAATGGCTACACTGTATCTCTTGCAATGGGAGATGGTATGTACAGTGAAGGCAATTTTCAAGAAGGCTTCAACACTATTGAAGTTGGTGTATGGGACGACAAAGGTGACTGGTATTGTCCTTGGAATGATGACGACGATGTTATCGGTTATCAGACTGTTGAAGAAGTTTTAGAAATTATTAACGAGGTGGCTGAACTATGATTAGAGTTGTTATTGGATTTTTTCTTATTATGGGCGCTGTTGGCACTCATGACTTCTATGATGAGTGCATTATGGCAGCAGATTGTGTTGCAGGCGATCCGCCTTCTTTGATTGTGTCTGCTTTGATTGGACTAGCTGGTTGTGCAATTGCCTTTTGGGGTGCTTTGTCATTAAATGAATGTCGATAGTTTAAAAGATCTAGGATTTAAACAAGCAGCCTGGCTCACTCTTACAGCAGATTTAAAAGTAGAACCGGTATTCTTACCTCAGGCTGACATTGAGACACCTGGGGTATATTTTTGGGTGCAGTTGTATCCAAACGATACTAGCGAAATTGTTTACATTGGATTGTATGGGCAAACAGTCAGGAAAAGATTTAAAGAACATCTAGGCGGTTTTAAGCACAGCAAATCAGGTAGACTTAAAGGTAAATATCTTACATCGTGTCTACAGTCTGATTCTTATTTTGAGATATATTCTAAACCCAGCCATTCACAAGTAATAACATATCAAAGCGTTCTTGGCGAACAGGTTGGAACAGTTATTTCTACCAATGCACAAGATGAAATTGATATGTTAGCTGCCTTTTATAAGGAACATGGCAGAAAACCAGTATTAAACAAGACGAAAGGTGGTTAGTATCGTGCTGTTTCTGCTTGACAAATGAGTAAAAAGATGCTATAATATGTACATGAAAAAAGATAAAGTAATACTAACAGATTGCGATGGTGCAATCCTCGATTGGGAATTCGGGTTTCACACCTGGATGGAAGCACACGGACACATCATTAAAGACAAGAATGTTTATGATGTGGCTCGACAATATGAACTAGAAAAGCCAGTTGCTAAGGCACTTGTTAAGACTTTTAATGAGAGCGCGGCGATTGGTTTCTTGCCTCCGTTACGAGATGCTCAATACTACATGAAGTTACTTCATGAGAAACATCAGTATCGTTTCGTGGCAATTACTAGTTTGAGTTTGGATCCTTTTGCACAGAAGCTAAGGGAGAAGAACTTGGCAAAGATATTTGGTCCTAACACCTTTAAGGATGTTATTTGTTTGGACTGTGGTGCAGATAAAGATGAAGCACTAGAAGCAGCAGCCAAGAAGTATCCTGGTGCGTTTTGGATTGAAGATAAAATGATTAACGTTGAAGAAGGAATAAAGAACGGCTTGCGAGGCATTCTTGTAGAACATGGACACAATATGAACTACCAAGGCGATGCTTTTGTCGGTAAGACTTGGGAGGACATATATAATTACATTATAGAGCAGGAAAGCTAATGGACAAAATTCAAAGACCCTATTTGGAATATTATGTCGCATATCATTGTAATTTGAAATGCGCTAATTGTTCAGTAGGGTCTCCTTTTATTGATGAACGCTACAGTGATCTAGACAGTTACAAAAGAGATGTAGACGCTCTTGGTGAGTACATGCACATTGGTGTAATGAGACTTATTGGAGGCGAGCCTACTCTCAATCCAGAAATTATAGAGTATTTAAAGTATGCCAAGATGAGTGATTTGGCAGACGCTACCTCTGTGGCTACAAATGGCATCAAACTTCTCAATATGCCAGAAGAGTTTTGGGATTGGACAGACATTATCAATCTCAGCATATATGAGAACACCAATATCAACTACGATAAGATTCTAAACTATCTAGAGCAGAGAGGACAGCGTTATAACATAACCAATCGTCCACTCACTACACAGACAGGACAGGCAAACAAAGACAAACTCAAAGGTTTGTCTCAGGCTCTTGATTGGGGCTCTCAGTTCAGAGTATTAGATCAGTTTGAGGAACATAGCGAAGAAACAGCACAAGCAGTGTATAGCACTTGCATGATGCATGAATGGTGTCATACATTTAAGAACGGAAATTATTATCGCTGTGGTTTTAGCATACATCGTAACATGTATTATGATTCAATTGGTGTGCCGCTGCCATATAATTTGAGACAAACAGACGCAATAGCTATTGACAAAGACTTCGTTAGCAATTATAATCAGCATCAGAGCTGTAAGACAATAAACATTAATGCCTGCAGGTTTTGTAAAGGTTTTGGAGATGGTGTAGAGCCGGTAAATGAGCCTCACCGTCAGTTAACTAAAATTGAAATACAGGAGTTGAGGGTATGACAGAACATGCAACAGTTGTAGAGAAACAAAGAAAGTATTTAGAGGCACTTGAGTGGGCAGGTAAAATTAAATGGATGCAATCATTTGATACCACCACAATGAACATGTGGTACGATAATAGACGTGACGATGGTGGAGTGTGTGATACTGGATACAACGATGGCACCATTATTAGGCTAATAACTAGAGGGCCTAATAAGGGACAGGAAATCGTGATGGAAGAAGGTGTATCTGGAGAAGATTTATTAGATATGTTTTATCGAAAAGAGTAAGGAGAAAGGAAATGGGTGTAGCAATGAGTGATTCACAAGAAAAGATTTTGGAACTAGAGGCTCGTGTTTTTGTTCTTGAGCGCTTTGCAAAACAAATGTTAGATCCCGAGTCGTATGGACATGCCGTCACAGCGGAAGTTCGTGACGAAGCTCGTAGGCTTTTTGGCATGCCAGCAGTGGAGACTAATAATGTCAGGTATTGAGATTGCTGTAGCACTATTTTGTATGGTGGGTTGTTCTTATTCCTCATTTAAGATAGGAGTTAAGACAGGTGCTTCTGTGCTGTTTGATAGTTTTTATGAAAAAGCAGACAAGACAACAGGAAGGATTTGTTTAAAGTTTTCTGATGGTGGAAATACTTTTGAGATAGAATGAAATATTCAACAATGATAGAAGGGAAGAACTTTTCAATCTTCTCTCTTATTCCTAGATGCTGTGATGTGTTGATAGATTATATGCAGGTTAATGGCATATCTTATCTAGCTAATCACGTCAACGCTCACGATTATCAGAGGATTGTGCGTAAGTATCCTATGCACAATCATGTCGTCGTGATTGACGATCCTGTCGCATTACACAAGACAGGCTCTTATTATATGCAAAAGACTGATTGGGATACAAGATGGAGAGAGGACTTTTATTCATATTATCTCACACCATGGCTAGGACACTTTGAAGATAGAAATTTATTTACCTATATTGAATATAGAGAACTGCATGAGTACATAGGAAAGTTTTCGCCTTATGAGTGGAAAGACGGTCCTCAGTTATTTGATTTAACACAAGAGATACAAGAGTACGCACTCACACTCAAAATAGGAACCAAATTAACAGTTGGTGATTGGAACGACTATATACTTAGGAAGAATTTATTATGAACCAGAACGAAAAACCACATCAAGGCTTAGCATGGTTTGCTACAGCATTTTTAATCCTAGCAGCATCGCTTGCTAGTTTTGTACCAGAGTTAGAATATCACCATTATGCTTTTATCACTGCTAACAGTATTTGGGTTGCAGTTGGTATTCTATGGAAAGAGCAGACAGTTTGGGTGCTTAATGGAGGACTGACTCTTATCTATATTCTAGGACTTATATTATGAGACATACCATTCTAGTGGTAACCTGTAAGGAGGAGTTAGGCTTTCTGCCTATGCAAATGTCTAACTTTAAAAAATATCTCGATCCAGAAATATACAAACTCCATCTTGTCGTTAATACTGACACAAAAGATATTGGTCCTCTAGAACTACAAAAAATTCATAAAGGTTTAAACGACTGCCCACTGTTCTATCAAATAGAGATGGCTGATCCAAATATATCAGAGCTAATGCCTGATGGATGGCGCTCACAGCAGTATTATAAACTAGAAGCGGCAAAAAGAATTACCACCCCTTATTATACATCGATTGATGCAAAGCATTTCTTTCAAAAGAAACCAGTGTTCGTTGATCACGCAACAAAAAGAATTCTTACATCATTAGACATCGCTACAACACATAAGCACACAAATATCATTAACACAGCAGCACAGTATGTTGGAGCAGATAATAGTCCTGCAGGTATGGTATGTTGCCTACCACCTGTGACTATGATAACGAGTGAGGTACAGGAGTTATTAGACGAACACAGCGATTTGCATATCGCCATGGCAAATAACTGGAAATTGATGGATTATTTCGTCTATAATGCTTGGATGCACAAAAAGAATAGGCTCATGACGGAATACATTTTCAGTGAAAGACAATCATGTAACGTGATGCAAAATCATAACGTGAACAGAGCCAAAGGACAATGTGAAATGATGAATAGATACATGATGGGTTCGTATCATCGCAAATGGTTTAAATGCACAGCGATTCTTCCTTATATAAGAGAGTCCTATAAAAAACATACTAGCCTCTCCCCTAGCGAGATAGATGCTATCATAGAAGAGGTGAACGAAAACTCAAGGTATAACTTACATGAATAGAACAGATGACGAAATCATCTATGACACTGCTATGAAGGATTGGAGTCTGCGTGACATCGTTCCTGTAAAAGGATCGATTTGGGCGTTAGGCGATTCACGAACCTACGCACTAGCAGTTAAAAAAGGAGAAGAGTGGCCTAAGATATTAGAAGATAAACTCGGTTTAGAGATATGTAATCTATCCATTCTCGGCATATCGGTAAAAGCAATGACGAGTTTATATAAGACTCTTATTCGAAAGCACGGCAAACCTTTTATGACATTATGCGTGTTCTCCGATACCAATCGCGATCATCTAGCGTTCTGTAGAATAACAAACGATAAAGCATATCACACTGTAGGGCCGCTTCAACAGCGTCTTTTAAAGACTCCAAAGTCTCTCAATATGACAAAGGAAGATGTACTTATATCCATGGACGATGCCGATAAAAACTATTTTAAACGCATAGAACAATTAGCAACCTACTCTAAATCGATAGACGTTCCCTTTCATTATATTCTCAAATCAGAGTTCAAGGATTTAGATAAGGGCAACGACGGAATTCACTCAGGACCGTTAACCCATATAGAGGTAGCAGAACGCTTTAGAAAAATGATTCTAGACTGTTAGTTACCGGAGGTACGGCTCTGAAATACCGCAAATCCAACCCAATAATTATTCCCGACAAAAGATATAAGGTAAACTCCTACGGCTATAGAGGCATAGAGCCACAGCCAGGACTACCATGGGCACTTGGATGCTCACAGACTTATGGCTTCGGAGTAGAAAATAACGAGACATGGCCATATATTCTCGGCAAATTACTCAACACAGAACTAATTAACTTCGGCACACCCGGCGGCAGTATAGACACTCTCATACGAATATTCAATGCCTGGTACACAGAACTCAAACCGCCGCGTATTTTTTGCCTATTACCGACAGCAGGGAGATACGAAATAAACGGTAAACCGGTGCAAAATAGAACAACCGACGAGAGATGGCAGCAGTATAAACACGAAATAGAAATATACGACACTAAGGTAATGATGCTTGAGACGATGGCCATTGAAAAAGGTGTAGAGATTCATATCAAAAAGCCATTTAAATTTATTGATCTCGCCTGGGATAAAAAGCATATGGGCAAGGAAACACACAAACAATTCGCGAAACATTTATATGAAACTTATAGATCAACTTCCACCTCCTAACGGAGAACGAATATGGGCTATAGGCGACTCATGGACAGCAGGAGCCGGTGTAAATAAGGGTGAGGAATGGCCTAATCAATTAAGTAAAATACTCAACGAGCCGGTATATAATATGGGTATCGTAGGACAATCCCTCGAAGCGGTAGAACATACACTAAAAGAAGCAATAAACGAATATAAGAAACCTGATGTAATATGCTTATTAGACTGCAAATTAAGTAACAGCACATACAGAATAATCAAAGGAAAAATATTCCATATAACACGATTATTCATTGACAAACTAATTAGCTCCGGTAATAAAACACTATTAGGATATGAATATTCGTGGTATAAATGGCAAATAGAAAACAATATAAAGACATACAACGAACGAAAAAACAATCTAATAGAGTGGGCAAACAGCAACGATATAGAGTTAATAGTAAGAAACAAAGAAGGATTAGTAGATAGAAGCTGGGATATGATACACGGAGGTCCGTTAACGCATATAGTATACGCAGAGTGGTTCGCCGAGCGTGTAGAAAAGTGTAGAAAAGTGTGATAAAGTGTGCCGTTCTATACTTGAATAGAAACTCTGTCGAATAACTGAGATCTGATGAACCTTAATTCGTTTGTCTAAAAAGTCAAGCCTCTGAGCCCGAATAAATCGCTTGACATTCGATTCCATATATGCTAGGCTCGCACTTCCTTTTCAGTAGAGTGAGGCTATATGAAAAATTTACACAAACGTATAACACGTTATCTAGAAAACTATAGTAATATCAAGTACATACCCGTACATCCGGACGATTATGAAATACTGTTAAAAAACAATAAGTTACATAGTTATCCACAACCTTTTGTAATTTTGGGTGAAATAATGCTTGACAGACAGGAATAAAGGTGCTATAATCGATAGTGTAAAATGAAAAAGTGAGGTTTTTTATGTTTAAAGTATTCCAAGTCCAGGTCCCCCGAGAGCAGTTCGATGCGGTCAACGAGCTCGGTTGGGCAGAAGCTATGGAGAAGTTCCCCGCAGTAGAGGCTCATATGGCCTGTCATAGAGGTTCGGAAGGCTTCGTTCCCGAGGCTCACAGCCAATTCTACTCCCATGTATGTAACATCGATGCTACTGATCTTGAAGATGTTTTCAGAATCGGTAACATGGGCCCCGAAGAATCCATTGAACGACTGGCTCCGATGCACAGCGTCTCAGTTGGTGATATCGTGGTCTCCCCTGATGGTGTAGCTCATATGGTAGATAACTTCGGCTTCTCAGTAGTAGGCTATAAGGTAGCAGCCTGATAGTTTGGGGTACGGCCCTTTGGTAACAGGGGGCCTCCATCGGATGCTCGGAGACATGCAAATCCTGTCGCCCTGCCCCTCCCCCCTTATACATAGTCATAACATCAAGAGGTAACGATATATGGCGTTCTATATAGACTCTAATGGCGGTACTCAAGCGATGCGTACGATAGCAGAGGATGTCTGCTACGAGACTCTCAAGCATCTGATGCCAAGAAAAAGAAATCTCGATCTAGATATTCTCATCACGAACACGCTCAAAGAAGGTGCATACGGATTCGCCTACCAAGCCCCTGCTGACGAAGAAGGACCAGCGACATCATACATAGAGATCGAGAACAAGCCCGTCAATCTCTATAGCTTCATAGAGACTCTCTGTCACGAATGCGTACACATCAAGCAGTATACGCGCAATGAAATCAAAGAGATACGTGGAAAGACGATGTGGAAAGGTACTGATCATACCGATACAGCGTACTATCGACAGCCCTGGGAGAAAGAAGCTTGGGGTGTGCAGAAGGAACTCGCTAAGACCTATCTGAAGCGCAAAGGAAAGTCAATGGCCGCAGCCAAGCGTATCGGAGTAAGATCGAAAGAAGCAGTTGACTTTCTAGGAATAGACGCTTAGCATCAAGCAGCATCTAGAGGAGACCAGACCAAGACCCAGAATCCGAGCTATGGATTTCTGCTAAAGTCAAGACCAGCATCTGGGGTTATAGCGTCTGCCAATCTGTTTACGTTATAACCTTTTTTGTCAGCAGAATTTTTGCACAGAAATTTTTTGTGCAGAATTTTTTTGCGCTAACCCTTTATAAGTAATAGTATGAGAGAAGTTGATTATATACCCTATTCGTATCGAAAGGACATGCTTTTGTTTTGTTCTATTGGACTTAATATAGGCTTTATTATAGGATTGATATTATATGCCTGAAGGATACAGAGGTAACGAGAAGCGTATCGATCCGCCTGATGGATGGTTTAAGCCTGGAGAGTTAGTACAGGGACATAATACAGGGCTTTTAAACGAGTGGAGTTCTGATAACAGTCGTACACACGGTTTAGCATTAGAAGAGATACGAAAGAAATGGCCTAAGCATGTATATGAAAGCCGTAAAGAGATTATTCGTAGCTACGGAGATATACAGTATTATATCAATAAGCAGGGCTTTCGTACAGACGAATTTGATGAGATACGCGACGTTTTAATTATCGGTTGTTCTATTACAGCGGGCGTTGGTGTACATGAGCATCAGATGTTCAGTAATAATTGGTGTCGCGAAAAGGGTTTATCCTTCTACAATCTAGGAATTACCGGTGGTGGTTTTGAGACAATGTATCGTATGCTACACGATTACATGGATATACTCAAACCACGCATAGTGTTATGTAACTATCCTTACACCGATGCGCGTCGTGAGGTTCGTTTGGAGGACAGATGCGTTATCTTCTCCCCTAAGCATATTATGGACAATCAACGAAATCGTGACTTTCCCTGGATGCCTGTTCTCTTCGGTGAAAAGGAAATTAACATAAATCGTGAAAGAATGCTTGACGCCATACGCTGGCGATGTTATAATAGGAATGTGAAGTTAATAGAGTTTGCTGATGTGAACACTATGGAGTCAGACTTCCAGGCTCGTGATCTGCACCATCCTTCGGGAGAGCAGCATGCGAGCTTGTTAACTTCGTTATTATCGAAAACCAAAGACGAGATATTATGATAAACAGATTTTATTCGTCGGACTGTATTTCGCTCGAAGAATGCGAAAAACGAATAAACGAAAACAATAAGTTTCCGCGAAGAATTGCGTTGTGGCCGCGCTACGGTGAGATTGAATACGATATTAATAGTAATTACTTTCGAACCGATGAGGTAAAGGAATCCCGTGATGTTTTAATTATAGGTTGTTCCATTACCGCTGGTGTTGGCATTCACGAACATCAAATGTACGCTAACAATTGGTGTCGTGAGAATAACTATACGTTTTATAATCTTGCCTTTCCCGGTGCTGGATTTGAGACATTGTATCGTGTTTTAGAGGAGTATATCGACATTGTACGCCCTAAAATAGTATTGTGTTGCTATCCGTTTACCAACGAAAGACGAGAGGTGCGTTATCCTCATAAAGACATGATTGTTCATCCGTATCATTTTCAGAACATTATAAAGGGTGATGATCGTTCCTTGATGAACAAAAACAGAAGCGTTTTGCGAGAACTATTTCATGAGCAAGAAATCGCAATAATGCGAAGACGTACACTTAACGCTATACGCTGGTTATGCCATAGCAAGAATACACAATTGATTGAATTCGATGGTCCACAAACCCTCGGAAACGATGAGGGAGCGCGAGACGCTTGCCATCCCTCTGATAAAATGAACGAACGATATTTAACTAAATTAAGAGATGAAACCAGAAACAAAAATTAAAATCGGCTTGACATTTATAGGAATACTAACTATAATGTCTTTTGTATATAATATGCTTTATCCTGAAGTGATGGCTCCGTATTATATACAAATGATGACAATCGGAGCCTTGTAAACAATCCACAAAAGAGGAATATCCTAATGAAAGATCGCTTTGACTTGGAACAAGACATCATGTACTGTCGCAACATTATCGATGATATTGATATGTTGTATGAGAACGTATGTGATAAGTTTGACATGCCTGCCGAGACAGTTGATCGTATTGCAAACATTCTGCTAGGAATGAAAGAGCTTTATGAGATGCGTTTTGATCGTCTTGACGATACGTTTTGCCAAGCATACAAACTAAACGAATATCATACCACAGAAGAACCGGAATCAAATTCCGACTATTTTGCTGGGGGCCCAGGTGGCACAGTGAACGTCACTTATGACTTCAATGACGGAACGTGGGATACATCAAACCCTGTAAACCTTACTATGGACTCAGGTGATGTTGATCTCTGGAGTACACACAACGACATTGTCACGGGTGGTTATACTACTGACGGGCAACTAAGTTTGAAGTTTTCATGAAAAAATACGATACCCTATACGCTGCTGGATGCAGTTTTACATGGCACCGTCCTTTAAGACTTGAGGAAACATGGCCGTATCACCTCCATCGGCGTATGGGTATCAAAAATCTTATTAACAACGGCGTCGGCGGGGGATCTAATTATAAAATCTTTCGTAGAACAGAAGAATACTTTCGAACAAACAAGAATACATCAAATACTTTAGCAGTTATTCAACTTACAAATCCTCTGCGTTTTGAAACATATGATGATAAATTTAGCCACATAAAAAAATATACTGAAGAAAACTGGATGGATCATATAGCAACACATGTAGGCCATAACAGAAAAACAGTGTTGGGTGCAGCAGACGAGCTAATGAAAAAAAATGATGATACTCCTCCACATAAGAAACTGGCAATACAGCTGCTGGAGGCTCGTATACCTGTATGGAACGAAACATATGAGTTTTATACCTATCTCCAACAAATATACTCTATAGATGCTATCTTTAAAAAATACGGTGTAGATGTATATTATATGAACTACCATACACTCAAATATTACTCCGCACAAAGAACACAGATTCTTTCGGACTCTTTTAATTGGATTGGAGGTAATTTTGATTCAGGAAATATTGTTTCAGTTGGAGATTTTATTGATCATAATCAACCATTTGGATTGAGGCCGAATTTATATATTAGCGAAACTGATCATCATCCTAACAGTGCTGGTAATAATCAATTATCAAAATTTATTTTTGAGTGGATCAAAAATAACCCCCTGTAATAGGGGGTTATCGATAAGGTTACTTCTTCGAGGAACCTTTAACTTTACCCCCACCAGGGATATCGTTTCTTTTTTTGTTTTTAGCCCTAAAGCCTTGTAACACAAAAAATGCTACTCCGGCAAAGACTACAACGATTACTAATTCCATGTGGTACCTCCTTGTACTTAGTCTTCGTTATTTAATGGGTTATCAAGAATACGCTCAATTTTCTCATCAAGCTCTTTTCTAACCCCCCTAACTTCGGCTTCGATTTCTCTTAGCCCGTCGTTAACTCTTTGTTCGAGTTCGTATACTGTATTTCTTACGTCCCTTTGTGTATCTGCTGTATTATTATCTACTGTTCTTACTAATCCCTCTACGCTACGAATACGTTGATCCATATCGCCTAGTTCTTTAGCGTATTGGTCGTTTAATAGAGTAATCTCTGTCTCTATAACTCCCAATTTGTTTTCAATACCTGACAAGTCTGGCTCAACATAATTAACGATCGCTTCTTCAGCGTCAAGAAGTCTTTGATACACTTCAAAGCCTCCCCACAATGCCCCTGCCAGTGTGCCTATCAAAGGAAGTATAAGAAGCATTTTACTGCCAGATACTTTCATATCTCCAATTTCTATTTCTGCCACTTGTTTCTCCTAGTCGTATTGTAAGTCTACTAGTGCCCTATGTTTAGCATCACTGCCTAGTAGTAAGTTAATGTTTCTTCTCATATTATCATGAACTGCCTTGCCTCGATAAATCCCTCTATCTACATACCAGGCTTGGTTATCAGTTAAAACTGTATTGTACTGGCCAAAATTAGGGTTGTAACCCATTATAGTCAGTGTCAATCTCTGGTCGGTGTCAAAACCACCGTCATCTTGGTTGGATTCCACGTTCTCTTTTAACGTTTCCTCAATTTCTTCTTGTGACATACTTGATAATGCCTGTTCTGCCCTTGCCATTTGCCTTTGCTCTTGGGGAGCAGGTGGTGCAACATCAAATTTGCCAAAATCTGGCTGGACACCACTTAGGAATTGTCCCAAACTTTGTCCTGTTGCCAAAGATTCTGTTAAATCGTTCTCAAATTGTACTGCTTGTTCACTAAATGTAAGGCTCTCCACTGTTTCTTCAACAGTTTCGCCACTCTCACTTTGTAGGCTAGTGTCAGAAACACTGATTTCTGAGGTTTCCTCTCCTGCAAGTAGTGTGCTAGTACTCTCATTTTCATTTTGTTCAGTTTCTACACTAAAATCAACATTTTCAACGCCAATTTCAGGTGTTCCGTCGCCAAAATCCTCTGTTTCTTGAGCAGAATTTGTATTACCCTGTGCTTGTTGTACTGTCTCAGCAATTACCTCTGTCACAATAGCCAATAAACGCGTTTGTTTTTCTTTTCGTATTGTTCTTTTTTCATCCTCGTTATTAACTGCTGTTTCTTCTACTGATTCAATTTCTTCAGATACGGGTAATTCTTCCTCAATAATACTCACTTCCTCTTCCACCTGTGTAATTTCTTCTTCAAAATACGCATCATCTACTACAGGCTCTTCAAAAATTTCTTCAAAAACATCTGTTGGTGACTCTTCTTGTAACACCATCTCCTCTACATAAATTTCTTCTTCAACCGCAGCTACTTCTACTACTGGTTCTACAATAGTTTCTTCTACTTCAGGTGTAGTAAAGTCTAGAATGCCGTCATCTACAAAATCCTCTTCTCCAGTATAAGTTTCAGTGAACGTTTCTTCTTGGTAACCGAAATCCTCTTCCTCTGTTATACTTTCTTCTATAATTGTTTCTGTTTGTTCGTTTGCCATTTGTATTGCTAATGCTTCTTCATAACCGTCACAACCAGTGTCATACAAAGGATCTGCCGAACAAGCCTCAGCATATAATAAAGCATCATATGCTACTTGATAACCTGGACACGCTTGATCGTAAAGAGGATTTAAATCACACTGTTGATTGAAGTATGCTTGTTCATATCCTGGACAACCACTGTCATACAAAGGATCTAATCCACAAGAATAGTTGTAAAACGCTTCTTCGTAACCTGGACAGCCACTATCATACAAAGGATCTTCTGTACATTGTTGTGCGTAATATGCTTCTTCATATCCTGGACAACCACTGTCATACAAAGGCGAGTTTTGACACTGCTGGTTGTAGTATGCTTGTTCGTATCCAGGACAACCAGGATCATACAAAGAGTCTATACTACATTGTTGATCATAGTATGCTTGTTCGTATCCAGGACAGCCTGTGTCATATAAAGGATCTGCATCACATTGTTGAGAGTAATAAGCGTCATCATATCCTTCACACGATGAATCGTTTAGTGGGTTACTACAATCGGGGCCAGATGTGTAACCCCCGTCTTGCCCGTACCATGCGGCATAAGTTCCTGTTTCTGTTTCATTTACTACTGAAGCAAAAGAAGCCACATCATCCATTGACAAACTACCTTGCCCGTAAAACAATTCGGTTACTTCATCGTAAACGTTACCATTTAAACTTGTCGTGTCACCAGTATATCCAATCCATACACTATGTTGTGTGATATTGACATCTGCATAATGAAAATCAAAAGAGCCATCGGGCCATAGCTGTGCACCAAATGTATTTAAATTACTAGTACCAAATTCTTGTAAATTTTTCCAAAGAAATGAAGTGCCACCTTCTCCTGTTTCATAAAAGTAACCTGAGTCTGGTATAGAAGTGTTATGTCTTAAGTCTGTCCACAGAGGAGCAAGCATGTAACTAAAACTGTTTCCAGCATAGTTATAACCAGAAGGGTTGAACCCGCTGCAACAACCTTGGTTGTTAGTGCTAGAATTTCCGTAACCTGTTGTAGGGTCATACAATAAAATGAACCCGTTACTAGACATCCAGGCATCAGTAAAGATCCCACCGTAATATGGAAAGACGTGACCAAGTTGAATATGAACGGTGCCGTCATCGACACCATTCATTACTTGAGTTTCTTCTGCTTGTAAACTATAGGGCAAGAAGCAGCAAGCCAATACCGCCAGCCACTTTAAGCATGTTTTCCAAAACATTTGATTTCTTCTCCTCGCCTTCTATTAAAACTTCGTCTAAAGCATTGTCAGGAATTAACTCTGGGTTGTCTTGCCAAGCAGTCAACGCATCGGCTCCAATTTTTCCTTCAAATGGACATGGTGTTCCTGCCATCATCATTGCTTTCCAAACTCTTTCATCTTGACACATTGTTGATACGGCTGCTACACGCATTCCCATATCATATAATGTTTTACTAAGTTTAATTCTTTCACAGTTCATATCTCTTACAGATTTTCCTGCTGATAAACCCAGTATTTGAGTTTGTATTGCACCACTCACACCAGTCGTACACAAATCTTGTGAATACGAACTGCCTATGCTTGGAGCAATTGCACTTGGAGGGGGAGATTCAATCTTTTGATTAATATTTTGTGTTTGTACAGACTCACTTCTAGACTCGTTTATGTTTCTATTTGTGTTGTCTGTTGTAACATTAGATTCTGATTCATTATAATTGTTATTAGTATTATTACTAGTACTATTTGAATTAGACTCATTAATATTAGTATTTGTATTATTACTAGTACTATTAGAGTTTATGTTTGAATTGTTGTTATTTGTATTAGTGTTATTACTAGTACTATTCACCGTTGTATTGTTGGTGTTCGTATTATTGTTAGTATTAGTATTATTACTAGTGCTATTAACAGTGGTGTTATTGTTGTTCGTGTTTGTATTGTTACTAGTACTGTTAATATTAGTATTGTTATTATTGTTGTTAGTATTAGTTGACGTACTAGTACTGGTTGTGTTATTATTGTTAGTATTGGTATTGTTACTAGTACTATTCACCGTCGTATTGTTGGTGTTAGTGTTATTATTAGTGTTTGTATTGGTATTGTTACTAGTAGAGTTTGTAGTGGTATTATTAGTTGTGTTTACATTAGTTGTCGTGTCACCACTTTCAGCGTCTTGTGCTTGGACACCAGATCCCATTAATATAAGTACCGCTGCTACCATTGGAGCAATCTTATTTAACATGTTGTTTTCCTTTGAATTTAATTAATCTTTTTCACCCCCAAAAATGCTTGACATTCGTAACAATACATGTTAAAGTACATATCTATTTATAAGAACTATTGACTCGTTTTAGTTAAATTGGTCGGTATTTCTTTAGTTGAACTCTTATAAATCTCTATGAGAGAGAAGGAAGGATTATAATGGCTTACATGAACTTTTCCGGCTCACTACGTTATGACGCACACGGAAGAAAGCGCCGTAAGAAAAAATTTAAAGAAAACACACAGGTGTTTGCTAAACCAACAACCAGGACGTTTAGAGAGCTAAAACCCTCACCTTCATATCGCGGAGATGATCATAGAGAAAAATATCCTTCTATGATGGAGCGACAAATTGCCGAAGGAACCTTCACACAAAATGGAGGCGCTGGCACAAAAAAAGAACCAATGAAATATACTGGAACCCTTATTAAAGGTATTGCTACAATGCACAAAAGCAATGCAGTGCCGGTTATTGATGAACAACATGCGAAAGATATCGCAAGAATGAGGCGAGGATGATGAACAAATTGCACTGGACAACCTTAATAGCAGAAAAAATACTTCTAGCGATTATTGGTATTGCAACCTTTGTTGCTGCGGGACAGTATGTTTACCATATGGTCCTAAGTCAGCATGTAGCACTTGCTGATTTGTTCATGATGTTTATTTACGCTGAGGTTATTGGTATGGTTGGTGCTTTTTACAGTACTAGCAGAATACCTGTTACATTGCCAATTATTATTGCTGTGACAGCTTTGTGTAGACTAATCGTGTTACACTCTAAAGAAATGGAACCATTGACTCTTGTTGCAGAGTCGGGTGCTATTTTTATACTTTCAGGTGCGGCATATATAATGAGTTTAAAAGATAAACTAAGCCTTGAGAAGCTTAGAAAAGGAGAAGAAAATGAGTATTAAAATTAGAAAATTGGAATATTTAGAAGGTCCGTATGCTGACGCTATTAATGAAAAATGCACAGACGGTGTTGTGTTGAGAAGAAAAACTGTCATTATTAAAAACAAAAACGGTTATTTGGTGGAGGAAACACATACAAGGTGTTATAACACTGAAACTGGTGACTATAATGATACTACCACAATTTCACCTATTATAAAAGTGGATGAATAATGGCATGGCACCCAATGAATTTTCTAAAGAAGAGTTAGAAAAAAGCAAACGAATTCAAAAAAGCCAAACACCAAAAGGAACAGTAGACTGGTATATTAAGTGGATATCTAGTATTTCTGTTCTTTTTGCTGTTGCTATTCGAAGCTCAAACGTACCCGAACTTCACATGTATGATGTGTTTTTAAGTTGGGTTGGTGCATTGGGTTGGTTTGTTGTTGGTTTTTTGTGGAAAGATAGGGCACTTGTCTTGCTAAACGGCGTTATTGGTATTATGTTGTTTGGCTCATTACTACGAACAATTTTTGGAGCATGAAATGGTTATTAAGCCTGAAAGAGTTTCCCTTTGGTTCGATTATGTGCGATACCAAAATCATTTAAGTCAAAGATTCTCAGACTGTTTTTTCCCTTCTCAATTAAAGTCAAAAGATTGGCTTCTCACTCAAATGAGATTTTACTTGCCAGACATAATTACTGGTCAAGTGATTATTTTTGGAGGTTGGTACGGAATACTAGCAGGACTTTTTAGAGATAACAAAATGTGTAATGACATTGTTACAGTTGACAAAGATCCTGAGTGTGTTAAAGTTGTTAAACAAGTAACTACAAAACAAGATAAAATTTTCCCTGTTACATGCGATATGGTTGATTATGAATATATCGCTCGTCCTGGTCTTGTAATTAATACAAGCTGCGAACACATCACACAAGAAGAATACGACAAATGGTATAATAATATTCCCATAAATACTTACTATATCCTACAAAGTAATAATTTTGCTTTAGAAGAACACGTTAGAACCGCAGACAGCATTGAAGAGTTTGTGGAGCAATCTAAAGTATTGCCTTTCTATAGCGGAACACTTGATTTGGGTGAGATGAAAAGATTTATGATTATTGGAAGAAAGAATGGCTAAAAAAGAATATGAATCTGATGTTGATGGTATTAAACAAAGAACTGCTAAACTTGAAAAAGAGTTTAGCCCAACTTTTTGTTTAGCAAAATGGCATCATACCTCAATTTACATGTATTCGGGACAAACACATAGTTGTTACCATCCTCGCCCTCATGATATCTCAGTAGAAGATATTAAAGTAAACCCAGCAGCACTGCACAATACAAGACAAAAGAAGAAAGAACGAGCAGAAATGCTTGTTGGTGAAAAACCTGATGGTTGTAAGTATTGTTGGAATGTTGAAAGTTTAGATACTCCCGAAACACCTTATGAACAACAACATATTAGCGATAGAAAAATTCGTAACTCTAGTATCTACACACCAGAACGTGTAGAAGAGATTAAAAACATGCCTTGGGATTATGACGTTAATCCCGAATATATTGAAGTTGCTTTTCACAATGAATGTAACTTTAAATGTGGCTATTGCCACCCTGCTGTAAGTACGAGCTTTTATAATGAGATTAAAAAGTTTGGTCCTTACAATATGGTTAAAAATCATGCCTTAGATATTGATTATATTGAAAAAAGTTCTCTTTTGTCATCATTAAAAGACGAAGATACCAATCCGTTTGTTAAAGCGTGGTGGGAATGGTGGCCAGAGATGTCTAAAACGTTGAACATTCTTCGTATTACAGGTGGCGAGCCATTGTTACATAAATCTACATGGCGCTTGTTTGATGATTTGAAAGAGAATCCAAAACCACACTTAGAAATCAATGTTAATAGTAATTTAGGTATGTCCTCTAGACATGTTCAGAAGCTCGTGCCTAAAATCACTGAATTATTAGACACGAAAAAAATTCGTAAGTTTAAAATGTTTACAAGCATGGATACTTGGGGCAAACGTGCTGAGTATTTACGAACTGGTTTAGATATCGAGACTTGGGAAAAGAATCAAGACATTTATGTAAGAGGTGTTAAGAGTCATATCACTCACATGTGTACATTTAATATTTTGTCAGTGACTTCTTTTACAGACTACTTGCAAAAGATTTTAGATTGGAGAGAATTGTATGATGATGTGATTCCTGTTCTTGATCCTAAAAATCCTCAAGATAGAAAAATTAGATTTGACACACCATATCTAAAAGAGCCATTACAATACGATATGCACATTTTACCAAAAGAAGAATACTTACCTCACTTTGATAAAATTTTGCAGTTTATTGATGACAATAGAGACGACAACGATACCACTAAATTTAGTAATATTGAGTATGAACGTTTTCGTCGTGTAAGGGATTACTTTGCAGAAGTACAATATGATGAGGAAAAAGTAAAACAAGGGAGAATCGATTTTTATAACTGGTTTACAGAAATTGATCGCAGAAGAAATACAAACTTTTTAGAAACCTTTCCAGATATGAGTTCTTTTTGGGATCTTTGTAAAGGACTTGCTGAAGAAAGAACAAGAGATAGGATAGATGTTGTAAATGTTAGCTAATACAGATACTGTTATACTGGGATTGGGAGATTCTTATTTACAAGGATCAGAAGCTGGTGGCGCAGAGTACTCTTTTTTAAACAATTACTGCAATCAAAAAGGATTTGATTGTGTTAATATGGGACACGAAGGCATTGGCAATCTAGGGAGTGTATATAAAGCACTTATTTACGATATTGATTGGAGTCAATGGAATAATAAATATATTTTCTGGATGCCTACCGGTTTAAATCGATTTGATATGTCCAACAGATCATGGAAACCTGATGATAATTGGGGTGTAGTACATAACTCTCCAATATTTACACCATTTCCTAATAGACACCCTCACGACAAATGGAGTGACAGTAGAAAGAAATTAGAGAAATCTTTAGCAGAGTTTACTACCCCACAGACTGTTAGGCAAGATTTTTTAACAGCCTATCAAATTCTAAAAAACTTTTATGACGCAAAAGGTTTTAACAAATTACTTATTTTTCCTGCCTTTAATGATGAAACCACACGGAAAAATATGAAAGATTTTCGTAAAACTCCCGCGACGCAGGGCATATATAAAATGAACGAGGGTCTGTTTAAAAGAATGGGTTGGGAATATTATATTACAGTAGATGGCTCTAACAATTATTTCCAATGGCTTTGTCAGAAGGCAGGTTTGCCATCAAGTACACAACCACATAGTACTATGGAAACTACCCCAGATAATATAAGAAACGAAACCGTTGAAAAATGGATTGCTCCTCGATCTCATGCAACAAGAAAAGCCAATATCGTTTTTTCTAGGAGACTATTAGAAGTTTTAGACTTATGAAAATTTTAATTACAGGAATTGCAGGTTTTTTAGGTAGTCATTTAGCAGAAAAACTATCTGCTATGACAGAAGCAAACATTATCGGAAATGATTCTCTTATTGGGGGTTATGCAGACAATGTTCCTTCCCATATTCATTGGGAAGTTGTAGATTGTTGCGACTTTAATGAAATGAATCGTTTAATGGAGGGGGTTGATGTTGTCGTACACGCAGCAGCCACTGCACACGAAGGATTGTCAGTATTCTCACCTTCATTTATTACAAAAAATATTTTTGAAGCGTCTGTTACTACAATGTCAGCCGCTGTTGCTAATAATGTTAAGAAATTTATTTTTTGTAGCTCAATGGCTAGATATGGAAATCAAGAGTCCCCTTTTACCGAGGATATGACACCACAGCCTGTTGATCCTTACGCTGTTGCAAAAGTAGCGGCTGAAGATGTGTTAAAAATATTGGGCAAAGTTCACGGAATGAAATGGAATATTGCAGTGCCTCATAATATCGTTGGACCCAAACAACGTTATGACGATCCTTTTAGAAATGTTATGAGCATTATGGCTAATAGAAACTTAATGGGTAAGCCTTCTATTATTTACGGAGACGGTGAACAAACTAGATGTTTTTCTTATGTTGACGATTGCGTTAGATGTTTAATGGAAATGATTTTTAGAGATGACATTAACGAAGAAGTTATTAACATCGGCCCGGACGAAGGTAGCATTACAATCAACGATTTAGCTAATTTAGTTGCAGACAAAACTGGTGTAAATGCAGAACCAATTTATATGGACGACAGACCTCAAGAAGTAAAACATGCAAATTGTTCTGCTGATAAAGCTAGAGAACTATTGCATTTTAAGACAAACACTACAGTAGAAGAAATGGTAGAGTCCGTGGTACAATATATAAAAGACAAAGGACCTAAACCCTTTAATTATAATTTGCCAGTTGAGATTAAAAATGAAAAAACTCCTAAAACATGGTCCGAGGGTCTCATGTAATGAATTTTAGATTTAAGGACAAGGTGAATCTATTATGCTTTCCTCAAGATGAAGAAAACTTAAATCTGTCAGGATTACAGCGCTTTACACCATGTCCAATAACCACTACACTTGTTCGTTATTGGCAAACAAAAGAAAAATATAAAAATGCTTCTTTTGAAGACTTTTCTACAAGCAAAAAAGAAAAGTATGTTATTTCAACAGCAGTAAATCATAATCCTCACGAATGGTGTGGCTCAGACAATATTGGTCAAGGAGCACACCCTCAACACCCAAACAGAAAAAATGTTTTTGACTGTTTAGATTACGAACAAATGACTGATTTACAAAAAGGCAACGCAATGCTTGTTTTGGATCAAAGTCATGAAGGCTATCAAACAGAATGGTTGTGGAGTTGGTTTCATAACTCTTGTGAAATGTATTTAATCAATCCTAAAGCAGTTGTTTATGTTACTGGTAACTGTAAAGCAAAAGAACAATACACAGCGTGGGCAAATACACATGGTCTTGTTAATAGAATAAAAGTTATTCCTCACACACACTTTGAAAATATGATTCATGTAACTGCTGTTAATGAAGTTAGAATTCATAAAAAAGATCCGTTACCAACGTTTGAAGATCATATGGCTTACAAGGCGACAAATGATTGTAAGACTTTTAATGCGTTACAAAAAAGAGTTCGTCCTCATAGAACCTGGTTGTTTAAAACTTTGTACGATCATGACTTAGTCGATAAAGGTCTTTGTAGTATGAACGAATTTCAACCAGATCAAACGTTTATGGAAACTAAAGGTATTGACAACGAACATTGTTTGTTGTATAATAGAGGATTACCATTAAAAGCATACGGTGTAGCTAATAATGAAAAAGATGATGGCTACTATATTACTAGATTTAATAGTGATGTAGTATTAGATACCTATGTTAGTGTAGTAAGTGAAGCTTCTTTTGCTGATGCGGATCAAACATGCTTTTTAAGTGAAAAAACATTTAAATCTATTGCGTGTGAGCATCCTTTTATTGTATTTGGCAATCGTGACTCCTTACGTTATTTAAAAGAGTTTGGTTACAAAACATTTCATCCTTTTATTGATGAAACTTACGATACGCTGCCTACATGGGAAAGATTAAATGCCATTGCTAAAGAGTTACAGCGAATTGATGCAATAGAAGATAAACTAGAGTGGTTTGCAGGTATGGAAGATATTTTAAAACATAACAGAAAGGTTCTAAAAAGAAACTCAGAAGAATACTTACCTGACTCTATGATTGAATTAATTAATTACTATAAGGAATATTTTCATGTGGAAGGATGAGTATACCCGTGTCAATGATGACATTATAAAACATAAAAAGGCGGTAATTGGATTTGGTTGTTCATTTTCAGATGGACAAGGAGCCATTGAACAAGAAATCCTTGATAATTATCCTTGGTATATAGATGGCGGTAACACACTCAAATGGGATAAACTAACCAAAGAACAACAAAGTGAAGTTAAAGCCAAATATCATGATGTTGGAACTCTTCCTTGGATGCAAAATGGCACAACATTAGATTTTCATTTGCACGAAAGACGTCGAGCATATTCTTATCAGCTTGCAGAGATGTTAGGGGATCATGCAGGTATTAACTTTGGTATGCGAGGCAATGGTAATAGAGCAAGTATTAGTCAACTGTTTACGCACCCCGAATTACTGTTACATCGTTTAGAGGAAATTATTGTTATTTACACCCCAGCAGGTGTTGAACGTTTTGATTTCTTTCAAAAGACTCTTAATGATCATCATAACTTTATTACAATGTGGCCGCACGAAGATAATTTTCCTGAAGATGTTTGGAGAAGCAATTTGTGGGGAGCATACAAACATTATTTGTTGTCAGATTTAAACATTTTACAAGAACAGGTTTTACAAGTAAGAATTTTAGAAACTTGGTTAAAATCGACAGGAGCAAAATGGAAACTTATTATCGTTCCTGCTTATGACTATGCTCTCTATGAACAGCACTATAACGGCAAAGCTAAAGAGTTTTATAAAAAGAATTGGCCACATCAATATATGTGGAAACCAGATGGCGAACTTACATTTATGAATTTGGTAGAACAAGCAGAAGGGTTGGAAAGAAACTCTTATTATGGTTACATGGGAAAAGGATCGCCTGGTGGGTGGGTTACACCTTGTGCGCATCCTTCTATCAAAGGACATAAATTGTTTGCAGAAAAATTATATGAGAAGATTAAAAATGAAGCGTGATTATAAACCAAATGGATTACAATACGAGCCCAATATTTTTTGGCAAATTACAAAAGATGTCCCTGTTGAAAGAAGAAAAAAAATCCATGAAGATGAAAAACATTTTCCTGATTGTGATGCTTTTCCAGCACCTATTTTCTTACAGGAAAATTATCCCTTGGTTTACCAAGAGCCTTGTAATGAACAGCCAAACGGTTCTTATAAGTTTTCAACAGGAGATGACGAAAATAAATTTCAACAGAACCTAAAAACACAACCTGATGATTGGAAGTACCGAACACAAGAGGTGTATTATAATTTAAATAACAATGGTTATAGAGCACAATCTTGGGAAAAAATAGATTGGGAAAACAGCGTCGTTGTATTGGGTTGCTCTTGTGTTTTTGGAACAGGGTTGTCGGAGTTTGAAACACTTGATGCTGCATTAGCAGATGCATATAACGGTAGACCTTTTATCAATTTAGGTTATCCTGGAGGATCTAACGAACATATTTTATACAACCTAACAATGTTGTTTAAATATTTTCCAATGCCAGCAGGTGTTATTGTTTCATATACAACAACAGATAGATCATTATCGTTTGAAGATATGCGAGCTTATGGTATTGGTCCTTGGGATGTTGCTAATTATCCGGAAAGAGAAACAATCATACACGGAGAAAATAAAACTCAACAATACTTAGCAAACTTTTTGTCAAAGTCTAATGAATTAGGAAGAAACTACTTTACTGCTTCTGTAATACAGCAAATGTGTGATATGTCAGGTGTCCCAAGTTATCATTTTTCATGGTTCCAGAGTGCCGCACACGCTGCAAGAGTAGATTATGTTCCGTATTTAGGTGTTAAGGCAGACAGAGCAAGAGATTTGTTACACCCCGGTGCTGAGGTAATGAGATCTACTGCTAGTCATATTAAAAAGCATTTTCCGTTATAAATAAATTGTATGAAGGAAACATTGAAAAACTTTTTTAAAAAGCTATTTTTAGAGAGATGGGAGTTAACAATATACTTTCCCGCAGAAACAAAAGTTTTGCCTGACGGAACCAGGCTGGAAACAGTGTCTCCCAAGACGTATATCGTCAAGCGTATAAAAAAGTTATCACACCTTCATATGGTGTTTGTTGAAGAAAACGGCATGCGACATGAAATAAAAGTTGTCAATCCCGTTGGATATGATTTAAGGAAAATATTTTAATGAAAAAATTGTGGAATAAAATTAAAAATTGGTGGCTCGACAGAAAAGCCAAAAAAGAACTTGAAAAAAGAATTAAGGAACTAAAAGACCGAGATCCCTTTATTTACGACTAAAGAAAAGATTATATTATGAGTGATTATGGCAGTGCTGCTGATCAGGCAGAAAAGCAGCTTCGAAATATTTCTAAAACCATGTGTTACGCAAAGTGGGCGCAGGTATCCATGCACCTTACTAACGGACAAACACATAGCTGTTATCACCCCCCTACACATAAAATTGATGTCTTAGAAATACAAGACAATCCTTCTGCTCTGCACAATACAAAACAGAAAAAAGAAGAACGCAAAATGATGTTGGAAGGAAAACGTCCAGCTGGGTGTTCTTATTGTTGGAAGATTGAGGACGTTGGGGGAAGAAGTGATCGTATTTACCGAAGTGGAGAATACTGGGCTCAAAATGCCAGAAAAGATATAATCGAAACATTAGATATTGGTAACATTAATCCACGTTATGTTGAAGTTAATTTTAATCAGGCATGTAACTTTAAATGCAGTTATTGTTCCCCTCACCTGTCTACTACATGGGAACGAGAAATTAAAAAAGAAGGTCCTTACAGTATTATTGGACAAGACGGGCATTCTACAAAACACAATGACATTGCTCATTTAGAAAAAATTGATTTAATGCCTATTAAAGTTGCACAGGATGAAAATCCTTATGTAACTGCTTTTTGGAAATGGTGGCCAGAGTTATATAAAACACTAGAAGTTTTTCGTATGACTGGAGGAGAGCCATTAATGGATAGTAATACTTACAAGGTGTTGGATTACATTTATGAAAATCCAAACGCTTGGCTAGAAGTAAGTGTTACAAGCAATATGTGTCCCGATAAACCTAAACTGATGGACATGTTTGTTGAAAAACTTCAAAAACTAGAGGAAATACAAATTTGGCAAAGCGACAGATTTAATCCCGGTTCAGGCAATCACTGGTATGTAAATATGGCAGTGAAAAACTTTGCAGTATTTGTAAGTTTGGACGGAGCAGGAAAACAAGCAGAATATATTAGAAATGGTTTAAATTATGACACACTACAAACAAATGTTGAACGTATTTTAGGGGATACATGTAATACAACCATTACATTTATTAATACATTTAACAGTTTAAGTTTAACGAGTTTTAAGGAATTCTTGGAGTATATTTTAGAATTACGACACGAGTATTCAAGACAAAACCAAGGTGTTAAAAAGATCCCTATCTACGATCCTTATAACACTCACCCGGACTTTGAAGTGCACCCGAGACAACGTATTTGGTTCGATGTTCCACTTTTAAGAAATCCTGAATGGCAGTGTATTAATACTTTGCCAGAAGAATTTGAAAAATACTTAGAAGAAGCAATCGAGTTTATGGAACACAATTCTAATGTAGATGATTTTGTAGGCTTTTACGACTTTGAGATTGCCAAAGTTAAACGTAATCTAGAATGGATGCGTGAAAGAAATATGCCTAGAGAAAAACTTGATATTGCAAGAAAGAACTTTGTTAAGTTTTTCAAACAACACGACGAAAGGAGGGGAACTAACTTTTTAGACACATTCCCTGAGTTTACAAGTTTTTGGAGGAAATGGGAATGAGTGATAAAATAGTTTGGGGTGTAGCGGCAGGGACACATGATGGATCTTTGACAGTGATGAAAGGAAATGATATTCTTTTTGCATCTCACTCTGAAAGATTTTCCAGAAAGAAAAACGATAAAGATTTACATCACTATTTAATTGGGGAGGCGATGGAATATGGATATCCTGAAAAAATTTACTGGTATGAAAACCCTCTTGTTAAAGCAACAAGAAAACTTTATGCTGGCCAAAAAGACATTTGGTTATCACCTAAGAAATACATGGAACGCTATGGTATCTTTGACACTGTTATATGGGGAGATCATCATGCAAGCCACGCTTCTGCTGGTTATTATACTTCTCATTTTACAAACGCTTGTGTTTTAGTTGTTGATGCTATTGGAGAGTGGACTACAACCTCAATTTGGAAAGGCACTAATACAGACTTAAAATGTTTAAATCGCTGGAAGTATCCTAAATCATTAGGATTATTTTACAGTGCATTTACAGACAGAGTTGGCCTAAAAGCAAATGAGGACGAATACATTTTAATGGGCATGGCTGCTTACGGCAATCCTGATAGGTTTTATGATGAAATTATGGAACTATCTGTTTTACACGATAATTTTCACAGGGGTATTAGATGGTGGAAGCCAGAACTTACTGAGGAAGATTATTTTGATGTTGCTGCTGCCACACAAAAGGTTTATGAAGTATATCTAAAAAGAATACTTACAAAAGCAAAAGAACTGACAGGTGAAGAAAATTTAGTTTTTATGGGAGGGTGTGCTCTTAATTGTCTGGCAAATAGAATTATTCCAGATTATTTTAAGAGTAGTTGGATTATGCCTAACCCCGGTGACGCTGGCTCTTCGTTAGGTGCTATTTTAGCACAAACAAAAGAAAGAGCAAATTGGTTAACTCCTTACTTGGGGCATAATATTGAAGGTGAGTATCCTGTAGACAAGGTGTTTAAAGAATTGATTAAAACCGGTATGTGTGGTGTGGCAAATGGCCGCGCTGAATTTGGTCCACGTGCTTTAGGTAATCGTTCTCTTCTCGCTGATCCTAGAGGTATAGAGATGAAGGACAAAGTAAACACAATTAAAAACAGGCAGGAATATCGTCCTTTTGCTCCTGTTATTAGACAGGAAGACGTTAGAGATCATTTTAAAGTTGGTCCACACTTCACTTCTCCTTACATGCAATATATTGTGGAAGCAAAAGAGCCTGAAAAATACCCTGCTATTGTACACCAAGACGGAACCAGTAGAGTGCAGACAGTAACAAAATTGCAACACCCAGGTTTGTATAACTTACTTACAAAATGGAAAGAAAAAACAGGGTGTCCTATGTTACTTAATACAAGTTTAAATATTAAAGGACAACCCATTGTTAACACCGAAGAGAATGCAAAAGACTTTGAAAAACACTATGGTGTTAAGGTTTTTACGGCTAAGTGAAATACTAATTTTAACTAAATAAAGATATGGGAGACGTCATAAACCTAAAAAGATGGAAAAGTAAGCCCAAGAAAGTACTTGGGTACAGGATGTCTTTCTATTCTGAAGAAGAAATCGAAATGGCTCTTCTAGCCTTAAACATGTACGGATTTGGAGAAATTAAGTATACTAGAGATTACATGAAAAAATTAGATCCTGTGTTTATAAGAAGATGCCTAATGTCTTTGTATCACACAGATTTCTTATCATTAAAAGGCAAAAGAATCATAAATAATATTATAGACCACGTTGAAGAAATATATGATGAGAAGGTAGGATAATTAATGCCAATATACAGTTTTGAAAACATCGAAACCGGAGAAGTACATGACAAAATTATGTCGTGGGATGAAAAGGTTAAATACTTGGAAGAAAACCCTAATGTTAAATCAATTATTACAGGGGCTCCAAGTTTAGTGAAAGGAACTGGTGATCGAACTAAACCACCAGCTGGCTTTAAAGATGTTTTATCCAGGGTTGCCCAAAGTAACCCTACTAGTGCGCTTGCAGAAACATGGGGCAAGAAAGACGCCAAATCGGTTAAGATTCGAGACACCGTTAATAAAGTAAAAAAGAAAATAGGAAATATTAGCACTGACAGCTAAAAATCCAGCAGTTTCTAAACCAACAAAAGGGCAGAATGTCAAATAGGCACTCTGCCCTTTTCTCATCTAAAAAACGGAGAAAGACCAAAATGGCAAAACGTAAAGCACTAGACTTAGTACACACTCAAGGTGCAGCACCAGGAGCAAGCAATTCTCTCAGAATGAGAATCGAGGACATGGTGACAATTGATGCAATAACTGAAATGCAAGGACAGTTTTTTGCTCAATACAAATCAACAAATGCCTTAGCATTTTTATTACACGGTTGTGCAGGTACAGGTAAAACATATATTGCGCTGTATCGAGCATTAGAGGAAGTTCTCATGAAAGGAACACCTTACCGAAAAGTGGTCTTAGTTCGTTCAGCAGTACCATCAAGAGAAATTGGACACTTGCCAGGTGACGATAAGGATAAAATTGAAATTTATTCGTTACCTTATCAAGCAATGTGCCAAGAACTATTTCCAGGAAAAGAAAAGCCATATCAACGTTTAGTTGAACAAAAATATATGGACTTTATGTGTACGTCTTTTGTTAGGGGTATTACATTAGACAATTCTATTGTTATTGTAGACGAATGTCAGAATATGACAGATATGGAATTAAACTCTATAATGACACGAATTGGTGTAAGCACTAAAGTTATTTTTTGCGGTGATTTTAGACAAACTGACTTATATAAGAGACATGATATGTCAGGATTACAAAAATTCATGGTTATCGCCGAAAATATGAAATCATTTAAAATTGTTGAGTTTACAACAGACGATATTGTACGTTCTGATCTTGTTAAAGAATACATTGAAGCAAGGCTAAAATATGAGGATGAATATGGCACTTAACGTAAGTTATTGATATTCTTACAAAAGAAATTCACTATTTTTAGTAAAAAAGGCTTGACTTTTGTTGAAATAGGTGCTATAATGTACGCATAAACAATGAGAAGTGAGGAAAAAATGAAAACAGAACTTAAAGTAGCAGTAGAAAAACTTTGTCAGGATATTGTAGCACAACATAACGAAGACTGGCCTACATTAGACGGCTTTGATTGTACTTACAAGGCTGGTAGAAAGTTTATTAAAATCATCAGAGAAGACGGAAATGGTTCCAGATCTGTTTGGGGTTTTATTAACTTAGCCCATGAGAAGTTCAAAGAAGGAGATGTGCTGTTAGCTCAAGGTTGGGCAGGTCCAGCTCTTAACAAGGCTAGGGGTAACTTGTTAGATGGTTATGACATGAACCATAGGTTACAGTACGGCCCAGGTTACTGTTCAGGTGTGATGGCAGGCACCCCAAGAGATGGAAGTTTTATTTAATAGTGTTTATTCATAATCAGGTAGAAGTACCTAAACTCAAACAAGTAAATACAGAAAACGGACGGAGGTATGTTACTCCGTCCGGTGATCATTTGCCTTCTGTTACTACAATTTTATCTCACAAATCCAAACCATTTATACAAGCCTGGCGTAAACGCATTGGCGAGGCTGAAGCAGATAAAATTTCCAAACAAGCCACGACACGTGGTACTCGTATTCACAAACTTTGCGAAGACATTCTTGACAATAAGTTAACAGAGGATACTCATCTAAATTATATTGACAAAGAAATGTTTCGTAAGTTTCGCCCTTTGTTAGACGATATAAATAATATTAGAGCATTGGAGACAAAGCTCTATAGTGAACATTTAAGACTTGCAGGACAAGTTGATTGTATCGCAGAATATAATGGCAAGTTATCTGTTATTGATTTTAAAACATCAAAGAAAAGAAAGACGCCCTCACAATGCGAGAACTACTTTATACAGTGTAGTGCTTACGCAATTATGTTTGAGGAACTTACTGGCATCCCCGTATCTCAAACTGTTATTTTAATGGCAGTTGAAGGAGAAGAGCCCATAGTGTTTTTACAAAAGAGAGATAACTTTGTAGAAAAACTTTTTGAAGCACGGGACGCATATGAAAACGAAATCCTTAAACGGGGCAACTGAAGCATACGACTTTGACATTTACTCTGATGAGCACATCGAGGATTT
>Ga0181572_10000101_pt1 | contig 53456 bp, 50 predicted proteins | sample 101ome_26_FD_133004 | JGI IMG/M metagenome (GOLD analysis project Ga0181572, IMG submission 133004) | Coastal salt marsh microbial communities from the Groves Creek Marsh, Skidaway Island, Georgia - 101408AT metaG (megahit assembly) | ecosystem: Environmental > Aquatic > Marine > Intertidal... | reverse complement strand
GGCAACCAATAATCGGAACGGATTAATAGGACTACTTGGGCGAAAAGCACCAACCCCAAAAGTGATTGAACCGGCCAACGCAAGATTGTTTTTCGTTTTTGAAGCACCCCAAAAAGCAAGAGATACACCAAAAGAACTTCAGCAAAACCTAGATTAAGCTGCGCAAAAACAAATTGTTCTTGTGCTGCAATGCCTTCAACCACCCAAAAGAATAGATGAACGATATTGTCGTATAAGGCAACGATAAAATCAATAGTCACTCCGGATAAACTCAAAATACAGACCCCAAAACTTAGCGCGAGCAATACTCTAAAAAAAGGAAGAATTACCCAATTACTCAACATAAAAAGTCCCGGAAACTGATCAAAGTAAAAAATACTCAGCGGAGCCACGGCCAACTGGGCCAGGAAGGTCACTAAAGTAAGTTGCCAAAAATAGCGTATCACCCGCCAGCGGGGGCGCCAGATGGTTTGAAGTAGGGGAAAGCCTGTCAAGATCCCCAAAACCGCCAAATAGCTCATTTGAAACCCAACTGAAAAAAGGTAGGGCGGGTAAAAAAGCAGCAGTATAAAGGCACTACATAGTACGATATTCAAGGGGTCTTGGCGTGTTTTAAGCTGTAGTGCGATGGCCCAAAGCGAAAACATACACACTGCACGAACAACGGAGGGGTGCAAACCTGTAAAAAGGGCATAACTCCATAAAATCCCGGTAATAAACAAAACAGTGATATATCTCCAGTGTCGTAAACGATGAAGTGGTTTAAAAAACCAAAGGATAAAGAAGGTTATCAATCCTATATGAAGTCCCGAAATGGCCAAAAGATGGACTACGCCGGCATTGGCAAAGGCCGCGAGTTGTTTGTCTTCCAAACCCGAACGTTCTCCAAACACCAAAGCCCCAAGAAGTCCCTCGCTTGCTTCAGACAGTGGACTTTGGGCGAGGCTGGCCAAGCCTTGCTGGCGCCAATTACGCATCCGAATTAAGAGGGAGGGGTTGGGATTTTTACCCGAAAACCAATATCCCTTCGGATAGAGTGTGAGTTCCCCGTCAATTTTTTGCTGTTGTAAATAGGCCTTATAATCAAACTGGCCGGGATGTTTCGGTGGAGCCACTGCTTTGGGATACTGATGGGTACCAAAGTAGCTGCCTAGCGGAAAATCTTTGGTGTCTTTTAACCGTTTAAAATGAACGACAATGGTGCCCGAAAACGGTTGATTGCCCTGTTGGATCAGCCGTGCATAATAGGGTTGTTGCCCGGGAGGAGCGTTTAGTTTTTCTATCAATTCAACCACCACAGGCAGCTTGCTTTGTGGGTGCTCAATGGATGTAAAATGGTTTTTTGAAGGTTGATAATATGCGCTGCAGCTTAGATAAAAAACACCCAACATCAATACATGCAGGCCCATGGATCGGATAGCTTGGGAAAGTTGACCCATAAACAATGACCCTATCCAAAACAGTAAAAGTAGGGCGGTGATGACGATTAATAAAACCGGGTTAAAGCCCAAAATCAATAGAGAAGATACCCAAGAATCAGTTCGGTTAAGAGGTGCACTATGGGGAAATGGGGCCACCGCATACCCCAAGATACACAAATTTAAAGAGTGGCTAAGGCTTTATTGCAGAGACGATAAGCCGTGCCGTGGTTTTGCTCGCTCCTCCTTTGTCCAAGAGTGTCCGTAAGGATTGGTAGCCCTCAAGGATGGATTTTCTTCCTGCTTTGCTCAGCAAAATATGTAGGTTCTTGGTGATGTTTTGTGGGGTACAGTCATTTTGAATCAACTCGGTGATTAGGTGTTTTTTTAGAATGAGGTTAACCAAGGCTATAGCGTCGAGCTTGACCACCCTTTTGGCAATCCAATAACTGAGGTAACTACTGCGATAACAGACGACTTGGGGCACATCGAGTAGTGCCGTTTCGAGTGTTGCTGTTCCACTGGTAACCACGGCCGCTTGGCTGTGTTGCAACAAGGCATAAGTCTGGTTATGTACCAGTTTACACGGCTGATTCTTTAAAAACGTACGGTACCAACTGGGGTCGATGCCGGGGGCCCCGGCGACCACAAACTGACACGCACCAAACGATGGCATACAGGCCAAGAAATAGGGCAACATTTTTTTGATTTCTTGTTTGCGACTTCCGGGCAAAAGGGCAATAATCGGTTTTTGGGGATCGAGTTGGTGCTGTTGGATAAAGTCGGGAGTTGGTGCCGAATGCGCAAGACTGTCTAACAACGGATGACCCACGTAGTGTACAGGGAATTGGTGTTGGGTTTCAAAATAGGTTTTTTCAAAGGGTAAAATTACATACAGCGCATCGATATTTTTTTTGATTTTGACAATGCGATTTTCTTTCCAGGCCCACAACTGAGGACTGATGTAATAATGGTTTTTAAAACCCTGTTTTTTGGCCCAGTCGGCGATGCGAAGATTAAAACCCGGATAGTCGATATAAATAATCACATCGGGGGCAAAAGCACGAATATCTTGTTGGCAAAACCGCAGGTTGTTTAAGATGGTTTTTAGGTGACGAACAACTTCCCAAAACCCCATAAAGGCGAGGTCACGATAATGTTTAACGAGCGTGGCCCCTCCCGCTTGCATCAGATCGCCTCCCCAGCAGCGGATTTGCGCCTGTGGATCTTCGCGATGTAAGGCCTCGATCAGGCGGGCACCGTGCAGGTCTCCCGAAGCTTCTCCAGCAATGATATAGTACTTCAAGGTCTGCGAATTAAGGGTTAATTTTTATATACGCCACAAGCAAAACCAATAGTAAAGAGGCAAACACCAAGCCTGTTGCAAAAGGAAGATTGTTCTTTCGTAAAAAATAAAAAAACATCGGCAGGTTGACTAAGGCTCCAATACTGATTAATCCTCCGAGCTTCTGCAGGGCATAAAGCTCTGTAATGGTTTCACCAAAACCCCCTTCAGAAAACAAAGTGACAATGACAAAGCTGCCCAAAAAAGCAGCAAGTAGACCAACGAGTAAACCATAAAGTGTCTGTTGGTTAATCAAAATCCCAGCTGTTTAGTTGTTGGATGGTGTGATGAGCAGTCAGGTCAAATTGCACGGGGACTATCGAAATATATCCGTGTTCCAAGGCCCATTCGTCGGTGTCTTCGCCTTTGTCTTCATTGACAAAGTTACCGGTGAGCCAGTAGTATTCTCGTCCCATCGGATTGGTGCGTTTGTCAAATTCCTCGACCCAATAGGCCTTGGCTTGTCGACAAATTTTAATGCCCTTAATGCCCCCTTTTTCGACCACAGGGATATTGACGTTCAATACGGTGTCCTGAGGAATTTTATGGAGCAGGGCACTTCGGGTAATTTTTTCGACAAAGGGTTTGGTGACCTCAAAATCAGCCCCCCAACGGAAGTCCAGCAGTGAAAAACCTATCGCGGGAATTCCCTCAATCCCGGCTTCAACCGCTGCACTCATCGTCCCAGAATAAATGACATTTATCGACGAATTGGACCCGTGATTGATGCCCGAGACACATAGGTCGGGCTTTCGTTCTAACAATTCGTTGACGGCCAATTTGACACAATCGGCCGGAGTACCTGAGCAGCTGTATTCTCGTTGCGGACCATCGGTTACATGAATTTCACTGCAATGAAGGGTAGAGTTTATCGTTATGGCATGGCCCATCGCCGACTGTGGGCTATCAGGGGCCACGACGACGACCTCCCCAAGGGTATTCATCACCTCTATCAGGGCACGGATGCCCGGCGCGGTGATGCCATCGTCATTGGTCACGAGTATTAGCGGACGCTCTGGCATAGTTTTTGATTCTAATTTGGCTCTAAAATAAGAAAATAAATAGGGACACCAGCCCCTAGGGATTTAACAAAATCTTTGGGAATACAGGTTTGAAAATCCTTTATATTTCGCTTATTTTAGTGGTTTATCATTTGCTATGCGAAAAATTAGAATCTTACTGACCGTTCTGGTACCGACCCTTTTGTTTTTAGGTTTTTCTTCCAAAGAAGCCCTTAATCCCGATAAAGACAAACTCCTTTTGGAAATCATTTCCTATGTTTTGGAGCGGGGCCATTATAGTCCCAAAGAAATTGACGATGCCTTTTCAGAACAGGTATATCAAAAATATTTGGAAGGCCTCGATGGGCAACACCGGTTTTTTCTACAAGCCGACATCAATAATTTTAACCGTTTTAGAAACAAAATCGACGATGAACTCAAGTCGACTTCGCTTAGTTTTTTTGACCTAACCTACGACCGATTGATGGCCCGTATGGAGCAAGTCAAAGGGTTTTATGATGAAATATTGGAGCAACCGTTTGATTTCACCACCGATGAAACCATCGACTTGGACTATGAAAAACTCCCCTTTGTGACCAACCTCAATGCATTAAAAAACCGTTGGAGAAAACGATTTAAGCTGTCCACCCTCGACCGTTATGTAAGCAAAAAAGAAGAAGAGTTACAAAAACAAGAAGAGGACCCAAGTTATCAGCCCAAAAGCGATGAAGAACTCGAGCGCGAAGCCCGTGCACTTACCCATGAAAATATTCGTGATTATTTTAATTTGATCGATGAGTTGGAGCGCAAAGATTGGTTTTCTATTTACATCAATGCTGTTGCCGAACAGTTTGACCCACACACCTTTTATTTTGCCCCCGAAGAAAAAGACCGTTTTGACACCAATATGTCGGGAACTTACGATGGTATAGGAGCACGTTTACAAAAGAAAAATCAAGAAGTAAAAATTGTCGAGGTAATCTCCGGTGGCCCGGTTTGGCGAGACAAATTGTTGGATGTTGGCGATGCCATCCTCAAAGTAGCCCAAGAAGAAGGCGAGGCCGTGGAAATCTCGGGAATGCGGTTGGACGATGCGATAAAATTGATTAAAGGTCCTTCGGGTACTCGTGTGATTCTTACCGTTAAACGTGTCGATGGTACCCTAGAAGAAGTCGCCATTACCCGTGATTTAGTCGAGCTTGAAGAGGTGTATGCCCGTTCTTCGCTCATCCGAAAAGGAGATAAAACCTTTGGCCTGATTGCGCTGCCCAAATTCTATATCAATTTTGACGACTATAAAGAACGCAATGCAGCAACCGATGTCAAAAAAGAACTCGAACAACTCAAACAGAAAAATGTTTCCGGGATTATTTTAGACCTGCGTAACAATGGTGGAGGGTCTCTTAAGACCGTGGTCGATATGACCGGTTATTTTATCGAAGAGGGTCCGGTGGTTCAAGTCAAAAGTGTGGGCAACCGCAAAGAAGTTCTTCGAGACACGGACGCTTCGGTGGTTTGGGATGGTCCGTTGGTGATTTTGGTCAACGAATTTTCGGCTTCTGCTTCCGAAATTTTGGCCGCTGCCTTGCAAGACTACAAACGCGCCATCGTATTGGGCAGTAAACAAACCTTTGGAAAAGGAACCGTTCAGAACATGGTCGATCTTAACCGAATCATCTCAGGCAATACCTATGGAGACTTGGGCGCGCTAAAAATCACCACCGATAAATTTTACCGAATCACCGGGGGATCAACCCAATTGGAGGGGGTCAAAAGTGATGTAGTTATCCCCGACCGCTATCAGTATGTCGATATGGGCGAAAAAGACCAAGACAACCCCTTGGCCTGGGACCGCATATCACCGGCAGCCTACACCCCGTGGACCAAAGATTTTAATCTTCAATACGCCATTGAAAACAGCAAAAGCCGATTGTCCAAAAACAGCATGATCGCTTTGATAGAAGAACAAGCCATGCGGATCAAAGAACAACAAAACGATTACAGCTACTCGTTAAACTATCAGACCTTTAAGCAAGAGCAAGATGCTGACCGCGTTGCCAGTGAAAAGTTTGAAGTTCTCAGCAAATATTCTTCTGCCTATGATTTTACATGGTTGCCCGAAGCCGATTTTTCGCTCCAAGGCACAACCACTTTTCCCAACAAAGACTATGCAGAAAAGCGCAAACGATGGGCCGAAGAACTCAAAAAAGACCTTTATATCTCCGAAGCGGTTAATATACTGGAAGATATGAGTACCACCTTTAAGGGCTCACAAAAGGTCGCGCAGTTAAAACAATAAACCATGGCGCAAGGGCCTAGCGTTTTTTCGCGTCTAAGCAAAAACACCTTGGGTCTGCTCAGTTTTGCTTGGATAGTACTATTGGCCTTTGTAGCGGTATTTGCCTATCAGTTGGCCCCTGATGCTTCCAAGAATGCCAACCAGATGCACTTGTCTATCCACTCTCAACCCCCGGGTTTTGAAGTACAGCTTTTGCGTTTACCGCTATTGGGCGAAGCGGAAGAAACCGATTTTTTTGGAGGGTCCAGTATTCGCTATGACGAGGTGCCTATAAGCGATTGGCGCTTTCGGGAAGGACGGATCGAAATTCAACCTTATGAACGTCGGGCTTCTTATTATGAGCCCCTAGACCCAAACCGTATTCCTCCCGATCAAGACTTGGCCGAATTTATGGATGCACAGGTGGTGACCCAACGGTTTATCTTGGGCACCGACAAATACGGACGGGACCTATTAAGTCGTTTGATTATCGGTTCGCGAGTATCCTTGGCCATTGGATTTGTTGCGGTATTTATTTCATTGTTGATTGGGGTGGTGTTGGGTGCCGTCGCGGGTTATTTTGGGGGGCGAGTAGATGCAGCCATCATGGGGTTAATCAATATCGTTTGGTCCATACCCACCCTTTTGCTAGTCATCGCCATTACCTTGGTATTGGGTCGAGGTTTTTGGCAGGTTTTTATCGCCGTGGGTTTGTCCATGTGGGTCGAGGTAGCCCGATTGGTCCGTGGACAAGTGATGGGGCTCAAAGAAAGAACCTTTATTCAAGCCGCTCATACCTTGGGATTTTCTAACGGAACCATCATTTTTAAGCATCTTTTGCCCTTGTTAGTGGCCCCACTGATTGTCCTGTCGGCGGCCAATTTTGCAAGTGCCATACTCATCGAATCCGGATTGAGTTTTTTGGGGATTGGCGCCCAACCTCCCATCCCGAGTTGGGGTGGAATGATCAAAGATCATTTTCGTTATCTACTTTTGGGTAAGCCCTATTTGGCGATCTTGCCCGGCCTATGCATTATGTTGCTTGTCCTGGCTTTTATGACCTTGGGCAACAGCTTACGCGATGCCCTAGATGTCAAGAACTAGCTACCATTCGTTGAGCCGATTCGCATCCATATTAAGGTAGATAAAAATCATTAGTGAAAAGGCCAAGAGACTAGAACCGCCATAACTGATAAACGGCAAGGGAATACCGATGGTAGGAACCATGCCCAGTGCCATACCGGTATTGATAAAAAAGTGGAAAAAGATCACACTGGCCACCCCATAGGCATAGGCCCGCCTAAAGGTATTGGTTTGTTTTTCGGCTTGGTACACAATGCGGATAATCAGTGCTGCAAAGAGCAAAATCACAATAACGCCCCCCACAAAACCCCATTCTTCGCCGATGGTGCTAAAAATATAATCGGTATGTTGTGCAGGAACAAAATTCCCTTTGGTTTGGGTGCCGTTTAAGAACCCTTTTCCACCAAATCCCCCTGCTCCGATGGCAATTTTAGACTGGTTGATGTTGTAGCCAATCCCTTGGGTGTCTACCGTTTTGCCTAAGATAATATTAAAGCGATCGCGGTGGCGCTGTTCAAACACCCCATTGAATATAAAATTCACCGAAAACACAAAAGCCACCGCCAAAGTCCCGATGCCGACAAAGGGTAGTATTTTGGGTTTGTACCGTCTTTTCTTTAGTAATAAAAACACCATAACTAGCAGGAGTACAACGATGCTTACCATCACGGGAATTTCCAACAGCAGGGTGCCCAAAAACAGCCCTACAGCCGCTAGCAGCACAAACAAAAATCCCAGATTGAGCCCTTCCCTCAGCAAGACAAAAAAGAAAGCCAAATAGACCAAAGCCGATCCCGGATCGGGCTGTAAAACAATTAAAAACATGGGGGTCAACAAAATTCCGCTGACCTGAAGCAGTGATTTGGGGGTTTTTAAATTGGTTTGAAAATTGCTTAAGATTTTGGCCAGAAACAAGGCGGTACCAATTTTGGCAAATTCCGAAGGTTGTAAACCAACCCCCCCCACACTAAACCAGGAACGTGCCCCCGAAATGGTTTTACCGAAGAAAAACAAACTCACAAGCAGCAGAATCATCAAAAAGTAAAAAGGTGTACTCAGATGGTCGAAGATTTTGATGTTCAAAAACAAAATAAGCCCCCCACCAATAAGCCCCAGCACAAAAAATAAACTCTGTTTGCCCACGGGGGTTTGGAGATTAAACAAATCTGTTTGCCCTTCGACATAGGTAGCCGAATAGATATTGACAATACCAAAGACCGCCAAACTCAAATAGAGCAAAAGGCTTAACCAATCCAACCGCAAAAAAATGGAATTATTCATTGATTTTAAAGGGGACGCCCGAGTAAGGTTTTTGATATTCAGCTTCTAAACTGCCGTTGAGCATACGTTGTTCTAACCAGCTGCGTTTAACCGTTTTGTTAAGGTATTTTTCAATCATCAGACTGGCTATTGGTGCAGCCCAGCGGGCACCCCAATAGCCGTTTTCGACAAATACGGCTAAGGCAATTTTGGGATTGTCTTTTGGGGCAAAAGCAATAAACATGGAGTGGTCGGTAAGCTGTGTTTTTTGCCCGTCAAGGAGTATAAAGTTTTCGACCGTCCCTGTTTTTCCACACACTTCGATGTCTTTGATTCGTGCAACACGTGCGGTGCCTTGTTCAACGACCTTGTGCATCCCTTCGATAACCGTTTCGAAATGAATCGAGTCGACAGTCGTCCATTTTTTTTCGTATTCCGAGAGTTGAGGTTCTCCACTGATGGATTTCATAAAATGGGGTTTGACATAAAATCCGCGATTGGCGATTGCTGCCGTAAAATTGGCCATCTGTATTGGGGTGGTCAATATTTCTCCTTGACCAATAGCATTGGAAATAATCGTGGGTGCTTTCCAACCCCGTTCTCCATAGACCCTGTCGTAGAGCGAAGCATCGGGGATATAGCCCGGTTGTCCGATGGGAAGGTCATAACCCAGGTAATTGCCCAGTCCAAAACTATTGAGGTGTTTTTTCCATTGATTGATTCCCTCTTGCGGAGTGGGGTAGGCCTCAATGATGCGACGATAAATATATGAAAAATAGGTGTTGCAAGAGTTATAAATGGCCGACAAGAGGTTGTTGCGCGTCCCCACACTGCAATGGCATTCCATAAACGCTCCTTTGGCGTAATAGTGTCCACCATCACACGGGAATAAGGTTTCGGGTGATAAGGTATTTTCTTGCAGGGCAATCAGGGCATTGAGGGTTTTGAATGGTGAACCCGGTGCATATTGAGCTTGTAGCCCACGGTCAAACAAAGGCTTAGCGACGGTGTCATTGCGTAAGACCCTGAAGTTTTCGGACCGCGACCGACCGACCAACAGTTGAGGATCAAAACTCGGCGCAGTGACCAAGGCCAGCACCTCTCCGGTTGCAGGCTCTATGGCCACGACCCCTCCACGTTTGTTTTGAAAAAGCTGTTCGCCATAGGCTTGCAAATCGATATCGAGGGTCAGGTAGATGTCGTTGGCTTGTGTCACTTCGAGATTATTCTGTCCATCTTGGTAGTCCCCGATGATCCGATTGAATTTATCTTTTTGGTAATACACCTTTCCTTTGGTTCCGCGCAGGTATTTTTCGTAGTACTTTTCAATGCCCTGCCGACCAATCAGTTCTCCCATTTGGTAGTAAGCATCTTTTTTAAGGTCGGACGTATTGACCTCACTTACATACCCAAGTATATTGGCCGCTGCTTGGGTGTGGTAGGCGCGTTGTGATTTGTCTTGCAGGTAAAAACCCGGGTATTTCCAAATTTTTTCTTGTAAAATGCCGTGGGTTTTTGGGTCGATTTGTGCCACCACCACCGAAGGGAGTTTGACAGAGTATCTTCGGCTATCGTTCAATTTTTTGGTTAAAAATTCGGGGGTAATCCTCAACATTTGGGTCAAGGCTAAAGTGTCAAAGGCTTTGAGTTGTTCGGGGATGGCCATCAAGTCAAAAGCCGGTTGATTGGCCACCAAAAGGGTTCCATTGCGGTCGTAGATATAGCCTCGCTCCGGATATACGGGTCGCTCGATCACGGCATTGTTTTCCGAAAGATTTTGGTAGTTGTTGGACGAAATCTGCAAATACCCCAAGCGAAAGGCAAGCAGTAACGCAACAAATACAGTGAATCCCGGCAATAACAATTTACGGTTCATCGGCGCACATTAAAGAGACTTAAAGTTAGCCATAAAATGCTTAGCGTAAAAAGACTGCTGTAAAGGGTGTTTGAAAGAATGTATCTGATGGCATTCCAGTTAAAAATGGTGATTGAAAAATAAATCAGGTGATGCGTAAAAACCAGTAGGGCCAAAAAAATCATCCGACTGCTACGCTTGGTGCCGTATTCGAGTGCGTGACTATTTTCGGCATTTACACCAAATGAAAAATTACTGATGGCTGGTCGTAAAAAACATACGGTCAAAGTGGCGATGGTGTGGGCCCCTGCTGTTTGCAGCATCAAGTCGAGAAAAAGACCTAAGAAAAACCCCAGAAAGAGCAGTACAGTCTGGCTACTGTCAAGCCGGTAAAGCACAACAAACAACAGGTAGGGATAGGGATTGATGTACCCCAAAAAATTGATGTTGCTAAAGATCAAAACCTGCAGCACGATCAACAGTATAAATTGCCCCGTAATTTTTAGTGTTTCTTGAATCATTAGGGATTGAGTTGTTGGAGTTCTTCGCGGCGGTTATTTTGAAGGATATACACATGTTCCAAAGCGGTGAAATTGGTAAAAGGCATCACTTCAATTTCATAATACCTTTTGGAGGGTAAAATTTTAAAGGCTACCACTTTGCCTATAGGAATATCTTTGGGGAAATAATCAGACATTCCTCCGGTGACTATACTGTCGCCAACGGCAACGGTATTGATGGTGCTGATATTGGTAAGTAGTAGGCGATTAGCCTCTACTCCGGGCCAATAAAGCGACCCAAAAGCATCGTTTGTTTTCAATTTGGCATTGATACGTACATCTGCATGTAACAGGGACAGGGCACTGGCATAATGGGCGGTGGTCTCATTGACGATGCCCACAATTCCATCAGGGCCTACTATACCCATCTCACCCCGAATACTGTCTCGGGCCCCCTTGTCGATCACCAAGGTGTTGCGCGCTTGGTCAAAACTGTTTTTGATAACCCGTGCATGGCGGTAAGTAAAACCCGGTAGGAGTGTTGGTGAAATACTATCGGTATCATTGGGATGGGCCGTGAGTAGTTCCCGAAGCTTTCTGTTTTCTTCCAGTAAGGCTTTGTTTTGTTGTTGTAAAGAAAAATAATTGGCCGTATTGTCTTGTAGGTTCCATAGGCTACCGGCCAGTTTAAGCCCCAATTTTTCGAGTCGGGTTTGATGGTAATAACTGCGGTTGTTGAGAAAAACAAAGGCGAATAGCAACAGTAAAAGATAAATCAAGGCATTTTTGTTGCGAAAAATGGCATTGATGATTTGTTGCATCCGTGTTATTTAATCAAGATCGTCTTGTAGCGCTCGATATTTTTAAGGGTAATTCCTGTACCGCGAACCACTGCTTGTAGCGGGTCTTCAGCGATGTAAACAGGGAGGTCGGTTTTGCGCGATAAGCGTTTGTCCAGTCCACGAAGCAAGGCTCCACCACCGGCAAGGTAAATTCCGGTATTGTAAATGTCGGCTGCTAGTTCTGGAGGGGTTTGCGCCAGGGCTTCCATAATCGCTTCCTCGATACGGATGATGGACTTGTCCAAGGCCTTGGCCACTTCCTTATAATTGATTACAGCCTGTTTGGGCTTGCCCGTTAGCAAATCACGTCCTTGTACAGACATTTCCTCAGGGGGATTATCCAAATCTTCGGTAACAGCCCCAATTAAAATTTTAATTTTTTCGGCAGTGCGCTCTCCCACATAGAGGTTGTGTTCACTACGCATATAATTGACGATGTCGTTGCTAAACACGTCTCCGGCGATTTTGACCGATTTATCACATACAATACCCGACAAGGCAATCACGGCAATTTCGGTAGTCCCACCACCGATATCAACAATCATATTGCCCTTGGGTTGCATAATATCAATTCCGATTCCGATGGCAGCTGCCATGGGTTCGTGAATAAGGTAGACTTCTTTACCGTTAACCCGTTCGGCAGATTCTTTTACAGCACGCATCTCAACCTCTGTAATGCCCGACGGGATACAGATGACCATACGCAAGGAAGGGGTAAAAAAGCGGTTTTTTAAAGAGGGGATGCTTTTGATCAACCGATTGATCATTTGCTCCGACGCATTAAAGTCGGCAATGACACCGTCTTTGAGTGGGCGAATGGTACGAATGTTTTCGTGGGTTTTCCCTTGCATCATACTGGCTTCTTCCCCTATAGCGATAATTTTGTTGGTCGTACGGTCCATGGCCACTATCGAAGGGCTATTTACCACTACTTTATCGTTGTGGATAATTAGGGTGTTGGCCGTGCCCAGATCAATCGCAATCTCTTCTGAAAAGAAACCCATAAGTCATCGTTTGAATATGGGAGTAAAGTTATAAAAATTAATGTTTAAAATGACGTACGCCGGTCAAGACCATTTTTAGATTATTTTGATTGCAATAATCTATGGACTCTTGGTCTTTGACACTTCCTCCGGGCTGAATGACACAACGAATTCCCGCAGTATGGGCAATGGCAACACAGTCCGGAAAAGGGAAAAAAGCATCGCTGGCCATCACGGCATCTTTGATGTCAAAATTAAACGTGCGGGCTTTGTCTATGGCTTGGTTGAGGGCATCTACCCGTGAAGTTTGTCCAGTACCCGATGCGAGTAGTTGTTTGTTTTTAACCAAAACGATGGTGTTGGACTTGGTGTGCTTACAAATTTTTGATGCAAAAAGCAGGTCTTCAATCTCTTCGGCTGAGGGCGCTTTGTGGGTGGCATTTTTCAGATCAGCTACACTGTCGGTATGCAAGTCTTTGTCTTGGACTAGTAATCCGTTAAGACAACTTCTTACATTGTGTTTGGGTAGGGGCAGATCATTTTGTTTAAGCAGGATACGATTCTTTTTGTTTGTGGTCAAAATCGCAAAGGCCTCGGGGTCAAAATCGGGCGCAATGATCACTTCACAAAACAGGGAATGAATGGCCGTAGCGGTAGCCGCATCTATGGGTCTGTTGGCGATAAGAATACCCCCAAAGGCCGATACTGGATCTCCTGCCAAAGCGTCTTGATAGGCTTTTTCCAAGGTGTCACGGGTAGCCAGTCCGCAGGTATTATTGTGTTTAAGAATGGCAAATGTGGGCTTTTCGTTTTTAAATTCTTGCATCAATTGAACAGCCGCATCTACATCCAAAAGGTTATTGTACGAAAGGGCTTTTCCGTGTAGTTGTTTTAACAGCTCGTCAAGCGGCCCAAAAAACCGTCCTTGTTGATGGGGGTTTTCACCGTAGCGCAGGGTCTGGCCTTCCGATTGGCTGATTTTGAGGTAATCCGGATCTTCGTTAAAATAGGTAAAAATAGCCGTGTCATAATGGGAGGAAACGTGAAAAGCCTTGGCGGCAAATTCTTTCCGCTGTGACATGGTGGTTTCGCCTTGTTGTTGGTTTAAAAGGTTCAACAAAGCAGGGTATTCTTTTTTATGGGCGATACAGAGAACGTCCTTAAAATTTTTGGCGGCAGCGCGGATAAGGGCAATTCCTCCGATGTCTATTTTTTCGATGATTTCTTCTGGAGTACCTCCTGCCGCAACGGTATCTTCAAAGGGATATAAATCCACAATGACTAGGTCGATTTGCGGAATTTCATAGGCCGTCATTTCCTCTTGATCCCCGAGGTGTTCTTGCCGGTTGAGAATCCCGCCAAAAACTTTAGGATGCAAGGTTTTTACACGTCCACCAAGTATCGATGGATAGTCCGTCAAGTCTTCGACGGGGACTACCGGAATGCCTCTTTCTCGAATAAAGGCTTCGGTACCTCCTGTTGAGTATAGGGTCACACCTAATTGATGTAGTTTAGCAATGAGAGGTTCAAGGCCGGTTTTGTCAAAAACAGAAATTAGAGCTGCGGAGAGGGTGCGTGTATCACTCATGAATCAGGAGATATAGTTTTCGGGTATGATATTTTTGACCTTGTCGTTTACCGCTTCTAGAAAGCGCTCGTCTTCTGGGCCAAAAGGATTAATGCGGTTTGAGTCCACATCGATTTGCCCAATGTTAACTCCGGCTTTAAAGAGGGGAACCACAATTTCAGATTTTACGTCGATACTACAGGCGATATAGTTGTCTTGCGCCTGTACATCGGGAACGACAAAGTTGGCGTTAGACTCGGCGACTTGGCCACAGATTCCCTTGCCAAAGGGTATTTCGGTATGATCGGTAGGGATGCCTGCAAAGGCTTTGAGGTGGAGGGTTTTTTGTTCAAAATCTGCAAAATAAAAACCGACCCAATCGTAATGGGGCACTTCTTTTTGGAGTAGGGCGCAAACACGGTTTAGAGTGTCTTTCCAATCTCCGTTGGTGGTGGAGACCAGGTGGTCGATTGTGTTGAGAAGATGGTTAGCGTTTTCCACAGATTACTTTGCCCAAAAATATTAAAATTAGCCCGCCCCCCGAACGATAAATTTTACTTAATTTCAACAATTGATTAACCATTACAATTCAGGATGCAGCAAGCGATTAAAATTACAGGGATGACCTGCGAAGGCTGTCGAAAGGGCGTGACCGAAAAGCTGATGACCCTCCCCGGTGTTGAGCAGGTAGAGGTAAATCTTCAAAAAGGAGAAGCCAATTTGACGGGTGCGCAACAGTGGTCGGTAGAGACGATTCAACAACTACTGGGCACAAAATACCAAGTCGGTGACATGGAGCAGTCCAATCCGTTGGCTATCGAAGTAGCCCCGAGTAAGTGGCGACAACTCCTACCACTTTTTTTGATTTTTGGCTACCTGATTGCAGCCACTTTTTTCTTGCAGTACATAACCGAAGGTGAACGAAACTGGATGTTTGATTTTATGGGGCTGTTTTTTTTGGTATTTAGTTTTTTTAAATTTTTGGATTATGGAGGTTTTCCCGCTTCTTTTGCGCGTTACGACCCGATTGCCAAACACAGTAAATTTTACGCCTATAGTTATCCGTTTATCGAAACAGCCTTGGGGCTTTGCTTTTTGCTGGTTTGGCAGGTGGAGGCGGCTTTGATTTTCACATTTGCTCTTCTGTTACCCACGACAATCGGCGTGCTACAGGCGCTGATTTACAAACGCATCATCGATTGTGCATGCTTGGGAACAGCCCTTAAACTACCGATGACTGAAGCCACTTTGATCGAAAACGCCCTGATGCTCGCCATGTGTGCTTTCAGTTTGGCTACCCTTTGGTTTTAGCGTAGCCGAATACGGTGTGTGGTCGTAGCGCGAACTTCAAATATTGCTTCTGCATAAGCAGGCGGCCCAAAAGCACCCATAGCATTGTTTGAGAAACCGTATTTTTCTTTGGGGATTCCCAATACATTTTTGTCCAGTACACCGTTTTGGTTGGCATCGTGAAAAAGTTTCACCGCATAGTTGCCGTTTGGTAGGGAATCAAACCGAACAGTAACGGTTTTTGAAGTTACCGAAACAATTTTGCTAAACTCTTTCGGCCCTTGATCGGAATTGAATTGCGTTTCGTTAGCGTGCAAACGCACATAGAGATTACCCTGCATCACGTCAAACCCCTCGACGAAAATTTCAAGGCGATGCACCTCATGGATTGTTGTCCCAAGACACAGCAGCATGAGGGAGAGTAGAAGGATGTATTTTTTCATAAGCAATGGACTGGGGTAAAAATAAAAAAACCTGCTCGGAAGAGCAGGTTTTTTGATGGTGTAAAGAAAATTACATCATACCTGGCATGCCTCCGCCCATGGGTGGAGCAGCAGGAGCGTCTTCTTTGATGTCTACCAAGGCACATTCGGTGGTGAGAATCATACCAGCGACTGAGGCAGCATTTTCCAAAGCAACTCGGGTTACTTTTTTCGGATCAATGATTCCCGCGGCCAACATATCTACATAGGTGCCGTCTTTGGCATTATACCCAAAGTTATCATTCCCTTCCATAACCTTAGAAACAACAACAGAGCCCTCGCCACCAGAGTTGGCAACGATGGTTCTTAGGGGTGCTTCTACGGCATTTTGGATGATTTGAACACCGGTAGTTTCGTCGGTGGTTGCGGCTTTGATTTTTTCAAGGCCTTTTTTGGCATTGAGTAAAGCAACTCCTCCTCCGGCTACGATGCCTTCTTCGATGGCCGCGCGGGTGGCGTGCAAAGCATCATCTACGCGGTCTTTCTTTTCTTTCATTTCTACTTCAGAGGGTGCGCCGACATACAGTACAGCAACCCCACCCGATAGTTTGGCCAAACGCTCTTGTAGTTTTTCCTTGTCATAATCGGAAGTTGAAGCTTCGATTTGTGCTTTGATTTGACTAACACGGGCTTGGATGTCTTCGGGGTTTCCGTTTCCATTGACTACCGTAGTATTGTCTTTATCAATGGTTACTTTTTCGGCTGTGCCGAGCATGTCCAAAGTGACATTTTCGAGGGTCAATCCACGCTCTTCTGAGATGACACTACCTCCGGTGAGGATGGCGATATCTTCAAGCATAGCTTTTCTACGGTCACCAAAGCCTGGAGCTTTAACCGCGGCAATTTTAAGTGATCCTCGTAATTTGTTGACGACCAAAGTAGCAAGGGCTTCTCCGTCTACATCTTCGGCAATAATCAATAGGGGTTTACCCGATTGTGCAACCGGTTCGAGTACGGGCAAAAGGTCTTTCATCACCGAAATTTTCTTGTCATACAACAAGATATAAGGCATTTCAAGATCAGCCATCATTTTTTCAGAATCGGTCACAAAGTAGGGTGAAATATACCCTCGGTCAAACTGCATCCCTTCGACTACATCGACATAGGTATCGGTTCCTTTGGCTTCTTCAACCGTGATGACCCCTTCTTTACCTACTTTTTCAAAAGCTTCGGTGATCAGCGCACCAATGGTTTCGTCGTTATTGGCCGAGATACTGGCTACTTGACTGATTTTTTCAGAAGAGTTACCCACTTCTACGGCTTGTTTTTCGAGTTGGGCGACGATGGCCTCCACTGCCTTGTCGATTCCGCGTTTAAGGTCAAGCGGGTTAGCGCCGGCGGCTACGTTTTTAAGTCCTTCTTTTACGATGGCTTGTGCCAAAATGGTTGCGGTAGTAGTTCCGTCTCCGGCCAGGTCATTGGTTTTTGACGCTACTTCCTTAACCATTTGTGCACCCATATTTTCTAGGGCATCTTCGAGTTCGATTTCTTTGGCAACCGTCACCCCGTCTTTGGTCACTTGGGGGGCACCAAATGATTTGCCAATGATTACGTTACGGCCTTTGGGACCGAGTGTTACTTTTACGGCGTTGGCTAGGGCATCAACACCGCGTTTTATTCCGTCTCTTGCTTCGAGATCAAATTCTATTTTTTTTGCCATTTTATGGAATTTTTAAAAATTAAACAATTGCTAAAAGATCGCTTTCTTTCATCATAAGATAATCGACCCCATCATGCTGAAGCTCGGTACCGGCATATTTGCCATAAAGCACTTGGTCGCCAACTTTAACGGTGATCGGATTGTCTTTGGTTCCGGGGCCTACAGCGGCTACGGTTCCTTTTTGCGGTTTTTCTTTTGCTGTATCAGGAATTATAATACCTGAAGAAGTCTTGGTTTCAGCAGCCGCAGGAACTACCAGAACGCGATCTGCTAAAGGTTTGATGGTTAACTTGCTCATAATTTTAAAATTTTAACTCACTTATTCATAAACTGTGCCAAGGGGCAAATTCTGACAAATTCTAAAAAAAAAATGCCAGACTGTCAGCAGTCTGGCATAAAAGTTTTTGTTTTGGAACCTAGTTGTTGTCCTCAACAGGGACTTCAGGGATGGTCTCCGGAACTGCTTCGGGTATAGGCTGTTGCGTTGTCTCTTCTAACAAGCGTGAATCGGTTGCCCCTTGGTTGTCGTTTAATGCGACATTGGACAACAAAATCAACACCAACAAAAGCCCGGCTAAGACCCAAGTACTACGGTCCAAGAAGTCGGTTGTTTTTTGGACACCTCCCAGTTGTTGTGCTCCACCACCAAAGGAAGAGGAGAGTCCGCCACCCTTGGGGTTTTGTACCATCACTACCAATACGAGTAAAAAACACACCAGGACGATAAGGCCTATAAAAATATTAAACGTGCTCATAATTTATTTGTCTTTCTTTCTTTGTAGGCGTTTGATTGCCTTGATTTGGTCTGCAAAGAAACTATTTTTTTCCGGATATTTCAAACTTAAAATCGTGTAGGCTTTTAGGGCTTCTTCATACTTTTCTTGTTTGACAAACACCCGCGCTAGGGTTTCGGTCATCAATTCACTTTGCGGAATCTCGTTGCCCTCCAAGGGATCTTGGTAGGAAGAGGTTTTGCTTATCGGTCCGATGGATGGATTTTTTTCGATAAAAGCGTCGATAAGGTCCCATTTATCGGATGCGTTAGTGTGCGAAGCTTGAGGGGGATGGGTTTCCAATCGGTTGACCCATTCGGTAAAACTAAACGTGGTGGGTTGCGTTTTCTTTTGAGGCGGAGGCGAAGGGGCCACAGCTTCTTTTTGGGTGGTTTTTGAGGTAGATTTTTTGGGTGTTTTTTTCTTTTGAACCTTCACCGGACTTTCCATAAAAGCTTTGAGTAATCCACGATCACTCGTAGCAATGGCGGCTTTTTGTAAGGCTTTTTCTGCGGTGAGTTTTTCTTGGGCAACTTCTGCTTTGGCGGACAAAAGCAAAAGGGTTTGAAAATACGGATAGTCCTCGATCAAGCCTTGGATCTGTTTGGCTTGCTGTTGATCAGTCGGATCAAAGGTATCGTAGAGTTCGGCAAAACTTGCTGCGTTCATCTTTTCTACCATTTGGCGAGGGTTTCGTTAAAGATGTCCTGCGTGATGCGTTCAAACAGTTCTTTGTGGGCGGTATCTCGAATATCATACACCTGTAGGTCTGCCGGGAAATCGTAAAAAAAGTTAAATCTTTTTTCGAAGTCATCTTCTTCATTCTTGGTGTTGTAATACCGCAAATTGACAGCCATGGTCAGGCGGTTTTGGGCGGCTTTGATATCGGCCGTGGCCGACATCGGTGTGACACTGTATTCGACAATTTCGCCTTCATAGATCAAATCACCATCCCGGTTGACCAAGGATAGGTTGGTCAGGTTGAGTATAAGGTCTTGAAGGGCGATGGTAAAATCTTGGTCCAGTCCGGGTTCGACGGTCGAACCTGGCCGATTACCCGCTTGGTTTTCGAAAAAATTAACCTGAAAAGTTTGAGTACCTGCAGGAATTGAGGCTCCCGTAAAGGAGTAGATGCCGCATCCGTATAGTCCAATCGAAATCAAAAGGGCCATAAGCGCCCTTGGGCTATAAAAGATCTTCCTCTTTTTCATTCAAATCGTATTGTTTGATTTTACGGTATAGGGTACGTTCAGAAATTCCCAATTCTTCGGCTGCTTTTTTGCGTTTACCATTGCTGCGCAACAATGCTTGTTTGATCATTTCGATTTCTTTTTCCAACAAAGAAAGTGGTTCTTCCTCAATGGCTGTCTCGGCATAGTCGTATTTGTCGTGGGTGTCCACCTTGGAAATTTCAAAATCGGTGCTTGGTTTTTCCAGCTCAATCGTGGCCATGGACAATTCTTTGGGGGCGTCTTCTTTTTGGCCGTAGATTTTTTTAATCAAGCCTTGGTTTTTTTCTTTGCGAAGCGCAGGGTCTTCTTCTTGTATAAGCTCGTGGGTAAGTTTTTTAAGGTCGCTGAGGTCCGACCGCATATCGAATAAGATTTTATAGAGAATTTCGCGCTCAGAAGAAAAATCACTTTGATCCTTTTGCTTGCTGATCACACTGGGCAACTGACGACCGGTTTCGGGCAGGTAAATACGCAGGGTGTTGGGGGTGATGATTCGTTCTTTTTCCAACACAGACATTTGCTCGGCTACGTTACGTAACTGACGAATGTTACCACTCCAGCGGTATTGTTGAAGGAGCATCTGGGCCGCCTCATCTAGGCGCAGTGGGGGCATACGGTATTTTTCAGCAAAGTCGGCGGCAAATTTCCGAAACAATAAATGAATGTCTTCTTTGCGTTCACGCAGTGGGGGGATAGCTATTTCGACTGTGCTGAGTCGGTAATAGAGGTCTTCTCTAAATTTTTCTTTGGCTATTGCCTCTTGCATATTGACGTTGGTTGCCGCCACGATTCGCACATTGGTCTTTTGGACTTTTGATGAACCTACCTTAAAAAATTCTCCGTTTTCGAGCACCCGTAGCAAGCGTACTTGGGTGGGCAGGGGAAGCTCGCCTACTTCGTCCAAAAAAATGGTTCCGCCATCGGCTTCTTCAAAGTAGCCACTTCGAGTACTGGTTGCACCGGTAAAGGCGCCTTTTTCATGCCCAAAAAGTTCGCTATCGATGGTTCCCTCCGGGATGGCCCCACAGTTAACGGCGATGTAACGGGCGTGTTTGCGCACTGAATATTGGTGAATGATTTTAGGGATGTTTTCTTTTCCAACACCGCTTTCTCCAGTGACCAAGACCGAAATTTCTGTAGCGGCTACACGCAAAGCTTTTTCAAGGGCTCGGTCGAGCCCGGGATGGTTTCCAATGATGCCAAAGCGTTGTTTTACTTGTTGAATTGTGTCCATCGTCTATATTGTTTTTGAGTATCCCACGGCCGTACCGATCAGGGTAGCTGAGGTGGCACGGTCGATGTGAACATCGACAAAATCGCCTATTGCATAGTTTTCTTTAGGAAATACGACAACGGTATTTTGGGTGGTACGCCCACTCCAAAAAGCATCTGATTTTTTAGAGGCTTTTTCAATTAATACACAATAGGTGTTGCCAATAAATTGTTCCGTCCGGTATTTACCGTGTTCTTGCTGACGGGCAATGATCTCGTTGAGTCTTCTTTTTTTGACCGCTTCGGGGATGTCATCCTCCAGTTTTCGAGCGGCCAAGGTTCCGGGGCGTTCCGAATAGGCAAACATAAACCCAAAGTCGTATTTGACATAATCCATTAAGGAGAGGGTGTCTTGATGATCTTGTTCGGTTTCGGTAGGGAAACCGGCAATCAGGTCATGGGAAATTCCACAATGTGGAATAATTTCTCGAATATTATCGATAAGATCGAGGTATTCTTGACGCGTATGCAGGCGGTTCATTTTTTTTAAAATACGGTCGCTTCCCGATTGAACAGGAAGGTGAATGTATTTACAAATATTGTCATAGGCGGCCATGACGTGCAACACATCGAGCGACATATCTTGGGGGTTAGAGGTCGAAAAACGAATGCGCATGCCCGGTTGTGCTTCGGCGACAAGTTGTAGGAGTTTGGCAAAGTCTATGGCGGTTTTTTGTTGCAGTGAAGAGGCTTTGCTAAAATCTTTTTTTAGACCGCCGCCGTACCAAAGGTAACTGTCCACATTTTGTCCCAAGAGGGTAATTTCTTTATAGCCCTGTTGGGCCAAACTATCGATCTCTGCCAAGATACTTTTGGGGTCTCGACTGCGTTCGCGCCCTCGTGTAAAAGGCACCACACAAAAAGTACACATATTGTCACACCCGCGGGTGATGGACACAAAGGCCGTAACCCCGTTGGAATTAATCCGTACCGGAGCAATGTCGCCATAGGTTTCTTCTTTGGACAAAATCACATTCACCGCTTCGCGTTCGGCAGCCACTTCTTGGAGCAGATTTGGCAGGTCTTTGTAGGCATCGGGACCTACGACCATATCGACGATTTGTTCTTCTTCCAAAAACTTGTGTTTTAGGCGTTCGGCCATACAACCCAGTACACCCACCTTAAGGTTTTTGTTATCGTTTTTAAGGCTTTTAAAATGAACCAGGCGGTTGCGAACGGTTTGTTCGGCTTTTTCCCGAATCGAACAGGTATTGAGTAAAATCAGGTCAGCTTGATCAAGCGAACCGGTAGTTTGATAACCTTCTCCTTCCAAGATAGAAGCCACGACCTCGCTATCGGCAAAATTCATTTGACAGCCATAACTTTCGATATAAACGTGTTTGTTTCCTTTCTTTTGGGCGGGAAGCACCAAGGTTTCACCGTTGTATGTGGTTGGATCTTTTTTCAAGCTACTCGATTTCAGGTGTGCCCACAAAAATACAATCTTTTTCACAAACTGCCATTCTGACAGTTTATAAAAGCGTTCCTTTACCAAAGAGAGTTAGGCTAGAATTAGTGTGGCAATTTGTTTTGCAAAAGCCCGTAGACAAAAGTACCAAACAGGGCAGCCACGATAACGACCAAAATCGGTAAAAACCCAGCACCCAAGAGGGTAAAGAGTGGTCCAGGACAGGCCCCGGCTAACGCCCAGCCTAATCCAAAAATACTCCCACCGATTAAGTAGCGGGCAAAGCTTTTGTTTTTGTCATCAAAGCACAAGGGAGTACCAAAAAGCGACGTGAACTTTCCGCGTTTGAGAACTTGGGTAAAAATCACTCCGATGGCCAAGGCCGATCCGATGATCCCATACATATGGAAGGCGTCAAATTGAAACATTTCATAAATGCGAAACCAAGAAGCCGCTTCGGATTTAAACATGGTGATGCCAAAAAGCATTCCGACCGCTAAAAAATATAGATTGCGCATATTACAAAAGATAAGGTAGGATAAAATGATTCATTAATAGGCCACCGATAAAAAAACCGATTACAGCGATAAGCGAAGGAAGCTGAAGGTTACTCAGTCCGGTAATGGCATGGCCTGAGGTGCACCCTCCGGAATAGCGGGTGCCAAACCCAATCAAGAATCCCCCTGCTGCCAGTATGCCCAACGTTTTAACATTCATCAAGGCATCGAGCTCAAAAAATTCGGTGGGGAGGTAGGCCGACCCAGCACTTTCTATGCCCAGTGCTTTGAGTTTGGCGACGGTTTCTGCGCTAATGGCTACCGCGGCGTCCGTTGTCAAAAACTCAGCGGCAAGGTATCCGCCTAAAATGGTTCCTACAGCAACCCAAAGGTTCCATTTCTGTTCTTTCCAATTAAAATTAAAAAATTCAGCACTTTTATCGGCCCCACACAAGGTGCAAAGGGTTCTTAGGTTGGAAGACATCCCAAAAGTTTTTCCACCTATCAAGAGTAGAAAAAGGACAAGGGCAATCATCGGGCCTCCAATATACCAGGGCCAAGGGTTTAATAAAAAATCCATAGGTTAAAGCGCTTTTAAAGTAGAAGGACACACCCCTTCGACTACCGGAGCTCCGACTTCTTTTAAGGCACCGTATCCTCCTTCGATGTTAATCAAATTGTGGTAGCCTCTACTTTTGAGTATGGAGGCTGCAATCATGCTGCGGTATCCTCCGGCACAATGCACAAAAAAGGTATCTTCTTTGGGAAATTCGGCCAGGTGATCGTTGAGGTAATCTAGGGGCGTGTTGTGGGCATTCCCCAATCGACCAACGGCATACTCACCGGGTTTACGTACATCAAAAACAGGTAGCTTATCCAGTTGACTTTTGGCGTTTTCGGCACTGCTGCTATCGACTATGTCAATTTCTTTTTGGGCTTTTGCCCAGGCGTCGATTCCTCCTTTTAGGTAGCCAATGGTATTGTCAAAGCCTACACGGGCTAAGCGAATGATGGTTTCTTCTTCGCGCCCTTCGGGGGCAACGATAAGAATAGGATGGGCTACATCGCCAATCAGGGCACCTACCCATGGGGCAAAGCCCCCGTCGATACCGATAAAAATCGACTTGGGAATATGTCCTTTGGCAAAATCATCTTGATGCCGAACATCGAGCACCACCGCACCCGTTGCGTTGGCAGCTTGTTCAAAGGTGTTGGGATCCATAGCATGAGTGCCCTTGTCAATGACTTGGTCTATGTCTTCATAACCCTCTTTATTGAGTTTAACATTGAGGGGAAAATATTGTGGAGGAGGCAATAGGCCGTCAGTAACTTCTTGTACAAACTCTTCTTTGGTCATGTTTTGTCGAAGGGCATAATTGGTTTTTTTCTGATCACCAATCGTACCGACGGTTTCTTTGCTTAGATTTTTACCACAAGCCGAACCGGCCCCGTGGGCAGGATAGACAATCACATCATCAGCGAGGGTCATTACTTTGTTTCGCAAGCTATCATAAAGGGTTTCGGCCAGTTGTTCTTGGGTCATGTCTGCTGCTTTTTGAGCCAAGTCGGGTCGACCTACATCCCCCAAAAATAAGGTATCACCACTAAAGAGCGCATGGTCTTTGCCCGATGCATCCCGAAGCAAATAACAGGTGCTTTCCATCGTGTGACCGGGAGTATGTAATACCTTAATGGTTACCTCACCCAATTTAAATTCTTGTTGGTCTTCGGCGACAATCGCCTCAAATTGAGTATTGGCTGTAGGACCATAGACGATAGGAGCTCCGGTCTTTTTTGATAAGGTAAGGTGTCCACTGACAAAGTCGGCGTGGAAATGCGTTTCAAAAATGTATTTGATCGTGGCCTTGTCTTTTTTGGCCTTTTCAATATAAGGACTTACTTCGCGCAGTGGATCGATGATGGCCACTTCGCCTTGGCTCTCAATATAATAGGCACCTTGTGCGAGACAGCCGGTATAAATTTGTTCGATTTTCATTGAATTAATTTTTACAAAGATATTTTGTTAAGTAGAGGGATACCTCCCTAAAGTTATTGGTTTTTTTGATGACTGATAGATTTGTATAGAGCCTCATCTTCGGATTGTCTATCAAAAGCGGCAACAGCATGCGTCGTACTTACAAAAAAATTATCGGTACCGATGGCTTTTCGCACCTCTTTTTTTAACAAGATGTCACGGGTAGGACCGATGGCTCCGGCAATCATAAACCGGATGTTCTTTTCTTTTAGAGTACGTGCAATAGCCAAAAGGGTGTCCAGGGCACTGCTGTCGATATAGTTAATGGATTCGGCATTGAGAATAAGCCCCTTGAGCGTGGCTTGTTTTTCTTGAAGGGCCTCCAATAAGGTTTTCTTAAAAAAATCGCGGTTGCCAAAAAACAACTGGGCATCAAACCGAATGATAATCAAATCATCCCGATCCTCAACTTCGGAGGCAAACCGTTTGATGTTTCTATATAGGTTACTTCCCTTAATCCTTCCTAAAATGGCAAAATGAGGATTTGAAATGCGATACAATAACAATACTAAGGAGAGTACAACTCCCAAAAGAATTCCGTGAGTGATCCCAACAAATAGCGTGGTCAAAAAGGTAAAGCTGAGTAAGACAAACTCATCCATTCTTGTTTTGAATAAAACCAAAGGATATTTTAGATCGATCAACGAGGAGACAGCAACAATCACCAAGGCCGCCAAAACGGTCAAAGGCATATAATAAAAAAGAGGAGTTAAGAAAAGTAAGGTGGTGGCGACAACCCCTGCACTGATTAAAAATGAAAGGCCCGTTTTTGCTCCGGCAAAATGATTGAGTGCTGTCCGCGAAAAACCACCTGTAGTGGGATAGGACTGAAAAAAACTCCCGATGATATTACTCAGTCCCAAAGCCCGTAATTCTTGGTTGGCATTGATTTCATAATCCTTGTGTTGCTCTTGAATGGCTTTGGCCACCGATACGGCTTCTAAGAAAGCAATAAGGGCCAAGGTCAGGGCAGTGGGCAATAGAGTTTTAAAAAGGGCTGGGTCAAATAGGGGCAATTGAAAGTCAGGCAATCCCTGTGGAACCTCACCTACGATGCGCAAGCCCTGCAAGTCCCAACGGGTTAACCAAACCGTCAATATGCTCAATACGACCGCTACTAAGATGCCCGGAAACTTAGGCTTCCATTTTTTGAATCCCCAGATAATGGCCATAGCTACAATTCCCAAGCCCAAGGCAAATAAATTGGTCTGACCGAGCTGTCCAAAGAGATCGATCAATAACCTATGCAATTGGTTGTTGGAGGGGACTTGTACACCCAATAGGTGTTTGAATTGACTCATCCCAATGATCATGGCCGCTGCAGAGGTAAACCCACTGATGACTGGTTTGGACAATAATTGAACCAAAAAGCCCATGCGCAACAGTCCCAACAGCAATTGGATGCCCCCCATAAACAAGGCCAAAAATACCGCCATGCTGATGTAGTCCTCTATACGACTGATGGACAACACACTCAGTCCAGCGGCCACAAGTAGTGAATCCATCGCTACGGGTCCGACAGCCAACTGCCTAGATGTGCCCGTAAAGGCATAGACCAATTGAGGAACAAAAGCCGCATAGAGCCCAAAAATGGGTGGTAAACCCGCCAGCATGGCATAGGCCATCCCCTGAGGAATAAGCATTACTCCCACCGTCAGCCCGGCAAAAAAATCGCCCGAAAAATGCGCCTTTTTATACTTTGGTAGCCAGTCTAAAATGGGGAAAAATTGTCGCCACATTGCGTTCAAAAAATATAAAGTCAAATCCAACATCAAAATTACAAAATTTTAGATGCGCAAAACGGAGGTGTTATTCCGCTGGTTAATCTACTGAATCACAGCATATTGAGTAAAAATAATTTTTCATTGCCCAAACAGGGAAGGTGAAAAATTAACGGTCTGATCACGGGGTGTAAAAGAGGAAATTAAAAAAACTGTCTACTTTTACGGTGAAAAAAAAGAGCACATGGCAAAGAATTTGGTCATCGTCGAGTCCCCTGCAAAGGCAAAAACCATCGAAAAGTTTTTGGGTAAAGACTTTAAGGTTGCCTCTAGTTTTGGACATATTGCAGACCTGCCTTCCAAAGAACTCGGGGTAGACATCGAGGGTCAATTTAAACCCAAATACATTGTCAGTGCAGACAAAAAGAAAGTGGTTAGTGAGCTGCGCTCATGGGCCAAAAAAGCTGAAACTGTTTGGTTGGCCAGTGATGAAGACCGTGAGGGGGAGGCCATTGCCTGGCACCTGTTTGAAAATCTCAAACTGAACAACGACAAGACCAAACGCATTGTTTTTCACGAAATCACCAAGTCGGCTATTCTCAAGGCCATCGACAACCCCCGTGTGTTGGACCTGAATCTGGTCAATGCACAACAAGCCCGCCGTGTTTTGGATCGTCTGGTGGGGTATGAACTCTCACCACTCCTGTGGCGTAAAGTAAAAGGTGGACTCTCTGCTGGTCGAGTTCAATCGGTAGCCGTAAGATTGATTGTCGAGCGGGAGCGCGAAATCAAAAACTTTATCCCCGAACAAAGTTTTAAAACCCAAGCGGTATTATCGACCCAAAATGGGGCTAAAATCACCGCCCAACTCGAACAAACTTTTGATACGCAAGAGGCTGTCGTTCAATTTTTGGACACCCAAAAACAAGCCAAATACACCATTCGTGGAGTCGAAAAAAAGCCAGCCAAAAAAGGCCCGGCGGCTCCTTTTACGACGTCTACCTTACAACAAGAGGCGGCGCGAAAGCTCTATTATTCGGTAAGCCGAACCATGCGCGTGGCCCAACGCCTCTACGAAAGTGGATACATCACTTATATGCGAACCGATAGTGTCAATTTGTCGAAAGAAGCCCAGCAAGCAGCAGCAGCGGCCATTACCGAACGCTATGGGGCAAATTTTGCCCAACAACGCAGCTTTGCCAATAAGAACAAAGGTGCTCAAGAAGCACATGAGGCCATACGCCCCACCGATTTGTCCAAAGAGCGTTTGCCTATCGAACCTGAACAGGCCCGCCTTTATGAATTGATTTGGAAGCGGACGATTGCTTCTCAAATGAGCGATGCCCAATTGGAAAGAACCAAAATTACCATTGAAAACGATAGCCATCCTGCTTTGTTTACCGCCCGCGGTGAAGTGGTTGTTTTTGAAGGATTTTTAAAAGTATATCTCGAAGGTAAAGACGATGACGAGACCGAAACCGAAGGACTTTTGCCCCAAGTTACTGAAGGTGATCCCTTAAACCAAGAAACCCTTATCAGCACCCAAAAATTTACCCGACCCCCTTATCGATATTCGGAAGCCTCCTTGGTTAAAAAACTCGAAGAGCTTGGTATAGGCCGACCCTCGACCTATGCCCCGACCATATCTACGATACAAAACCGCAGCTATATCGACAAAGGAAATCAAGAAGGAGTGCCGCGTGATTATATGACCTTGACCTTGACGGAAGGACATCTTGTGAAAGAAAAGCGCAGTGAAACAGTTGGTTCGGACAAAGGAAAGTTAGTGCCTACAGATATTGGTACGATTGTCAACGATTTTCTTGTGGCCAATTTTGAAGGCATACTCGATTATAGTTTTACGGCCAATGTGGAAGAAAGTTTTGACGCCATTGCGTCCGGTCAAAAAGACTGGACAGAAATGATGCAAGGATTTTACGGTCAATTTCACAAAACCGTGAACCATGTCAAAGAATATGCACAACGTGAATCAGGTGAGCGCGAACTGGGAATGCACCCCACCCTCGATAGGGTCGTAAAAGTGCGTTTGGGTAAATTTGGACCCCTTGCACAAATTGGTGATCCTGAGGATGAGGAAAAGCCTATTTTTGCCAGCTTAACCCCTGAACAACAATTAGATACTATTACTTTAGAAGAAGCATTGTCTCTTTTTGAACTTCCCAAAGCACTAGGTGAATATGAGGGAGAAGAAGTGCTTGTCAACAACGGTCGATATGGTCCTTACGTAAAGTTTGGGAATACGTTTGTTTCCTTACCCAGCGGGAAAAATCCCAACGACCTCTCCATGGATGAGGACATGGCCCTAATCGAAGAAAAGAAAAAAGCCGACGCCCCAATTGCCGTCTATCAAGATCAACCTGTCACCAAAGGCGTTGGTCGTTTTGGCCCCTTTATCAAATGGAGTGGGATGTTTATCAATGTCAATAAAAAATACAATTTTGACGCCCTTACACAAGAGGATATTGAGCAACTCATCGAAGAAAAAATCCAAAAGGAAAAAGATAAGTTAATCCAAGATTGGCCCGAAGCCGGTATCCGTATTGAAAAAGCCCGATGGGGACGCCATCATATCATCAAAGGCCGTCTTAAAGTGGAGTTGTCCAAGGATATAGACTCCACCAAAATTAGCCTTGAAGAGGCCACCCAAAGATTGGAAAGCATCAAAAAGCCCAAAAAATCACGCGCTAAAAAATCCTAAGATGAGCCTAGAATTATTGCAACCTATCGATGATGCGCTGTTGCACAGCCTGGCCTTGCACCCTCCCCAAGTTTTGGGCAAAAACATCCGTATCCACAGTGTTAAACAAGGGTTTCCGGAACTCAATGACGCACGCATTGCCCTGATTGGGGTTAACGAAATTCGACAGGCCTATTTTGACACCACCCACTATGATTTGGCGGGTTTTCGCAACGCATTCTATCAACTCTATCCGGGCAATTGGTCACTCAATGTATGCGATTTGGGTGACCTTCCTAATGGAGCCACCGTAGAAGACACCTACCATGCACTCAATGACATTTGCCTGAGCCTTCGCCAACGCAATATCATCCCCGTCATTATTGGTGGGAGTCACGATATGATTTATCCAATCTATCGTTCGTATGCCACCTCCAATCAGTTGATTAACATAGTGTCGGCTGACAATCGCTTTGATTTTTCACAAGAAGAAGAATTGATTTCCGGGCGTTCCTATATGAGTAAAATCATTATGGAACAGCCCAACTACCTGCAAAACTATACCAATATAGGCTACCAATCCTACCTGATTGCACAGGAAGAGCTCGATTTGATGGAGAAACTTTTCTTTGAACGCATCCGTTTGGGCGCCTTTATAGACGATCTTACCGAAGTCGAACCACCCTTGCGTGATGCAGATATAGTGGGCATCGATATGAAAGTGATGCAGGCACAAGCCACCGGGATGATGCAAAACGGCGAACCCAACGGGATCGATGGTCGAGCACTATGCGCATTGGCTCGTTACAGTGGATTGAGTGATCGACTCACCGCTTTTGGGGTATTTGAATTGCCCAATACCGCGCTCTTTCACAAATTATTGGCCCAAACTATCTGGTATTTTATCGAGGGGGTAGCCCACCGGTTTGACGAGTATCCAGTGCTGACCAGCCAAGGTTTTAAACGCTATACAGTAACCATGTCGGAGTTTGAAATGGTCTTTTATGAGAGTGAAAAAAGTAAACGATGGTGGATAAATGTCACTAATGAAAATTATTTAGATAATAAAAATGCAAGAAGCACGTTATTATCATGCACACATAATGATTACAAGATGGCCTGCAATAATATTTTACCCGAAAGATGGTGGAATGCAATGAAAAGAATATGATATTTGTAACATCCTCAATTCTTCATGATTTTATAACCTACCAAAAATGTTTAGTATAAATAGTTTTAAAAACTATAATATATTATATTGACAATCGAAAAGTCCATGAAAAGAGCAATTCTTTTTCTAATAGTCCTTCTAAGCTTGGCCAGTTGTGGCAAGAAGAATAGAGGAGAGCTAATTGGTGTAAGGCAAAAAAAGTGGTTTCCTGAAAAACCTTATGGTATGACCCTGGTTGAAGGGGGTTCATACATTATGGGTAAATCGGATGAAGACGTTGCCCAGCTCCAAAATGCCCCGGCCCGTACCGTAACGGTGCCCTCCTTTTATATGGATGAAACCGAAATTACCAACAGCGAATACAGACAATTTGTGTATTGGGTTAAAGATTCTGTTACCCTGGCACTTTTGGCTCGTAAAGCCGACGAGCTCGAACTGGGTGAAGACAACCAAGATGGGATTGGCGAATATGCCTTTCAGGATGCTGATACTGCCGATTTGAGTGAGTTCCAAAAATACATGCGTCAAAATTATTACGACATTAGCGAAGATAGCTATGCCGGACGTGCCCTGAATTGGGATAATTCCATTCAATGGGCCACCCAAGATTATCCAGATCAGGCCTACGCCGAAGTGATGGATTCGATGTACCTTCCTCCTGAATACTGGTTTGATGGAGAAATGAAGCTGGATGTCACTAAACTAGTATATCAGTTTACGTGGTTCGATGCCGAAGCAGCTGCCCGGGAATCGCAGCGTACAAGAAATCAATTTATAGATCGTGCCCCTTTCATTAAAAAAGAAGAAATACAAATTTATCCTGACACTACAGTGTGGATAAAAGATTTTATTTATTCTTATAATGAACCTATGCACAACGATTATTTTTCACACCCAGCCTATCAGGACTATCCAGTCGTTGGAGTATCCTGGAAGCAAGCAGTGGCGTTTTGTAATTGGAGGACTCATTATAAAAACAGTTACCAGAGATCCAAAAATAAACCATTGGTAAATAAGTTTAGATTACCTAGTGAAGCTGAATGGGAATACGCTGCTCGTGGAGGAATTCCATCTGGAATATATCCTTGGGGAGGTCCATATTTGTTAAATGACCGCGGTTGCTTTTTGGCCAACTTTAAGCCACTAAGGGGAGATTACGCAGTTGACCAGGCAGTTTACACCGTAGAGGCAAAGTCTTATCTGCCTAACGATTATAACCTTTTTAATATGGCTGGAAATGTTTCAGAATGGACCAGCTCATCTTATGATTCTAATGCATATGAGTATGTAGCTTCTTTGAATCCTAACATGTCAATTTCATCTGAGAGTAGAAAAGTAATTCGGGGAGGATCATGGAAAGATGTTGCTTATTTTCTAAGGGTTAGCACTCGTGATTTTGAATATAGAGATACGGCTAGAAGCTTTATTGGCTTTAGAACAGTCCAAGACTATCTAGGAAACACAAGAGTAAAAATTAAATAAATTCTTTATATTTAAGTTGAATTAAATAACTAAAACTATGGATGATAAATTATTACAAAAAAGACTTAGAAGTAAAATCGCGATGCACATGCTATTCGGTTTAGGTGGAGCGGTTGTAATTATTGGTGCATTATTTAAAATTTTGCACTTGGAAATTGGCCCTATTACTGGAGGATTAGTTTTAGGTCTAGGATTGGGAACTGAAGCTTTAATTTTTACAGTCGCAGCCTTAAATACTGGTGAAATTAAAGAGGAACATTCAGAATTTGTTAAAAAAGTTAAAGGTGGAACAAAAACATCAAGTGGAGGTGGAGGAGATTCACTTTCATCCAAAATTGATGAATTGATGAAAGAAGCTAAACTAGATGTTTCACTTATGAATAACCTGACTAAAAGTATTAAAAACCTTGAAGCCTCTGCCCAGGCCTTAACACCTGCTGCATCAGCTGCCTCATCATCTCAAAACTACTCAGACCAATTAACTCAAGCCGCAGGACAGCTTGAACAACTTAACAACCTATATGCAGCACAAGTATCTGCCGCTGGAGACCATACCCAATTTAACACTCAAGTGGCTCATAATGCTGAACAGCTTCGATCTCAAATGGAAGCCCTATCTGCCAACTTAGCTAACTTAAATAAAGTGTACGGTGGAATGCTAACTGCAATGAATAAACAATAAAATTTAAGCATGGCAGGAGCAAAAGAAACCCCCAGGCAGAAACTTATAAGTTTGATGTATTTGGTATTTATTACCATGCTTGCGTTGAATGTAAGTAAAGAGGTGCTCGATGGATTTGGTCAAATGTTCGTTAAACTCAAGAGTGCCAACCAACGAGTAGACAGTGGAAATCAAATTTATTATCAAAAGATCTCTACTAATGCCAAAGAAAAAGAGGGAAAATGGATTGGACATGACCGCACAGCATCGGAGATTAAAAAAGTTTCTAACGAATTTTACGATAAAATAAGTCAAATTAAAAACCGTATCACTGAAAAGCAAAAAGAAAAAGATCCTGACCTAAAAGAATATTCTCAGATGGATAAAGGTGAAGCGCTTGATCTTATTTTTTTTGATGCTAACGGAGTTTCTGAAGAAGGCAATGCTTTTGTAGATATGATTTATCAATACAAGGGTACTGTTATTCAAGTTTTTGGGAGTCAATATCCCCAATACATTGATCTTGTTGAGGAAAGGTTCTTCACCGGTGATCAAAATAATAATATAAAGACAAAAGATGGAACAGACCAGTCATGGCTTCAAGCTAATTTTGAAGGTTTTCCTCTAATTTCATCCCTAGCAAAACTGACGATGATGCAGAATGATATTAGATTAACAGAAAGCGATGTTTTAGCAACTCTTCTTGGTCAGGAATTAGAAAGAGAATCTGGAGTTACTGAGTCTAATTACATTACTTTACTAAAAACTGAAAAAGGTGCGTACTATCAAGGTGAAATTTTTGATGGAAGCGTAATCCTTGGAAGAAAAGGAGGTGCTCAAAATCCTAATTCGGTTAACTTAGAGTTGGATGGAATTACCTTAAATGAAACACAATATGAATTAATCCCAGGAGGAGTTAAACTGAATGTTCAAACTGGAAACCCTGGTGATCACGAATTAAAAGGAAATCTTGTTTTTCTTAATGATGGGGTTGAATCCAAAATCCCTGTTGACCAAACTTTTCCAGTGATTTCAAAACCAAATTCTGCTGTTATATCGGCAGACAAAATGAATGTTGTTTATCGAGGTGTAGAGAACCCAATGACAATTTCAATTCCGGGAATTCCTGACTCTAAGGTAAACGCTTCAGCACCTGGACTGCGAAAAGCAAGAGGTAGTAAATTTGTTATGGTTCCAGGCCGAGGAAGTGAAGTTAATATTACAGCAAGTGGAGTTTTGCCAGACGGACAACGAATTGCTACTAATTCAAAATTTAGAATTAAAGATATACCAGCACCTCAAGGGACAGTAAGAAGAGAAACTGGTAACGTTACCATTCCAAAAGCTAGTCTTGAAATTGCATCTATTGGTGCTGTTCTTGAGGATTTTGATTTTGATATTACGTTAGAAACCGTGAGCTTCAATTTTAAGGCTCCTGGTCAAGCAACAATCTTAGTAAGAGGAAATAAATTAGATGCTAAAGCTAAAGATGCATTGAAGAGGGTAAGAGCTGGTTCTACTGTGCAAATTTTTGACATAAAAGTACGAAACCCTAAAAATCCAAATTACAAGTTCAAAAAAATATCACCCGTAATTTGTGAAATTGTTAACTAGAATTTAAGTATGAAAACTCTCAAATTCCTTTCTGTCACATTAGTTTTTTTTACGTGTAACAAATCTTTTAGTCAGTCTAACCTCCTAAATGCCAATATTCCTCAAGAAATTGGATTGTTAAATGATGCACAACTTTCAGCAAATGATGAGGAGCCTTTAGCTTACGGATTTGTAGATGACAGAGATGTTTTATGGTCTAAAACAGTATGGGAGTTAATTGACTTAAAAGAAAGAATAAATTTCCCATATTATTATCCTACAGATACAATGAATTTGGGAACTGATAGAAGATCACTTTTTGATGTTTTACTAAGGGATATTAAAAAAGGAAAAATAAAAGAGATTTATTCAGATGGTTATTTTTTAAATAAAATTACCCAGGATGAGATTCTTGATAAGTTAGTCCTTATTGACACCTCAGATGCTGGATACACCCAAATGAATGAAAATGGTTATGTAGATCCAGAATTTATTACACCATATTCTATTACATCAAATGAAATTGAGCAATATAGGATTAAGGGCACTTGGTATTTTAACAAAAGACTTGGTGAAATGAAGTACCGTTTATTAGCAATCTGTCCTTTAGCTTTTGATTTAAGATCAAGAATTAAATTAAATCAGGAAGAATTAGTAGAACTATTTTGGGTTTGGTTTCCGGATGCAAGAAATACTTTAAATAGAAGTAAAGTTTTTAATTCAAGAAATGCTTCTCAGCCAATTACTTTTGATGCAATGCTTAATGCGCGGAGGTTTAATTCATTGATCTATAAGGAAGAGAATATTTACGAAGACAGAACAGTTAAAGACTACATCTTTGAAGATGCCCTAAGACAATTGCTCGAATCCGAACGAATTAAAGGTACCATACGGGATTTTGAACAAGACATGTGGAACAACTAAATGTTCCCTAACGCCTAAACGCTGCTTTGAAGCAGCGTTTTTTTTTGACTACATTCGTGAAAAAGTAAGTGTATGCGCTGTTTAATCGTCGGAAGTGGATTGGCCGGGATCAGTTTGGCGGCGCATTTAAGCGCGCGGCAAGTGGACGTAGAGGTCATTGCCTCAGACCAACCTTCTGCCTCTGGTGTTTCAGCCGGAATTCTTAATCCGACCGTGTTAAAACGCTATACAGCAGCTTGGAACAACACCGCTTTTATGGACTATGCCCTTTTATTTTACCGCCAATTGGAAGTCCAACTAAAAGCCACTTTCATCGACCCCCTGCCCATCCATCGGATATTTTCCACTCCTTCTGAAGCCAATGAATGGACCGTGGCCTCCGACCATCCTTCATTGGCTCCTTATTTAGAGCCAAGCCTACAGCAAGCGGTTTTATTTCCCATACACGCCCCGATGGGTTATGGACAAGTCCTAAATGTTGGGCGGCTAAACATCAAAAGCTTGATAGACCACCATACCCAATTTTTGGGTAATAAACACCGAGTCGCTCACTTTGATTACGATCAACTCAACGTTTCTTTAGAACGTCCCGAATATCAAGGGGTGGGTTATGACCACCTTTTTTTCTGTGAGGGGGCGCAACTAAAAAATAATCCTTGGTTTGGCCAATTACCTTTAGTAGGAACCAAAGGGGAAATGCTTGTCATTCGATGCGCCGAACTCCCCCAAACGGCCATTTGGAAAGGCCCCGTGTTTATTGTACCACTTGGCGAAGGTATTTTTTGGGTAGGTGCCAGTTTTGACTGGGAAGAAAAAAACAACGTTCCCACCGACAACGGACGGTTTTTGCTTGAAAAAAAATTAAAACAAATGCTTAAAGTACCCTATACCTTGGTCGATCACCTGGCGGGAGTACGCCCCACGGTTATCGATCGACGACCCTTGTTAGGCACTCACTCGACCCACAAACGACTGCATGTTTTTAACGGGCTGGGTACCCGTGGGGGAATGATGGCCCCCTTGTTGGCCCAGTGGATATGTCGGGCTGTATTGGACGGTGCTCCACTCCCCAACGAAGTATCGATTGATAGATTTGCGTAGCTGCCCACGAGCTAATATCTTAGCATATGCTTACAGCTCAGAAACTCGGTGTTGCTTTTGGGGGAGAAATCCTTTTTGACGATATATCGTTTCGAATAGGCCCTGGCGACCGAATTGGTTTGATCGGCAAAAATGGTGCGGGTAAATCTACCTTATTACGGCTATTGGCCAAAACCCAAACCAACTACAGCGGGAGTTTGGCCTTCGACAAAAACTGCCGAATTGGCTACCTCCCGCAAGATTTAGATTTTAAGGAGGGGCGCACCGTAGTTGAAGAAGCCTATCAGGCTTTTACAGCCCTGTTGGAAATCGAAAACCGTTTGGGAACTACCAACCAGGCACTGCTTGAACGGACCGATTTTGAAAGCCAAGCTTATACCGATTTAATTATTCAACAAAGCGAACTTACGACTCAGTATGAGCTTTTGGGAGGCTATACCTATCAAGCAGCTACGGCACGCATATTAAACGGTTTAGGTTTTGATCAATCGACTTTTGATTGCCCTACTGCTAACTTTTCGGGGGGGTGGCGCATGCGTATTGAGTTGGCCAAACTCCTTTTGCAAGACAACGACATCTTGTTACTCGATGAGCCCACTAATCACCTGGACATCGAGGCCATTCTTTGGTTGGAGCAATTTTTGACCAAATATAAGGGTGCGCTCTTGTTGGTTTCTCACGACATTACGTTTCTCAATCAGGTGACCAACCGTACCATGGAGTTGGTCAGTAAGCAATTGTTTGATTTTAAAAAGTCCTACAGTGATTACATAGAATTGCGTGTCCTATTGCGCGAACAACAGTTGGCGGCCAAAAAAAATCAAGACAAGCAACTTGCCCATACCGAAAAGTTGATCGAACGTTTTAGGGCCAAGGCCACCAAGGCCAGTATGGCTCAATCGTTGATCAAAAAAATGGATAAAATCAAACGGATAGAAGTGGATCCCGAAGAAACGCAAACCTTTTCGATTCACTTTCCGTTGAGTAAACAACCCGGTAAAGTTGTTGTTGAAGGCAAGGGTATAGGTAAGGCCTATGACCAAAATCAAGTTCTCAAGGACGTTGATTTGTTGATCGAAAGAGGAAGTAAAATAGCCTTTATCGGTCAAAACGGACAAGGAAAAACCACCTTGGCCAAAATCATCGTTAACACTCTGGAGCACCAGGGGACGTTGAAATTGGGACACAACGTGATGTTGGGCTATTTTGCCCAAAACCAAGCCCAACAACTCACCTTGACTAAAACCGTACTCGACACGGCCTTGGATGCTGCAGCACCTGATAAGCGTCCTTCGGTAAGAGATATGCTCGGCGCTTTTTTGTTTCAAAATGATGCTGTGGATAAAAAAGTGGCCGTATTGTCCGGAGGAGAACGCAACCGACTTGCCCTGTGCAAGTTGTTGCTTCAGCCTTTTAATGTACTGGTGATGGACGAACCGACCAACCACCTCGATATCTTAGCCAAAAAAGTACTGAAGGAGGCCCTATTAAAATTTGCAGGAACCTTAATCCTAGTTTCCCACGACCGTGATTTTTTGGATGGCCTCTGTGATCGTGTGTTTGAATTTAGAGACGCCCGAGTCAAAGAATACCTAGGAGGACTTCAAGGGTATTTGGATTCAAAGAAAATCAACCATTTATCGGAATTGGAAGCCTTAAAGCCAAAGGCCAATCCCAAAAAAAGCAAAGACGACACGCCCCCCAATCAAAACAAGCGTAAAAAGGCCCAAAATCAGCTCCAAAAAATTGAAACAGCCATCGAACAACTCGAGAATGAACTTAAGACCATCGACCTTGAGCTCGAAATCAATTATGGAGAAACCATTAAAAAACCAGATTTTTTTGATCAATATCAAGCCAAAAAAGAAAAACTAGAAAGCTTATTTGTGGAGTGGGAGCATGCGCAAAAAACTTTGGACCAACTGATCGAAAGATGATCGAACACTTTTTTCAATGCCCATATTGTTGGGCGTCAATTTCCATGTTGCTTGACCTTTCGGTAACCGAAGATCAGTATATCGAAGATTGTGAGGTGTGTTGCAATCCCATTCAAATTGATTACCGCGAAGAAGAAGGAGTGCTTACTTATTTTGAAGCCCACCCGATCAGTCAATAGTCTATTTTGCCCAACGGGTCCATCCAAAATCTATGGGGTCTTCGAGATGATCGCCAAAGGAAATGACCTGGGCACTTGCACCTTCAATCATCTCAGGCAGGTTTACAATTTCTTCTTGCTGAAGAATAACAAGGTTTTGCAGCTTAAAAGCCTCGGCCGCAGTTTTGATTTTAGCCTCTGGGCTAAACCCCCGAACATATAGCCCGTCTATACCTCCTTGCGAATTTTTGGCCACGGTAAGTATCACTTGCTCTGGATTGTTTTTATGGCCCATTAGGTGAATATTGGTTAGGGTAAAACTTCCCGGATCGGGACCAGCTCCAGGGTCGAGTTCCAAACCGCTATCTGAGTTTTCGCCCATTATGACCAGGGCATTTATAAGACTTCCTGTATAGCCCTGAGAAATGTCTATACCATCGTCACCGACAGAAACAACCAAGACATTTGAAGGATTTACTGTGCCTCCAAAAATTTCCATACCATCGTCTTGATTACCAAAAATTTCTATGTTGTCGATGGTTGTCTGTTCACCAACACCACAAAGCGTCAATCCATTAGAGTCACTTCCGGTTCCTACATAGGACCCTCCGTGGCGTATAGAAACATATTCCATCACCCCACCATTGTGATTGGGGTTGGCACCTCCGTAATAACTGGTCTTTGCATTTGGATTAAGTCCAGTATAAAAGGTTTCTTCATCTTCTAGTTCGGTTGAAATGGGTGCATCCCCTAGCATAATGATTCCTCCCCAAAGTCCTTGCTTACTTGCTCCAAGCATAGATGTATCGTTAACTGATGAAATATTATCATCCAAAGCTGTAAAAACGATAGGTTGCTGAGCAGTGCCCTTGGCCTCTATTTTCCCTCCCTTGGAAATAACCAACATGGAAATATTTCTAGCCTCTCCGGGCATTGCCTTAATAAGGGTGCCGGCTTCGATATGAAGCGTGGCACCATCTTTAACAATCACTGTCCCCTCTAAAATATAGGTAGTATTGGCTTTCCACCAAGTATCTGTTGCAATCGATTGATTTACAGTAACGGTTTTTTGTCCACCTTCAGTACAGGACCAAAACAATGAAGGAATCATCAAAATCAGGAGCGGGGCCAATGAGTAATATGTTAAGCGCTTGTTCATCTGGTTTATTTTCTCTTTTAAAAATAAATGAAAATAGTTTATAATAAAAATTTACACCCTTTAAACCTATGGTAGGATGTTGTAATAATTCATGATTTGAGTCGTCTTGTTAGTAAATGAGAACTTGTTCGATGACAAATTTCAATACTTATTTCGCCTTTAGTCGGCCATAGACTGAAGGTAACGCTCGGCATCCAAAGCCGCCATACAACCCGTACCGGCAGCGGTAACCGCCTGGCGGTATTCTTTGTCTTGAACATCGCCCGACGCAAAAACACCGGGAAGATTGGTTTTGGTTGATTTGCCCTTAGTGATCAGGTAGCCGGCTTCGTCCATATCGAGTTGTCCTTTAAAAATTGCCGTATTGGGCTCATGGCCAATAGCAATAAAGAGACCTGTTACCGGGATTTCTTCCTTTTCGCCTGTTTGATTGTTGAGGATACGAATCCCCTCCACAACTTGTTCTCCAAGCACTTCATCAATTTCAGAATAATACTTCAAGTCAATATTCGGGGTATTGGTTACCCGGTGTTGCATGGCTTTTGACGCCCGCATGCTTCCTTTACGGACGAGCATAGTGACCTTGGTACAGATATTGGCCAGATAGGTAGCTTCTTCGGCAGCGGTGTCACCCCCTCCGACAATAGCGACTTCCTGACCTTTGTAGAAAAACCCATCACAGACGGCACAAGCCGAAACCCCGCCACCGCGTAAGCGTTGTTCGCTGGGAATACCCAGGTATTTGGCCGAAGCTCCGGTACTAATGATGACGGTTTGGGCCTCCAAGACATCGCCTCCTTCAATATATACCTTATGGATGCCTCCCTTTTGTTGAGCAAATTCGACCTTGTTCACATGGCCTATCCGCACCTCGGTTCCAAAGCGTTCTGCTTGTTGTTGGAGTTCGACCATCATTTGGGGGCCGTCAATTCCTTTGGGGTAGCCCGGAAAATTATCGACTTCGGTTGTGGTGGTCAGTTGCCCGCCGGGTTCCATTCCGGTATACAAGACCGGCTTTAGGTCTGCTCGTGCAGCATAGATAGCCGCAGTATAGCCTGCAGGGCCACTTCCGATAATCAATGTTTTTACGCGTTCCATAAGTTGCTATTTTTTGTAAAAATAAGTTTTTATCGATTGGCGACCTGAGCAATTTCCATCAATATTCATTATTGAGAATACGTTATCTTTATACTTTAGCAAAAACAAATTACCGTTTTGAAAAAAGCCCTTATCCTCCTTATATTTTTCGATGCTTGTGGTCAAATTAACCCCACAGCCCAACAGCTTGTCGATAACTCATTCGCCTACTATGGCGGAGACCATTGGGACCGCGCCCAATTGAGTTTTCAATTTCGAAACCATCGGTATGGTTTGCAACGCGATTTTGGAAATTTTATCTATACTCGCCTAGCGCTTAACGACTCGCTGCCCTATAAAGACGTGCTTACTTCTTCAGGAAATTTTACTCGAACCCTTCACGGACAAAAAATTATACTTTCGGACAGTATGGCTAATGTCTATACCTCTTCGGTCAATTCGGTTTTGTATTTTGTGCAACTTCCCTATGTGCTAAATGATGCCGCTGTGGTCAAAGAACGATTGCCCGATTGTGTCATTGCCGGTCAAAACTACTTCACCCTAAAAATTACCTTTGCCCAAGAAGGGGGTGGTGAAGATTTTCAGGATGAGTTTCGATATTGGATGCATCAGGATACTTATGCCATCGATTATATGGCCTATAATTACCAAACCTCGGGGGGTGGAACACGTTTTCGGGTAGCCACTGCCCAAAAAAACATCGCCGGCATGATTGTTCAAGATTATGCTAACTACAAAGCGGATACACAATTTCCTCCCTTAGACAGCTTGCCAAGCTATTATCAACAAGGGAAACTACAAAAGGTTTCTACCATTGTCAATACAGATTGGACACTGATGGACTAATCCTTTCTCCAACTAATGTTCTCGACCCGGTAATCGTAGGAAGCCCGACGATAGCGGGGATTGAAATCCTTGTCCACAAAATAACTACTTCTTTTGCGGTTGAGGAACAGCCCCGTTTTTGTTTCGTAGGCATCGTTGGTGATCAAGCTGATTTTTCCGTTATGCTCGACAGCGGTAGCGATTAGGCGATAAGTATTTGGATCAAAAAAGTAGTGCCAAACATCGGTAGTGTCCAAGTTGGGATAGGTGACTTTGAGGACCAAGGCCTCGCGTTGATTAAAGAGCGTTTTTGGACCGATATACTCCAATTGGGCAGCGGGATCCAATAGTTTATAGGGCTGCCAAAAAACATAAAAAGCACTGTGTATGCTTTCTAAAGCCGCTGCTATGGCCGACGCATCATCAACGGGGGTATCATTGAGGGTAAGGGTGAACGCATTCGGTGCAAGATCGGCCCGATAGGTCCCTTCTGGGGTGGGCCAAATCTGGGTAGCCCCAAAAGGTCTGAGTTGGTTTTGGTGTTGTTGCTGAATGGTTTTTTCTACGGCTCCGTTTTCGGTATATAGGGTGGTTGTTTTGGTATAGGAGATTGTGGCTACCTGTTCCCAAAGGGCTTTTCCTCCATGGGCCTCCAGGGATTTTTGCAGCAGGGCAGTAGCCGGGTCGGGCGGTTTGCATTGGTTGACCAGTAAGAAAACCAAAAGCAGCGGGAGAATCAATTTTTTTTTTGTAACTAGCATATTTAACAACTTAGGAAAGAATTGTAATTTAGAACATAATCTTATAAAAATGAAAAAGCAAAGCAGAACGATGACCCAAACTGTGCTTCTGATGGCAGCACTTTTAACAGTTTCCTGGGGGCAGGCCCAAAAAAAATACAGTAAAAGTTTTATCAAAAAACAAAAAGCCCAGGTAGAGGCCTTGGTCGAAGCCCGTCACAAAAATACCCAAGTGATGGTCGATAAGATCTTTAGCTTTGCCGAGTTGGGATTCCACGAAGTGGCCTCTTCTCAGTATTTAACCGAAACACTTAAAGCCGCCGGTTTTGAAATTGTCTATGGGGTATCTGATATCCCCACGGCCTGGTTTGCACGATGGTCCAACGGTGAAGGGCCTGTGATTGCCCTGGGCAGTGATGTGGATTGTATTCCCAAGGCCTCTCAATATCCCGGGGTGGCCTACCACAAGCCGATTGTCGAAGGAGCTCCTGGACATGGCGAAGGACACAATGCAGGGATTCCACTTAATATTACGGCAGCTTTGGCCTTGCAAGAGGTTATGACCCAAAACAACATTGGCGGTACGTTGGTCCTGTGGCCGGGAATTGCCGAGGAGTTAGTCGCTTCCAAGGCTTGGTTTGTTCGCGATGGCTATTTTGATGATATCGATATGTGTATTTTCACCCATGTAAGTAGTAACCTATCGGTTTCTTGGGGACAAGCCCGAGGAACGGGTCTTATTTCTGTCGAATATACCTTTGAGGGTGAGGCCGCGCACTCTGCCGGAGCACCTTGGCGAGGGCGAAGTGCACTTGATGCTGCCGAGCTGATGAATATCGGTTGGAATTACAAAAGAGAGCATTTGCATCCACTTAAGCGTTCGCATTCCATTTTTACCGATGCGGGTGATCAACCCAATGTGGTACCCTCCAAAGCCTCCATTTGGTTTTATCTAAGAGATGTGACCTATGAAGGAATTATGAAAATGTATAACGATGCCAACAATATCGCCGAAGGTGCGGCGAAAATGACCGATACCCAAGTCAGTTCGCGCGTAGTAGGTACGGCCTGGCCACGCCACTTCAACAAAACAATTGCCGAAACCATGTACGCAAATATTCAACAGGTAGGATTGCCCGAATGGTCGGCCAAAGATCAGGCTTTGGCCAAAGCAGTACAGAAAGAGGTAAACTCTAATAACCTCAACGGTTTGGCCACTGAACTTTCTGAATTGGGAAAACCAGCGGCCGTTCCGGTGAGCGGAGGATCTGACGATATCGGTGATGTTTCTTGGAAAATCCCGACGGTTACCCTTCGCTTTCCGTCCAACATTCCCGGTTTACAAGGTCACCACTGGTCCAATGCGATTGCAATGGCAACGCCCATTGCCCACAAAGGAGCGACAGCCGGAGCCAAGGTGGTCGCGATGACGGTTTTAGACTTTTTGACCCAACCACAGTTGATGGCCCAAGCCAAAGATTATTTTGTCAATGTGCAGTCCAAAGAAACGCAGTATAAGCCCATGATAAGTATGGACGATCCGGCTCCTGTAGAACTCAATACGCAAATCATGCAAACCTATAGACCGGAACTTGAAAAATACTACTATGACGAAACTCAATACGAAAGCTACCTCGAACAGTTGGGTATAAGCTATCCAACGCTCGAAAAAGATTAATGCTGCGCGGGATACTCTTTTTTGTATTTGTGTTGAGTTTTCCAACCTCTAGTTTGGGGCAGTACCCACTTGCTCAAGAAGACTCCTTGCAAATCGTCCAAACCTTAGATGCACAGCAAAAAGCATGGAATAGCGGAGACATTGACCGTTTTATGGATGGCTATTGGAAAAGTGAAAAGCTGGTTTTTGCAGGGGCCTCAGGCCCTACTTATAGCTGGGAGGCAACCCGTGCGCGCTACCTTAAAAATTACCCTAACAACACCGCTATGGGGCGGCTTCAATTCACGATTTTAGATGTACAACAGCACAGCCCTACCACCGTTCAATTGATCGGTAAATTTGAGTTGTTCCGAACCATAGGCGATGCCCGTGGATACTTTACTTTGCATTGGCGAAAGTTTGACAACCGTTGGTTGATTGTCAGTGACCACACTTCCGCCTCACCGAATGAATAGCCTATGAACACCCAAAAAACAGGACTTTTTTTAGGTCCTTCCCTGTTTATTGCGACCCTGTTTTTATACCACCCCGAGGGGCTAAGCACCGAAGCAAACGCTGTATTGGCATCGACCCTGTGGATTGCCGTTTGGTGGATAACTGAAGCAGTACCCATAGCCGTAACGGCTCTTTTACCGATTATCTTGTTTCCCTTGTCCGGTGGCTTAGAACTGGGGCCAACCACAGGATCCTATGGACATAAATATGTGTTTTTGTACCTCGGTGGATTTATGTTGGCCACTGCCATAGAAAAATGGAACCTCCACAAACGCATTGCCTTAAACATTATCGCCTTGATTGGAGCAGACATCCAAAAAATCATCTTAGGATTTATGATTGCTACGGCCTTTTTGTCGATGTGGATTTCCAACACGGCTACCTCGGTGATGATGCTGCCCATTGGTGTGGCCATTATCAAACAGCTTAAAGACAATCCCGAAACGGTTGAAGATGAAAATTTGATTTTTGGTAAAGCCTTGATGCTGGGTATTGCCTACAGTGCCTCCATCGGGGGGATAGCCACCCTGATCGGTACCCCACCCAACCTGGTCTTGGCCGGGGTTATTTTGGAAACCTATAACTATGAAATTTCTTTCTTTCAGTGGTTTTTGTTTGGTGCGCCTATTTCAATTTTCTTATTGGTGGTTTGTTGGCTATACCTCACCCGTTTTGCTTTTCAGTTTAAGCAAAAGGCCTTTCCGGGGGGGCAAGAAGAAATCGACCGACTCAAAAAGAATTTAGGCCCGATGAGCTATGAAGAAAAAATGGTGGCCCTGGTTTTTGGATTGGCGGCCTTGAGTTGGATTTCTCGTACCTATCTGTTGCAAAAATACATCCCTGCGATTGACGATACCATCATTGCGATTTTCTTTGCCGTACTTCTTTTTCTTATTCCGGCCAAAAAAGAAAAAGGGGTGCTGATTCGTTGGGAAGAGGCCGTACAAATCCCTTGGGGAATCATCATCTTGTTTGGAGGCGGTATGGCCCTGGCCAAAGCCTTTGATAGCAGTGGGCTAGCCCTATGGTTGGGCAATCAAATGACACTGCTGCAGAGTATGGATCTGTTGGTGTTGGTCTTGTTATTGGTTGCTGCCGTAAATTTCTTGACCGAAATCACTTCCAACCTTGCCACAACCGCTATGTTGATGCCCGTTTTGGCGCCTATGGCCCTTAAGGTGGATGTACATCCCTTTGCGTTGATGGTTGGGGCTGCAGTAGCCGCTTCTTGTGCATTTATGTTACCCGTAGCCACACCGCCCAATGCGGTGGTTTTTGGGTCGGGTTATTTGCGTATCCCCGATATGGTCCAAAAAGGAATTTGGATGAACATGATTTCGATTGTCCTTGTTACCCTGATGGTGTATTTTGCCCTTCCACTATTGTGGGAACTCTATCTAAGCAGTTTTCCAAAAGAGCTGATCCCTCCACCTTTAAATTAAAAGTCAAAATAGGTATCCGGAAACGGTTCGTTGTCCAGGGTAAAATGCCACCATTCTTTGCTGTAGGGTCTAAATCCATGCTTATGCATGATGTCTTTTAGAAGTGTTCGGTTGCGTTTTTGTTCAGGAAGAAGTTCTGGATGGGCAAACCATGAGCGTGGCCCAAAAAAATCCCACGGCCCTCCCATGTCCAATGCCTGTCCCTTACGGGGGCCTTGGCGGTAGATTAGGGTGATATCGACCGTACTGCCACGGCTGTGTCCTGAACGTTCGGCGATATAGCCTGCTTCAAACAATGTGCTTTTGGCAAGGTCGGGATAATACTGCCGTTTGGTGAGGGTATCCCCGGCTTGTGTGGCCCATTGCATAAAATCATTGACGGCTTTTTGGGGACGGTAACCGTCAAAAAGTTTTAGGCCCAAACCCATCGTGTAAAGCTCTTTTTGAACTTCCTTAAGGGCCTTGAGGCAATCGGTGGTCAAGACGACCTGCGGCTGGTCATACCCGACTACTTTTCGCCCCATAAAATTTTGATCGGTTGCATAACGCAGTTCCACAACCAAGTCGGGCAGGTAGTCATCGATGTTGCTAAAGCCTTCCGGCAAGGTCGAGTTTTGGCAACTGCCGAGTGCCATAAACCCGATCCAAAAAAGAAGCATGTAGCGCATAAATAACCTAGATGATTCTTTGGGGATTAAGGATTTGATGCGGATCGAAAAGGGCTTTTAATTGGCGCATCAATTCGATTTCGGTCGTGCTCTTGCTCGTATTGAGGTAGTCTTTTTTATGCAGTCCTATACCGTGCTCGGCCGAGACCGAACCATTGTTTTCTTTGAGTCGGCGGTAAACGACCGCATTTATAGCACGGATGATTTCCGGGCTGTTTTCTTTTTTTCCTATAATAAAATGAATGTTACCATCGGCTACATGGCCAAATGTAAAGATTCGATCGACAAAGGGGAGGGTTTTGAGTTCTTCGGTGATTTGATCAATAAGGGGCCCAATTTTCGGGATAGGTAGGCTAATGTCAAAATGTTGGTCGTCTTTCGCTTGTGCAGCCAAAACAGAAACGTCCTCTCTGATTTGCCAAATGGTATTGAGTTCACGTTGGGTTTGCGCCATCACACCATCCAAAATAATCTCCTTGTCCATTGCCTCGGCAATCAACGATTCTAATTGGGCAAAATCGTCTTCGGGCTGGTTGCCCATGGTTTCGACAAAAACATAATAGGGATATTCTTGGTGCAAGGGCGAAGTATGCATAGAAGGAGGAGAGGTCATGGTTTGATAGGTGTGTTGCCACATAAGTTCAAACCCACTCAATGTGCCCCCTAGGCCTTTGTCGAGGTGTTTTAAAAGTTGTAAAACCCGGTCGTAGTCCTGAATACCCACCAGGGCCGAACTTCGGCTTTTGGGTGCTTCTGTGAGGCGTAATACCACTTTGGTGATGATGCCCAAAGTACCTTCGCTACCGATAATCAATTGTTTAAGGTCGTAGCCCGAATTGTCTTTGATGATTTTTTTAAGGCCAGAAACAATCCGTCCGTCGGGCAGCACATATTCAAGGCCTAGGACCAATTGTCGGGTCATACCAAAACGAAAAACCCGTAATCCACCGGCATTGGTCGCCAAAGCCCCTCCAATTTGAGCCGAACCTTTAGCCCCAAAGTTTAAGGGGAGTAATAATTCCTTTTGGCCGGCTGCATCTATCAAGCTTTCGATGATGGCGCCGGCTTCTGCAGTTAGGGTTTTACTCACCGGGTCAACCTCTAGGATGGCATTCATCTTTTCCAAAGACAGCACCAATTGATGCGCTTGGGTTTCGGTTCCCCCGACCAGGTTGGTAAGCCCTCCATGCACCACCACTTCCTGTCGATGTTGGTGACATAAACCCATGATTGCTGCGACCTCTGCGGTCGTGGAAGGGAGCACCACCGCTGCAGCCTGCAGGGGTTCATCCATTTTCCAAATATGGTGATACCGATTACTCAGTGCGGTTTGATCCAGCACATTGGCTTCGCCACAAATAGCGACAAGTTCATTATAGAGGTGCATACTTTTAACTGCTTAGTTAGCCGAAGATAGCGTGTTTAAACGGGCTTGCAAAATGTTGTTTAGCTCGTCTGTAAAAAGCTTTTACAAATGGGCAGAATTTCGTATTTTAGCCAAAAAAAATTGTGGGACATTCTTCCGGTTTTATCGCGCGAATTTTGTTGCTCTCTGTACTCCTAAGCAGTGTAGCGCCCACCCTGCAATTGCTCAGTGATACTGACGATTTTCACCTCGTTTTTGTTTTAGAAACGGAAGACGAAAAAGAATCTGAAGAATCCAAAAAGCTACAAGACTGGTTTGTTTTTGCTAGCCATAGCCACGCACGAACCAACATTCAAACCCCCAAATTTCCGGTTACTTCTGAACAGTTAATTGCCGCAATCCCCTTGCGTTTAGAAAGCCCCCCGCCCGAACTGTAGCCCAGTTCCCTTTACCGATTAAGTCTATAGTATAACCGACCAACTACTTGGTCTCCAAAATATTTTATGAAAAATTTATTTAGTAATCTAAAGGGTGACGTTCTTGGTGGACTCACCGCAGGTATTGTTGCCTTACCACTTGCACTGGCCTTTGGTGTAAGTTCTGGGCTAGGGCCTAGTGCAGGACTTTACGGGGCAATTTTCCTTAGTTTTTTTGCTGCCTTTTTTGGGGGTACCCCCACACAAATTTCAGGGCCTACCGCCCCGATGACCGCCATCAGTATGGTGGTTATCGCCGGAATCATAGGTGCTAACGATGGCGATTTGGCCAAGGCACTACCCCTTATTTTAATGGTTTTTTTGTTGAGTGGACTTCTTCAAATAGCCCTTGGGACAGCCGGTTTGGGTAAATACATCAAATACATACCCTATCCCGTGGTTTCGGGTTTTATGACCGCTATTGGGGTAATCATTTTGATCACTCAGGCCCTGCCGGTATTGGGCTATGATGTAAAAAAAGACCAGGAATATGTAACGACCTTTAAGCCTTTTGCCGAAGAGCAACTCTTGGAAAAAATCCTACAGGATGAATCCAAAGAGGGTCTGTTGGTATTGGAAGAGTTCCAAGAAACCATCAGTCGGGCCGAACAAATCGATGAATCACAAATTCAGATGGAGGCCGAGTTTATGGCCGGAAAAAGTGCATCGGGCGTCGTGGGTAGCTTACGCCTATTGGGTCGAGCGCTCCAAAACATCAATTGGATAGAATTTGCTTTGGCCGTCTTGACTATATTTATCATTTATGGCTTTAAACGAATTACCACGGCTGTTCCGAGTACTCTGGTGGCGCTGTTGGTCGTTTCCGGAGGTGCAGTAGCCTTGGGGGTCGATTACCGACCCATACAAGAAATCCCCAGTGGTTTTCCAACGTTTAACTGGCAGATTTTTGCCGGATTTGACTTTTTGGGACTCTTGCCCTACCTCGGTGCAGCGGTAACCTTGGCCCTGTTGGGAGCAATCGACTCACTACTGACCTCGGTGGTAGCCGACAACCTGACCAAGACCCGACACCTGCCCAATAAAGAGCTTATTGGTCAGGGAATTGGAAACAGTATCGGAGCCCTTTTTGGTGGGATTCCCGGAGCTGGAGCTACAATTCGTACCGTGGTCAATATTCAATCGGGTGGTAAAACCAAACTTTCGGGGATGGTCGCCTCCTTGGTTTTATTGATTATCCTTTTAGCACTAGGGCCGATGGCTTCTCAAATTCCCGCCGCGGTCTTGGCCGGAATTTTGGTCACCGTTGGGATAGGCGTGATGGACTACAAAGGTCTAAAAGCCACACCAAAAATCCCACGTACCGAAGTCATCATTATGTTTACGGTATTGCTGCTCTCCGTTTTCTGGAATTTGGTCTATGCCGTGGGTGTAGGTCTATTGATGGCCTCTTTATTCTTTATGAAGAAAATGGGGGATATTGCCTCGTCCCACTCCCAAATTGCTCCGGTTTTGGAAGAAGTCCTATGGAAAGATGAAAAACGACTCTCCAAAGAATTTTTGGAAAAAGTATTTATCAAGCACATTAACGGGCCTTTGTTTTTTGGATTTACCAGCGATTTCCAACAACTATCGAAGCAAATTCCCAAAACAGCCAAACTGGTGTTGATTCGGATGGACAAAGTCCCCTTGATCGACCAGTCGGGACTCTATGCGCTCGAAGATGTAATCATCGACTTGGAACAACAGGGAATTGATGTCCTGTTGGTGGGCGTACAAACCCAGCCAAAGTATTTGATGAAAACCATCGGGATAATCGGTAAATTGGTCGAAGAAGAACACCTCTTTGAAAATTTTGCCGACGCCAAAGAATGGACCCTAAAATATATTGAATCGAACCCCAAACTTTAATTTTATAAAATTTGTATTATGCATACACAAACTAAAGAAACACAAGCTAATTTGACCCCAAAAGCCGCCCTTGAATTACTCAAGAAGGGCAACCAACGTTTTTTAAACAACAATATGGTGAACCGTAACTTCGCCGCTCAGGTTGAAGCCACAAGCACCGGACAATTTCCTCTTGCCTGCGTATTGGGCTGCATCGACTCTCGTGTCCCCAGTGAGTTGGTGTTTGACCAAGGTTTTGGCGATTTGTTTAACGTCCGAATCGCCGGTAATTTTGTCAATACCGATATTTTAGGTAGTATGGAATTTGCCTGTAAAGTGGCTGGTTCCAAATTGATTTTGGTGCTGGGCCATACCCAATGTGGGGCGGTCAAAGGGGCCTGCGATCATGTACAACTCGGCAACCTAACCACCATGCTCGAAAATTTTGACCCTGTACTCGACGCTACAGATTATTCGGGTGACCGAAGCTCAAAGAATACTGAATTTGTAGATTTGGTTACCCAAAAAAATGTCGAAATGACCATCGATAAAATTCGAAAAGAGAGCCCGGTGCTCAATGAAATGGAAAAAAACGGTGAAATCCTTATCGCCGGTGCGCTTTATGATGTCGCCGATGGAACGGTAAGCTTTTTATAAGTTCTTCCTACCTAATGGAAAAGAGTGTTGGTCGTTGCTGACACTCTTTTTTTTGCCTCATTTTTCTAAAGATTTGCTATCTTTTACTGACAAAAAATAATACAGATGCAACTAGAGACCATACCCTCCAAAGAAATCATGCCCGGTTGTCACGGCAAAATTATTCACGGGGAAAAGCTGACCTGGGTGTTTTGGGACATTGAAGTAGGCGCTGAAGTTCCCGAGCATCAACATATCCATGAACAGATTATGCATGTGGTCGCGGGTGAGTTTTCGTTTACCCTTGCGGGTAAGCCCCAAGTTTATGGACCGGGAAGCATTGTCCATATCCCTTCCAATACACCCCATGCCGGAAAGGCTTTGACCCCTTGCCGCTTGATGGATGTCTTTAGTCCGGTAAGAGAAGAATACCGTTAGGCATGAAAATAGACTTAGCCAACAAACACGCCCTGGTAGGGGGCAGTAGCAAGGGTTTGGGCCTAGCCATAGCCCAACAAATGGCCGCTGCCGGAGCCACCATCACCCTGATGGCCCGCGATACGGAAACCCTAACCCAACGACTGCGTGAACTGCCCACTCCCGCGGGTCAAAAGCACGCTTTTTTAACCGTAGATTTTAACGATTTTAAGGCATTTGAACAGCAAATAGACGACTATTTTTCAGTGCATCAGGTGGATATTTTGGTCAATAACACCCAAGGGCCTAAAGCCGCCCATACAACAGACTTGTCGGTCAACGACTACCAGCAGGCTTTTGATCTCTTGTTTAAATGTGCTGTAGCTACTACCCAAAGGGCCTTGGTCGGTATGCAAAAAAGACAATGGGGACGGATCCTTAACGTGGCTTCTATTACCGTAAAAGAACCCTTACCCCATTTGGCCTTGTCCAATAGCCTACGATCGGCCCTTGTCACCTGGGCCAAAAGTTTGGCCGTAGATGTAGCCGCTTCACAAATAACGGTCAACAATCTACTGACGGGCTATTTTGACACCTACCGTTTGGTGGCCCTGATTGAAGATCAAGCCCGTCAAAAACAAACGACCGTTGCGGAGATACGCCAGGCGATGGAGGCACAGGTACCGCTACAGCGGTTGGGTAAACCCGAAGAATACGGGGCCTTGGCTACTTTTTTAGCCTCCGATCAGGCGGCTTATATTACCGGAACAAGCATTCCGATTGATGGAGGCTTGCTGCGTTCCATCTAATCTAAAGTACTTATAATAGCGTTGTACTTGGCTTTGAGTGCTTCAAGGGTGTCGGTTGCTGTACCGGCAAGGTTGTCTTGTTGTTCGGGGTCCTCGGCCAGGTTATAGAGTTGGTAGTCGGGCGCATTTCCCAATTCGACCTCGGTATATTTACTCACGGCATTACCCGGATAGGGCGGTATCAGCACCCAATTTTTGTTTTTAAGCGCAGTACGTCCCGATGCCTCCAAAATAAGGTCTTCCCGCTCAGGACCGCTACCGGTGGTTAATAACCGGGAGAGATCCAAACCATCTTGGGACGAAAGTGGACTATCGACCAGGCTGGCTAGGGAGTTAAAAAGGTCGATTTGACTGATGAGCTTGTCCGATGTTCTCGGTTTTATTTTACCTTTCCAATAAGCGATAAACGGCACGCGGGTACCCGCTTCAAACAGACTGTATTTACCGCCCCTAAAAATACCTGAAGGGGTATGATCGCCCAACTTTTCTACTGCATCGTCATAGTAGCCATCGTTTAAAACAGGCCCGTTATCACTGGAGAGAATAATTAGGGTATTTTCGAGTAAGCCCAAAGATTCTAGCGTGTTGTAGAGAGATCCGATACACCAATCAGCTTCAAGAATGGCATCCCCCCGCGGGCCCATTTTGGAGCTCCCCACAAAACGCGGATGGGGAGTTCTGGGAACATGGGGTTGTTGGAGACTGTAAAAAAGGAAAAAGGGTTGGTGTTGATTTTCTTGGATATACTCAGTGGCCTTTTCCAAAAAATGATCGGCCATATCCACATCACTCCAATAAGCACTTTTTCCTCCTTTCATAAACCCGATTCTAGAAATACCGTTAACAATCGAATTGTAGTGACCATGATGCCAGCGGGTTGTGAGCAATTCGGGGTTATCCCAACCGGTGGGTTCACCGGGAAAATTTAGTTTAAAATTTACTGCTAAGGGGTCGTTGGGTTCTAGATTTACCACCCTACCGTTTTCGATATAAACGGTTGGCACACGATCTTGGGTATCGGCCATGATATAGGCATAATCAAAACCGACCTCGTTGGGTCCGGGGCTAATTCTACGGTTGTAGTCAATGGAATCTTTACCCAATCCCAAATGCCATTTTCCAACGATACCGGTTTTATAGTTTTGTTGCCGGAGCATTTTGGGCAACGTCATTTGAAGGGTGTCAATAATAAGGTTGGCCCCGGTAGAAATTTTGGCTTGTGCGTTTCTCCAGGGATACTGCCCGGTGAGCAGCGCATACCGACTGGGGGTGCAAGTAGCCGACGAAGCATGCCCGTTGGAAAAACGCATCCCCCCCATAGCTAGCTTATCCATTGCCGGAGTCTGAAGTGTGCCCTGTTGGTAGGCACTTACATCGCCATAGCCTAAGTCGTCTAAATAGATAATGATGATGTTGGGCGGTGGGTTTGTCTGTTTACACGACCAAAGGCTAAAGAGCAAAAACAAAAGGGCAATACGGGATATGCTTGCGGACATAGTTTGAAAAAAATTATCCTTTTAAAGATAGTGTATTCTCTGCGCTATCCCAAGCGATTAGTTTTTATAAGCCGGT
>Ga0181572_10000092_pt1 | contig 54846 bp, 61 predicted proteins | sample 101ome_26_FD_133004 | JGI IMG/M metagenome (GOLD analysis project Ga0181572, IMG submission 133004) | Coastal salt marsh microbial communities from the Groves Creek Marsh, Skidaway Island, Georgia - 101408AT metaG (megahit assembly) | ecosystem: Environmental > Aquatic > Marine > Intertidal... | reverse complement strand
TTTGCTTATTTTCTTTCCGTTGCGTATCTGAACTACTTTTTCGGTGGGCACCAGAATGTCTTCGACAAGCTTGTCATAACCCATACGGGTAATTTCTCCCATGATGTAGTCCTTGATTTTGGCTTCTTGTCCGCTAACAGCGCGGATCACATACCATTTTTTGTCGCTCACCTTTGCTTTCTTTGCGGTTAGTTAATCAAATCAAAATACACGCCGACCACACGTGAGAGTACGGTATCCGCACCCCAAATGGCCAAGGCAAATAGGATAGAAAATACCATGACCACAACCACCAAGCGTTGTAATTCTTCACGGGCGGTCCAAGAAACATTGTTTCTAAGTTCTTCGAAAGAGTCTTTGATATAATTGATAATTGCTGCCATATGCTTTTCTAATGCTGCACGGGTTGAGAGGCTCGAACTCCCGACACCTGGTTTTGGAGACCAGTGCTCTACCAACTGAGCTAAACCCGTTTTTATTTGATACGAAAGGCGTCGCGCAAAAGCGCGACACCTTCAGCATCAATTTAAAAACTGTATTAGTCTAAAATTTCAGTAACCTGACCCGCACCAACTGTACGACCACCTTCGCGAATCGCAAAACGCAATCCTACGTTAAGGGCGATAGGCTGAATCAAATCTACTGTAATGGTAAGGTTGTCACCAGGCATAACCATTTCTACACCATCAGGAAGCACGATGTTTCCAGTCACGTCAGTTGTACGAACGTAGAACTGAGGACGGTAGTTGTTATGGAATGGCGTATGACGGCCTCCTTCTTCTTTTTTAAGGATATATACCTCAGCCTTAAATTTGGCATGTGGCTTTACAGAACCAGGCTTACAGATAACCATTCCGCGTTTGATATCGATTTTTTCAATACCACGCAAAAGGATACCTACGTTGTCTCCCGCTTCTCCACGATCCAAAATTTTACGGAACATTTCCACTCCAGTGATGGTTGATTTCATTTTCTCAGCACCCATACCGATGATGTCTACTTCGTCTCCTGTGTTGGACACACCGGTTTCGATACGACCTGTAGCTACAGTACCTCGACCTGTGATAGAGAATACGTCCTCAACAGGCATTAAGAAATCTTTATCGACATCACGCTGTGGTAATTCAATCCATGAATCAACTTCTTCCATAAGTTTAAGGACAGTGTCAACCCATTTTTGCTCTCCGTTAAGCGCACCAAGTGCAGAACCTAACACAACAGGGGTATTGTCACCATCGTAGTCGTAGAAAGAAAGAAGTTCACGTACTTCCATTTCAACAAGCTCTAAAAGCTCCTCATCGTCCACCATATCGGCTTTGTTGAGGAACACGACAATACGTGGCACACCTACCTGACGTCCAAGAAGGATGTGTTCACGAGTTTGTGGCATAGGTCCGTCTGTAGCCGCAACTACAAGAATAGCACCGTCCATCTGGGCAGCACCCGTTACCATGTTTTTAACATAGTCGGCGTGACCAGGACAGTCAACGTGCGCATAGTGACGATTTGCCGTTTGGTATTCAACGTGTGAAGTGTTGATGGTGATCCCACGCTCTTTTTCTTCGGGCGCGTTATCAATCTGATCAAATGATCTTGCTTCAGATAAACCAGCGTCAGCCAATACTTTAGTAATCGCAGCTGTGAGCGTAGTTTTACCATGGTCTACGTGGCCAATAGTACCAATATTTAAGTGGGGTTTTGACCGATCAAAAGTTTCTTTAGCCATAATTGATGTTTTCTATATTGTTTTAAAGAGGTGCAAATTTACATTTTTTTTTGAATGAAAAAGGGTTTTTGTGTTAATTTTTAAATTATTTTATAGAGCCATTTTACTTAAAATCAAAGAATAAGGGGATTGACCCAAATCAGGGATTGGCGATTGTTTTGTACCCTTTGGGTTGGCTTGGGTTTTACTTCTTCTGTTTTAAAAATATATCGCATCTTTGACAAGCGTAATTCTATGAAGGCAAAGGGCACACCATCCACCTGGGTTATTCCGTGTTATAACGAAGCCAATCGGTTTCCGTATGACCGCTATGTCGCCTTTCTTCAAAGCCGGCCCACCGCTCAATTGCTGTTTGTCGATGATGGCTCCAAAGACGGTACAGCCCAACGTATTGAGCAACTGAAAGAACAGTTTCCCCATGCGGTTTCGCTAATTGTTCTTTCCCAAAATATGGGAAAAGCAGAAGCTGTCCGACAGGGAATTTTACAGGCTTTGGAAAACCCCCAAACAGAAAGATTGGGCTATGTGGATGCGGACCTGTCCACTTCTTTGGAAGAAGCCTGTAGCTTGGAAAAAAAACTTTCCCAAAACAGTCAGTTTATCTTTGGATCACGCATCCTTAAACTCGACAATACCATCGAACGAAAATGGCACCGCTTTGTCATCGGCCGTTTAGTCGCCACGGCTATTTCGGGAGTGCTGGGTATCGAAGTATATGACACCCAATGCGGATGCAAGGTGATGTCTCGAGCATGGGCCGTCACGGCTTTTGAAAAACCCTTTATCTCAAGATGGCTGTTTGATGTCGAGCTGTTTTTTAGGTTAATGCAACAGTATGGCAAAAAAACATTTCTCCAACAAAGCCACGAAATTCCCCTGCAGCAGTGGATTGACACCGCCGAATCACGGGTAAGCTGGAGCTATGGCCTTAAACTATGGTGGGACCTGTTTTACATTTGGAAAACCTATCGTTAATTTTGCCCCAATGCTTCATCAAAAAATCCTATCACCACCATTGATCCAACGTAGCTTTTGGGCTTTGGTTATCCTTCGGGCTTTTTTTAATGCTGTGATTCCTTTGATGGACCAGACCGAGGCACGCTATGGAAACATCGCACGGATCATGGCCGAAACGGGAGAATGGATTATCTTACAGGTAGATTATGGCGTTCCTTTTTGGGCCAAACCCCCACTGAGCACCTGGGCCTCGGCCGCTAGCCTATGGTTGTTTGGGGTCAACGAATTTTTTGTACGCCTCCCCTATTTATTGGTATGTGTAGGGCTTGCCCTATGGATCAAGCGCTATGCCGATAAAGACGATCCCAACCCCTACCTTCTCCCCCTAATCCTTTTGACCATTCCTGAATTTTTTCTCCATGCAGGGGTGGTTTCTACCGATGTGTTTTTGACCTTGAGCATCACCTTGGTCATGTTGTCTTTTTGGGAAGCCCTACAAACAGGAGCTAAAAAATATTGGGGCTATCTGTTTTTTGCAGGGATGGGTTTGGGCTTGTTGGCCAAAGGACCCATCGTTGTCCTGCTCACCTTACCTCCGCTGGGGCTGTGGTGTCTCTGGACCAAAAACTTGACAAAAGCCTTCCGAACAGCCCCGTGGCTGGGGGGCATCCCCCTCTTGTTACTGATTAGTCTGCCTTGGTACTTCTGGGCTGAAAAAAGGGCCCCGGGCTTTATCGACTATTTTATTGTGGGCGAGCATTTCAACCGTTTTTTTAATGCCGAATGGAAAGGCGATTTATACGGATTTCCCAAACAACAACCCCTGGGGATTATCTGGTTGTTTCTGGTAGGCTTTAGCCTACCGTGGTTTGGGGTGCTTTTTCGGTTTGTAAAAAACCAATACAAGACCCTTTTAAATAATGATTGGGTGGCCTTTTTACTATTTTGGTTACTCTGGACGCCTTTGTTTTTTACCACTTCCAAAAGTTTAATCCACCCCTATATTTTACCCGTCATTCCCCCTTTGGCACTCTTGGTATATCAAGGGCGTAATGAAGTTAAACGCCTACAACCGTATCTATACATCGCTTTGGGGATCCCCCTGGTGTTATTGATTGTCTACAGCAGTGGGCTGATGGACAATGTGCTAAAAGACAATACCGATAAATATCTGGTCGAGCAGACTCCCGACAAACTCTACACCCTGGATGCTCCAAAATATTCCACAGCCTTTTATACGCAAGGAAAAATAGAGCAAATCACACAGCAAACACTAGACAGCATCTTGGGTCAAACAGTTTCTTTTGGTGTATTGCTCAACCACAAAACGTGGCAAAATCTCCCACTCGAACTACAAGCGCAACTCGAAAAGGTTGATCAAAATAAAAAAAGAGGGCTTTACCGACCCATCGCCAAATAGATATTTAGCCTTTAAGTGTCGCTAAGATTTGTTCCAACAACTCGGTTTGTTTTATAAGCTCCTCGGCAATCTCTCTTTGGGTTCTTTTGTCCTCTATGGTTCTTGTGTTGTTAAAATACTTGTTCATCATCAAAATATTTACGTCAATTTGTTTGGGAAAAAATCCGTTGTGTTTACACAATGAATTTAAAAAAAATTACAACAATAGACTACCAAAACACAAAAAGAATCGCCAAGAATAGGGCAACGACTACCGAAAGACATCCAGTAAAAAAACACCCTTTAAAGGCGTCTTTGGGGCGAATCATTTCTTCAGCCATGACAAAAGGTTTGGATTAAAATCGCAACAACCAGCGCGAACCGCACTGGGGGCATTTGCTAAAAAAGGAAATGTACTCCTGCCATCGGGTTCGGGGCCATTGGTGTTTGCATGTTAGACAAAGCATACTTGATTTTGTTAGTAGAAAAAAATCCAATATGAAGACAAAGCCATTGGATACTTAGATTGACTCAATGGTCGCGCTCACCTTCAACGGGTACTTTGGGAACAAAAAACCAAAAAACAAAATAGAGGATAAACAGGCCGGTAAACACAGTGAGAACCCGCCAAATTATCGGGTCGATTCCCGTGTATTCTCCAAAGCCGTGACAGACCCCACCTATATAACCTTGGTCGGGATAGCGATACAATCTACGCATGGGTTTATTTTGAAGTGAAGGTACAAATTCTAACGGGATTGACCGAAAAAACGAGGAGCAAACCGCGAGCGATCCATAACCGCCCCAAACAAAAAAAGGCTGCCTTTTCGGAAGCCTTTAGTTTACAGTGAGCCAATGACGAGATTTGAACTCGTGACCTCTTCCTTACCAAGGAAACGCTCTACCCCTGAGCTACATCGGCCTTAAAAAGAGCGGGAGACCGGGTTCGAACCGGCGACATTCAGCTTGGAAGGCTGACGCTCTACCAACTGAGCTACTCCCGCTGGTAGATGGAACTGCCTGAGCAGTAGTGGGGAGAGCAGGATTCGAACCTGCGAAGGTAAAAACCAACAGATTTACAGTCTGTCCTCGTTGGCCGCTTGAGTATCTCCCCTAGGATTACTCCAAAAAAAAGAGCCGATGGAGGGACTCGAACCCACGACCTGCTGATTACAAATCAGCTGCTCTAGCCAGCTGAGCTACATCGGCGTTTTGTTAAAAACGATGCAAAGTAACTGTTTATTTTTTTTGTTACAAAACAAAAAATTAAAAATTTACTGGGCCTTTTCGCGGGCTCTTTCTTTGAATTTCATCAACAAGCGTTCGGCACTGCTAGCGCAAGTATCCACGGCTTCTTCAAAGGTTTTGCAGGTTTTTTTCACCATAAAATTATCGCCTGGCACACTGATGCTCACTTCGACTTCTTTGTTGATACGGTTTGATACGTTGGTCACTTTGGTAAAGACCTTAATCGCCACGATACGATCAAAAAATTTTTCCAGTTTTTGAAGGCGTTTGTTAGTAAACTCAATGAGCTTGGCGTCGGCTTGGTAATTAACGGATTGAAATTCGATCATCATAGGTTTTGGGTTTTAGTTATTTTTTGGTTCCGCGAGGATGGGCTTTTTGGTAAACGGCCTTTATTTCGCACATACTGCTGTGTGTATAATGCTGGGTTGCAGCTATGCTGTCATGCCCCAACAATTCCTTCACCGCGTTTAAATCTGCACCATTGTCCAATAAGTGGGTAGCAAAACTATGGCGAAGCATATGGGGGCTTTTTTTGGCTTTAGATGAGACCTTATTAAGATAGGTATTTACGGTTTCATATACAAAGTGTTCACTTAATTTTTTACCCGCAATTGACCTAAAAAAATAACGCCCATGTGTATCTACTGCGTCGGCACGGGTTATCCGATAGTCTAACAAATGTTTTTGAAGGCTTTGCAGAACAGGAATCAAACGTTCTTTATTGCGTTTCCCGACCACCTTGATGGTCCGGTTGTCTAGCGAAACGTCGCGGTCCAAAAGGTGAATCAACTCGGTGCGCCGCATACCAGTATAATACAAGGTGGTAATCAAAACCCGTTGCAGGGTGCCCAAAGGGCTGTCGGGGTACAAATTGGGGTCGAGCACCTGGTGCATTTCTTTTTGGGAAAAAGGCACCTGTACATTTTTTTGCACCTTCAAGGGGCGGTGTTCGTCCAGGGGCGATTTCTCGATTTGCTCACTGCGCATCAGGTATTTGTAAAACGAACGCAAAGAAGAAATCTTGCGGTTGATGGTTTTGGTGCTGTTTCCCTGTTCCAACAACTGCACTATCCACGAACGGATAAGGAAATAGGACACCGAACTAAGGTCGTCTTCCTGGAAGACTTCTAGGCAAAACGCCTGAAAGTTTTCAAGGTCGTTGCGGTAGGCAGTTAGGGTATGGGCCGCATAATTCTTTTCGAGCTCCAAATACGTCAAAAAGGAAGTAATGGCCATAAAAAAACGTTGTTTCTCAAAGGTACTAACTTCGAAGAACAACGTTTGTTAAAAAGTTGTGAATTGTACTTACTGATTTTCGCGGTCGCGAAGATGCTGTATGTACTGAGCTTTGATAATCTTATCGCGGTTTTTTACGGAGGGTTTTAAAAACTGTTTACGCTCACGCAATTGACGCATGGTTCCTGTTTTATCAAATTTGCGCTTAAATCTTTTTAATGCGCGGTCGATATTTTCACCTTCTTTAATGGGTATTATTAACATACTTAATCACCTCCTTTCAATAATTGGTGGGCAAATATACATAAATCTTTTCACCACCTTGTTTTTTTGGTAAAAAATGTCAATTGTTTTGCCCTTTACCTATTGTAGGTTCAACACAAAGGAATTACTTATTTTTTTGGGTCAAATTACGCGCGATGACGATCTTTTGAATTTCGCTGGTCCCCTCTCCGATGGTACAAAGCTTGGAGTCACGCAAAAACTTTTCGACGGGAAAATCTTTGGTAAATCCATAGCCCCCGTGAATCTGCACGGCCTCGTTAGCGGCTTTTACACATACCTCCGAGGCGTAGAGTTTGGCCATGGCCCCTTCGGTGGTCACTTTTTGGTGGTTGTTTTTAAGGGATGCTGCCTTATGGGTCAGAAGACTCGCGGCTTCGATTTCGGTAGCCATTTCGGCAATTTTAAACGAAATTCCCTGAAATTGTAGGATGGGTTTGCCAAATTGCTCACGCTCTTGAGCATATTTTAGCGAAGCTTCATAAGCACCTTTGGCAATACCAAGGGATAGGGCAGCGATAGAGATTCGTCCACCATCCAATAATTTCATGGATTGAACAAAACCATCGCCCACAGGGCCCAAGCGGTTGGCATCTGGAATACGGCAGTTGTCAAAAACCATTTCGGCCGTTTCACTGGCCCGCATTCCGAGTTTGTTTTCTTTTTTCCCCGAATAAAAACCGGGTGTTCCTCGCTCCACGACAAAAGCGGTCATCGAACGGCTGTCCCCTTTTTTTCCGTTTCGGGCAATCACAACAGCAATTTCGGCAGAATGACCGTGGGTGATAAAGTTTTTGGTACCGTTTAAGATCCAGTCATCCCCATCACGGGTCGCGGTGGTCAGCATGTTTTGGGCATCCGAACCGGTATTATGCTCGGTAAGTCCCCAAGCACCAATGGCCTGACCACTGGCCAGTTGAGGAAGCCAACGCAAACGTTGTCCTTCGTCTCCAAAACTGAGAATATGGTTGCTACAAAGCGAGTTGTGCGCCGCCACAGACAAGCCTATTGAAGGGTCAACCTTAGAAATTTCTTCAATGATGGCGACATATTCATGATAGCCCAATCCGGCACCACCATAGGTTTCGGGAATTAAAACTCCTAAAAAACCATGTGCACCGGCACGACGCATCAAATCTACAGGAAAATGCTGGGCTTCGTCCCATTCCATGACGTGGGGACGGATGTATTTCTCCGCGAAGTCTCGGGCGGATTCAGCAACCATTTTTACCGATTCGTTGTCTAGCACGGCCGCAGGGGTTTCGTAGTCTATCATAGCTTTTTAATACAAATATAGTTTTATTCTTTGAATCTCCCCAGCACTCAGCCTACTGTACCTCCACAAACTGTCCAAAGGTAGCTGGGGGTACTGACTGCGAAGGCCTATCAGTTGGCGGGCTTTCTTCCATGAGAGATAGGGTAGCTTGGACAAACTGTCCAACGTAATCTGTGCAAAAGCACGGCGGTGAATTTTGGCCGGGATCAATACCTCAAACTGTTTTTTTAAGGCATCAACTACCTCAGCAGGAAGGCCATACACCTCATCGAGCTGATCGAGGGACGAAAATCCTTCTAGGTAGTTTTTATATTTTATAATACGAGCGGCACGCACTGCCCCTATGCCTTTGACTTTTTGCAGGTCTTCGTCTGTGGCCGTATTGATCGCCTTTTTGACAAGTTTTTTTTCGACGGGCTTGGCGCGAAAGGTTTTCCTTGGGGCAGGGAAATTTAATTGGTGATTGAGGCGTTGGACGATGCTGTCTTCCAGCCCGGTAATTTCTTGAAATTGGTTAAGATTCCTTATTGTTTTTCCCGTTTTTCTAAAGGTTTGTAAACGGTCAAAGATTTCGGGTGATAGCCCCCATTGATAAATGCGGTAGTCGGTCAAATAATTGGGATTATACAGATAAGGAGTTGCTTCTAGGGTATCGGCAATATTGGCATACTGCTGCATCACTTCCTCCCAATGGCGTTGGTCTTGCCTATCCCACACCAAGGTTTGTTCCTGGGGCTAAAATAGACCTAATGCCTGAACGAAAACTATGAGCAGGGCCAAAAACAAAACACCCCTACCCTGGTTTTTAGACCATCGGTAGGGGCGTTTCCACATGGTGATTTTATTTAGTTGTTTTTCAAGACGCCTATTGCGTTCATATACTTACTGAGTTCTTCTTTGACCCGCGGATAGAGCAGTAGTAACCCGATCATATTGGGAAATACAAGGGCCAAAATCATCGCATCGGAGAAGGTCCAAACGGCTGACATATCGCCGGCAGCACCGATGACAATAAAAAGAAGAAACAAAACCTTATAGGTCAAGTCGGATGCCCGGCTTTTACCAAATATGTACATCCACGACTGCAAGCCATAGTAGGACCAAGAAATCATGGTAGAGACAGCAAACAAGACCACGGCTACCGTCAAAAAGGGTCCGGCAAAAGAGATATACTTGGAAAAGGCCGCTGCCGTAATCCCCGCTCCTTCGGCAGGTACACCGTCAATCATGACAACCCCTCCAACACCTCCGTATTCAAAGACCGAATTGTCTCCGTTAAAGATGATGATTACCAAAGCAGTCATTGTACAAATAACCACCGTATCGATAAAGGGTTCCAAAAGGGCCACCAAGCCCTCTGAAGCGGCATAATTGGTTTTAACAGCTGAGTGGGCAATCGAGGCCGAACCTGCTCCAGCTTCGTTTGAAAAAGCCGCCCGACGAAATCCGGTAATCAAGACACCGAGCAAACCACCCAATCCGGCTTGTGGATTAAACGCCTGACTGAAAATCATACCAAAAGCATCATCGACATAGCTAAAGTTGGCGCCGATAATATAAATACAGGCCAAAATATACATCAAGGCCATAAAGGGAACAACCTTCTCGGTAACCGAAGCAATTCTTTTAATCCCTCCAATAATGATGATTCCTACAAAAATCATCATGATGATACCGATAATGGTTCGTGCACTTCCTCCAGTCATTCCAAAAGAGTCGACCAATTGCATGGCCGCTTGATTGGATTGTGCTGCGTTGCCTCCACCAAAGGAAGCACCGATACAGAGTACGGCAAAAATAACCGCCAGGGCTTTCCCTAATTTTTCCAAACCACGCTCCTTAAGTCCTTTGGTCAAATAGTACATAGGACCGCCATAGACGGTTCCGTCTTCTCCAATGTCCCGGTATTTGACCCCCAGGGTACATTCGACAAATTTGGTAGACATGCCCAACAAACCGCAGAGGATCATCCAAAAAGTCGCTCCGGGCCCTCCAATGGCAATCGCCAAAGCAACCCCGGCGATGTTTCCATTACCTACGGTTCCGGAGACTGCAGTGGCCAATGCTTGAAAATGACTCACTTCGCCTTCTTTACTTTCATCTTTGATTGTCCCTTTGATGTCGCCATCAATGGCTAGGGCTGCATTTCCAGATTCATAATGGTCCAAGGCATCGTATTTACCGCGTACGGTATTGATGGCTGTTGGAAAGCGTCTGATATTGACAAAACCAAAGTACAGGGTAAAGAACAAGGCTCCACCCACCAGCAAAAAGATAATCGTAGGAATTTCGGTACCCGGAAAGTTATGCAACACAACCGCTCCCCACCAATCGGCGATTGGGGTAAAGGCTTCGTTGATTTGCTCATCCAAACCTTTTTCTTGCGCATGCCCAAGGGCAGGAAACAAAAGGAGTACGAGGTATTTCAGGGATTTCAATAGCTGAATGTTGGATTTCATTTGGTTTTCTTAATGTTTAGAGGTCTAATATATTAAAAGGATTTATAATTCAGGAGGACTTCGCCAAAAACATACGTTGTAATTCGGTCAATGCCTGAGTATCCCCCAACACGATAAGTTTACCGTCGTCTTAGAGGGTTTGTTCGGCTTTGGGGTTGATGATTGCCCGGCCATCATGGGGAATATAGCCAATGACATTACAGCCGGTTTGGTTGCGAATTTTTAGCTCGGCCAAGGTTTTGTTGGCCAAAGTTTGAGGCAATTTTCCCAAGGGAAATTCAGCGATTTTAGTTTGCTGAGTGGCGTCTGCCGAAAGGGTGCCCAAAAAACGAATCAGGTCGGGCCTTAGCAACAAAGCGACCATATGATGTCCCCCAATTTTATCGGGCATCACCACATGATCGGCTCCGGCAAACTGAAGTTTTCCCAAACTCGTTTGCTGAGAAGCCCGGCTGATAATTTTAAGTTGGGGTGCCAATTCACGTGCAGCCAAAACCACATAGACATTGGCGGCATCATCGGGTAGGGTCACCAACAAGTGGGCCGCTTTTTGAATATTGGCCCCCATAAGAATGCTTTCGTCTTGGGCATCGCCACAGATACGTAAAACTTTTTTGGGAAGTTGTTCCAAAACACGGGGATCCTTTTCAATAACCACCACATCTTGGTGTTGTTTGATCAGTTGTTCGAGGGCTTCCAGTCCGTTTCGACCGCAACCACAAATAATGGTATGCCCCTGGAGTGCGTGTATCATAGATCGGGTTCTTTTGGTTTTTAGATACTGAAGAAATTCGCCTTGCAAAAAGGTTTCTCCAAAGATTTTAATGTTATAGGCCAGAAATAAAAAACTAAGGACGATAAATCCGATGGTAAAGAGTTTACCGGCCGGAGTCAAGGTCAATACCTCGCCATAGCCCACCGTGCTGATGGTGATGATGGTCATATATACGGCATCGATCAAACTGGCATCCGGACTCAATACGTAGTAGCCCACCACACCCACAACAAAAACGAGTAAAAAAAACTAAGTAGCGGTAAGTAGGGGGTGTTTGGCCGTCATTTTACAAATCGAAAACAGAAGTGCGCTTGGAGTGAATCATATCTTTTAGCTTTAGCCAAAAAGCCAACGTCAGGTAAAGGACAAAGCCGCCCACCACAGTAGTAAAGGATGCGTATATAAAAAACAAACGAACACTTTTGACCTTCATCCCCAAGGGTTCGGCCAAACGGGTGCAGACCGCAAATCCGTGGCGTTCAAAATAAATTCGTAAGGCTTGAAATCGTTGCATAGCATGTCAAAAATAGAGAATTATTCTGTCATTAGATGATGCCCAACGGCACATTTTAGGCATCTTTTGGGGATACAATAGTGTTGTTTTAGGTGCAACAGCGCCTGGGAGTTTAACGCATTTTTAGCCGGATGACCGAGCGCAGCAAACCCTCGGATGACTTTATTTTTTTCAGCAACAATCGCTTCCATCCAACGCAGGGCCGAGGGGGCGTTTTCTTGGCCCATGCGCTTTTGTTAGGCAAAACGCAGGGGAACAAAGGTGTTGATACAAAGCAAATCAAAAAAGGAAGCACTTAATTTTTTGGGTCTTTTGGTTGTGGCCTTTTTCCCGGCGGCCAAGGTATAATGCGATTGCCAATAGGCACTGACACTCAGGTTTTTTATCCAGTCCAAATCAGCAGGCCTACGCGCCGAAAGGACCGCCTGAAAAAGCTGGTTTTTTTCGTGATACAAACGCGCCAATTGCGCCAAGCGCAGGGTGGGGAAATTGGGTGGGCGTAAACGGGCAAATTGCACCGCCGCTCCAACCAAGGGGCGGAGTTGGTGTTTGTGCTTTAAAAAACGGTATTCCTCCTGCAATTGACACACATAGTCCTGCTCACGGTCTGTTGAGGACAACAAACCCGCTTGCCCTAAAAAAAGTGCCTCCAGTTGAAGGAGATTGGCGCTTGTTTTTTGAACAACCCGAAAAGGGGTAGCATCGGCCATCGCTGCAAATACAGCTCCGTTTCTGTTTAATCCAAAATTTTGGGCCAACATCGAAAATAACAAAGCCTCCCAGTCGTTTTTATTGGTTTTTAAACGAAGCATAAGCGGTTTGATTTTTTGCTCCAAACGCTCGATATACAACCGAGTGATCCACTGCTCCCACTTAAAAAGGGGCAGCTGTGCAACTGCGTCACCACAAGGGATAAAAAGGTTGGGCTGTGTGAGTTTTGTCGTGTATCGCGCCAATATTTCGGGCGATACAAACTCGGCCAAACAAAGGGTAGGCAGTGGTCCTCACGGACCAACAACCTCTATATCATCTTCCCAACCACATGCAAGATTACACCATCATAGGCCGGATCATCCTGGTGCTGATGGGTGTACCAATAGGACGATTTAAAATGTACCTCTACACTTCCCGGCCACTGTAAGTTGTCAAAAACCAACTGGGCACCCAAAAAATCCGGTCCCCCACCCGTATTGGCTACACCTGTGGACAGTACCTCCAACGGCTGTCCGGAAACCAGCTGCAGCTTAGGAGTCGAAAAACATTGGTATTGCCAAATAAATTGTAAAAGGGCTTCGGTCATTAAGTAGGTAATTGGGGCGGAGCAGGCTTATTCGATGGGGCCCTGCCAATTCATGATACCGCCCAACAGGTTAAAGGTATTTTTAAAACCGTATTGCGCCATGACCTGACAAGCCCGTGCACTACGCGCTCCCGAGCGGCAGTAAACAAAATAGGCTTTGTCTTGATTACGGGCATTTAAGCCGGCCACAAAGGCTGGCGCATCGTTGATGTCCAACAGCGTAGCTTGGGGGATATGCCCCTCCTCGTATTCATCGGGAGTGCGTACATCGAGTATTTCAAAATCGTTAAAGTTCGCTTGTTGGTCGATCCATTGTTGTTGTTGCAGGTCCATTGTATCTTTTTTTCAAATGTACTGCCTCCCTTTTTTTCTTCAAAAAATTTGCCCACAATTTAAATGGTTTTATATTTGTATCTACAACTGTTGTCGATACAACTATGGAAAATTGGGCCAAAAAGTCGGTCATTAATCTTATACGTGCAGCCCATCGGGTCGAAGAGCAACTCCATGCTTGTTTACGCGAGTATGCCTTGACCGTTCCCCAGTTTAATGTGTTACGTATTTTAAGGGGCCAAAAAGAACAGCCCGTCTCCCTGGCAACGGTACAAGACCGTATGGTTAAAAAAATGAGCAACACCAGCCGACTGATTGACAAACTGATCGACAAACAACTGGTGTCGCGAAAAATTTGCCCCGACAATCGCCGTAAAGTTGACATTTGCATCACCCCCAAGGGCTTGGATTTGCTGCAAAAACTCGACCCCATTATCGATACGACCGAAAAACAAATCATTGCAGGAATGCCCGCAAACGATATTCAAATGCTGAACAATTTGCTCCAAAAATTTTCTAATCAACACTAATTAATTTTAATCACTATGAAAAAGTTTACACTTCTTTTAACCGCTATCGCGAGCTTACACACTGCTGTGTATGCACAAACCACTACCGTAGATGCAGCCAACAGTAGAATTCACTGGTTGGGTAAAAAATTTACCGGCCAGCACGAAGGCTTTGTCCAACTCAAATCGGGTTCCTTAACCATGGAAAATGGTCAATTGACCGGAGGCCGTTTTGTCGTTGACATGAACACCCTCTACTCCACCGACCTAGAAGGTGAGTACAAAGGCAAACTCGAAGGACACCTTAAATCGGACGATTTCTTTGGCGTAGCCCAACATCCTGAGGCTATCCTAACCATCAATGAGGCTACCCCCAAAGGAGAAGGGGTTTATACCGTAAACGGGGCGTTTACCATCAAGGGTATCACCCAACCCACTAGCTTTGACATGACCCTCAGCGCAGATCAGGCAACAGCCAAAGTCATCATTGACCGTTCTAAGTTTAACATTCGTTTTCGTTCTAGCTCCTTTTTTGAAAATTTGGGAGACACCGTTATCTATGACGATTTTGAATTGGACGTCACCCTAAAATTATAAGACAGCGGGCGGGAAAACTTGGGAAAAATTAGCTATGAAAAACGAACTTTTCTTTCCCGCCTGTATTTTCTAAAATTTCTATTTGTGTTTATCCCACAAGACTGCTATATTTGGAACATGAATTTTAGCAAAACAAACAACTGGTGGTGGAAAACGATGCAACCCTAAGCACGTGAGAAACACCTATATACTTATAAAGGCTTGTCATCACGACAGGCCTTTTTTAATGCACTACAAATGATAGAATCCTACCGTATTACAACCCATTCCAAACGCATCCTAGCCGATACCCTTACACCTGTGAGTGTGTACCTTAAATTGCGGGATCATTTTCCCAACAGCCTCTTGCTAGAGAGTAGTGATTACCACGCCAACGACAACAGTTTTTCCTATATCTGTTGCCAGCCTATCGCGAGTATAATGGTGAAAGAGGGGCAACTTATCCAAAATTTTCCCGACGGAAAAACCACCACTACTCCCCTAGCGGCTACCGATAATTTGGCCGAAAAAATCACCGCTTTTGCCCAACGCTTTGACTGTGATACAGGTTCTCATAAATTCATACAAAATGGCCTGTTTGGTTACCTGGCCCACGATGTCGTTCAGTATTTTGAGTCGGTCAAAATCGCCAAAAAAGAAGACGACCTCGCCATTCCCGATCTCTACTATGCCGTGTATAAAAACATCATCGCCATCAACCATTTTAACAACGAGGCCTACCTGTTTTGCCACAGCTACCAAACCCCCTCCAATCTGGATGAAATCGAACAGTTAATCGCCCGAAAAAGCTTTTCGGGTTATTCCTTCCAGACCACAGGAGACAAGCATTCCAAACTCAGCGATGAGGACTACCGCCAATTGGTGCGCCAGGCCAAGGCGCATTGTCAGCGGGGGGATGTGTTTCAACTGGTGCTTTCCAGACGCTTTTCACGAAGGTTTAGCGGCGATGAATTTAATGTCTATCGGGCCCTACGAACGGTCAACCCCTCGCCCTATTTATTTTACTTTGATTATGGCGATTTTAAAATCTTTGGCAGTTCGCCCGAGGCCCAGCTAATTGTCCAAAATGGCCTGGCTGAAATTCACCCCATCGCCGGAACCTTTAAACGTACCGGTGACGACGAAAACGATGCCAAACTGGCCGTGGCCCTCAGCGAAGACCCCAAAGAAAATGCCGAGCACGTCATGCTGGTCGATTTGGCCCGCAACGATTTAAGTAGAAACGGCAGCATGGTTACCGTAAAGACCAACCGTGAGGTACAGTTTTTCTCCCATGTCATTCATCTGGTCTCTAAGGTAGTGGGCACCAAAAAACCTGAGATTCCCACTTTTCAGGTTGTCGCAGACACCTTTCCCGCCGGGACCCTCAGTGGTGCACCCAAACACAAAGCCCTTCAACTCATCGAACAATACGAACGGGAAAACCGCAGTTTTTACGGAGGAGCCATCGGGGTGATGGATTTTGAAGGCAATTTTAATCACGCCATTATCATCCGTTCGTTTTTGAGTAAAAACCATACCCTGTACTACCAAGCCGGCGCGGGAATTGTGGCCGCCTCTAACGAAGAAAACGAACTCCAAGAAGTGTATAACAAATTGGGGGCATTGGACAAAGCCCTCGAACTGGCCCAAACGATTTAAGGCATGAAAAAAGTGTGTGTCATCGATAATTACGATTCGTTTACCTACAATTTGGTCCATATGATCGAAGCACATAAGGTGGAGGTAAAGGTGGTACGCAACGACCAATTTGCCCTGGAAGAACTCACCGAATACGATAAAATTTTACTCTCCCCTGGGCCGGGCATACCCGATGAGGCAGGGCTGCTCAAAGCGGTGATTCGTACCTATGCCCCAACCAAATCCATTTTGGGCATTTGTCTTGGACACCAGGCCATCGGCGAAGTTTTTGGTGGTACTTTGGCCAATTTGACCCAAGTCTATCACGGGATAGCCACCCCCATTGAACAACAAAAAAGCGACCCGCTGTTTGACGGACTCAACAGCCGTTTTGACGTGGGGCGCTACCATTCCTGGGTAGTCCAACAGCCCCTGCCCGACAGCCTTGAGGCCTTGGCTGTGGATGACCACCAACAGTTGATGGCCTTACGACACAAAACCTACGATGTCAAAGGACTGCAATTTCATCCCGAATCCATCCTAACCCCTCAAGGCGAAAAAATACTCAACAACTGGTTAAATCAATAACACCGGCTATGAAAACAACTTTAAACCATCTTATCCAACACCAAACCCTGTCCAAAGAAGTGGCCAAAACGGTATTGGTCAACATCGCCAAAGGCGACTACCAACCCGAACAGATTGCCGCCTTCCTTACGGTTTATATGATGCGTAGTGTCACCACCGAAGAACTCTCGGGTTTTCGCGATGCCCTACTCGAGCTCTGCCTGGCCATCGACTTGTCCGATTTTGATCCCATCGATCTTTGTGGAACCGGCGGAGACGGTAAAGACACCTTTAACATCTCGACCTTGGCCTCTTTTGTCACGGCCGGAGCAGGGATACCCGTTGCCAAACACGGGAACTACGGTGTGTCCTCTTCCTGTGGATCGAGCAATGTGATGGAACAGCTGGGCATTCGTTTTTCCAACGAAGCCGATTTCCTCAAACGCTGCATTGACCAGGCGGGAATCTGTGTACTCCACGCACCGCTTTTTCACCCGGCCATGAAAAATGTGGCTCCAGTTCGGCGGGCGTTGGGGGTAAAAACCTTTTTTAATATGTTAGGCCCCATGGTCAATCCGGCCTTTCCCAACAACCAATTGGTTGGGGTGTTTAATTTAGAACTCGCCCGGATTTACGGCTATTTGTACGAAGACAGCGGTAAAAAATACACCATCTTACACGCTCTAGACGGTTATGATGAAATCGCCCTTACCGGAGGCACCAAAGTGATCTCCAAACAGCATGAGGGAATCCTTTACCCGCAGGATTGGGGGCTCCAACCCCTTAGCCCGGCGCAAATCACCGGAGGTGACACAGTGCCCGGAGCCGCTAAACTGTTTAGGCAAATACTCGAAGGCCAAGGGACCGAGGCCCAGCAACAAGTTGTTTGTGTCAACGCCGGCATGGCCATCGCCACCCACCAAGAATGCAGCCCCCAAGCCGGCTATGAAAAAGCCCTAGAATCCCTCCAATCGGGCCGTGCCCTAAACGCCTTTAAAACCCTTCAAAAACTCAGTGCCGCATGAGCATACTCGATCAAATCATTCAGGCAAAGCAAAAAGAAGTACAGGCCCGAAAAAAGGTCTTCCCCACCGCCTATTGGGAACAATCTCCCCTCTTTGCACGCCCCACGGTTTCGCTTAAGCAAAACCTCCAAAACAGCTCCAGTGGAATCATTGCCGAACACAAAAGACGGTCGCCCTCCAAGGCTGTGATCAACCAACAACTCGCGGTCGAAAAAGTTGTAAAAGGCTATGCAGAAGCCGGCGCCTGTGGCTTATCGATCCTGACAGACGGGCATTTTTTTGGCGGTAGTTTAGACGACCTCAGCCTCGCACGGGCCAATACATCTTTGCCCGTCTTGCGAAAAGATTTTATCATTGACCCTTACCAACTGATTGAAGCCAAGGCCTTTGGTGCAGATGTTGTCCTGTTGATTGCCGCCGTATTGGATCGCCCAACGATCAAGCAACTCTCCGAACAAGCGCAAGCCCTGGGCCTCGAAGTCCTTTTGGAGGTGCACAACGCCCAAGAATTGGAAAAAGCCCTGATGCCCAGTTTAGACCTGATTGGGGTCAATAACCGCAACCTAAAAACCTTTGAGGTAAGCCTGGAGACCAGTCAATCCCTGGCGGAAAAAATCCCTCATTCCTTTGTCAAAGTCTCCGAAAGCGGTATCCACCAAGCCGAAGCCGTTCGTCAATTACAAACGTATGGATACCAGGGATTTTTGGTCGGGGAAAACTTTATGAAAACGGCAAACCCCGGAAAGGCTGCCGCCCAGTTTATCAAATCCTTAAACCACAACCGATGAAGTGGAAAGTCTGCGGGATGAAACAACCCGAAAATATCTTGGCCGTTGCCGCCCATTCGCCCACCTATATGGGCTTTATCTTTTGGGAACCTTCGCCCAGGTATATGGATCAACCACTCCCTGAGGGACTTTCTTCCAAGCTTCAAAAGGTCGGTGTGTTTGTCGATGCTACAGAAGCCGAAATCCGAACTCGCATCGACCAATACAAACTACAGGCGGTGCAATTACACGGACAGGAATCTCCCGACTTTTGCGCGAAGCTCCGCAGTCCTCATCTCCAAGTCATCAAGGCTTTTTCCGTCGGCAGTCATTTTGATTTTGACCGCCTAACCCCCTACACAGATGCCTGTGATTTTTTTCTGTTTGACACCCAAGGCCCCAAACCGGGGGGCAACGGCACCACCTTTGACTGGACCCTACTTAACGATTACCCGCTGACCAAGCCTTTTTTCTTGAGTGGCGGTATCGGTTTGGAAGACCTCCCCAAAATCCACACCCTAACAAAAACCACCCTCCCCATACACGCTATCGATGTAAACAGTAAATTTGAACGTGAACCGGGGATAAAAAACAGTGCACTAATCCACCAACTAAAACAGCAACTATGAGTTATCATGTCAATGAAAAGGGCTATTATGGCGATTTTGGGGGGGCTTATATCCCCGAAATGTTGTACCCCAATGTAGAAGAACTCCAACAGCAGTACAAACGCATCACCGCTACGGCTGAATTTAAAAAATCCTTTGACGATTTACTAAAAGACTATGTAGGTCGTCCCACACCCCTGTATTTTGCCCAGCGGCTTTCGGAAAAATACCAAACCAAGCTCTATTTAAAACGGGAAGACCTCTGCCATACCGGAGCCCATAAGGTCAACAACACCATCGGGCAAATCCTATTGGCCAAGGCCTTAGGCAAAAACCGTATCATCGCAGAAACCGGTGCCGGACAACACGGCGTGGCTACGGCCACGGTCTGCGCCCTGATGGGGATTCAATGCGTGGTGTATATGGGTGCCGTGGATATCCAACGGCAAGCCCCCAATGTAGCCCGTATGAAAATGTTGGGTGCCGAAGTGCGTCCCGCTCAATCGGGCAGCAAAACCCTCAAAGATGCGACCAACGAAGCCATACGGGATTGGATCAACAACCCGGTGGACACGCACTATATCATCGGTTCGGTGGTGGGGCCGCATCCCTATCCGGACATGGTGGCCCGTTTTCAATCGGTGATCAGTGAAGAAATACAGCAACAGCTACGCGAAAAAGAAGGCCGGGACTACCCCGACCACCTCATCGCCTGTGTGGGCGGAGGCAGTAACGCGGCCGGTGCTTACTACCACTATTTGGACAACCCCAAGGTCAACATCATCGCCGTCGAAGCCGCCGGAATAGGCATCGATACCGGCGCCAGTGCAGCCACCTCGGTTTTGGGTAAAGAAGGCATTATCCACGGAAGCAAAACCCTTTTGATGCAAACCCCCGATGGGCAAATCACCGAACCCTATTCCATTTCAGCCGGACTGGACTATCCCGGAGTAGGCCCCATGCATGCCCACTTGTTTCGCTCTGGCCGGGCCGAATTTATCGCCGCTACCGACGACGAAGCCATGACCGCCGGACTGACCCTCTCGCAACTCGAAGGAATTATTCCCGCCATCGAAACTGCCCATGCCTTTGCGATACTCGAACACCGCCCCTTTCAACCCGATGAAGTGGTGGTCATCAACCTATCGGGACGAGGAGACAAAGATTTAAACACTTATATCGATTATTTTAAACTCTGATGCAGCGAATTGATCAAGCCTTTCAAAAGCCCGGCAAACTGTTGTCGATTTATTTTTCAGCCGGACATCCACAACGGGATGATACCTTACCGATCTTAACGGCCCTTCAGGACGCTGGGGTCGATATGGTCGAAATTGGACTGCCCTTTAGCGACCCCCTGGCCGACGGACCCACCATTCAGGAGAGTGCGACCCAAGCCCTTAAAAACGGTATGACCACCGCCCGTTTGTTTGATCAGCTGCGCAATGTACGGCAAACCATCCACCTGCCCTTGGTGCTGATGGGCTATTTTAACCCCATTTTACAATACGGGGTGGAAGCCTTTTGTCGGGAGTGTGCCGCCGTGGGTATCGACGGATTGATTATTCCCGATTTGCCGGTCGATGTGTACCACGAGCAGTACCAAAGCCTGTTTGAACAATACGGTTTATACAATATGTTTTTAATCAGCCCCCAAACCTCGGAGGCCCGTATTCGCTATATCGATTCGGTGTCCAATGGATTTATCTATATGGTCAGCAGTGCCAGTGTCACCGGGGCCCAAAAAACCTTTGGCGACGCCCAACAAGCTTATTTTGAACGTATCGCCAAGATGGCACTTCAAACCCCGCAGTTGGTGGGCTTTGGGATCAGCAATGCCGCAACTTTTCAGGCGGCCACGACCCATGCCAAAGGGGCCATTATCGGCTCGGCCTTTATTCAGTTTCTCAACGAAAAGGGAGTCGATCGGATTCCCGAGTTTATCGAACAGATTCGGTCCTAAAACCTTAGACCGTACTGCCTTGACAGCTACTTCCGGCTCCGGCTGTACAGCCGTAACAATGTTGGGAGATGGCGATTTTTCGGTGCATCAGGGTGGGCAGATCAAAATCGGTGATGTGCTGCACTGTACTCTGCACGGGTAGGGCCAGCATTTGGTTAAAATCACAATCGTACAAGCGGCCATCCCAACCCACAGACAGGGTATTGGTACACATCACATTGGCTGCGGCTGCCGGATTAAAAGCCTCGACCAAAGTCGTCATATAGTCCTCGTAATTCTCTGAGGCAATCAGGTATTCCAAAAAACGGCTAATGGGCAGGTTGGTAATCGTCAACAGACGGTTAAACACGATCCCAAAATCCTCCTTTAGGGCGGTTTTAAAATCGTGCTCCAGCGCGGTTTGGTCGCCCGGTAAAAAAGCCCCAGCCGGGTTGTACACCAAATCGAGTTGTAAATCACTTCCCTCTTGGCCATAGCCCAAATCGTTAAGGGTACGCAGGGCGGCAATCGACCGTTCAAAAACCCCGGAACCCCTTTGACGGTCGGTTTTTTCTTTTTTATAAAAAGGTAAGGAAGAAACCACATGCACCTGTTGGTCAGCAAAAAATTGGGGCAAGGTCGCATAGGTCTTGTTGGCGTTTAGGATGGTGAGGTTGGACCGGACAATCAGGTCGTTGACCCCGGCTTGACGGGCCTGTTGCACCAACCACCGAAAATCGGGATGCATTTCTGGCGCACCTCCGGTCAGGTCGAGGGTGTGCGCAACGGTCTGTTTGAGCACCGCCAAACAAGCCGCTAGGGTAGCCTGGGACATCTGTTCTTTACGGTCGGGTCCGGCATCTACATGGCAGTGGGCGCAGACCTGGTTACACACATAACCCAGATTGAGTTGTAAGATGTCTAAAGCACGGGGCGAAAGGCTGGGCATACCACAACGTTCGAGGCTTTGCCCAAAGGTGGGTAAACCCGAAGGCTGAAAAATTCCATTTTCCAAATAGCGACGCTGTTCCAACGGATCAGCCAAGGAATTGCGGCGGGCGTGTAACGAACGTTCGGCCATCTTACATGCTCAGTTTATCGTGTACATTCATCATTTGCACCCCGTGTACCAAGGCCGCTCCACTTTGTATGGCGGCACCCACATGCACGGCCTCCATCATTTCTTCTTTTTCGATTCCGCGTTGTAGGCCATCGCGGGTATAGGCATCGATACAATAGGGACAATGAACCACATGCGACACAGCCAGCGCAATGAGTGATTTTTCGCGGGCCGACAAGGCCCCCTCTTGAAAAACCGTTTGATAATAGTCAAAAAACTTCTCCCCTAGGGCCGGACTCCAGTCGGTGATGTCTTTAAATTTTTTTAAATCTTCGGGTTGGTAATACGCTTTTTTCATACAAAGTGGATTTCTACTCAATATACATAAATCCACCTATTTGACTGTACACTTTTTTCTTTGACTGAATTTTTTTAGTCTTAAGAAGAAATATTTCTTTTTTAGTGCTATACTTATTGATGTTACACCTTTATTTACCCATATACACCCATGCCTCCGAACTATTGTTCGATTGGTTTTTTCACCACAACGGATTCGTGATTCTCATCACCGGTGGGTTGGTAAGTTTTTTGGTGGTCAAATACTGTAACAACCGACGCGTGCAAGAACATAAAAACAAGCGAAATCCTCGTTCGTTTACGGCACGTTATAATTGTAATAAACTGGTTTATTTTGAGGTGTTTTCTACCCCTATGGAGGCGATTTGCAAAGAAAAGCAGTTGAAAAATGGCAACCGAAAAAGGAAAAATAGTCTGGTAAACAAAATGAATCCTTCTTGGGAAGAAATGGCTGTTTCCCAATAGCACTCCCAATACCGCATAAAAAACCCCCTTGACTTTCTTTCACCCAAACCAAGAGGGAAACCAAACGGTTTTTTGAACCGCTCCCTGTCTTGTCTACGATCTTCTCTTTGTTTAGTGAGCGATTCAGGGCATTACCCCATAAGCGATCCTAAAACAGGATCTAAACCTACATCAAATTTACCATGAAATAGTCAGTGAAAGAAAGAACCACAAGGGCTCTGCAATGTTTAAATATACAGAAAAAAACGGGTCACCCTAAAAAATCATCCAAAAATTCATCGGAAAACCAGGCAGTAGTCAAGCCAAAAAAATAGTACCTTAAAGGCATGCAAAGTTTACTGTTGATTTTTACAAAAAACGCCGTTTTGGGCCAGGTAAAAACCCGGCTATCCAAAGCGACGGGACCTGCCTTGGCGCTAAAGATTCATCAGGCTTTGGTCGAAAAAACCCAACAGGCTGTTGCCCCACTTAGCGTTAAAAAAGCCTTGTTCTACAGTGAATTTATCCCACAACCCGATCCTTGGAGCCCCTATGTGGACTATTGCAAAGTCCAAACTGGTAAAGACCTGGGGGAGCGAATGGCCGCCGCTTTTGACTGGGGGTTTACCCACGGCTATACCAAAGTCGTCATCATAGGCACCGACCTCTGGGAGCTGGAACCTCAAATCCTCCAAGAGGCCTTTGACCGGCTTGACACCCACCCCACCGTCATCGGTCCTGCCAAAGACGGTGGCTACTACCTACTCGGACTGCGCAAGGCCAATCCCAAAATCTTTCGAAATAAAAACTGGGGCTGGGAAACGGTATTGGAAGACACCCTGCGGGATTTAAAACCCCAAAAGCCCTATCTGCTCGACGAAAAAAACGACATTGATTACCTCGACGACGTTCGGGGGTTTCCCGCGCTAGAAGCCTTACTCAAACCCTAAGTACTGACAAACCACGCATTATGCTTGAAAAAATAGACGCACTCAACGCCTTTATCACCGACCAAAAACTGCCCCAGACCTCCCTAGGCGTAATCTTGGGTACCGGCTTAGAGACCTTGGCCGAACAGCTTGAGGTAGAACATGAGATTCCCTACCAATCCCTGCCGGGTTTTCCCACGCCTACCATGGCCTATCATGCTGGTAAACTGCTGTTTGGGCGCTGGCAGGGCCAAGCCCTTTGGGTATGCCAGGGTCGTTTTCATGCCTATGAGGGCTATAGCCTGTTTGAAGTGACCTTGCCGGTGCGTTTACTCGCATTGCTGGGGGTACAAACCTTGTGGATCAGCAATGCCGCCGGGGCCATCAACCCCACCTACAAAAAAGGGGAATTGATGTTGTTGCAAGACCATATCAACCTTCAGGGGGGCTCGCCCCTGGCCTATCCGGGGATCGAAAGTCTGGGTCCGCGGTTTGTCGATATGCAAGCGGCCTATGCCCCAGCCTTACGGGAACGCTTTTTGGCCTTGGCTCGCCAAAAAAAACTCACCCTTCACACCGGGGTCTATGCCGCTGTCGTTGGCCCTCAACTCGAAACGGCCGCCGAATACCGCTATTTGAGCATCATCGGTGCCGATGCCGTGGGGATGTCCACCGTACCAGAGGTCATCGTTGCCCGGCAATTGGCGCTTGAGGTTGTCGCCTTTTCGGTGCTTACGGATGTTTGTGACCCCGACGACCTGCAACCTCTCGATATACCCGATATCATGGCCCAGGCCAAAAAGGGCGAAGCCCAACTTCTACAACTCTTACAGGCGTATCTGGAAACCTACCCCTAAAGAATTTTGTACCTTTAAAAGAAAAAAACATGGCCTATCTCGACACCACCCACGACCTTTATAAACAAGCTGCACTCACCCCAGACGTAGGTTTGTGTTGCACCACGACCCCGGTTTGGCAATTGCCCGGGCTGGATATTCCCTCCAAAATGCTTCAGATGAACTACGGCTGTGGGAGTACCGTTCACCCTAGGGACTTGGCGCATACCCCCAAAATTCTGTATGTCGGTGTAGGTGGAGGGATGGAGCTGTTGCAGTTTGCCTATTTTTCGCGTCAAAAAGGAGGGGTAATCGGGGTGGATATCGTCGATGAGATGCTCGCGGCGGCCGTGGAAAATTTTAGCGAAGCCGAACAAAAAAACCCTTGGTTTTCGTCCGATTTTGTCGAGCTCAAAAAAGGAAATGCCTTGGCCCTGCCCCTAGCGGATAACAGTGTCGATGTGGCTGCGCAAAATTGCCTGTTTAATATTTTTAAAACCGAAGAACTGCGAAAAGCCCTAGAAGAAATGTATCGTGTGCTCAAACCCCACGGGCGACTGGTCATGAGCGATCCGGTATGTGAACAACCCATGAGTGACGCCCTGCGCAACGACGAACGCCTCCGGGCCCTGTGCCTTTCCGGGGCCATTCCCCTGGGGGACTACCTCAAGATGCTCACCGATGTCGGCTTTGGCACCCTCGAAGTTCGTGCCAAACGCCCCTACCGAATCTTGGACCCTAAGCACTACCCAACTTCCGAAAATATCTATATCGAAAGTGTGGAGGTCTGCGCCATCAAAGACCCCATGCCAGCCGATGGTCCTTGTATTTTTACCGGCAAAAATGCCATCTATTTTGGCGACCAAGATTTTTTTGACGATCAAAAAGGGCATGTACTCGGACAAAACCAGCCTTTGGCTGTCTGTGACAAAACCGCCGCGGCCCTGGCCGCACACGAGCGTGAAGACCTGTTTATTTCCCCGGCGACCTACCATTACGATGGGGGTGGCTGTTGTTAATACTACCTCATGAAAAAACGCCTCTTTCCCCTTTCGCTATTCCCGCAGTTCGGGCTTTTAGTTTTGATACTGTTCAGCCTACCACTTTGGGGGCAAAAAAGCCGTCACGAGGGTTGGGCCCGCCAACTGCAACAGTATGTTAGCCCCGACGGGCAAGTCGACTATGCCGCCTGGAAAAAAGACCAAGGGCCCTTGAATAATTATATCCTAAGCCTAGAGGCCGATCCGCCCCAGGCCCATTGGAAAAAAAATGAAAAATTGGCCTTTTGGATCAACGCCTACAACGCTTTGACCGTTCAACTTATTTTAAACAACTACCCGCTCCAAAGCATAAAAGACCTAGAAGATCCCTGGGACACCCCCCTATTCACCACCTCCAATCAAGTTCTAAGCCTGGGGGAAATCGAACATGAAATTCTTCGTAAGCTGGACGAACCGCGGATTCATTTTGCCATCAACTGCGCCTCGGCTTCCTGCCCCAAACTTGCGCGTGAACCTTATACCCCTCGGGGGCTGGACGAACAACTCAAGCGCGCAACAGCCGCTTTTCTTTGCGATACCACCCGTAACCAACTCGAGGGAGAAACCCTTAGACTCTCCAAAATCTTCCTTTGGTTTAGTGAAGATTTTGGCGGTAAAAAAGAACTGTTGGCCTTTTTACGCAAGCACACCCAACTCCCCATCCCAAATGAGGCCCGAATCCGTTATCTAAAATACAATTGGGCCCTCAATGACTAAAAAAGGGGTATCAATCGTAATTCCGGTTTGGAACGAAGCCCAAAATATAAGGGTCCTCTGCACGCAATTGGCAAGCCTTAAGGGCCTGGAATACGAAGTGATCTTTGTGGATGGCGGAAGCACCGACAACTCCATATCCCTTCTCCAATCCACTCCCCATATCCGTTATATTAGCCACCCAAAAGGCCGAGCCCAACAGCTTAATGCCGGGGCCCGGGAAGCCCGTTTTGACTGGCTTTATTTTTTGCATGTGGATAGCCTGCTTCCCCCCGATTTTGCCCAACAACTTCTTAGTGCCCAAAGCCATCCTCGCCAAGCGGCCTGTTTCCGCATACGGTTTGACCATCCCCATCCCCTGCTACGGCTCTCGGCTGCCCTAACCCGAATCAACCACCTGAGCTGCCGAGGCGGTGACCAATCGCTATTGATTCATCGTGATTTCTTTAGTGAGTTGGGGGGGTTTGACCCCGCCTATTCGGTTTGTGAAGACCTAAAGCTAATTCAAAAAATATACCGAAAAGGACGGTTTAAAATTTTACCCGGTCCATTGACAACCCAAGCCCGACGATTTGAACAAAACGGGGTCGCCTACCTACTCTTTCATTTTGGGGTGATTCAGTTCCTTTTTGCTTTGGGGGTCAGCCCACAAAAACTCAAGCGCTACTACGACCGCTTTGTATCCTAAAAACCTACATCATCCCTACAGCCAAATGATACAGTCCAAAAATCAGGACATACAATATCCCACAGGAAACGAGGAAAATCAGCGTGTAAAGGGCAAAGGAAAACCAGTCAAAACCGGAATCAAATTCTTTTTTGATGCGCCCTAAGATAAGGAGGCAGAAAAACACATAAACAATCGAGAGAAAAACTAACATAGGTAAAACAGGTTAAGTGGATAAAAAAGAGTTAGGCCCAAGCACTGCCTTTTAAAGAGGCAAAGCAGTCTATAAAAGTGAGACAGGGCCGTCATAGGGGTAAGATTTGGTCTTTTAAATGTACAAAGAATGCGGGTTTTTTCCAATTATTTTTTACCTTAAGCCAGCATGAAAAAGGCGCAAAATTCCGTCATAATTATCGGTAATGGAATTGCAGGAATTACCCTGGCAACCCGGCTTCGCCAAAAAAGTGACTGCCCCATCACCGTGGTTTCTGACGAGCATCCCTACTTTTTTTCGCGTACAGCCCTGATGTACGTCTATATGGGGCATCTCCCCTGGGATCAACTCGAACCCTATGCACGGTCCTATTGGTCGGACCATAAAATCGACCTACTTCAGGAGCGTGTCGTCAGTCTCAACTCCACAGAAAAAACCCTTGCTTGTGCTTCGGGCAAAACCCTTCGTTATGACCGATTGGTCATTGCCACCGGTTCGGTTCCCAAACGTTTGGACTGTCCCGGTGCGGAAGCCCAAGGGGTGCAAGGCCTCTACCATAAACAAGACTTGGACCAGCTCGAAGAGCGCACCCCTCACCTTAAAACTGCCGTGGTCGTGGGTGGTGGGCTGATTGGCGTTGAACTTGCAGAAATGCTCCAAAGTCGCGGAATTGCGGTTCATTTTTTAATCCGTGAAAATGAATTTTGGGACGGAGTACTGCCTCAAGAAGAGGCCCGGCTTATCGGCCAACACCTGGAGGCTCACGGGGTCACACTACACCGGCAAACCCAAGTCGCCCAAATCGAAAAAGACGACCAAAACAAGGTCGAAGCCGTCCTAACCCAAAACGGGGAACGGATCCCCTGTCAATGGGTAGGGATCACGATTGGGGTTCAACCCAACATCGCCTGTTTTAAAGACAGTGGTTTGACCTTGGACCGTGGTATCTTGGTCGATGAGTACCTGGCCACCAACCTCCCCGATGTATATGCTCTGGGAGACTGCGCCCAGCTAAAAAACCCTCCCAAAGGCAGAAATGCCTTGGAAGCGGTTTGGTATAGTGGACGTATGATGGGCGAAACCCTGGCGGAAACCCTGGGGGGAAACCTTCAAACCTATCAACCCGGGCCTTGGTTTAATTCCGCGAAATTTTTTGATATTGAATACCAAACCTACGGCCGGGTCAGTGCCCAGCCTACCGCAACAGAAAACCATTGGTATTGGCAACATCCCGATAAAAACTGTGCTTTCCGTATAGCCTATACCCCCGATAGTCGCCGATTTTTGGGCGTTCATGCCTTGGGTATTCGCCTGCGTCACCAACCATTTCATGACTGGTTACTTCAAGGAGCGGATGTCGATCAGGTGATGGAAGAACTCCTCCATGCACATTTTGATCCCGAATTTTCGACACGTCATCTCGAAACGATTCAAAAAAACTTTTTTCAAAACAACCTCCAAACGCAATAAGATGGCCACCAAAAAAAACAGCGTACTACTTAAAAATATAGGTTTGGGATTGGCCCTGGGGGGGATACTGACCCTTGGATACAGTGCCGTTTTTGACCTGGAAGGCGCCGGGTTTTTATGGAGCTGTTTATTGGCCCTGCTGCTGGGAGGCAGCCTTTACAGCTACGCACTGTATCGGGATAGCCTGCCGGGTATTCACAACGACGGGGTATGGTTTAACGCCCTGACCAACCGGGGAGTGTGGGGCTGGTTACTCGGTTTGGGACTTACGGCTTTTTACATCACCATTTATTTCTATCCCACCCTGCTGGGTTACCACAGCGAGGGAAAAAATTCGGGACTGGTGGCTTTTTTTGATCCCTTAAGTGTGCTGCTCAACGGCCGTGCAGCCACCCAATGGTTTGTCTATGGCTGTCTATATACTTTGGCGATATTGCTTTTTGGGGTAAAATTTATGTTTAAATACCGTACCGAAAAGTACCAGGTTCTGCGTACCCTATCGATCATGTTTTTTCAATTGGGTTTTGCCTTTTTGATTCCTGAACTTTTGGCCAAACTCAACGGAGATGCTCCTTACTTTGCCAAAGACCTAAAAAATATGTGGCCACTTAACTACTATTTTTTTGAGGAATGGCATTTGGACGGTATGCTTCAGGGAGGCTCTTTGGGTCTTCTGATGCTGGGATTTGGTCTGGTCATGATCTTTGTCATATCGCCCGTACTGACCTATTTTTACGGTAAACGCTGGTACTGTTCGTGGGTATGTGGTTGTGGAGGACTGGCCGAAACAGCCGGGGATCCCTTTCGTCAACTTTCGAGTAAAAAAATCAGTGTATGGAAACTCGAACGCTGGATGATTCACCTGGTGTTGGTGTTTATCACCACCACTACCCTGGCCGTATTATGGACCTATACCGCTGATGAAAACAACGCCCTAGGGCTTCAACAGCGCACTTTATGGTATGGAGCCTTATTGTTTTTCCTGTCGTTGTTGGCCCTGTTGGGGGGCTATTACCGAAAAAACCTCCCCACCGATGCGCGCTATGCCATGTATTCGGTTTTTGCGCTAGTACTCATCACCTTGGTTATGCGGGGATGGAACGGCCAAAACCCCCTGTTTGGGGTCTCCGGTTATCAACTGCGTGCCTGGTATGGATTTGGTTTTGGTGCCGTGTTTTCCGGCGTGTTGGGTGTGGGTTTTTACCCGCTGCTCGGCAGCCGGGTTTGGTGTCGTTTTGGCTGTCCAATGGCGGCCATTTTGGGGCTGCAACAACGGCTCTTTTCGCGTTTTCGGATCACCACCAACGGGGGACAATGCATCTCCTGTGGTAACTGCTCGTCCTATTGCGAAATGGGCATTGATGTACGACAATATGCCCAACGGGGCGAAAACATTGTTCGATCTTCTTGTGTAGGCTGTGGCATTTGCGCAACGGTTTGTCCGCGCGGGGTATTGCGTTTGGAAAATGAGGGTGCACAAAACCGGCTAAATGACCCCGTACTACCGATGGGTAACCTTTTAAAAACCACACAAAACGGGTGAGTCCAACCATCGATGTCATCATTCCTGCCTATAACGAAGCTGCCGCCATTGGTCAGGTACTGGCTGAGCTTCCCCCTGTGGTTCGGGAAGTGGTGGTGGTCGATAATGGATCGTCGGACCATACGGGACAAGTGGCCCAAAACGCTGGAGCAACAGTACTCACCGAGTCCCGAAAAGGCTATGGCTATGCCTGCCTAAAAGGCATCGACTATTTAAAACAAAAAAAAGACCCCCCCGAAATTTTGGTGTTTTTAGATGGGGATTATTCCGATTACCCAGGTGAATTGGTCCAGCTGGTCAAACCGCTATTGGACGGGGGAAAAGATTTTGTAGTTGGGGCCCGGGTGGCTCAATTTCGGGAAAAAGGAGCCTTGACCCCCCAACAAATCTTTGGCAATGCCCTGGCGGCCTTTTTGATGAAACGACTCTATGGAAGCCATTTTACCGATTTGGGGCCTTTTCGGGCGATTCGTTGGAAAACCCTTTTGGCATTGCAGATGAAAGACACCACCTATGGATGGACGGTCGAGATGCAACTCAAAGTACTGCGTAAAAAAAATCCCTATCAAGAAGTACCGGTGCACTACAAAAACCGTATTGGACAATCTAAAGTTTCCGGAACGGTGAAAGGCACTATTTTAGCCGGTGTAAAAATCATCGGTTGGATTGTTAAATTTTACTTTTCCAAATGACTCTACTCGGCTCGTTTGTATCGACTGTTGTTCCCTGGCTGGTAGTTGGCTTCTATGGCCTAGCACTGGTTTGGATGCTGATTTTTTGTGGGATGCAAGCCCGACTGGCTTGGTTTTATGCCCGAGACAAAAAAAACTCCCCACAAACACCTCCATCCAGTCCTAAATCTTGGCCGCGCGTTACCATCCAATTGCCCATCTACAACGAACTCTATGTCGTTGAGCGGCTGTTGGAGGCCGTGACACAAATCGACTATCCACACCCTAAACTTGAGATCCAGGTGTTGGACGATTCAACCGACGAAACAGCAACTGTACTCCAACAACAGATTGCCCACTACCAAAAAATGGGGCATGATATCCACTATCTACACCGCAGCGATCGGGTCGATTTTAAGGCTGGTGCCCTTCGTGCAGGCCTGGCGCATGCCACCGGCGAGTTGATTGCCATTTTCGATGCTGATTTTCTCCCTCCCAAAGACTGGCTTCAAAAAACAGTTCCCTTTTTTGAGGAGGCCCAACTGGGTCTACTCCAAACCCGTTGGGGTCACCTCAATGCCGACTATTCACTACTGACACGCGTTCAGGCTTTTGCCCTAGACATTCATTTTACCATAGAGCAAAAAGGACGTAACCTCCGCCATCACTTTATCAATTTTAACGGTACGGCCGGAATCTGGCGAAAAGCCTGTATAGAAGAGGCCGGCAACTGGCAGGGGGATACGCTCACGGAAGACCTCGACCTCAGCTACCGCGCCCAACTCAAAGGCTGGCGTTTTCGCTACCTAGAATCGGTTGTGGCCCCCGCCGAAATTCCGATGACGGTAGAGGCTATTCGCTCCCAACAATTTCGCTGGAACAAAGGCGGTGCGGAAAATTTTCAAAAGTTGATTGCGGCCTTATGGCGAAATCCAAAGACATCGATAAGGACAAAAATTTACGGAAGTTTTCACCTGTTGAGCAGTAGTATGTTTGTACCTGTTTTTTTGATTAGCCTACTGAGTCTGCCCATGCTGTATTTAAAAAACAACCATCCGGCTTGGGCGAGCTGGTACCCATTGACGGCCTTTTTTTGGCTGGGAGCCCTGTTGTTGTATGTAAGTTATTGGCAGTTTTATAAACACGACCCTACGCAAAAGCAATCCTCCCGGGGCCGATATACCCAAACTTTTTTTTGGTTTTATACGGTGGTCATGGGGTTTGCCGCCCACAATACCCGCGCGGTTTGGCAGGGACACCGACGAATAAAAACCCCCTTTGTCCGCACGGTAAAGTTTAATAAGACGATTTCCAAAAAGGGAGGGGTCGTCAACAAATACCTTGGCCAACAAACCTTTACGGCCCTTTGGCTAGAGGTGATCATGGCCCTTTATATGTTGGCGGGTGTGTACACTTGCCTGACATTGGGCAAAGGGATTGATTATGGGGTATTGCCCTTTTACCTACTGGTTTTTATGGGCTATGCCACGGTACTTTATTATGGATGGAGTTCTTCCAAAAGACAAAAGCCATGAAGACCAACCGACTTTGGATTCCTGGCTTAGGGATACTGTTTTGTGTGTTAGGTTACGGGGCAATCGCCTACGGTATAGAACGGGCAGAGTCGCTTAAATTACTCGGGGCCTATAGCTTGGCCTTTGTGGGTTATGGACTGCTTGTCCAACACACGACCCATTGGAAAAGGGTATTGTTTCTTGGCCTTGGTTTACGTTTGCTCTTTCTAACGGCTAGCCCGACCCTATCCCCAGATTTCTTTCGGTTTCTTTGGGATGGTCATCTGCAAATGAGTGGTGGAAACCCTTACCTATTCAGTCCACAAGCATATTTTACACCGGATCTTTTTCCATTGGCCGAAAAATTATACCACGGCATGGGGGCACTGCATCAAACATACCCTTCCATTTACCCCCCGGCCAGCCAGTTGGTCTATCGGCTTGTCGCAGCCCTAGCCGGTGATGAACTCGCCACCAATATCCTATGGCTTCGAGGGCTACAATGGGCCCTTGAAGTGGGAGTGTTTTTTGCAGGAATAGCCCTGCTTAAAACCCTTAGGCTTCCCCTTAAAAATATGGGGTGGTATTACCTAAACCCCTTAGTGATCATCGAACTGAGTGGTAATCTACATGCCGAAGCCATCCTCCTCTTTTTCTGGGCATGGGGCCTGGTCGCCCTCCTGCGAAAAAATGCCTTAGGCGCCGGACTATGGCTTGGGTCGGCTGTAGCCGCCAAATTACTTCCTTTGGTCTTGCTCCCCCTAATCGTCCGCTACCTCAACCCCAAAAAAATCCTTGTATTTGGAGTCTCCTTCCTCTTAACACTTGTTTTGTGGTGGTTTCCCTTTTGGCATGCCGAGTTGGTGTCAAATTATCTCCAAACCCTCTCCCTTTGGTTTAACACCTTTGAGTTTAATGCGAGTGTCTATTACCTCTACCGCTGGTTGGGGTATCAATGGGCCGGCTACAACATCATCGCAAGTTGGGGGCTATGGGTCCCCCCACTATTGATATTGGGTATTGTAGGCTATAGCCTGTTCAGACCCGTGCAGACGGCCAAAATATTCGTGGAACGTTTACTCTGGATTTTAACTGTTTATTTTTTAGTGTCCACTACGGTTCACCCCTGGTATCTTTTAAGTGTTCCTTTTATCGGGATGTTGACCCCCTACCGGTTTTGGCTGCTGTGGACCTACACGTGTTTTTGGAGTTATACCGCCTATGGAGAAACGACAGTTCAAGAAAATCTTTGGCTAGTAGGGCTAGGTTATGCTTTGGTTTTGGGCATGATACTCTATGAGCAAAGGGCCAAAAACAATTTACTGACGGGCCATTAAGGCATTAGAGCATTCGCAAAAAATTCACCTCCTTATCGGTCAGGGTGCGCCAGCGTCCGCGAGGCAGATCTTTTTTGGTCAGTCCGCCCAACATCACACGGTCGAGGTTTTGAATGGTGTAGCCATTGTTCTCAAACAACTTAATCAACATACTGGGAGAAACCTGATAGGCCTCTACCCCGATTTCATTTTTTTTACTCCCTTGTATGGGCTTGATCTGATTGAGTTTGATATTTCGGTCAAAAACAGTTTGTTCACGTAAGAGTTTTTCCTCGCTAGCCAATTGATAACTTTTGTCCAAAACCACATGATATAGCATCCGCAGTCCCTTAGCCGACTGACTGATTTTTTTGCGTAAATCTTGATCGTTGGTAAAAAAGAGAAGCCCCGTCACCGGACGGCCCATATCCCCTAGCGGTGGAACAGCAAAAGGCGCAGCCGTTTGGATCAATTCCTGTACCGATCGTTTGATTTTCCCTCCCTGAGAGGTGGCCACAAAACCCTTGGGCTTGTTGAGCAACACATACACCTGTTTTTGGGGATTAAGTCGTTGACCATCATAGCGCACCTCATCCTTGGGCTGTACTTTAAATCCCATTTGGGTAACCACTTGGCCATTGACCTGCACCATGCCCATTTTGATCAAATCATCGGCTTCGCGCCGCGAACAAATTCCGGCGTTAGATATATACTTGTTTAGGCGTATTCCCTCTTCTTTGGATTCGGGGGTAAGTGCAAAGCGTTTGTTGGGTTTACGAGGTTTCGGTGCGGGCACGGGTAAAATTATTTATTGATAAAATAAATGCTAAAAACACCTATCAGAATAAGTAGCTTTAACAAATTGTGGAGCCAAAGATACACCTTTTGTGCCCGTGAAAACCACAAAAGCAGCAAAACAAAAAGAAGAAATCCGACCGCCATCAAAAAATAGTAGTGCATCAAGCCCATGGGGTAAGACAATAAGACCTTAATCAACCCCATAGCCGCAAGCACCACCCCGCTAATCAACCACTTACTGGCTTGAATCCCATAGACAATGGGCAAGGTCCGGTAGCGGTGTACCCAATCGCCTTTAAAATTCTCCAGGTCTTTGATCAGGTCCCGAGACAAAATCAACAAATAGAGGTAGGCGGCATGGAGAAAAATTAGCGCATCAAAATTTTTAAAATACAGCGTGATGGCAAAAAAAGGAAGAATCATCAGCAAAGCTGCAAACCAATTACTCAACCAATACCATCGTTTTAGGACACTGCTATAGAGCGCGATGGCCAGGATATATCCGCCAAAAAATAGTACAGCCCCAAAAGACACCAGACCAGCAAAAAAGACGGCCAAAAGGCTCAATACAAAATACAACACCAACTGGAGCTGCTGCGAAACCAAGTGTTCCAAAATATATTTTTGGGGACGGTTGATTTGGTCTTTGGCGGCATCAAAAAAACCATTGATAATATAGCCCGAAGCCGTAGTAGCGGCCGAGGCCAAGACCAGGAAAAACAAATTGACATCCAAGAGCACCTCCATCAAACTACGCTCGGGAGCCAAAATATAACGGGCTGTGAGGTATTGGGCGATGATAAGCACCGCAATATTGTAACCACGAACCAGGCTAAACAACCCAAAGAATTGTAAAAAAAATCGTTTGGATTTGGCCGAGCCTTTCATCCCAAAAAGTTAAAGATAATAGACCACTTCCAGGTGATGGCCTTTAAGGGCTTTTTGGGCTTTTATAAAATCGGGAGTAAAGCCCAATATATAGCCGCCACCCCCCGAACCACAAAGCTTGAGGTAATAATCGTTGGTTTCGATACCCCGCTGCCAAAGCGATTGGAAATTCTGGGGAATCATCGGTTTAAAATTTTGTAAGACCAACTTAGACAGGGCCTTGACATTGCCCAACAGCCCTTTAAAATTCCCTTTAAGAAAATCTTCGACACAAAAATCGGTGTATTTGATAAACTCCTCTTGCATCATTTGGCTAAACTGGGCGTTTTTCATGTTTTCCATAAAAATAGCTACCATGGGCGCTGTTTCTCCTGTGGCTCCACTATCGAGTAAAAAAACAGCCCCTTTGGCCTTGGGGTTTTGAGAAGGAATGCCGGTGGGTTCGATGCTTTCTTTGGAATGAATCAACAGCGGCAGACTCAAATAACTATTTAGCGGGTCCAAGCCCGAAGATTTACCGTGAAAAAAAGACTCCATGGCCGAAAAAATGGCCTTGAGCTGTTGTAATTTTTCCTTGGTTAAATTTTCTAAAACTGTAATCTTTTCGGTGGCATAACGCTCATAAATGGAAGCGACCAAGGCACCGCTACTCCCCACACCATAGCCCTGGGGTATGCTGCTGTCAAAATACATGCCTTGGGCCAAATCATTTTTTAATCGATCAAAATCAAAGCGGACCAGTTGAGGATCTAATGTTTGCAGATGCTCAAAAAAAGCCTGCAGTTTTTCATTGGAAGAGCGCTGCGCCTCATTGGACTTTTGGGGTGTTTTGAGGGCCCCGCGGTAAAAATTATAGGGGATGGAGAGCCCTTTGGAATCTTTGATGATGCCGTATTCTCCGAAGAGTAAAATTTTGGCGTAAAATAATGGTCCTTTCATAGCAGGGTAAATTTACATCTTTTTGGCCCCTTGTCCAACACAGTCATCGATATAGGCCCCATTTTCACAAAAAGGCACCAAGGCAGAGGCAATAAAGGGAGCTACTTCATCCTTGGCCTGTGCGGGATAGAGCAGATGCACATTGGCCCCGGCGTCTAAGGTAAAGCAGAGAGGGATTTTGGTGGTATTTCTAAAATCACGAATAGCCTCTATGATGGACAAGGTATGGGGTTTCATCAAAATAAAACTGGGTGACGAACTCAACATCATGGCGTGCAGGCTTAGGGCTTCAGTTTCGACCAGATCGACAAAATCGTCGAGAGCACCGGTATTGATTATACCTTTGAGTCGGGCCATATTCTGTTGGGCTTGGTCAAAACGTGCTGTCGCAAAAGGATGACCCTCCATCAATTGATGTCCCAAGGTACTGCTTACTTTTTTATGGCCACGATCGACCAACAAGATGGTGTCTTGGTAAGTTTTAAAATCCGGATGCACTTCGTCTAAGGGAAGCCCAAAAAGGTTAGAACTACCGGCATAGTCGCTATGCTCACCCCAATACACCAAGGGACCAGCGACACTTCGAGCAGCACTCCCCGAACCCAAGCGGGCTAAAAAACTGGCCTTTTGAAAAAAATATGCTGGGGAGATACTGGTGTTTACCGCAGCCTCAATATCCATAATACACAAGGCCAAGGCCGCCATGGCTGAAGCCGATGAGGCTATTCCGCTGCTGTGGGGAAAGGAATTTTCGCTCGCTATTTGGAGGTGGTGTCCCGCAAGCAAAGGTACATAGGGAAGAATCCGAGCGAAAAAAGCATCGAGTTTAGGATGAAATTGAGGAGCCGAGGCACCCTCAAAACGAAAATCATAACTGACTTTTTCGGTGGCTTTTTTGGGCGAAAATTCCACACGTGTGGTTGTATGGCTATGGGTTAAGGTAAAGCTCAAAGAAGCGTTTTTGGGATACTGGTCGCCAAATTTGCCCCAATACTTGACCAGCGCAATATTGCTGGGGGCTTGCCAAATACTTTGGCCTTGGGTTTTGCCTTTGGCAGGGCCAAAAAATTGTTTTTCCAAATTCACAGGACAAAGATACGTTTTTGCGTTTTTATGTAGGTCGGATTGTAGTTTTGATTAACTTGAACTATAATTTTTTAACATGACCCGAAGCACACGAAAAATAGCCGCCGTCAGCATCAGCATACTCCTTTGTCTGGGCATCGGTTTTATTTCGAGTGCAGCCACTCGCGAAGCCATCCCTACCTGGTATGCTGGTTTGGAAAAACCCTTTTTTACACCCCCCAACAGCGTGTTTGGCCCGGTATGGACCTTACTCTACATCCTAATGGGCTGGGCGGCCGGTCGAATTTGGTATTTGGGTCAGCACCACCGTTGGGGCAAAACTGCCCTCTACCACTTCGGAATGCAACTCGTCTTTAATGGACTGTGGTCGGTGGTATTTTTTGGAATGAAAAATCCGGCATTGGGCCTATTGGTCATCCTAATTTTATGGGTGTTGATTGAGCGTAGTGTTAAATGGTTTCGGTTGATTGACCTTTTTGCTGCACGACTGCTCTACCCCTATTGGGCTTGGGTCACTTTTGCCACAGCCCTAAATGTCGGCATTTGGTGGTTGAACTAAACCAAGTGTAATACCGTCTTCCTTTTTTGTATCTTTAGTTTATTAACCTAAATCTTTGAATTATGTTTTCAAAATCTACTTTGTTGGGAACCCTCGTAGGTTTCTTGTTTTTTTACTTGATTGGCTGGTTGTTCTATGATAGTCTCGCAGCAGACTATTTTGAAGCACACCGGGTCAATATGATGATGGGGGGGCTAAATATGTTCTACCTCACTTTAGGAAGCCTTATTCAGGCCTATGTTTTATCGGTTTTATTCGGACGTTGGTGTGACTGCGATCGTTCCATTCGTTCGGGCTTTTGCTTTGGTGCCTGGATGGGTGCCTTTGTCGGTTTTTGGCATGGGACTGATGATGTACGGCACCATGGAATTTGTGGACCTAGAAGCCACCTTGGTCGATGCTGTTTGGAGCGTGTTCTATTACGGAATCACCGGTGCCAGTATCGGCTGGGCCTATAACTTGGCCGACGGTAAAAAGAAAGCTGCCTAAGGCGTTTCTTTATCGGACCCTTTCGGGATAGTCTGTAATAATGGCATCTACTGCTAAGGCTTTTATATGGACGATATCTTCGGGCGCATTTACTGTCCAAGGATAGACCTTAAAGTCTTCTTTGTGTATTTTCGCTACCTTGGCTTTGTCCAATGTTTGGTAGTTAGGATTAATCGCCTGTGCGTTCAATTCTTTGGCTACCGCTATGGCATCCAATGGGTCGTCTTCGGTGAGTATAGCCAAAGGCACTGGTGAATTTTGGGCATTAAAACGCCTTAATTCATCCCAATTAAAACTTGAAATAATTAGTTTTTCCGGGGTCCAGTTTGACTGCCCAAAGTAGGAAGCCAAAAGTTGATGGGTGGGGACGGCTGTATTACTGCCTTTAAGTTCAATATTTAGTAAGACCTTACCATCGATCAAATCCAACACCTCGGCTAGGGTGGGTATGGAATAGCCGTTAAGCACGTTGACTTTGCGCAGGCTGTCAAGAGGTTGCATTTCGATCGGTCCCGTGGCATTGGTCAATCGGTCTAGGGTCTTGTCGTGAAATACGACCAGCTCACCACTGGCACACCGAAAAACATCAATCTCAATCCCATCTACCCCCATAGCTAGGGCTTTTTCGATGGAGGGCAGGGTGTTTTCGGCCACATGACCCCGGGCTCCACGATGGCCAATAACCAAGGGTTGAGAAGGGTTTTGACAGGCCGTGAAAAGGGTCAATACGAGCATGGGCAATGACTTGGTGAACATGGATTTCAATTTATTTGAAAAGGTAGTTTTATTTCGTTAAAATCCAAAACTCCCAGGGTTTCATATCGTATTGGTAGGTACTTGATAGCCTTTTGGTTTTTCCGTCTTGGTAACGCTTAAAAGTACCGTTGTAGGGCATGGTAAATTGGGCGTAGTTTTTATGCAAATTAGCTATAAAGACGAGGGTGTCTTCACCTTTGGCTCGTTCGAAGGCCAATACTTGTTGGTCTTTGGAGGTAGCAATTCGTTTGTAACTTCCGCCTTGTGCGCCCGCGGTCAGAGCCGGATGGTTGTTTTTGAGTTTCCCCAACTGTTGGAGTAATTTCATGGTCGCACCGCTGGTTTTGGGGAAACTGTCTTTTTCAAAAAATAATAAGCGTTTGTTGAGGTCGTATTCCTGACCTGAATAGATCAACGGCATGCCGGGACTCATATAATGGGTAGCCATAAAAGCGTGAGCGGCTGGGCCAAAACTTTCGTTTATGGTGCCATTCCAAGAATTTTCGTCGTGGTTGGTCACAAAATTAACAACCATATTTTCTAGTCCATATTGGTCTAAAATTCCTGTGATATGGGTATCCCAATCGGATACATTTTTGTCTCCTCGGGCAATGTCTTTGCTTAGGTGATGTCCCGGCCAGTCATAGGAAGCATCAAACTGGGAAATCAAATCGATTCCACCTGGGTGATTGATGTCTGTTTCGGCTAATAAAAACACCGGTTTTATCGCTTTAAGCACCCCAAAGGTTTTTTGATAAAATTCGTCCGGTACAGCATAGGCTTGGTCGATACGGTAGCCATCCACATCAACTTCTTGAACCCAATAGAGCATGGCTTGGCGCATGGCTTCTCGCATGTCCATATTGTCATAATTTAGATCGGCGACATCGGTCCAGCCAAAAGATTCCCCCGTAAAAGGATTTATGGGGTCGATGATTTCTCCGGCTTCATTTTTTAAATAAAAATCGGGGTTGCTTTGAATCCATTCATGGTCCCAACCCGTATGACCGGGTACCCAGTCCAAAATCACATACATCCCCAGCTGGTGTGCTTGACGCACCAGTTGCTTTAGGTCTTCTAGGGTTCCAAACTCGGGGTTGACTTGGGTATAACTCGAAACGGCGTAATAACTTCCCAAGGGTCCTTTACTTTTGGTCGTCGATATGGGATTTATGGGCATCAACCAAAGAATTTTTACTCCCAAATCCTTCAGTATGGGAAGGTCTTTGGCAAAGGCATTAAAACTTCCTTCGGGAGAGTATTGCCGGATATTGGCTTCGTAAAGCACCCCGGTAGTCCAGACATTTTCTGACAGGGGTTCATAGGCAATAGGTCTTGCCGCTTCGGGTTTTGGCGAATCACAAGCCAGAATAATGACAGCAAATAATAATGGAATCAAAGGTTTCATTCAGTTGTATTTATGGGATTATCAAAAGTTAAAATCAAGGTCGTTTGTCCAGTAAGCGTAAAGGGTTTGGAAAAGTCGATTTTGGATTGGCTTTCTACCGTACGGCCAAATGTATGTCCACCCAAACCCTCTTTATAGTCCTGCCAATCAATGGATTGTGGCTCTGGATGATTGTTCACCAAAACCATAACCCGCTGGTTTTTATAAATTCTAAAGTACACATAAACATCATTTTGAGGGACAAAATGTAGGGTTTTTCCCCAGTGAATAGCTGGGGTATTTTTGCGCCAATTGAGCAGTCTTTGTGTAAAATCAAAATATTGTTTTTGGCGGGCTGTTCGATGTAGCGGCTCAAAAGCGTTTTGTGGGTCCCCAGGCCAGCCACCGGGAAAATCGCGACGAATATCGCCATCACCGTTTGACTTTTTACCGGTCCTCCCAATCTCGGTTCCATAATAGAGTTGGGGAATCCCCCGAAGAGTAAGCAGCACTTTTAATGCGTTTTTATAGGTATTAAAATCGGGATAGGTATCGTTGATGCGGTTGGTGTCGTGATTTTCTAAAAATACCAGTACGTTGAATGGATTGGTATATAAAAAATCGTTTTGCAAACTTCTGTACAAGCGGTCTGTTCCCTTGTCCCACGCTACGTTATTTTCCTTAAAGGCATGGGTTAAGGCTCGAAACAAACTGAAATCCATTACAGAAGGTAAGTGGGCGTTATAATTTTGTAGAGCTGCCAGGGGGCTTTCGGCTTGCCAATAGGCGCTGTGTAGGGTACTATCGACCCAGCTTTCGCCTACCAAGTTGATCTGCGGATATTCTGCTCGGATGGCTTGAACCCATTGGGCCATGGCATCTGGATAATTATAGGGGTAGGTGTCAATTCGAAGTCCATCGAGATCGGCGTACTCGATCCACCAAAGGGCATTTTGAATCAGGTATTGCAACAACAAAGGGTGCCGCTGATTTAGGTCGGGCATCGAAGGGACAAACCATCCTCCCCAAAATTCTTTGAGGTCTTTTTGAGAAGCATAGGGATCCGAAACTATTTCTTTACGGTGATTGGTGGACGTGTAACTCGGGTGTTGATGAAAAAAATTTTCTTCCGGGGGGTCTTGTACCATCCAATGGGGCAACCCCCAGTGGTTGGTGACATAGTCCATGATGAGTTTTAGGCCCTGCTCATGCAGCTTCTCGCTGAGTTGTTTATAGTTTTCATTGGTGCCAAACCGGGCATCGATGCGGTAAAGGTCACTTTGCGCATAGGTATGGTAAGACCCTTGCGCATCATTGTCTTCACAAAGCGGAGTCATCCATAAGGCAGTAACTCCCAAAGCTTTTAAATAGTCGATATGTTCCAAAACTCCTTGTAAATCACCTCCGTGACGACCGTCTTGTTTATTCCGATCGACCGCTTCGGCTAATGTCGCCACCGTATCATTGGTGGGGTCGCCGTTGGCAAATCGGTCGGGCATGAGTAAATAAATCACATCCGAAGCATCAAAACCCTGGCGATTGGCAGATAGGGGTTTTCGATCATGGAATGTATAGTCAATCGTAAGAGTGGGTTTTTGGGGATGGGTAAAGGTTAAAGGATACGTTCCGGGTGCGACTTCTTTTACATTGAGATTTATAAAAAGATAGTTGTTGTTTGGGATATATTTTAGCGTATCTAGCGGGAGTGATGTCTCGAGTTGGTAGGTCACTATTTCATCACCATAAATCAAAAGTTCTAAAGTCGAATGATGCATACCTGACCACCAAAAGGGAGGCTCTACCCGATGGATTTGCGCATAAAGTACCTGCATCGCCCCTATGAGGGCGTTTAAAAATAGCACATAAAACTTTTTAGGCAGCCTCATGGGCGAGTATGGATTTGATTTGCCCCTTTAAGCGTACTTTAAGTTCATGTTTACCAAACCAGGTTAGGGTTGTTGCTTCACGGGTAACACGAACATGCAAGGGGGCGTTTTGGTAGTTGATTTTAAATGAATAAGATGTCCAATGCTCTGGGATTTTAGGATCCAAAGACAACATACCCTCCTCTATACGCATGCCTCCAAAACCTTCGACTACACTCATCCAGCTCCCCGCCATACTGGTAATATGTAAGCCTTCGTGCACTTCCTTATTGTAATCGTCCAAATCCAATCGTGTGGTCCGTAAATACAAACGATACGCCTCTTCAATTTTGTCCAAACGAGCGGCCAATATGGCATGTATGCAAGGGGAAAGAGAGGACTCATGAACCGTAAAGGGTTCGTAAAACTCATAATGTGCGCGAAGTGTCTCTTTTGAAAAATCGTTTTCAAAAAAATAAAAGCCTTGAAGTACATCCGCTTGTTTGATGTAGGGCGAACGTAAAATTCGGTCCCATGACCAATGTTGATTGATGGGTCGTTCATTTTCCGGCAGGTGGTTTACATCATTTAATTCTTTGTCCAAAAATCCATCTTGCTGCAAATACAACTGACGGGTATCGTCATAGGGCAAATAAATCTTATCGGCGATATTTTGCCATTGGTCAAGCTCTTGGTGATGCAGTTTTGTTTTGGATATAATACGGGCATAATCATCCGGAAAATTGTCTTTTACCGCTCTGGCTTGTTCTACTGCAAAGCGTAAACACCACGCGGCGATATAGTTGGTGTACCAGTTATTATTGACGTTATTTTCATATTCATTGGGTCCGGTAACCCCCAAAATAACAAAGCGTTGTAAACGGGCTGAAAAGTTTACACGTTGGGCCCAAAAACGGGCGATGCCCAGCAGTACTTCCAAGCCCATTTCAGGGATATAGGTGCGGTCGTTAGTATACCGTTGGTAGTTATACATCGCATAGGCAATGGCGCCGTTACGGTGTATTTCTTCAAAGGTAATTTCCCATTCATTATGACATTCTTCTCCATTCATGGTAACCATCGGATAGAGGGCTGCGCCACCCTTAAAGCCCAATAGGGAAGCATTTTTTATGGCCGCCTCCAAATGATAGTAACGGTATTGTAAAAGGTTGCGTGCAACCTTGGACGATTTGGTGGCCATATAAAATGGCAAACAATAGGCTTCGGTATCCCAGTAGGTGCTTCCACCGTATTTTTCTCCGGTAAATCCTTTGGGCCCAATATTGAGTCCGGGGTCTTTTCCGCTATACGTTTGGTTGAGGTGAAATATATTAAAGCGTATGGCTTGTTGAGACTCAATATCTCCTTGGATTTCGATGTCTGCAGTTTGCCAAATAGTATCCCAGGCAGCGATATGTTTTCGTAAAAGGCTGTCCCAACCAAGGGTGTGTGCAGTTTGGGCAATTTTCTCTGCCTCAGACATTAATTTTTCTTTGGGATGGTTACGGTCACTCAAATAACCACCAAATTTAATCAAGGTAGCCGTTTCATTTTGGGGGCATTCAAGACTGTAGTGCTGGGTGATTTTATGGCCTGTTTCTCGATTTTTGGGGAACTGGTGAGTGGGCAAACCATTGAGCAGCAATTGGGTTTGCATATAGGTGACAATTTCATACCCGGTTTTGTGGGTATGAGATTTAAGGGCTGCAAAAGCGGCCAAAACTTTCTGGTCGGTATGTTTCCAAAACGGATCGTCCCAGTTGGAGTCCTCGTTTTTAACGTCACCATCCAAGTAGGGTTCCAAGTCAAGGGTAACGGCTCGATTGCAAGGGGTTAGGGAAAAATGTATGGCCCCCACCTCATCCTCGTCCATTGACAAAAAACGTTTGACCTCTAGTTGAACCTCAGTGCCATCGTCCAAGCGTAGCTCGGCCATTCGGGTATAAACCCCCGTTTTCATGTCTAGTTCACGGTGAAATTGCAGTACTTCTAGTTGGTTTAAATCCAACTCTTGACCGTTAATCTTTACATTGATACCAATCCAATTGGGTGCATTAAGAACCTTGGCAAAATATTGGGGATAACCGTTTTTCCACCAACCCACCTTGGTTTTGTCAGGATAATACACTCCAGCCACATAGCTTCCGCGAAAGCTTGGACCGCTGTAGGTCTCTTCAAAATTAGCGCGTTGCCCCATCGCGCCATTGCCAATACTAAAAAGACTTTCGGCTGCTTTTATATGATTGGGATTATAGCTATCCTCTATGATTTTCCAAGGGTCTAAAGTGATAAATCGCTGGTTCATACGGTGTCAAAAAAACGTAAAAGTTGTGTTTCTGTGAGTTGGGCAAAATCGGGGATACATTGCCAAGCTTGGTCTAAAACTTCGGGAGAACCAATACCGATGGGAATCATTTTTGCAGCCCGTGCAGCGGCAATACCTGCTTGGGCATCTTCAAAAACAACACAGTTTTCTGGCGCTACCTTGAGCGCTTTAGCCCCTTTTAGAAAAACTTCCGGATCGGGCTTGCTGACCTGCGTATCGTTTCCATCAATAATCGCGTCAAAAAAATCAGTTAAGGCCAATTGCTCCAAAATTTTGCGTGCATTTTTACTGGCCGAACCCAAGGCAATTTTTATACCTGCCTCTTGGAGTATCGTCATACAACGGGTCACTCCCGGCAGGGCATCTTTGGGAGACAATGCCTCAATAAGCTTGAGGTAATCCTCATTTTTACGGACTAAAAGGGAATCAAATTGGTTCATGGTTAGCGTAGCGCCGCTCCAATGTAAGATTTTTTCCAATGAATCAACCCGGCTAACCCCTTTAAGTTGTTCATTTTGCGCATGGGTCAATTCATGTCCTAGAGTAGCAGCAATCTTTTTCCAAGCCTGGAAATGAAATTGCGCTGTGTCCACGATGACCCCATCCAAATCAAATATTGCGGCGATTGGTTTCATGCTTTACTTCCAAAAATGAAAATACTAAAAAGGTGTTTTTTAGTCCTTTGAAGGGTTTAAGTATCCCTCAAAAAGGGAACGAAATCATTTTCGTAAAATGCTTAGGACTCGGGTGCGATAGTAATGGATAGACCGTCCAACGCTTGAGTAAGCGGTATTTGGCAAGTAAGTCTGCTGTTTTCTTTGACGTGCAGTGCTTCAGAAAGCATAGCCTCTTCGTCGGGGCCTTTGGACGGTAAAGCGTGATCCGAATTGATATAGCAATGACAAGAAGCACATAGAGCCATTCCGCCACAGGTACCCTCGATGGGCAAGTCAGAAGCACGACATATTTCCATCAAACTAAAGGACATATCCGTAGGTCCTTGAATTTGATGCACTTGGCCCTCGCGATCGATGACTTCGAAGGTGATTTCGTTGTCCATCACTGTATTTTTTTAATGATCGATTTTGGAGCTTCTTTTTTCGAACCGTCAAAGCCCTCTACCCCACTTACAGTCGTGTATTTTAGAATATTTCGCTTGTTGGGATAAATACGTTGAAAAGCACTTTGACACATCAGGGTAGCCTCATGAAATCCGCAGAGAATCAATTTGAGTTTCCCGGGATAGGTATTGACATCTCCAATGGCATAAATCCCTGGAATGTTGGTTTGGTAATCGAGGCTATTATCGACCTTGATGGCATTTTTTTCTAGGGTTAATCCCCACTGCGCTATAGGACCGAGTTTGGGTGTAAGCCCAAAGAGGGGAATAAAGTAATCGGTAGCTAGGTGTTGCTCAACCCCCTCGCAGTTGATGGTCACGGATTCGAGTTGGGACTGACCTTTTAAGGCAGTCACTTCTGCCGGGGCGATTATGTTTATTTTTCCTTGGTCTTTAAGTACCTGAATTTTATCGACCGAATCCAAGGCTCCTCGAAACTCTGAACGCCGATGAACCAAGGTAACCGAGGCCGCAATTTCGGCCAAGTAGATCGTCCAATCTAGGGCAGAGTCACCCCCTCCGGCAATGAGAACGTTTTTGTTTCGGTATTTTTCGGGTGCTTTGATCATATAGTCAACCCCCTTATTTTCATAAAAAGCCAGATTGTTCAATTCGGGTTTACGCGGGGTAAAGGTTCCTAGTCCTCCCGCAATCGCAATAACGGGCGCCTGGTGTTGGGTTCCTTTATCGGTTGTGACTATAAAATGACCCTCCGCTGTTTTTTCGATTGTTTCTGCCTGTTCACCTAATGTAAATCCCGGTTCGAAAGGCGCAATTTGTTGCATGAGGTTATCAATGAGATCCCCGGCCAAAATTTCGGGCAGGGCAGGAATATCATAGATGGGCTTTTTGGGATAAATTTCGGCACATTGCCCTCCTGGTTGGGGCAAAGAATCGATCAAATGGCACCGTAGCTTGAGTAATCCCGCTTCGAATACAGCAAACAGTCCGGTAGGTCCGGCCCCAATAATCAGAATGTCGGTTTGGATCATTTTTGGTCTAGGGGTTCCACATTGATTACTTGTTCAATTTGTGGGGCATATTTTTTGATGGTCATCTCCACCCCCGATTTGAGGGTCATTTGATTGACCGTGCAAGAAACACATGCACCATGCAACTGCACCTTGACTATTTTTTCATTTTCGATAGCCACCAAAGAAATGTCTCCTCCATCGGAGGCCAAAAAAGGACGAATTTCATCCAGTGCATACAACACTTTTTCCTGAAGGGTGTTTGTTTCCATAGGTTAGGTTTTCACGGCCGAACATCCGGCCATAGTGGTTATAGCAACTGCTTTGGAGGGTGGCAGGTGTGTGTTACGGGCAATAAGTTGAGCGACCGTATTTTCTGCCACCGTATCGAAAGCTATACGTAAAGGGGTGTTTTCTTGTAGGGCAGCGGGGCGACCAACGTCAGCGGCTTCACGTACACTTTGCACCAAGGGCAAACCACCCAAAAATGGTACGTTTTTGTCCGCCGCTAAATGTTCGGCACCTTGTTTGCCAAAAATATAATAGCGTTTGTCCGGCAGTTCGTCGGGGGTAAAATAGGCCATGTTTTCGATGATTCCCAATACGGGCACGTTGATGCTTTCTTGTTGAAACATGGCAATCCCTTTTCGGGCATCAGCGAGGGCGATATTTTGAGGGGTACTCACCACCACTGCACCATTAAGGGGTAGGGCTTGTACAATGCTTAGATGGATGTCTCCTGTACCGGGAGGCAGGTCGATCAGCAAAAAATCCAGTGTGCCCCAATTGGCGTCAAAAATCAGTTGATTTAAAGCCTTGGCGGCCATGGGTCCCCGCCAAATAACGGCTTGGTCTTTTTCGGTGAAAAAACCAATGGAAAGTATCTTAACCCCATAGTTTTCGACCGGCTCCATTTTGGATTTTCCCTCTACGTTGACCGCTAGGGGTCGTGCACCCTCTACGTCAAACATAATCGGGATAGAAGGTCCATAAATGTCTGCATCAAGTATACCTACCTTAAACCCTTTTTGTGCTAAAGAAACGGCCAAATTACTGGTCACGGTAGACTTGCCCACTCCACCTTTGCCCGAAGCTACGGCGATGATGTTATCTATACCGGGAATGGGATTTCCTTTGATCGCTTGTTGGGGGGGTGGGGTGGTTACGCGTATATTTACCTTTACTTGGAGGTCGGCATCCACCTGTTCAGTGATGCATCGCACGACCTCAGCTTCCATTTTTTTTCGGGCTTGCAAGCTGGGGTTGGCCAGTTGCAAGTCGATGTCCACCTGATTTTCGAAGATTAAAATGTTTTGCAACGCGCCACTTTCCACAAGGTTTTGGCCGCCACCCGGGGGGGTCAATTGTTCCAGTGCTTGTCGAATTTTTTCTTTTTGGACGCTCATCGCTCAGGGGTCAAAAACTTCTTGCAAATATACTGTACCGCCTGCAGATAAAAAAGTTATACGTCGATTTCAAAGGGAGGAAGTTCCTTGGAGGGATCCCAAAAAACACGGTCAAAATCTTGTACTTGATCTTTACGAATATGAAGCCCTTCATTTTCGAGTAATTGTTGCATCAGCCTTGTCCCCGCAAAATGGTGTTTGCCTGTCAATAGTCCTTGGCGATTCACCACCCGTTGGGCAGGAACATCCGGAAGGCTGTGGGCGGCATTCATTGCATAGCCTACCATACGAGCACTTTGGGGAGCGCCTATATAGCGTGCTATCGCACCATAGGACGTGACCCTTCCTTCGGGGATTTGACGCACCACGGCATATACTTTTTCAAAAAAATTAGCTTGAAGTGCCATGGGGTCTCCATTGAAACTTAAGGTAGGTGATGGCCTTGCCCTGCTCTAGAAATTGTTTTTCGTAAAACGTCTGAACCGATACGGCTTCTTCGGGGGCGTGCGGATTGCGGTAAATATCGTGATGGGCATACAAGATCACCGAAGGGGTTTGTTGCAACAATCCTAGGGTGTAACCATGGAGAAACTCACTATCGGTCTTTAGGTGTATGACCCCTTCTTTTTTTAGAATGCGGTTGTAGGTATCCAAAAAAGTTGGGTTGAGCAAACGGTGCTTGGTCCGTTTGAATTTGATCTGTGGGTCGGGAAATGTAATCCACATTTCATCGACTTCTTGGGAAGCAAAAAGCCGATCGACTAGCTCAATTTGCGTGCGAACAAAAGCTACATTGGCCAGTTGATTTTCTAGAGCGGTTTTAGCACCCCGCCAAAAGCGCGCCCCTTTGATGTCGATACCAATAAAATTGTAGTGTGGGTATTTTTGGGCTAGATAAACGGTGTACTCGCCTTTGCCACAACCCAACTCAAGCACAATCGGATGGTCATTTTGAAAAAAAGTAGCCCAACGTCCTTTGTGCTTAAATTCATTTTTTTCGAGGGTGTCACGTGTCGGTTGGAGGACATTCGAAAAGGTTTCGTTTTCTTTAAAACGCTTAAGTTTATTTTTACTTCCCACGGTTAACGTTCAATTTTTCGGGCGTCGATTTGTGCTTTGGTCGCCCGCTGTAAAGTAAATGAAAATTCTGAACCTACTCCCAGGGTACTTTCGACAAATATTTTTTCTTGATGTGCCTCGATGATGTGTTTAACGATGGCCAAGCCCAAGCCAGAACCCCCTTGGGCACGATTGCCCGATTTATCGACCCGATAAAACCGTTCAAATAGTCGGGGAAGATGGTCTTTTTCGATGCCCTCTCCGTTATCGGTCACGCGTATCAATATTTTATCTTCGGTCAGATTTTTTACACTCACTTCGGTCGTACCATTTTCGATGCCGTATTTAAGGGAGTTGGCCACCAAGTTGGTCAATACCTGCATGATACGTTCTTCATCGGCATGCACCCAGATGGGTTGGGGGTAATCATTGTCTAATTCCAGGGAGATTTTGTTTTTGGTAGCTTGAATTTCCATGAGTTCAAACACATTGTTTATCAGCTCAAGCACATTAAACGTATGCCTTTCGATGGTTTTGACACCCGACTCAAACTGGGTAATCAAATCCAAATCCCGGATGATGTAGATTAATCGATCTACGCCCTTGGAGGTTCTTTTTAGGTATTTCTGCCGGGTTTTTTTGTCTTTGACATTACCTTCCAAAAGGGTAAGTATATACCCTTGAATGGTAAAAAGAGGGGTTTTTAATTCGTGGGAGATGTTCCCAATAAATTCTTTTCGGTAATTTTCTTTGTCCTTCAGTAATTCAATTTCCAGCTTTCGGTCGGAGGCAAATTTTTTCAAACTTTTGGACAAGGCTTCCATATCGGTCTTGATGGCCTTTTGGTTGGTCGAATATTCGATGGGGGTTAGGTCGGTGTAGAGCTGAGAAACCTTTTTTAAAATAAATTTTTCGATGCGGTAATACACCAAAAAAAACGAAAACAAATACTGTAAAACCAAAACCAACACGACCCGAGAATCGTTTAAAAGTAGAGGGATTACCCCAAAAAAATACAAGCCTACAAGCAATACTACGCTAAACAACAGCAGCAAGTTGGCAATAAGAAAGGAAAGCCTAAAGTTGTTTTTATTCAACAAGCGTACTAATCTAAGGTTATAAATTTATACCCTACGCCCTTGACGGTTTTGAAATATTCGTCTCCTACTTTTTCACGTAATTTACGGATATGTACATCGATGGTTCGGTCGCCAACCACCACTTCACTGCCCCACACTTTTTCCATGATTTTATCCCGTTTAAACACTTTTTCGGGTTTGGAGGCAAGCAAAAAAAGGAGCTCAAATTCCTTACGCGGCAGGGTAAATGCCTCGCTGTTTTTGGTCACTTTATATTCTTCTTTATCGATGACCAGGTCCCCTATACGAATAACCAAATCTTGAGGTTCCGATTTTTTAAACCGTCGCAGCAGTCCTTTTACTTTAGAAATCAGCACTTTGGGTTTAATGGGTTTGGTCACGTAGTCATCGGCCCCCGCCTCAAAGGCAGCAACATAGGAGAAATCTTCGCCACGGGCAGTCAAAAACATGATGACCGTTTGTTGTAGTTTGTCGTTTTTTCGAATGATTTCACAGGCTTCGATTCCATCGAGGTTGGGCATCATCACATCCATGATGATTAAGTGAGGGAGTATTTTTTCGGACTGCTTGATCGCGCCCAGACCGTCTTTGGCCTTAAACACCTGATACCCCTCGTTTTCCAAATTAAAACCCAGAATTTCCAGAACATCCGGTTCGTCATCAACCAACAATATCTTGAGCTCACTTTTTTTCATGTCTGTGAATTTCTCCCTAAAATTAAGAATCTATCCGTAATGTAGGTTAACATATTGTTAATAGCTTGGTGTTTTTTAGTCCGAGTTGTTTTGCGTATTTTTATAAACCTCAAGTTACCGCCATGAAACTACTTCGTTTCCTTATCCTAATCCTTTTCTGCACGGGCGGAACTGTGGCTTACAGTCAATCATTTCAACAACAGACCGATGAAGGCTCGCATACATTGCCTTTTGAGATTTTTCCCAATCCCTTAAAAAATGGTTTATTAACCCTTAAACTGCAAACGGCAGGAACGAAAACTATTTTTATTTATGATCTGTTGGGGAATTTGGTTTACCAAGTCAAAACTCAGGAGGAACAACTGCATTTGCGTTTTTTGACCACCGGTATTTATATTTTCAAGGTACAACAAGACCAAAAAACAGGCCTAAAACGATTGGTGGTGCATTAAATAAACCCCCAGTTTTTGGTAATTTTGCTTCATGAGCAGTAAGGCAATTTCAGCTTTTTTGGCCGATCCATCAGGGATCGATTTTGACCAATTTGTATGGGAAACTTTTCGCCGTCAATATGCCCAGAATGCCGTTTATCGGTCGTATTGCGACTTGGTTCATAAAGACCCCGACCGTGTAGATCAGATAGCCGATTTGCCCTTTCTTCCCATTGAGTTTTTTAAAACCAAACGAGTCGTATCCGAAGGGCTACCTACGGATTTTTATTTTACCTCAAGTGGCACAACGGCTTCGACGGTATCCAAACATTTTGTTCCCAATCTTCAACTTTATCAAGCGAGTTTTAGAAGTTGTTTTCAGCAATTTTATGGTGATATCAGTCGCTATGCCGTACTGGCGCTACTACCTGCCTACCTCGAAAGAACAGGTTCTTCATTGGTCTATATGGTCTCCGATTGGATTGAACAGTCGCAACACACCGCCAGTGGTTTTTACCTCAACGACTACGCTGCCTTGGCTGAGCAACTTGCTTCCCTAGAAAAACAACAACAGCCCACCCTCTTGATTGGGGTTTCTTTTGCGTTGTTGGATTTTGGGGCCCGATTTCCCCTGTCGCTAAAACACACCATTATCATGGAAACCGGTGGCATGAAAGGGCGAAGAAAAGAAATGGTTCGCGAAGAATTACACCGTGATTTAAAAAAATACTTTGGGGTTTCCGAAATACATTCGGAATACGGGATGACCGAGTTACTCTCTCAAGCCTATGCCCCTAACCATGGGCGTTTTAAAACCCCTCCCTGGATGCGTGTTTTGGCGCGTGACACCTCAGACCCATTTGCATTGGCGGCAGCGGGACAAATTGGCGGTCTCAACATCATCGACTTGGCCAATCAAGACAGTTGTGCGTTTATCGCAACCCAAGATTTAGGACGTGTCTATCCCTCGGGGGAGTTTGAGGTATTGGGCCGGTTTGATGAAGCCGAAATAAGAGGTTGCAATTTGATGGTGCTTTAATCGACGATGTGTAGGATAAAGTAATTTTTCTTTCCGCGTTGCAAAAGAATATACTGCCCGTCAATCAAATCCTGCGCTGTCAAGATATAATCTTCCTGTACCTTTTGTTTGTTGACTGCGATAGAATTTTCCTTTAAGGCTCTTCGGGCTTCACCGTTGGAATTTAAAAATTGGGTTTGGCCCGAAAGGGCCGCAATCATATCCAATCCTGAATCCAAATCGGCACGGTGAATTTGGGCTTGGGTAACCCCTTCAAACACTTCCAAAAAGGTTTGGGTGTCTAAGCCCTTGAGGTCTTCGGCAGTCGATTTTCCAAAAAGGATTTGCGATGCTTGGAGCGCTTTCTGATAGTCTTCTTGCCCATGCACCAAAAGCGTAACTTCTTCGGCTAGCTTTTTTTGTAAAATCCGTTCATGAGGAGCCGCTTGATGCTCGGCAATCAGCGCTTCTGTTTCTGGACGCTCTAGGAAAGTGAAAATTTTGATATAGCTCTGGGCATCTTCATCCGAGGTGTTTAGCCAATATTGGTAAAATTTGTAGGGCGAGGTCCGTGTTTTATCCAACCAAACATTCCCCCCTTCAGTTTTACCAAATTTGGTGCCATCGGCTTTGGTGATTAAGGGACACGTTAGCGCAAAAGCTTTTCCGGCTACCTTGCGACGAATCAATTCGGTGCCTGTCGTAATATTGCCCCATTGATCACTACCCCCCATCTGAATTTTGCAATCCATGTACTCATAGAGGTACAAAAAGTCATAGCCCTGGAGCAATTGATAGGTAAATTCGGTAAAGGACATCCCGACTTTAGCATCACTGCCCAATCGTTTTTTTACCGAATCTTTGGACATCATATAATTGACCGTCAGATGCTTTCCTATCTCACGCGAAAAATCAATCAAACTGTAGGATTTCATCCAGTCATAATTATTGACCAAGCGTGCCGCACGATCTTCTTGGGTATCAAAATCCAAAAAACGACGTAATTGCATTTCTATTCCCTTGCTGTTTTTTTCTAGTGTAGCAGCATCCAACAGATTCCGTTCATCGGACTTGCCCGAGGGATCACCGATCATACCGGTGGCTCCACCCACTAAGGCAATGGGTCGGTGACCTGCCCGTTGGAAATGCATCAGAATCATGATTTGCACCAAACTTCCAATGTGCAAGGAATCGGCCGTGGGATCAAACCCAATATAGCCCGAAGTGGGGTTTTGCTCCAGATAGGTTTCTGTATCGGGCATGATATCGTGAAGCATTCCGCGCCAGCGCAGTTCTTCAACAAAATTTTTAGGCATAGTCGCTGTGTTGAATTGCAAAGATAGATTTCTGTTCGAAAACAAAAAAGACCCTTTAAAAAAGAGTATTTTTGGGCCATGGTATTAATCACGGGTGCCACAGGCTTGGTGGGCGGTTTGTTGTTGGAAACATTGATTGATGATGGCACTCCCTTTGTGGCAATTTACCGTAGTGAATACCGCAAAGATCAACTCCTTTCAGCACTCAAAAAAAAGCATCCCAAAAAATCCGCTGCTTGGGAAGACATTCGTTGGGTCAAGGCTTCCCTAACTGATCTGGGGGCCCTTGCCCCTGCTTTTGAAAAAGTACAATGGGTTTACCATTGTGCCGCTGCCGTCGAAATGACCGAAGAAAAGGCCCCAGAGTTGATAAAGACCAATGCTGAGGGAACTGCCAATATCGTCAATCTATGTCTAAAATACGGGGTAAAAAAACTAGCCTTTGTCAGCTCAGTCGCTGCTTTGGGCAACGAGTCGCAAGACGCTGTACTTCGTGAAGACACCCCCTGGAATAACGACACTCCCCGAACGGCCTACAGCTACTCAAAACGCCAAGCACTGCTCGAAGTTTGGCGCGGTGCTCAAGAAGGACTGGATGTGGTCATCGTTCATCCGGGAGTGATTTTGGGAAACAGCCACCGGACCGGGCCCCTGAAAAAAGCAATCGCCTATGCTTCACGAAAAAAATATTATTATACCGATGGAAGCACAGGATTTGT
>Ga0181572_10000082_pt1 | contig 57432 bp, 54 predicted proteins | sample 101ome_26_FD_133004 | JGI IMG/M metagenome (GOLD analysis project Ga0181572, IMG submission 133004) | Coastal salt marsh microbial communities from the Groves Creek Marsh, Skidaway Island, Georgia - 101408AT metaG (megahit assembly) | ecosystem: Environmental > Aquatic > Marine > Intertidal... | reverse complement strand
TTAATCCACCGCTTCATTTAGGTCAAATACCGAATGAAACCAAAATAATCGGGCAAGTGTGGCCGGTGCTACCCTGTGAGCAGCTCATCGCTTCGCGTTGTGTCGGCTGCAGGAGGCCCAATTGATCCGTGATGGCCTGATCTTGTAAGGTGGATCAAGTGCCACTTTCCACGCAAAAAAATCAGCCACCCCATCAACAAAAGGGCCCTTGAAGACTTGAGCCTACGGGCGCTTAATCATCGCCTCAGCCCGAAAAAGAAGTTTACGGAATCGCTCAATCATGCCATCAGCGCAGCACAGAATCACCACAGATTCAGCTTTTTATCGCTGATATTTCATCATGTAGAAGGCATTCAACTTATTGTAGGCTTCGGTTGCCTTGGCATCGCCACGAGCCATCGGATCACCAAGCTGGGTTTGCACATGACGCAAATACTCCATGTTTTCAGTGGGGTTGCCCCCGGACTTGATGGCAACATTGACCGCTCCCATGTAGTCACCCTTGTCAAGGGCGGCATCGATTCGATCATAAGCCGAAGCGCTGTTAGCGGCAGCCCCCGAGGATACCGAGCGGACGCCGCTGCTTTGCTTACCCTGTGGCTGCGGGGCCGGGCTTTCAAGCGACTCATCGGCGATCGGAGTGGGGGCTTCCTCTCCTCCACCACATCCAGTGAAGATCAGGGTAGCACCAGCTATCAAGGCAACGTAGCAGCAAGTTAAAACACGCATGATGATCGGTGATTAGTTGGCTTTACCATCCCCCCCGGTCGCTGCCAGGCATCCAGTAGAGGTCGTTGGGCAATTCGGTCGGCTGTTGCGGAAAGCTTGCAGCAGGCTGCAGCTCGGAACGGCGCCCCCTGCCAACCATGGAATAAAACTCTCGGAAAGTCATATTGACCGCATGGCCCCCGATCGCACCCACTGAAGAACGTCCACCCACATCGGTGTAGCTATCTTTGGGAATGCTGGAAGCATGCCGCTGGGAAATTCCCTCATCAGGTCGATTGCCTGCGTCATTGAATAAAAATGGGGTGTTTTCATCGGTTTCCCACTGGATCAGGTTGGTGGGACGCAAATCGGTGGTTTTGTAGGTTTTGAAGGGCCCACTGGGAGAACTCCCACCACTGTTGGAGCCAAAGCCTCCTACAAAACCATTCCAAGTATAACTCGTGATCTTGACGTTTCGCTGCAGGTAGTTATTGCGCTTGGATGAGCGCGATTCGACCGCATCCTTGGGACAAATCATGATCTTCATGGTGTTGCCGAGGTAGTTGGCCAACTGACCCTGGCGAAATGCCAATTCCTGATTCTGCAACTGAGTTTCCAGGGTCGTCAGGGAGGCGGTTCCGGCCACCTGAGCCATGCCTTTTCCGAAAGCCCAGCAATCCTCACTGTTTCCCCAGGCAGGTCTGGGCATGTATTCATCATTGTCGCCGGCAAACATGAGGGTGCCGAGCATGATGTTTTTGGTGTTATTGAAATCGATCACATTTTGAGCCTTATCCTTGGCTTTGCTCAATGCGGGAAGGAGCATTCCAGCGAGGATGGCGATGATGGCGATGACCACTAGCAATTCAATCAAGGTAAAGGCTCGAATTGGCTGCATGACAGGGTCTTCACCCTGAGATTTAGGAGTCGTGGATGACATGATGTTAGGAAGGGATTGCTATATTTATTAGCCCAACACAGAGAGGAGGTCAAACCTCCTTTTTGGACTGGGAAAAAGGCAAAACTCCTTGAGATGACGCTGAATCCCACCCTATCCAATCATTGGAGGAGCCGTGCTGCCTCAGTCACTCTCCTGACGAGCTTCCCGTGCAAGGAGGTTTCTCATCGCTTCGGCAGCGGGTTTTCCCTCGTAGAGCATCGCGTGGACCTCCTGATGAATCGGGGCGTCCAGACTTGCCTTTTCAATCATTTGCATCGCTGAACGGACGGCATAATAGCCTTCGACCACCGATACCCGTTCATCGAGCAAACTCTGAAGTGATGCCCCTGCCCCTAGGCGCTCACCAAAACAGCGGTTACGACTCAAGGCACTGAAGCAGGTGACCATCAGATCGCCTAGGCCGCTGAGGCCTCCAAAGGTTTCAGGGCTTCCTCCCAAGTGGACCCCAAGACGGCGCATTTCAGCCATCCCGCGGGTCACTAAAGCCGCCTTAGAATTGTAGCCTAAACCAAGTCCGACACAAACACCTGCCGCGATAGCGATGACGTTTTTCAATGCCCCCCCTAGCTCGACTCCGATTCGGTCACTCGAGGAATACACGCGAAAGTGGGGCAAATGAAACATTTGCTGCACCATAGCTGCATCGACATCATGGTCTGCAGCAGCCACCACGGCCGTTGGGATGGATCGCATGACTTCATCAGCAAGGGTTGGCCCTGAAAGAGCGACCGGGCGAGCGTGCGGCATGGTTGCCTGCAAGATGCCCGTCATGGTCAGGCCTGAGCCATGCTCGATCCCCTTGGTGGCACTGACAGCCAGTCCTGTAAACGATCCTAAATGAACGGTAATCTCCCGGAAGGCATGAGAAGGCACCGCCACGATGATCGCCTCGGCGTCGGCAAGCGCGTCATCCAAATCAGGGGTCAGATCCCAGAGTGGACCCAATGGGGCTGAGGGAAGGTAGCGTTGGTTGTATCCGAACTCACGCATGGCATCCAATTGCTTGGCATCACGCCCCCACATCGTCACTTGCTGCCCCTTTTGAGTTAACACTTTGGCCAGAGCAGTTCCCCAGGCACCGGAGCCCACAACACTCACCTTCATGACATACCCTTGGTTGATGGCGGCGGCGACTGGCGGCGACCTATTTTAGGTTCCGTGCCACCGAGGATACGTTTGAGGTTGGGTAAGTGTTTCCACCAGGCCAGCAAGCATAGGATGATGCTGACCCAGAGCATCGCTCCCATACCATCATGCCAAACCACGGCAATCGGCAAAGCCAGCGCTGCCAGGACCGAACCCAGAGAAACCATTCTGAAAAGGGTCAGAGACACGACAAAGGTGCCGAGTGCTATCATGAATGCAAAAGGGGTCAGGGCAAGAAGAACACCTGCTGAGGTAGCGATTCCTTTGCCGCCACGAAAACCAAGCCAAGGAGTATAATTGTGCCCCATGACCGCTGCCAGACCTGCTGTCAGGGCAATCGGACTCACCATACCTTCCCCAGGAGCAAGAAAGCGCAAGGCAAGTTCGCAGGCCAACCACCCCTTGAAGCCATCTAGCAGGAGCACCAACACCCCCCATTTCCAGCCAAGTTGGCGAAAGACATTGGTGGCGCCAATATTGCCACTGCCATGCTGCCGTATATCCATGCCAAGAACCTTGGCAACCAGGAAACCACAGGGAGGTGATCCCAGCATAAACCCAAGCAAAGTGGCCAGTAGGTAATTCATCATGGCTTCATCGACTACAGGCCTAAAGGTTGGCCTCGCCAGGGTGGAAGGATCAAGGTTGAAATCCAATCTCCTAATCGAAACACCGCCAAGCTTAATAGTCGCCTACAGCAAGCGAACCACCCGGTTGGCAAGCGTTGCCAGTCATCCAGGCAACGACCGTGCGGCCCTCAGGCAAGGCCTGCTTGAGCATCAAATCATTGAGTCCATACAACATCTTGCCGGTGTAGACCCAGTCAATGCTGTTGCCCAATTGGCAGCTTAAGTGACTGCAAAATGCATCTAATTCCTGAGAACGCCTGGCATAGCCGCCAAAGTGGTAGGCGTGAGCCATTTGCCATCGGGCATGAGGGCTTTGGGCCTCTGCAAGCAGGTCCCCCACCTTCTTTTCAATGAATTGGGCTCCTTTCAAGGCAGAGAAACCCATAACTGATGAATCTGACGCAGCACCGAGAATCATACCCGTTAAAGTGGTTCCCGTGCCGACAGGCGTGCAGAGGAGCTGATAGGGTGCCTGGATGCGGCCTACCATTTCCTTGATGCCTTTCAGGGCAAGTGGCCCGGCACCGCCCTCCGGCAGGATCAGACAGCCATCATCCATGGCAGGCTCCTTGATTGCATGCTCACCCTGAGTCAGTTCGCGATACCGAATTCGGCTGACTGGCTCAAACTCCATCCCCCAGGCGGAAGCCTGTCGGAGCACAGGATTGAGAGCTCGTGGCTCCTGACCACGCAATACACCGATGGTCCTGAAGCCAAAGAGGTAACCAGCTCCAGCCAAAGCCAAAAGATGGTTTGAATAGGCACCACCAAAAGATTTAATCGTGTGCACGCCCCGTGCAGCCGATTCAATGAGGACATGTTTGAGCTTCCACCATTTATTACCTGCTATCATGGGATGCAGGCGGTCATCGCGAGCCAGAAGCACTTCATGTCCTCCAAGGAGGGAGGCTGGCAGGGTCAGTGCTTGAAGCTTTACCGCTTCGGCTGAAGCATTGAAAAAGGCGGTCAACCGATCTTTTTTTTCGCTTTGATCACCCAGAGGCGGTCTGGATTGATTCCAGATGGGATTCATGCATTCATTTCATGGCATGGGGCTAGCCATTGTTATGCCCCCCGTGCGAGGCATAGGGCCCCAACTGGAACGGTAGCCTCTCCCAATTGAGCGCAGATGATAGCCGGCACAGGATGCAAGGCGCGCATGACCCATTGGGGCAACTTGGCCGAGACTTGATCGATGAGGCACGCCCCCATGAGGGACAAGCCTCCACCTATCACAAAGCAGCTGGGGTGGAATAAGTGGGTGACATGCGACAAGGCAAAAGCCAAGGCTTCACTCGTCTCCTCCATGAGATTGGCGGCGATTGGACACCCCTGCTCCAACGCCTCTTTGAGCACCCTGGCCTGGCCGTGGCTCAGTTCTCTTGAAAGCCTGGCAAGAATCGAATCAGGGGCGCCCTGACTTGCAGCCATCACTCGACGATCGACCGACCAACCCGAACACATGTCCTCCAAAATAGTTCCCTGGCGGTCCAAGCGAAGGTGCCCCAATTCACTCTCCGTGGTATGAGCCCCATGATAGATGGAGTGATTGACAATCATACCGCCGCCTACCCCACTCCCAAGGGTCAGGTAAAACAAGGATGGGCGTCCAATGCCCGCTCCATACATGGCTTCGCCCAGGGCAGCTACGTTGGCATCATTGTCCAAAGTCACTGGACAATGACACATCTTCTCCAGCCACTGCCCCAACTCAAACCCATCCCATCCATCGATGTGATGAGAACAGATGACGGTGCCGCTTCGAGGATCAATGGGACCACCAAACCCCACGCCCACCCCATCAAAGGAATGACCCTCATCTTGGAAACCGAGGATGGCTTCGCGAATCTGCTCCAAAATACCTTTCGCACCGCGCAGGCGGTCCACCTGAAAGCGCTTGGTATCCTTGATCTGCCCATCCTGATCGCCCCTGACAACTTGGATTTTGGTGCCACCAATTTCTATCCCAAGGAAGGTTTTATTCATGGTGCTGATGATGGGGCTTGTAAGGTGCGGGATCCATTGTTTTTGAGAATAGAGGGTAACTGGATGTATTGACTCCGAATCTTCTGGGAGTCAGCCATACCCAGCTCCAAGAGCTGAGCATTTTCATAAAGAAGCCGAATCTTCTCATCAACAGGTAGGTCAGCTGAGTGCCTCAGTCGGCTCAATTCCCCAAAGGAAAGTACATCCATGGCTACCGGATCCACTCCAATCATTAATCGATGCAGGAGGTTTGAATACTGCAGGAAACCGCGATCTTCACCTTGATACTGACATATCAATCCATCACAGAGGACAAAGGCGAGTTTGTCATAGAGAGCTTCCATGGCGAAAATTTCGGGAACAGCTTGATAGTATTGAGTCCCTCCAATCAGAAACCTGTGAAAATTATCTACCGAGGCAGCTACCAAGCCCACCAAGTTACCATGCACACCGCCCAGGTAGTGATTGAGCATCGGATGGATCACGATCAACCGAGTCAGCTCCTGAGTGACCAGGTTGGAAACAAAGGATCGCCTACCAACCCCTTCTCCATCCTTACCAAATTCATGATCTCCAAAGACCAAACTCCCAACCAAAGGGGCTTCATGAAAAACGCTGTCGTCATAGCCAGCGTCCTGCGCACCAGCTAACTTTACCCGCAATTTCTGAGCCAGATCCTGATAACCAGTGGTCATCGATGAGCCCAGGCGACGATCCCAGATGACGACCTGTTCGGGTGGAAAGCCGGTTGATAGTAAACTGCTGATGACGGCCTCAACCACCGCAGGCCGGGTCCCGCTAAGTCGACCGGGTTCGCTCAAGATTTTGAACCCCACCCTGTCATCGGGCAGAATGAAGTGAGCCCAAGCTTCCGAAACAGTCGATTCGCCGGTTGTGGCCAGAAGAAGCGACTGAAACATCTGCCCCACAACCTCTGCATTGGGATGATATTGATCCATCGAATCAGGATGCTCGGCGATCAAGACCAGGGGTTCGGCCGACTCATCCCGATCGCTGCTCCCAAGCAATGGATCAGCCATAGCACTGAAACCCACCATGACACCCGAGCTCAGGCAAACCAACATTTGAAGCCAATTCAGGGCCAACATCTCAAGCTGCATCAGGTCAAATGTATGGGTTGGGCGATCCATGGTTGCCATCGGATGAAAGGTATTGGTAGTTTACACCAAGTCATGGGTCAATGACCACCCTTGATCATCCCAATGAACCCTAAGCATTCATGGTGGAAAAAGTGGATTCGTCCACTCAGTCCTTTTGGCTCATGCTGGATCGCGGCATGTAGCCTGATGATGATTTCCGGCTGCTCCAAACCCGGAGTCGAGGAACTCTATCAAGGCAAGCAGGCGCTGGATGACGGGAATTATGCTAAGGCCATCACCTCATTCAGTTCGGCGACTTCAAAATTAGAAGCTCCGGCAAGAGCCTATAATTATCTCGGCATTGCCTACCAGCGAGATGGGCAATACATCATGGCAAGGGATGCCTATGCTAAAGCCCTCAAGCAGGATGAAAATTTGGCACAATCTCGTTTCAATCTGGGGTTATTACTCCTGGAAAACCAGCAGGCCAAGCTGGCTGTGGAACAATTTCAAACCTTTCAAATACTTCGACCTGATCAGCTGAGATCACTGCCCTACCTAGCCTTAGCCCACTACATAGATAGGGATCTAACGGCCGCTCAAACCGTGTGCCAACAGTTCTTGGAACGCGCACAGGGGGCTCAAGTCGATGATGAAACCATCGCGAGAGCCCACAACCTCATGGGACTGATTCAACACGGTCTCGGGAAATCTAGTGACGCTTACAACCATTTCCACGCATCCCTCCAGTCACGCCAGGATCACGGCCCTGCCCTCTGGAATCAAGGTATGATTGCTTACCCAGATCTGAACCGTGCTGATCTGGCCGTCAAAAAGCTCCGGGAGTTTACATTTCGTTCACCTGAAAACCCCCTCGTGGCATCTGCCAGAGAGCGTGCAGATCTGCTCGAGGAGCAATTCTACACTCCGGCCGAGCCGGAAACGGTATCAGAAACATCTGAAACTGATGAGCAACAAGCTGCAACACCAGAGCCTGCTAGCTCATCACAGCAACAAGCTTCCAACCCTGACACGGACCTCACTGAAAAAGATCCCACCCAAACCGATGCACTGACATTGACCACGGAGCTGACTCCCTTGCCTGATGGTGAGACCAGAACCGATGATTCACAAGATCTGGCCGACGAAGCGAAACAAGTGAGCACTAACCTCACCGAGACACCTGACACCCCAGAGCCCAGCACCGATATTACCAAGACAAATCAGGTGAGCAACGCAGTCCCAGATTTGGCCCTCATCCAAAGCACTGAATCTATTGAGCGAGGGAATGAACCAACTGAGGTCCCATTAGAAAACAGGCTTGATGTCGTGGCTGCGGAGGCTGTTTTACCTGAGAGCACCCCTCAGGAGGACGACCAGATGACAGAAGCACCTAGGCAACGGCTTCAAGATCTCAACCCACCTCCCGGCGTGACGCCCCTACCACCTGGACGTCGATTCAATCCCTACCGCTACCTGCTCCCTGGCCGCCCTGAGGCCGGCGATCGCCGATTGGCGCAGCCCTGGCTCAACCGCGGCAACCGTGCCTTCGAGCGGCGCAATCATGCCGATGCCATCGAAGCCTATGAGCAAGCCATCGCTTTGGATCCTGGATTTTTCGAAGCCTACTTCAATTTAGGGCTGGCAGCACTCAATGGGGGGGACCCAGCATCGGCATTACCAGCCTATGAACATGCCCTGGCCATCAATCCAAATCATCGCGATTCTCGATTCAATCTAGCCCTGGCCTTGCGTCAGCAGGACCACCTCAGGGACGCCGCACGCGAGCTGGAAACCCTTTTGACCCAGAACAAGTCAGACTTACCCACTCTCTTTCAGCTCGGAGAGTTGTATTCAGGCCCTCTGCAGCGACCGGTGCGTACGCGCGAAATCTATCAGCAGATCATCCAGCGTCACCCCGAGGCTATTGAGGCTTCTACGGCTCGGCGATGGATGCAGGCCAATCCGTGAAATACCATGAGCGGTTTTATTGGCACTGAAGTGGTGGAGCAGATCCGCCAGGCGAGTGACATCGTTGAACTGATTCAGTCCTATATCCCTCTCAAGCGAGCCGGAGGCACATGGAAAGCCCTTTGCCCCTTCCATAACGAGAAAACCCCAAGCTTCAATGTCAACCCTCAGCGACAGACATTCTATTGTTTTGGCTGCCACAAAGGCGGTGATGTCTTCAGTTTTTTGAGGGAGTATGAAAACCTCACTTTTTTTGAAGCGGCAGAGCGTCTAGCAAGTCGGGCTGGGATTGAAATCAAAACCTCTTTTGATCCGCGACAATCTGAAAAAGCCGATTTAAAGCGAGCCCTACTCGAACTCCACCAGCAGATCGCTCACCGGTGGCATGAATTACTTAGCGAGCATCCAAAGGGGGAGGTAGCAAGAGATTACCTGAAGTCCAGAGGGGTTACTCAAGAAGCTATACGGCGTTTCCAACTCGGTTACGCCCCACTTGCCTGGGATGATCTCATGCGGTGGTCCAGGGCCAAAGGACATGACCGCAAGCTACTCGAGGACGGGGGCTTGATCCTTCAAAAGAAAGATGGGAAGGATTATTATGATCGCTTCCGCGGGAGGTTGATGTTTCCGATCACGGATGCCCAAGGCCAATGCATCGGGTTCAGTGGGAGACTGATCGAGGGTGACACCAAGGTCGGCAAGTACATCAATTCTCCGGAAACCCCACTTTTCAAAAAGGGGCACGTTATTTTCGGCTTAGACAAGGCCAAGCGAGCTATCTTATCGAGTAAGACAGCCATTATCTGTGAAGGACAACTGGACCTGATTGCCTGCCACATGGCAGGCATCGAAAACGTGGTGGCGCCGCAGGGGACAGCGTTGACCTTGCAGCATGCGACCATCCTGAAGCGCTATGCCGATGAAATCGTGCTTTGCTTCGATTCCGATGCAGCTGGACGTCAGGCTGCGATCCGCTCCATGGACGACCTCCTTGCATCCGGGCTCAACCTGAGGGTTGCTAGTGTCCCGCCACCGCACGATCCCGATAGTTTTATCCGGGAACAGGGCAGCGATGCATTTGGCAAATTAGTAAGCAATGCGGAAGGATTCTTTGATTTTCTCTTGCATCATCTTCGAAGCGTCCACCCTGAATCCACAGATAAAGATCGCCTGAGTATTGTCGAAGCGATGGGCCAGGCTGTGGGCAAAACCCAGCATGCTGTCCTCATGGATACCTACGCTCAAAAAACAGCACTCCTGCTTCAAGTCGATGTGGAGGCAGTGCGTGAGGAGTTCCGGCGGGTGAACCGTCAGGCACGCCCCGTTGCGCTCAGAGAATCCCAAGGGTCTCATTCTGGCCAAGAAGAAGAGGGCTCCTTGCCGCAGGCTCCCCCACTACCTAAGTGCAATGTTCAGGAATACTGGTTGATGAAATTGGTGCTTAGCGAAGAGGAGGAAGAGCCACTGGACTGGCTTTTTGATCACTTGGATTTGGTTTGGATCGAACACCCAGTGGTTGAAAAAGTATTGATGGGGGTGCTCGATGCCCACGCCAACCACCAGAAGCCCAAAGCACCTGCCATCATCAGGCAATGCAATCATCCCGAAGCGGCGTCCTTCATCACCGAAGCCATCACCGAAGCCCGCTCTATTCCAAGCAGGGAGCGCCAGTATGAGGAATTACTGCGTCGTCTCAGGGACCGATTCATCGACAAGGAAATGCTGCGTCAAAGAAGTCTCTTGCAGAGTCTTGATGACAATTCCAAGGAACAACACGAGGCACTGACCCAAATCATGTCACTCAGACAGGCCAGAAGCCAGCCACTGTCTCCGCTGGCTGGCACTTAACCCGGTCCCGCCCTAACGGCGTCGCAACACCATCACCAGGTTGTCTGCAGCCAGGTGTTTACCCAGGCACATCTCGACATTCTCATAGGCCCACTGCAAGGGTTTGAGCCAAGCTTGTTTTTTCCATCGATTGGTGCGCAGGAGCAAGCCAGCACGCTCGGCGTCCGGGACTTCATTCCGCGGACTGATCGCATCTTGAAGTAAAACCACTGGGTTGAAATGCATACTCCCTAGCCATTCGCGTTGCCAAAGCCCCATCCTTTCCACCATGGCGGTGAGGGTGGTCGGAGAAAAAAAGTTGATATGCTCAGGAACCACATAGCGATAACGCGAACCCAATAACCGAATAACCAAGGAATGAAGGTTGGGAACCAACATGATACAGATGCCCCCGACGCGCAGCTGTTGAGCTGCTTGCTCCAGGAATGCGCGCGGTTCCATCACGTGCTCAAGCACGGCCCAGAATGTGACGGCATCAAACCCAGAGTTTGCCGGAGGGATATCCAAAAATGGTTGCGTCATCACTTGGATGCCCACGCGACTGGCTTGTTCCAGGGCACCCTTTGAAACATCATTCCCAAACAGTTCGTAGTCTGATCCCGCAAGTCCCTTGAGAAAGCCTCCTGTAGAGCAGCCCACATCAAGCACTTTACCCTGAGGAACCCATTTTCGAAACAATGCCCATTCACGCTTGAATCGTATGGGATCGTAGTCTGCTTCAAGCTTAGTGGGTGAGAGGTAAAACCCATCAGCCCGATCATTGTAGAACTTCCCGGTCGCAAAAGCAGCATCAACCCGATTGGCATAGACCATGCCACAAGGCAAGCATCGCACATAGGGCACACCCCCTTTATCCCAGAGCCGATGTGCATGACTGGCAGAGCAGCTCGGGCAATGTCGTGTTATCATGGGTTGGGATTTAGGAGCGGTTTTCAAACTGAGGACCATTGGACCATGTTCCACGGGCTGGGAGCAATCAAAAGCGCTCATGGTATCGAATTGATGCCTTGGTTCAGGATAACCGTCCCTTCTCAATTCTGATTGCTTTTTGTATCGGCCTGAGTTCAGACTCCAGTCACTTTGAATCCAGTCTTAGGCTAACTTTAATTCAAGCACATCATGGTCAAATTACCCGATGATTCTGATCCTGCTCAATCCGATGACGTGATGGAGGCATGGGAGGATTCCCTGAAGGAGCGCTACCCCAAGTCACCTCAGGAAGAGGCATTCAACCCAACAGATCCAAACAAGAAGCAAGAAGCGTTTCGAAACTACGAAGAGAATGCTCGCCCCAGTGTCCGTGCATTTTATGAACAGAACCACAGGCACCAAACCTATGAGTTTGTTCTGGATAAAAAGAGGCAGTATTTGGGTTTCGAAAAGAAAACGATGGGCATCTGGGAGGCAGCCGAGTATTTGAACCAGCTGGTGGATGACAGCGATCCAGATACCAATCTTTCTCAACTCCAGCACCTGCTTCAAACCTCAGAAGCCATCCGGCGAGAGGGCAGACCTCGAAGGATGATTCTCACGGGATTCATTCATGATCTAGGCAAGGTGCTCTGCCTGTACGGAGAACCCCAGTGGGCGGTAGTCGGAGACACGTTCCCTGTGGGCTGCGCCTTTTCCGACCGCATTGTGTTCCCTCAATTCTTTGATGCAAACCCAGACAGCACGAATCCGGAATTGAATTCAAAACTCGGCGTGTATGAGCATGGGTGCGGTCTTGACAAGGTGCATCTCTCTTGGGGCCATGACGAATACATCTACCACATGGCCAAGCCCTACCTCCCCATGGAGGGGCTTTACATGCTTCGCTACCACAGTTTTTACCCATGGCATCGAGAGGGGCAATATGACTACCTTTGCGATGAAACCGATCGCTCAATGCTGAAATGGGTCTTGGATTTCAACCAATACGATCTCTACACCAAGAGCCATGAACCGCCTGACCCGGTGGCCTTGAAGCCTTTCTATGAGGATTTGATTGGGGAGTTTTTCCCAGACAAGCTTAAGTGGTAAGCCAAGGCAGGCGTTGTTCGCCACCCAATTTGACTACGCAACTACAGCCTCATACAGGCCCAACCGACAGCGACCTGAGTTGGTTGGCGAGCTTTTGATTTGTTATCAACCCACGTAGATGGTGTAGAGGATTTCTGGCGAAAATCAGTCCAACAGCCTCAGCAGAGCTTGGTTGCAGCCCCATGTGAGACAACCGGATTGACGGCACATTGTCCCGCCAAAGTGTGCGCTCTAGGTCACATGAAACCAGCTTTGCGCTGCATGGGATCCCAAAATTCCAGATTCACATCGGTGCCTGAACGGGCTGGATCACTGGGTGGATTGATCTGCTCATTTTTGCGAAACTCAGCATGCCCATCGTTGAACATCACATTCCCTCCACCTTCATGCCGGTTTGGATCAATTCCCTCTAGAGCGTCTCCTTGACCGAATCCGGAGGTAGGCCACCACAGACTGCTACTCCAAGCCCCATCGGGCTTTGGCATGGAATCTCCAACCACCAGATTGTTTGAGGGGCTGCGAACATTGGCACGCTTGAAGTTCGGCTTGGAGGAGACATCGATGCCATTGATTTTCACCGTCCCCCCTCCATAGGGATGGATCCCTAGAAAAAAGGCGTTGTAACCGTAGCCCACGCGGTGAGCGTCAAATCCCCATTCCCATTTCACATTGAGATCAAGTCGGCGTGCCTTGAGGGAATGACAATGAAAGAGGTTGGTCAGATTGGCTTCAGGGATGATGGTCGTACCCCACCAATTGTCCAACACCTGCGTGGTAGAAGTCATGCCATTGTTGCGATGAGGGGGAAAGGTATCTTGGTTGTCATCGGTGTAGAGCTGCATGAAAAGCCCAATCTGCCTGAGGTTATTCAGGCAAGCAATACGTTGGCCCTTTTGCTTTGCCTTACTCAAAGCAGGCAGCAACATCCCTGCAAGGATGGCTATGATGGCGATGACAACCAGCAGCTCGATCAATGTGAAAGCGCGACCCTCACGCAGGGAGGCACCTTGAGGGGTGAAGGCTGACGGGGAAGGCATACTGGAATCTATTCCAGAAACATGTTCAGCAGGCAACCCTAAAGGCTCTTAGTGGGGTGAGGTTGGGTTTACTGTTCCCTCGCGCACGATCCAGCGGTTCAGGCGCCGCCCCAATTCACGTGGCCAATTTTCCTCAGTACACGTCATGAAGACTTGTCCACCAGCATGATGAGATCGATCCAGCAGAGGAAGCAAACCACTGCGGCGCTTTTGGTCCAACTCCCCCATGACATCATCGATCAGCAGGATTGGTGGGGTGCCTGCATGCTGAGTCAGGAGTTCAGCTTGAGCCATCTTCATGGCAATCACCACGCTTCGCTTTTGTCCTTCACTGCCGAATTCACTCACTGATCGTCCCTTAAGAGACCATTGAAGCTCGTCACGATGGGGGCCCAGAAGGGTTGTCTTGAATTGTCGTTCCCGACTTGCCAGGCGAGCAAGCTCCTGCTGAAAGTCCTCTCGAACTGCCGGAGCATAAGCACATTCAAGGCCTTCATCGTCGCCCGAAATCCTACGGTAGGCTTGTTGAGCCAGGGGCAATAATTTTGGAACCAGACGATACCGCGCCTCCATGATCTGATTGCCGTAATTCAGGAGGGAATGGGTGTAAGCCTCAAGGGTTGCTTGATCCCATCGCGGGGCCTTGAGCAGCGCATTACGGGATCGAAGCACTTTCACATATTGCTGTAAGGCATGCAGGTAGGCAGGCTCAGTCTGAGCGAGCAGCAGATCCATGAAGCGTCTTCGAAAACGCGGAGACCCCTTGATTAGCTGTAAATCCTCGGTGCAAAACACCACCGCACGCACCAAACCAAGGTAATCGCTCAGCCGCTGTACCGGTTCCTGGTCCACGCTCAAGCGACGCTCTTTCATGGACCAATAATAGCGTATGAGGCAGCCGTGATGCCCCACCACTTCAGCCCCAACAAAAAAACCAGGTGAACCATGACGGATCATCTGGGCAGGCCCTACCCCCCGAAAAGAACGCAGAGTGGCCAAGAGGTAAACGGATTCAAGCACATTGGTCTTGCCCTGCGCATTGTTTCCAAGCAGCAAATGAAAACCAGATCCAAACCGTAGGTCCAGTCGCTGGTAATTCCTGAAATCCCTGAGTCTAAGCTGTGCCAAGTGCATGCGACAGATGCCGGGCTAGGTCGCTAACCGTAGCCAGCAAATAAATTCCAAGGATCAGTTAGCTTGAAGGTAGGCCATCAAATCGGCCACTTGCTGATCACTCATCCCATCCAATAAGCCCTCCGGCATAATGGAGGTGGCACTATGCTCCCTGGAAGCAATGTCATCAAGACGGATCACAATGTTCTGCCCTGCCAGATCCTTGAGCGTCAAGGTATCCCCCAGGATTTCAGTCACAAAACCACTGAGTACGGCACCCTCCCCACCGATGGTCTCAGGCCGCATGGTGATGGTCGCCAGCTCATATTCTTCCCTGAGTGCCAAACTGGGATCGATAATAGCTGGCAGAAGGAACTCAAGATTGCGCCGATCATAACCTGTCAATTCGGGCCCCACACGCCCCCCTTGGCCTTGAAAATGGTGACAAGCTGAGCAGGTTTGGAGAAAAAGGTCTTCCCCAACCGATGGATCACCAGAAAACGTCGCCAAGATTTGTTCCACCTCGCGAATACGCTTGATTTTTGTTGCCTCCGGCTGCCTGATTCGCCCCCATATGGCACGCACTTGAGCCTGCAAAGGGCTCGAACCGTGATCCACGAGCCGAACCAATAGGTCGTAAGGAACATCCTCTTTAGGCAGCAACCCATTCTCAATGGCTTCAAGCATCATCTCTGTCCAACTAGCTCGACTGAAGAGCAGGTTGGCGGCCGCAGGTTTCGAAGCGACAGGTAAAGTAGCCCACAAGCGGAGCAAGTCCTTGGGGATACGTGGATGATCATAGCGTTTCAGCGCATTCAAGGCACTCACTCGTAAGGCTGGATTGGTCGGCGATTCCACCGCCAACTCCATGAGGTCATTCAGAGATTGAGGGTCTTTCAATTCAGCCAAAAGACTTATCATGGCAATCCTTCTCTGATCATCGAGCTTGGGATCTCTCATCCATGCCCTACCCTGCTCCAGTGCCGAAATGCTACCAACGCGCATGCTAAACCCCACCCACTGATCATGATCAGGAAAGCGACTGATCAAACCAAGGAGAGCTTGGTCCAAAAAGGAAGGTATGGATTCAGAGCGTGTTCCTTCCAACGCCTTTTCCATACCAGAGACCAGCTTGGACGCGGCACCTTCATCGGGAGCATGAACCAACAGTTTGCTAAGCACATCAAGACCCTGGTCATCCCTAGAGGCGGTGAGTCGTCTTGCAACCCGCTCAAGCAAATGCTCTCGCAGGATCACCTGTTGCCAGGATGAATCTCCCTGAAACCATTCCAGCACGCCTGCTGGATCGGCAGTCAAATGGCTTTCCAATGCCCACCAAAGTTGCTGAGGGTAATAACGGTCCTCAAACATCTCAGCACGCTCGGCCAGGGCAAAAGTCAATGGATACCCTTGATCCGACGGCAGACGGCCAGAGCTTGATGCCAGTTGAGAAAGCACTTCAGGGTTTTTTTCCTGCTTGGCCAAATTCAGCAAGCCTCGAAAGCTTTCACTCTCAAGTGCCGATGCTGGATCAGTCATCAACCTGACAGCCCAACGCCGCATATGGGCATCGGGATGCACTAGGATGGCTCTAAGTGTGGATTCCTGCAGCACCTCAGCCCGGGCCAAGGTCCACAGCGCTTCCAGTGATTGCGGGGGCTGAGCATTCAAGATGAGTTGTTGCAGTCGTATTAGGGTCGAGGCAGTGGGATCCCGTCCTAGCAAGCGCCTTGCCGTGGCCCTGACCCATTGATTTTCATCGCCTAGCCTCTCAATCAAATCATCCACTTGATCAGGGTTCATGGGCTGGAATTTGGAAGGACCCTGGGTGGCATCCCGTAATCGGTAAATCCTGCCTCGCTCGCGGTCCCAATTATCCCTTGGATCCACATGGGTGATACGTGCGTCATACCAATCAGCCAGGTAAATGGCGCCGTCTGGGCCTATGGTCGCATGCACAGGGCGGAACCACCGATCTTCGGTTTCAACAGGCAAGGCCACTTCGTGGGTTTCAAAACTGCTACCTCGCGGTGTGACCTTGAGCGCATGCACGCTATTTGCCAGTGAATTGCCCCCCACAAGCAAACCTTCGAGAGCCGGTATCGCACCACTTTGGTAGAGGATCCATTGATGGACCAGGCGTACAGAGGAACCCTCGACGGGGAGACCGTAAAAATGGCCGTAGGTATGAGGATTGGTGTGGGGGCCATGCTTACCAAAAGATTTCTGATAGTAGCCACCCTGAACAAAGTAAACTGCCTGCATGTTGCCATTGGTCCCGGAATAGAGGCGACCGACAGGGTCAAAATCGACGCCGAAATTATTCCACCCCCCCTCAGCAAAAAGTTCGAAGCGGTGGTTTGTAGGGTGGTAACGCCAAATGGTCTGCCCAAAAAAAGGGATCACGTCTTGTTCAGGGGCTTTCTCCACCTTGACCCTTGCGGTCACAGTACTGCCCGTAGCGCCATAGAGCCATCCATCTGGGCCCCATTTTAGGCTGTTGGCGATCGAATGGGTATCCTCCAGGCCGAAGCCTGATAAGTGAACTTCTGGAGGCCCATCAGGACGATCGTCTCCATCTTCATCAGGGTAATACAGCAGGTAGGGAGGTTGCAGGATCCAGATACCTGTCACATCCAGAGCAAAGGAGGTTGGCATGTTCAGACCTTCAAGGAAGGTCTTGTTCGTTTCATAAAACCCATCCCCATCGAGATCTTCGTGGATGGATATGCGGTCCCTGCCTATGAATTTCTGATGTTCAGGCAGGTTGTAGGGTGGCGGAGGAGGGATCTCGTCAAAAACCTTTCGTAAATGATTATCCCAGGTCAACACCTCCAATCCAGCTGGATCGGGATACTGCACATAATGGACCACCCACATGCGCCCCAGGTGATCAAAATCGACAAACAAGGGTTGGCGGACCGCTGGTTCATGGGCAACCAGATCCAGGCCCAGCCCCGGGGCGGGACGTAAACTCTGGAGGGCTTCTTGAGGGGTTTTGGGGAGGCCCTTACCTTCTGTGAGGGCATGGACATTAGTGTTGCCACGGTAACGATCGTGGACTTCCTGAAGACGACGCTGGCGGCCACCTAAATCGGCATCGACGATGCCAAGATGGCCTGCAAAACCGGATCCTGTCCTTGTCCTAAATGCCTCAGCCTCTGGACTCAACTCCCCTTCCTTGGGGGTTTCATACCAGTTAGACCAAGATGGCATATCCCCAGTCCTGAACAACCATTTCCCTTGTAAGTCGATGGCATCATCTCGGCGGCTCAGGTGGACGGGACCCTGAATGATTCCCCCTTGCCCTCCCTTGTCATAGACCCGCCAGGCTATCAGGTTATCGCTGCCAAAGCGTATCCATTCCGGATGAATCACAAAAGGACGTCGGATATCACTGGAAGGATCCCCGTAGAGAGGAGGCATGGAGCCATTAGCTCCTACCTTGATGCCATTGAAAAAAGCCTCATCCACATCATCAATTGAATCTGCGGTAAGCAGGAGGCGACTTCCAGCCCAAGAAGCTGGTATGTGTACGTAGGCTCTGTACCATGCATACCCATCGTGCTGTTGCCATGATTTGACTGACTGGGACTCCCAACTGGCAGGCAGATCAATCGGGCTCCAGCCTTCTAGGTAGTCCGACTGAACTGCCTCTTTTTGTTCTGCTTCAGGATGAAGCAGCGCTTTTGGGATGGGCTTGCCACCTGCCCAGAAAACAGCATTGAGAAGATGCCTTCGAAAAGGAGTTTCGCGAAAATCATTGGGATGACCCAATGAAGTATAAAAAACGCGGTTGCCTTCAGGCAGGTGACGCACCCAACTCACTGGTTCAACCGCAGACTGACCATCGATGCGCCCGTCCAGCAGAATCTGAACATCGGGTGCCATGTTTCGATTTCGATAAAGGTGAGCGACTGACACAAATCCCCTGGGGGGCACGCCTGCCAAGACAGGATGCTCTCGATTGTCAGGATTGAGTCGAATCAAGGAAGGCGGATCGTCCGGCGGTTTATTGCCATAGTGCCCCTGATAATCACCTCCCAGAACTTCTTGGTCGAAGTGTTCCCAACGCCCATGATTCAGGTCCGGGGGCTCATGATCAAAGGCATGACTCGCCGTGCGCAGGGCCACCAAAGCCCCACCCCGTTCCAGAAACTGCCGTATTTGGGTCAGTTCATTAACAGATGGGGTCCGCCGTCGCACACTCAACACCCATACATCTGTATTCTCCAGCATATCGAGGCCTGGAAAATGATTCGGATCACCGGGATCCACGATGGCAAAGTGACAGGTAACACCTCGGGGAGTCAGCTCCTGTCTTGCGAACTCTGGCAAGGTGCGGGCAGTTTCATATTCCTGCTCCCCAATCATGAACAGGACCCGCAAGGGATCCGGCGAGGCTTGAGTCTGGAAAGGACTCAACCCAACCATCAAAAAAAGGAGCCAACAAAGGAAAATGAGTCTTGGAGGTCGCATACGCAAAACATCACATGGGTTGGATACCAAGCCAATCATGCTGTCATCGGCCCCAAACACGGGGATGGGGTGACAATCCGTTTACCGCGTCTCACAAGAATCCATTCTCCTTTAACCAAAAAAGGCAGTCCTGAGTCCAGGCGTGACCATTGGCTAAGCCGATGCCATGTCGCCCGTTCTGATACACATGCAGGTCAAACGGGACACCTGCCTTGCGAAGTGCTTGGGCGAACTGGAGACTATTCTCCACCGGCACCGCAGTGTCTTCCCAAGTGTGCCAGACAAAACATGGAGGCGTGCTGGGTTTGACTTGCAATTCGTTGGACAGGGACCAAACAAGAGCTGACTCAGGTTTATCACCAAGTAAGTTTCGTTTGGATCCCTGATGGGTGTGGACACCCAGTGAGACCACCGGGTAGCAAAGAATACCCAACGCTGGGCGTGATGTGTGTCGCTCCACTGGATCACTGGAAGTGGGATCCCCTGAATCAAAATGCGTCACCATGGTAGAGGCTAGATGGCCGCCAGCTGAAGAGCCCATCACCCCAATTCGATTGGCATCAATGCCCCATTCCCGGGCATGGTGTTTGGCGAGCCGCATCGCTCTGGACACATCCTGCCACATCACTGGATGACGATACCCATGGCTACCCAGTCGGTATTTGAGCACCAAGCCTGCTATGCCTTGCTTAACCAACCACTCGGCATAACCCTTGCCTTCGTGGGGAGCCAGATGACCATAACCACCTCCAGGACAGATCACCATGGCAGCGCCTGTAGCCTTACTTTCATCGGGAAGAAACAGGGTCAAGGTTGGGATGTCCTGATCCTCCTGGCCCAAAGCACCAGGGGCATCAGCCTCCCATAGACGGACAATTTTCTCCTGAGCCAAGAGGCTATGTGAGTGCATACTGAGCAACAATAACCAGCATAAAAAAGGGCGGAACATTGTGATTGGATAACCTACCTGGCCTAAGAAAACAACTTGGAAACGCTCCCGACTCGCCTTGGATGGATCCTTTAGATTAATCTTAGACATCTATTTGGGAATTTTCTCAGGTTGATGCCATTGCATGAGACGCCTGATCTTCATCTTCATCGGCCTTTCCATGGCCATGGTGGTGCCCTTTTTTCTCTGGGGCGAGGCATGGAATTGGTCCACCGATCAAGCTCTAGAGTGGCTACATTCCTATGGTGAATGGGCCGGCCTGATGGCGTGCCTCCTTCTGATAGGAGACATATTGCTCCCCATCCCATCGACTGCCGTGATGGCGGGGTTGGGGCTTATTTATGGACCATGGATAGGTGGGCTAATCGGCGGCCTAGGATCTTTTCTCGCCGGATTCATTGCCTATGGGCTGTGTCGAACATTCGGCCAAAAAGCTTTGAATTACCTTGTCAAGGCTGAGGATCAAACCCTTGGCCAAATGTGGTTTGAGCGTTATGGAGAATGGACCCTGGTGCTGTCACGTTGGTTGCCTTTGTTACCAGAAACCCTGGCATGCATGGCTGGCTTCTTTCACATGCGCCCAGCGAGGGTGGCTACTGCGCTTGTGTTAGGCAGCTTGCCAATGGCCTTGAGCTATGCTTGGGTGGGCCACCTTGGTAAACAAAATCCAGGCGCTTCGCTTTTACTCAGTGCCTTGGTGCCTCCGATGCTATGGTGGGTCATCGGTAAGAAGTTGGGGCCGCGCTCACGCTCATGAGGCAACCGATGAGGTAGCTCAGAGACAGCCATGCTACCTATCTCAGGCGATACACAATACGAGCTTTGTTCAGATCATATGGGGACATCTCTATTTTGACTCTGTCCCCGATTGTCAGGCGGATAAAGCGCTTCCTCATTTTACCAGAGATGTGCGCCAACACCACGTGCTTGTTTTCCAACTCAACGCGGAACATCGTTCCAGCCAGAACGGCTTTGACGGTTCCTTCCAATTCAATATGCTCTTCCATCCGACTTGTTAGATTCCCCGTGTGTTGACACACTTGAGGCTGGGAAAGCATGGTCATTAATCCATATAAATCAAGCGTTTTGTCAGCCGGTCTCCATCGATGACTTGCCATTGCATCCTTGGGACCACTCTGCTAGTAGATAACCTCTAGCTCTCATGAGGCGTCAACCAAGATCATTCAAACCCAGGAATGGAGCCAATCACGACCTACACTTGGTCATCGATGAAGAGGCCATTCCGATCAAAATGACTCGTAAGCCAGCAGCTCGGCATTTCATCCTGAAAATGCATGACCACGGATACATAGAGCTGACTCTCCCCAAAATTGGCCCCATCAAGGAGGCCATGCAGTTTCTCAGAAAACATCAACCATGGATAGCCGATCAATGGCGAAAGTGGCTCAAGCGCGCCAGGGAACAACAAGAGCGCAACAATAAGCGTGAAATCCTCTACCGTGGTCGTGTAGAGCCCATCACACTGCAAACCCGTAATGGATTGAGCTGTGCATGTTTCGCAGGGCTCCATTTCCCAATCGACCTGCAGCGCATGAGTCTAGGGCGATGGATGGCCGAGTGGTTGCGCTACCAAGCAGAAATCGAGCTACCCCAGCGGCTTGCAGCGTTGGCCAGTCGCCACGGTTTTAGCTACAGGCAAGCAAAGGTGAGAAATCAACGAACACGCTGGGGTTCTTGCTCGTCACAGAGGAATATTTCACTGAATTGGCGGTTGATACAGTTCCCCAAAAAGCATGCTGATTATGTCATGCTGCACGAACTCAATCACCTCAGACACCTGAACCACTCGGCTCGATTCTGGAATTCACTCAGGGTTATTTGCCCTTGGATGGATGAATCTGAAAATTGGATCCGCTCCCAGGCAGAATGTCTCCGCAGCGAACTTGATGTCGCCATAGAAGCTGGCTTAGAGCGGTTCCTTCCATGATGTCTCGACTCCCTGAGCATGAAGGGACGCACGAAGCGACTCCACCCTTTTCCCTGGCTGGGCAAACGCCTGGACTGGTTCGCGGCTGCTGACCAGCACAGCGGCCAAAGCTCCCGCTGCCTCACCAATCCCCCACTCAACTGGATGTAACCGATAGCAACCATTGGTCACATGGGTGGTACCGATATTCTTGCAAGCAGGAAGGAGATTTTCCACCCTCAGCGGGATCAGAGCTCGAAGAGGCAGTTCAAAAGGCAGGGCTTCAAAATCAATATAGTTGTCGCCACCGGTAGTGGGGTGCAGGTCAATAGGATAACTACCCACGCCCACTGAATCCGAGTAATGTTCTCCTAGCAAAGATTGCTTACCTTCCTTGAAGGCTTCCATGCGCTGGGCTTTGCCGCAGTCTTTTTCTGTCACCGTGTAATGCGCTTGAATGCGTCTTGATTCCCTGACGTATGGGTAGAGGGCTAAACCATCCTGACTCCCCATCACATCACCTCGCAATCTCAAGCCCGGATAACCCTGCCCACCATCGTGCCTGGGCGCCTCGGTTTGCATCCAATAAAGCAGAGACAAGCTCAAGTCCTTGGCTGCGCGCACATGTTCCTGCTGCTGTTCAGGGCTACCATCGATGAGGGATCCCAAAAAATAATCATTCTGAGGCCAATTAATAAGCGAAATGTCACCCTTATAATGGCCAGCAGTAAATTGATCAGCAGCGATCATCCGCCGATACTGCCACAGATTGATAATGCCCTCGAAAGGTCCATTACTGGGATTGAATCCCAATCTTCTGGGTTCCATGGAACGAGGATGCGTGTAGTTCCAATCAAGAAGCCGTCCAGGCCAGGCCGGTTGCAAAGCTGGTCGGAAACTTTTCCAAAAGTCATAACTGGATGGAGGGTTGATGACATGTTCCTCCCCTTCAACGTAGTCCATGGCAAGGCACACGGTGAATGCCTGCTGATTGTCAGGGCGAGCCGATGAACTGGCATGCCATTCGCCAGTCTCATGCTGGGCCTCCGAGCCGGTCACCCATTCTGTTTTGGTCAGGGGAAGCAACTCGCCTAATTCGCTTGCATCGATAAATACATTCGCCCTCACCTCCAAGGTTTGACCGCTTTTGAGGTCAACCAGCTCAATGGCCTGAATACGATCTCCTGACATTGAGGCTGCCGCAACCCGATGCCGCGTCAGGACACGGCATTGACCCGAGGAAACATAGGGAGCCAACAAGGCTTGAATGACGGCAAGGGCCGCACGTGGCTCATGACACAACCTTGATACCGAACCCTTACCAGGGTTGAATTTTGTGTTGTCCTGGAGCTTGGGCAGAACTGGGTAATGCTTGAGGTAATGTTGGCGGATGCCTTGCCTCAATGCACGGTAGGAAGCGTTGGCACCCCGAGTCTCAATCCAACGATGTTCATCGGGAGGGACCCCCTGTGAGGTGAGTTGGCCACCCAACCAAGGGGTTTCCTCGCTAATCACCACACGGGAGCCTCGCCGCAAAGCAGAGAGAGCTGCTGAAACGCCACCAAGCCCTCCCCCGACAATCATCACTTGAGGGTTCCAAAGACCGGACTGAGCCCGAGCAACCAGGGACGGCATAGGACTGGACAAGCTACCGGCAATCAGAGATGAGTAGACAGATCGACTCAAAAACTTTCTGCGGGTTATCATAATCTAGAGAATTTAAAGGAGGATGGTGAATGCATCACTTAATCTCCGCCCCCCTGCGATGATTGCAAGTCGCAAAGACCTCATGAAGATTTGTCACCTTAATGAGGAGGATGGTACGCGCGGCGGGGGTCGAACCCACAACCTTCGGCTCCGGAAACCGACGCTCTATCCAATTGAGCTACGCGCGCATGGAGTAATATTTTACAGCCCCAAGCCAAGCGGAAAGTAAACACAACAAACCCCGCTCGAAAGCGGGGTTGCGACTGGCGGCTGGCTCATTGATTATTCAGCCGAGGAGGGCATTGGAGCCACACCGTCTACTTGAACCTTCAGGTTGGCAGTGACTTCTCCGTGAACCTTAATTTCAACCAGATGCTCTCCAAGCGACTTGATGGGATTGGAGAGTTGAATCTTGCGACGATCTAGTTCGAGTTCGAACTGATTCATCAATTCATCAGCAATGTCTTGGGAAGTCACCGATCCAAAGAGCTTGCCATCATCACCTGTTTTCACCCTGATGTTCAATACCAACTTACCAAGGCTGGATTCGAGTTCCTTGGCATGTGCCAATTCCTCTGCTTCGCGTTTCTGGCGGCGATCGCGAAGGCTCTCGATGCGCCGTTTGTTGGCACCGGTCAAGGGAATGGCGAAACCTTGTGGAATCAGGTAATTCCGAGCATAACCTGCTGCCACGCTCGCTTGATCAGCTTCACCACCCAGTCCTTCAACTGGCTTGATAAGGATAACTTCTGTCTTTGCCATGAGTCTCAATAATATTAAATTTGCAATGTTTATTAAATGAGCCAACACCCACAAGGTGCCGACTCGACTTGGTTTGACCGCCTGTTGAATTAGAATGGCGGATCAAAATCATCATCCATGCCAGCACTAGGCGTCTGGCTTGCGCGCTTTGTATGGGGTGCTGGATGAGAGGAACCCCCAAAATCCTGGTTACCTCCACCATGGCCATCAGCATCACCGCGGTTCGAGCCAGAATCAAGAAACTGGAATGACTCCATGACGACGCCCAATCTGCTCCGCTTCTGTCCGCTCTGCTTATCCTCCCATTGGTCAAGTCTGAGACGGCCTTCGATCATAATAGGACGTCCGCGCTTGAGATACTGTCCAATCACCTCAGCCTGGCGTCCGAATGCGTCAACATCAACGTAAGTCACTTCCTCTCTTGCCTCGCCCGATTCACTTTTCCAGGAACGGTTGACAGCTATGCCAATCTTCGCAATCGCCCGCCCACTTGGCGTATACCGCAGTTCGGGATCACGTGTCAGATTGCCGATTAGAATGACTTTGTTGAAGGATGCCATGTCACAAATAGTCTCGAGCAGAACCCAACTGGTCAAGCATTGGTCACCAACAGTCGATGGACATCGGGCCGCTCATTCAATTTAGATGTGAGCGAGTCTAGCTCCTCTTTCACCACTTCAAACGGAATAGTAGCATAAAAACCAGACGTTATCTTCTTATCTACGACACGAGAAAAAGGTCTGTTGTCATGTTTCTGCACCTCACCGACCTTGCCCCCAGACTCGACAATAGCTTGAGTGACGTCGGCAATGACTGCATCAGCACCCTCTGCTTTGCCTGCCGTGTTGAGAATAAATAATCCCTGATATGATTTCACTGATCTGTGTGTGTTGTATTTTGTTATGTTGGAGCCTCAACCTAAATCCGAGACTTTCCCATTGTGAAGGCTCATTGCCTTCTCTAAACCAGCGCGGCTCCAAGTGTGAAGCGCACGTTCTACCTCATCAAAAACTCTGTCCAATTGCTCCTTTTCCGAATCGGTGAAATCCGACAAGACATGCTGGATCACTTCTTTTTCACCGCGCCCTATTCCTAAACGAAGCCTTGGGTAAGACTGCGTCCCGAGATGACTATCGATGGACTTGACCCCATTGTGCCCCCCACTACTGCCCGCTGGCCTCATCCTGATGACACCAGGCTGTAAGTCGAGGTCATCATAGCAGACCATCAAATCACCAACTGATACACTAAAATAATCAACTAACTTCCTGACAGCAACCCCACTCCGGTTCATATAGGTGCGCGGCTTGACAAGCAACCACCTAAACCCATCTTTTTTCACCTCAGCTGTCCAGCTAGCAAATTTGCTGTGATTGTTTTCCCAGCGACCATCCCAGCATCGGGCTAAGTGGTCAACCAACAAAAAGCCCACATTATGACGGTTATTTAAGTAGCTGGCCTCAGGGTTACCCAGCCCCACAATCATCCTGGCGTGCATGAGGCTTAGGTCGACACAGTGGCCGAGGACGATCGGCTAAAGCCAGAGCAAAAGTACCTCGAATAAAAACTTACTTCTTAGCAGCAGCAGCCTTTTCCTGTGCCGCTTCAGCACGAGCTGCGCGACCGAGCGATATCGAAAAGGCTGGGATCCCTTTATTGCCCATCACCTCAAGCTCTGCAGGTAGAGGGATTTCACCAAGATGCATGGTTTGTCCGGATCGCATGGCTGAAACATCTACGTAGATGATCTCCGGCAAATCCTTGGGTAGCGCACGAATTTTGGTTTGGAAAAGCACATGCTCCAACAGACCGCCTTCATTTTTGACACCGTAGGCTTCTCCCTTTGGCTCGACCGGTACCGATACGATGACGGGCTTGTTCTCGGAGACAGCCCTAAAATCCACATGCAGGATGTCACCGCTCAGCGGATGCCGCTGAATATCCTGCACCAAAGCAAGATGTTGTTTGCCCGAAACCTCTAACTGCACAAGGATGTTTTGTGAAGCTGAGGCCTTGATCAACTTGGCCAAGTCGGTCTTTTCAACCGAGACAGCCTGCGGTGCGAGGTCATTCCCGTAAAGCACAGCGGGAATGTTTCCACCGGAGCGAAGTTTTTTGACAAGCGTTCGTTTGAGATCGCTGCGATTTTCTGCTTTGAGAGCTAAGGCTTCCATTGAGTGTTGTCTTTGGTCAAATATCCGATCAGGAACATGGCTGATTGCACCACAAACCTTGATTCAGCTGGTCCTCGCACCGTGGAATTCAAACAGTGAATTCACCGACAGATTGTGGTGAATACGCTTGATAGCTTCCCCAAGGAGACCCGCTACTGACAGGGTGGTAATGCGAACGCCGTCCACGGCGGAGCGGAGGACTGTATCAGTTGTGATTAGTTCGTCAATATCAGATTTACGCAATCGGTCGATGCCAAGATCGTTGAGCAGCGCATGGGACACACAGGCCAACACAGACTTGGCGCCTTGGGATTTCAACAGTTTAGCCGCCTCGGTCAAAGTGCCGGCTGTTTCGGTCAAGTCATCAACCAACAACACTGATTTACCCGCAATGTCGCCTATGAGCGTCATGCTCTCCACCTCAGTGGCACTTTTACGTCGCTTGGCCACAATCGCAAGGCTGGAACCAAGCACCTGAGAGTAGGCGTGAGCCATTTTGATACCCCCAGCATCAGGACTGACCACAACCAAGTCCTCAATTTGCTTGGATTTAAGGTACTCATACATGACAGGAGCCGCGTAGAGGTGATCCACGGGGATATCAAAGAAACCTTGAATCTGCTGCGCGTGCAGATCCATCGTAAGCACACGGTGTGCGCCGGCAGCCACCACCAAATTGGCAACTAATTTGGCCGTAATGGGTACTCTGGGTTGATCTTTTCGGTCCTGCCGAGCATAGCCATAAAAAGGCAGGACAGCAGTAATGCGCGAGGCGCTGGCTCGCCTCAGAGCATCAATCATGATGAACATTTCCATCAAATGATGATTGGTAGGTGGCGAGGTACTTTGCAGGACATAAACATCCTGACCTCGCACATTCTCCTCAATCTTGACGAATGTCTCTCCGTCAGGGAACGCGCTAACCTTGCAATCACCCAGAGGGATGCCGATATAGTCGGTTATTTTATGGGCTAGAGGGAGATTGGAAGTTCCGCTGAATATTTTCACGAAATCAGTTGCTAAAAGTCATCACGGTTTGGTCGCTTAAGGGGCGAAATAAGACCAGATTGCAAGGAGGGGTTCAAGCGTCATTTTGATTTATCCATCCGTGCTTGGCATCAGCGACGCACCAGAAACTGAATCCAGTCAATCAGTGGTCTGGAAAAGAACCACCCAGAAGGTCCCTTGCTAGGGCCCGATCCCGGAGCATTGGCCTGCGAGCGGCGACCACTGAGCCAACTGAAGAAGGAAAACAGAGCCAGAAGCCCCCCCACTCTCTGACCGGTGACCCTGGGGACATGGGGCATTGAGGGTATCCATTCCATCAGGCGGTCCCATTGACTGCGCAGCAACAGCCTCTTTGAGTCGCATTCGACAACAAGAAGGCGTTTTCGGATATTCATTTCCTTTAGGTGCGATCTGAAAAGCATGCTTGGTCCTTTTTGATTTGCTCCATGGTTTCGGGAAACATCGGAGAGGTGTGCCGGGCGTATTCACGCAGTCGAAAAACACCCAAAAGAAGCACCAGAGAGCCTCCAACAATCCACGCCAGCATACCCAAAACACGCCAAGGCCCAGGAAGCAGCACAATGGTTAGGGCGACAAGAAGCATTAGGACAATCAGGCTCATCACAGACATGATGAGCAACCAAATAAGCATCTCTAAGAAGCGCCACTTTTGTTCCTCGGCCTCAATCAAGACCAATTCCAACCGCAAACGCAAATAATCCAAAACTGAAGCCAACACACCTTCAGCCTTGCCACCTCCTCCGCTGGAGGACGGCGCACGATTACTGGGAGTCTGTTGGGTCATTTCAAATCGAAAAAAGGTTCAAGAAACGAGCCAATGCTGGCCCTGACGTTGAAGAGGTGACGCTAATTGTCGTTTAGTGGATTGATTCGGGAATAGATTTGATCGATTCGAGAAAAGGCTGCACCCGAAAATGAGCCACACGAAAGGGCCCCGTTGGAATAGCCAATCGATTGCCATAACAGACCGATTCAATAGGATGGTTTTAGCCTTGGGGCAAACAAACTGTCAATGGATTAGCATGCGACCATACGGAGGGGAAGATCGACGATCGCATCAATGCGCTCAACCTTCCGGGTGATTTCACCTCACAGCATCCACCAAACTCAACGCAAGTTGCATGACTGCGACGAAAACAGACCCATAATCAAACTTGACGACTCAGGGCTCCGCGCCCTAACATTTTGAGGATAGATTTTCTGTCGTTTTGATCGACAGGCTCGTGTCGGCGCTCAATGCCGGCTTTTTTATTCTCTTTAACGAGAAAGGAATCGCGCATGAATGCGGATTTATTAACCATACTTGAATATTGGGAGCGTGAAAAAGGCATCAGCAGGGATATTCTGCTCAATGCGGTTGAGGAGGCGCTTATTTCAGCTGCTAAAAAGGCTGTTGGACCGGCTCGCGACCTCCGTGTGCACATCGATCCCAAGTCGGGAGATATCAAGGCTTTCGCCACGCTCTTAATCGTGGAACAAGTCGAGTCCAAGCACGACCATATCACACTGCCAGAGGCTAAAAGACACCGATCAGACGCCCAAATCGGAGAAGAGGTTGAAGTCGAAGTCACCCCTGAAAACTTTGGACGCATCGCTTCCCAAAACGCCAAACAAGCGTTGCTACAGCACCTCAGAAAGGCTGAAAAACAACTCATCTACAGCGAATTCAAGGATCGAACTGGCGACATTGTCAGCGGTATCGTGAGGCGCTTCGAGCGTTCGGATGTTTACCTTGATTTAGGTAAATTTGAAGCATTGCTTCCAAATCGCGAGCGAGTCCCTACCGAAGAATATCAGTTAGGCGAGCGGGTCCGCTGTTACGTGAAGGCGGTCGATACCAGTTCTTATGGACCTGAGATTATCCTAAGCCGAGCTGACCCCAATTTTGTGATCAAGCTCTTCCGTCTGGAGGTATCCGAGATCAATGACGGCACCATTGAGATCAAGGCAATCGCAAGGGAGCCGGGCTACAGGACCAAATTGGCGGTCTATTCCCGAGACAGTAAAGTCGATCCTGTTGGAGCTTGTGTTGGCCTCAGAGGACAGAGGGTTAAGAACATTGTCCGCGAGCTCAACAACGAGAAAGTGGACATCATTCCCTGGGACCCAGACATCACCAATTTCGTGGCCAACGCCCTGAATCCGGCTCAGTTACGGGGGATCGACATCGACGAGGAGCGCCGTCGGCTCAATGTGGTTGTCGATGAGGACCAACTCTCGCTGGCCATTGGTAAGCGCGGGCAGAATGCTCGACTGACCTCCAAGTTGTGCGGCTGGCACGTGGACATACAAGCCCGTGAAGAGAAGGTGCTTGGATTTGAAGAAAAAGTGGCTGAGGCCATTCATGCTTTTGCGGCGATCGATGGGATTTCAGATAACCAGGCTGAAGCCCTGGTAAACAGTGGATTCCACACTTTGGAGGATCTCACATCAGTCGAACTCGACGATTTATCGGAAATCCCAGGTGTCGGTGAGGCGGCTGCTTCTATCATGGAAGCTGTCCATTCAGAAACCAATCGACGCTTTGGCGTGACTGAATCAGAAACAACAACTGATGAGGAAGTTTCTGAGACAGAAGCGGACGCTGAGGAGTCCCCTAAAGCCTCACAAGCTGCCACAGAGGCAGAATCCTCAACTGAATAACATTGACTGATAATTATTTTATCAACCGGCCATCCAACAGGTAGGCAGGATTGAAAAAGAGACTTTATGCCCGTCCGTATCTACGAAATCGCCAAACAACTTGGCAAGCCTAACAAGGAGGTCATAGCGCGTGCCAAAGAACTTGGGATTTCCAATGCCAAGGTTCCCTCAAGCTCCATCGACAAAATCACCGCCGAATACCTCATTAAGGAAATGGGTGGAGGGGCCAATGAGGAACCACAGGTGACCTCTCCCAAGACCGAAGAGGGCATTACCGTAGTGAAACCTGAAGTCAGCGAGCCAGTCCTAGACTCGGCTTCGACTGAAGAAGCTGTCGTTGCCGAAGCCCCTCCGGCCTCGGAGGAATCTGGCGGCATCAAGGTCATTCATGAAGAGGAGCCAGAATCCGACTTAGAAACAGCTCCCCTTTCAACCGATAGTGAAGCCGAAACCCAGGCATCCAGCATCGAGTCTGCCTCACACCCTGATGCAGTCACGGAAGTGGGTTCAAGCGAGGAAGAACCCGGGGATGCGGACTCTTCCAGCCAACTCGATCAAGACTTGGTCGAAGATCAGTCTTCGGATGTTGCCCCCGAGAGCGAAGCGGCGACCGAGATAACGAGTTCAGCTGAAACAACCGAGCCCAAACTCGGGGCCAAAATTGGCTTTATCCAACTCCCAACTCGCCCTGCAGGGGGCAGCAGTCGTCCTGGCGATCGGCGCAAGGAACGTGACCTAAAACGAAAAAGTAAGCAGCGGGAAAAAGACGGTCAGGAGGCTTCAAACCAAACCACGAGACCTGCTGAACAAGCACCAACTCAGGAATTCAAACCCAAGCCCAAATTCGTCCAGAAATACAAAATTCCTGAAGATGGCGAGCAAATCACGCTCAAACCTCCCATCATCATTCGAGATTTGGCTCAACTCATCAAACGTAAGCCCTTTCAGTTGATCGCTGATCTCATGGAGCTCAACGTCTTTGCCACTGTCAACCAGGCAATTGATGAGCCCGTTGCCAAACAGGTATGCGCCAAGCACGGCTATCGATTTGAGGTCGAGAAACGTGAAAAAGGAGCTGGCGTTACCCGTACTGAGGAGAAAATCAAGCTCGATCAGCGTGACAAGGAAGAGGACCTGGATACACGACCGCCCGTGGTCACGATCATGGGTCATGTCGATCATGGGAAAACGACCCTGTTGGATGTCATCCGCAAATCCAATGTGGTCGACAAGGAGGCTGGAGGAATCACCCAACACATCGGGGCCTACACCATTCACTTCCCACATCCTGAGCGCCCTGAAGACCTGCAGCAAATTACTTTCTTGGACACACCGGGTCACGCCGCATTCAGTGCCATGCGGGCTCGGGGAGCCAACGTCACCGACATCGTCATCCTAGTTGTGGCTGCAGACGATGGTGTGATGCCACAAACACTGGAAGCACTCAACCACGCCAAAGCATCTGGGGTTCCGATTATCGTGGCGGTCAACAAATGTGACCACCCTTCGGCTAACCCCATGAAAGCAAGGCAGCAATTGCAGGACCGAGGTCTCATGTGCGAGGAATGGGGGGGTGAAACCATTTTCGTTGATGTCTCAGCCATCAAGGGCCAGGGAGTGGATACTTTGCTTGAGATGATCCTGCTTCAGGCAGAGGTTCTTGAACTCAAGGCCAACCCCAATCGCAACGCTACAGGGAATGTGATTGAATCGGGGATGGCTCAGGGAGGTCCGACAGCAACCATTCTTGTCAGAAAAGGTACCTTGAAGGTTGGGGACACCATGATTTGTGGACCATTCTATGGACGTGTCAAAGCCTTGATCAACGCAGAAGGCGACCGTCTGAAACAGGCTGAGCCATCAGTTGCGGTCAAGGTCCTTGGTCTCAATGGTGTTCCTGAGGCAGGGGTGGAATTCAATATCGTCAAAAACGAGAAACAGGCCCGCAAGTTAGCCGAAGAACGCGAAGACGAGGCCAAAGCGCAAACTGCTGAAAGGCGCAAGGCGGTCACTTTGGAGAACCTGTTTAAGACCATGAAGGAAGGTTCTGCCAAAAGCCTCAAGGTCGTCGTCAAGGCAGACACACAAGGCTCAACCGAGGCTATTGTTGACTCCTTATCAAAAATCGAATCCGACAAGGTGGACCTAGAGGTCATCCACAGTGGTGTGGGATCCATCACCGATTCCGATGTCATGCTGGCAGCAGCCTCGCAGGCCATCGTCATTGGTTTCCACTCCAAACTTGACACAGGGGTGACCGACACAGCCAAGCGTGAATCAGTTCAGATCAAGCTTTACAGCATCATCTATGAACTGATTGACGATGTCAGGGACGCCATGACAGGCCTGTTAGACCCCATCACCAAGGAAAAAATTTCAGGCAGGGCTGAGATTCGAAAGGTATTCAACCTATCCAAAGGAGGCGCTGTGGCAGGGAGTTATGTCACCGATGGTAAGGTTGTGCGAGCCAGGGCAAGGCTATTCCGAAAGGAAAAACTGGTATACGAAGGAATCCTGCAATCCCTCAGACGCTTCCAAGACGAAGTCCAAGAAATTGGCAATGGTATGGAATGCGGTATTCGCATTGAGGGCTTCCATGATTATCAGGAAGGGGACATTGTAGAGACCTACACCCTCGAAAAGATGGCTCAGCAGCTCTAGTAGGAACTCCGCTGCCCTGCCCCATTGCGCCCCAAAAATGCAATCCCTGCGTCATCAGCGAGTCCGTGAACTGATCAAGCGGGAAGCTGGTGATCTCCTGCGCGAGCACCTGTCTCTCGAAACCTACGGTATGGTGTCGGTGCATGAAGTTTTTGTATCGGGTGACCTGAAGCATGCAAAGGTGCTCATGGGGCATATCGGCAAAACAGAGCAACAAATCGCTGCCGAGCAGTATCTGGTCAGTCATCGAGGGATGATTCAATTAGAAATGTCTCACCGGGTACAGCTCAAATACTCACCTCAAGTCAAATTCTCATTTGATGACTCCATTGCCCAGGGAAACTCGGTCCTTGATATCCTCGAGGACATGGAGCAAAGCGGAGAGCTAGAACCATGAAGGAAGCTCCTAAGACGGCACTCAAGATCTTAGAAATCATAAAGGGGGCTAGTAAGGTTTGCGTTGTGGGTCACATTCGCCCTGACGGAGACTGCATCGGTTCACAACTAGCTCTGACCCTGGCTCTCGAATCGCAGGGAATGGAAGTCATGTGCTGGAACCAGGATCCTGCTCCGGCAAAGCTTAAGTTCATGGATACAAAAGGCCGTTTCCAACCTCCGAGCTCTGGGCATCAATTTGACCTAGTGATCGCGGTGGATGCTGCCTCGTATGATCGCCTGGGTGAGGTCGCGGCGTTCATTCAAGATCGACAGAAGTTGATCAATATTGACCACCATCCCAGTAATACGCGATACGGTGATATCAATTGGATTGCATCGGCATCTGCCTCAAGTGGAGAGATGGTCTATCAGCTCATCCAGGCTGCCAAATGGCCATTGACTAAGGAAATAGCCAACTGCCTTTTCACGGCTATTTCAACCGATACGGGTTCCTTTCAGTATCCCTCCACCAGCCAAGCCACGTTTGTCACCGCTGGCCACCTCGTGGAAAAAGGAGCCAATCTAGGCATGATTTGCGATGAGGTCTACCAATCCTACTCGCTCTCACGGGTCCGTCTACTCAAGCGTGTCTACAACCAGTTCAAGCTGACAGAAAACAATCAGATCGCTTATCTTTGGTTGAAGAAATCCGATTACGCCAAAACCGGAGCCACTCGAGCCGACACGGAAGGTTTGATTGACCATATTCGCGCTATCGAGCCAGTGCTTGTAGCATGCCTTTTTGAAGAATTGGAGCCAGGAGTCACACGCATCAGCCTGCGGTCCAAACATCCCCAGGTAGATGTTGACACCATCGCCCGCCAATTTGGTGGAGGGGGACATAAAGCTGCTTCGGGGGCAAGGATCGAGGGGAAACCCATGACCGTGCAACGTCGGCTCATCACCGCTTTGCGCAAAGCCATCAGAAACCAGCTATAATCTCTCCAGAGGGCAATCATGCAAAAGAATACCGCTCCAGATGGCATCCTATTAGTGGACAAACCAACCGGCATGACCTCGCATGATGTCGTCAATGCCGTCCGACGCCGCTTCCGCATCAAGAAAGTCGGTCACTGTGGCACCCTGGACCCCAATGCTACGGGCCTTTTGATCCTTGTTCTGGGAAAAGCAACCAAACTCTCGGAAACACTGATGGGGCAGGACAAGGTCTACGAGGGAATCATCTCTCTTGGCCGGGAGACCAGCAGCTACGACATTGATGGGGAGACCATTTCTGAACAGCCAGTGCCCGCATTAACGCTGGATGCAATCAATGAACTAGCCAAGTCCTTCAAAGGCGACCAGATGCAGACACCTCCGATGGTCTCTGCCATCAAGAAAGATGGCGTTCCGTTGTATAAGCTTGCCCGAAAAGGGATTGAGGTGGAGCGTCCTGCTCGACTGATTCATATTTATTACTTCAAGGTCACCACCTATCAGGAGCCAGACTGCCACTTTGAAATTGCCTGCACAAAAGGAACCTATGTCCGCAGCATAGCCCACGATCTCGGTAAGTTGATCGGATGTGGGGCTTACCTCAAAACCCTCCGAAGACGTGTCTCCGGAGACTACGACCTTTCCAAAGCCACCCCGCTGAAGGATCTGCTGGACATGGACTTGCCAACCTTATCCAGATCCTTGATCAGCATCGAACGCCCGCGCCCTGCTGTGCCATCCAACACCTAGTCCAATGCTGCGACACAGCACGTTTGACCGCATCCCATCATTGAATCGCCCCCTGGTATGCGCCATGGGAGTGTTTGATGGCCTTCATCTTGGTCACCAACGAGTCATCGGCAAAACGTTGGAATTAGCCCAGAGCCTTGATGCGGCTGCAGGGGTTCTGACTTTCCAGAACCACCCTTCGAGCATCCTGCGTCCTGAGCAATCCCCTGCCATGATCTATCCAAATGCTGTGCGGCAGCAGTTGTTTCAATCCCTTGGACTCGATTTTGCCTGGATGATTCCCTTTGGGCCCGAACTCAGTGCTTTGGATGCGAGTCAATTCGCTCAGCTGATGGCCAAGCATGCTTCTCCATTGGTTGGAGTGGTGACTGGAGACACTTTTCGATTTGGACATCAAAGGAAAGGTGACCTGAGATTACTGAGTCACTGCCTCAATCAATTGTCACATCGTGCCCAGGTTATCGGAGTGCCTCAACTCGAACACAATGATGAAATCATGAGTAGCACACGTATCAGACAGCTCATAGCCAATGGACAGCTGAAGGAAGCTGGAGAACTCTTGGGGCGAACCTACCTACTTCATGGAACGGTTGTCAGGGGCGATGGGCTTGGTAGACAGCTGGGCTTCCCTACTGCCAACCTCGATACTTCTGGTTTAGTCACGCCTCCTGGCGGTGTGTACGCAATCCATGGTCAAACCGCCTCAAGCAGATTCGGCGGGGTTATGAACATTGGCTGGCGCCCAACCCTTCAGAAAGGGGAAAAAACTTTGAGAGTTGAGGCCCATTTTCCCGGCATTGAGGTAGACCTTTACGGTCAAGCACTGAGCATTCAATTCAACGCCAAAATCAGGGACGAGTCTCGGTTTCCTTCCCTTGATGCCCTCAAAACACAAATTGAGAAGGACGTCCAGGCGGCTCATCACATCAACGCTTCGATCGATTAGAACCCAGCAAGGGTCGCTGTTTCAAAATCGCTCATTCAAGCGTCGCTTATTCAGCGTGTACCACCCCATCGGATTGGTCAGCGGTCCACCACTTGCTGCCCGCATACCCTTGAGTTGGATTTGGTAAACCCTACCTTCAAGGAGTGGCATGTGCAAAAGTGCGCGCATCCCGCCATGGCTGAGGGTGATTTTTTCGATTTGAGCCTGAGTTTTACCAGCCTTTGGCGACCCATACTCAGGTCGGTAAAGGTATTCCCAATGCTCAATGGCATATTGCTCAGTAGATGCCAGCAACTGACTATCCATGGGCTGGGTGAACCGGAGTTCAAACCCTTCAGGGGTCAAGCCTATGGCGAGGATTTCAACAGGGGTCGTCTGGTGATCCCACCGAACGGTCTGGAGCCCAAAGATTTTTTCACCGGCAGAACGCCAGCCTCGCCCAGTTTGCCCCACATACAAAGTGCCTTGGCTGTCGAACTGATTGCGCACAACACCGCTTTGCAGGCCATCAATAAAATTGAAGATGGCTCCCTGGTACTGTCCCTGGACCTTTTCGAGGCAAATCCTCATGAGGTTTGATCGGGTCTGGTCCCCCACGAAGATCTGATCCTCAAATGGCCCGAACTGGCCTCCGGTTTCATCAAAAACAGGCTCACCAGGCGAATTTGCCAAATCACCATGAATGAAAAAGACCGATGGAGGCGTTCGCATTTGACGGTAGTCCTCCACGGATATGGCATTGAGATCCTTGCCTTGGAAATCAGGGTGATCCATGAGCGAGGAAGGGTGGCCGTGAAAACGCCCCTTGGTGATCTGCTGCAAGGTAGATGATCCATTCCAATCACCCTGATTATCTGTGTAAAAGATCTCACCGTGGCGGTTCATGCCAATACCTGCCGGGGAGCGCATGCCCATTGACCAAGGGGTGAACTCTCCCTGGGGTGTGACTCGAAAGGACCACCCACGATAACGAGCTGCACGGCCCATCTTGCCATCGTGGACTCGCCCGATGTCCCATTTGGAACTGCCAGCCCAACCAGCCCAGCTCAGACTTGTGTTGAGGGTTCCGTAAAAATTCCCATCCTGATCCCTAACCAGCCCGAAGGCGTATTCATGGTAATTATCGGTTAATCCCCATTCAGCAGAAACCGTGCGGTAAATGTCAGCTCTCCCATCCCCATCCTGATCGATCAACTTGGTGAGTTCAGGGCGCTGCATCACCCAAACCTCATCGGAGACCTGATCAACATAAATGCCAAGCACCTCGTGCATGCCATCGGCAAAGAGCTGCCACTGGTCGCCTTTGTGGCGCCAGACCTGTCCCTCTCGGGTGGTCACATACAAGACACCGTGTTGATCAAAAGCTAAACCGCCCACGCCCAGGGTGATTCCCTCAGGAATCGTCACCGTCTCAACCAAGTATCCTGCCGGTGCCTTGACCGCTGTGAACGCATTCACAAAGCTAAGGGCTGAGATCAAGATCAACATGTAAGGGTAAAAAAGTCTCATAGCTCAACTTTCAGGGTTCCTGGTAAATTTGAAGGGTGAAGGTTGTGGCGACCTCTGGATCCAGAGTCAGCCAATTGCCATCCCAATCTCCCGCCGAAGCCTCGACGAGGTATTGGCTCCGGTCGCAATAGAAATGCAGTGGTGCGACCAGTCCAGGATCGCTCTTGAAGGTGTGCTTGAGCCCAATCCCCTTTTCCGCTGGCTCGATCGTCTCCATGAACCAAGCACCGTTAACGGTGTATTCAAAAGTCGGAGCCTGCTCGCCACGAACCTGATAACCCTTAAAATGAACCTGAGGTGTTAGCTCCTTTGAACCAATGCGTAAAGGGAACCGCCCTGCCCCAGTGGTAAAACGCTCCCCAAGAACCTTGACCGGACCCCCACCACGCTGGTTGGCATTCCGTCCCCAGTCAGGTCCGATATCCAGAAAGGGGCCAAACCAGCCAAAAGAAACAAAACAACTTTCCGCATCAAAACAGAAGTTGATGCCGCCAGGAAAACCGACCATCACAGATCGAGGCGGCCCATTCTCCACAAAGGCACGCTTAATGATCGGATGGTGGTGCGGTTGAAGGACAAAAGCACTGCCTTCCTCTGATTTGTCTACCGCCTTAACCACAAGCTTGTCAGGCTCAGGGTTGGCTTTGACAAGCATGATGCCCTTCATGCTGAAGGCATGACCAGGAAGCGTGCAAAGGTATGGATAAGAACCCTCCACCTTGGGAGCTACCAAATCAATTGAGTCCTGCTGTCCTGGCTCCAAGACCTTGGTATGATGGAGAATGTGATCGGGCATATCAGGGACAAACTGACGCTCTGCCGCTGCAGCTCCCATGGCCCATGCCCTCTGAGCCACAGCAAGTGAGGTCGCCTCGTCACCACGAATCACGACAAGGTTATGCAGCATTTCGTCATTGTTGGTGAACACTAGACGAACCTTTTCCCCTGGAGTGAGGGTGAACTGATCCACATCAAAGCGCATTTTCCCCGGAAGTGTCGAAACGCTCACTACGCGCTGAGCCACCGCAGGCGTGCACAAAGATGAGACAGCCAAAGCGAGCAGGAAAAGGGAACACCATCGAGTGTTTTTAGGGATGGATTTCATTGGCGCAATCATGGAAAACCAACCAGCAAAGCCGGTATTTGGGACGTCCAAAATGAATCATAGAAAAGAGCGAGGTGCAACGGATAAAACAAAAAGGCTGTGTGCGTCACGTCACTCAGAAGGATTGAAAGCAGCTAGGAGAGAGGTCAAACAAGATCAGGCGATCATTGGAATAGTAAGGATTAATTTGCCTTACCCCCTTGATCATCCTGACTCTCTTCGGTCTTTGATTCAGCGTTTGGGTCGCCAAGCACGACAAACCAAGCATCGCCAGAACTATCCCGATCATCACCAGCAATCACAAAGAGTTCCCCTTCGGCCTGGATAGGTTGTAGGGGGTGCTTGAGCGTGCGGAGAGGTTGGTCCTTTTCCTGCAAGCGAACCTCCAACATATCCCCATCATCAAGAATCCTCACCTTGATTTCACAAGTCGGACTGAGTTGGATAGGTTTTCCCGATGATTGTGGGAAACCCAATGATTTGTGCGAGATCAGGAAATAACGCTTCCATTTGAATATATTACTGAACTTAGCCTGCAATTTTTGACTCACCGGGCCCAAGTTGGGGCCAGGTGTGGACTCCTTGTCAGTGCCCCAAACCAAGGAAGCGGTCAAATCGACTTGATCAGCAGCATGGGTGACGGACTGAATGCCCATCATCAGGAAAAGGCAAACCACCAAGGGCCTTATGAAAACTCTTGTTAAGGCAACGATCTTGGGCGAGGTGGTCATGGCTGCTGAGGGTGTCAACTTTGTGGCTGATTGAGGCATTTATCCTAGGGTTAGGTTCGGGGAGGTGGCAATGGCAAATATCAATCGGGGCTGACCCAAACCACAGAGACACGTTCGACCTGAGAGCGAAATGAAATCAATCCTGAGTTAGCCTGCCTGCTCTCGATAGCATGGCTAGGCTCCTGGATCATGCCCATGGGATTTGAAACTGTTTTCAGGCCCACCGGATTCATGGTCTGAACGGGGCGGTTAAACCAGACAATGGCCAAGGCAACCAATACTCCCACCGCGTATGGCAGGCGACTGAACAATCTTTTCCAATTGAATCGAGCCTCAGACCTTCTAGGGCCGCTGGCTTCGGTTGCCTGCTCTGACCTCTCCAAGCGATCCATCACGCCTTGACAGAAAAATTCAGGTCGACAAGGCATGGGAAACTGGCGTTCAGGCACTGTTTGCTCCCAGCGCCGTTGAATGGCTAGCTGGTCGTAGAGTTGTTGCCAATGCGAGTTACTTTGAAGCTGGCGACGGAGCCGGTCAGCATCCTCAGCCGAGAGCTCTCCATCCATCAAAGCCTGAAGTTGAAACCGTATTTCGTCTTTCATTTTTCCAAGAGTTTTCCCTCGATCAAGGGACCAAGCAGGATCGCCATACGCTTGCGTGCATAGTAGAGACGAGACATAACCGTTCCTATAGAGCATTGCATGGCATCAGCTATTTCCTTGTAAGTCATATGTTCATAGGTGTGCATGAGGATCACCGATCGATGCTCATCACTCAGTGATTTCAATGCTTGATCAACCAAGGCTTGTTTTTCCTCAAGCTCCAGTCGTTCCAGAGGATCCACGTCAACCACAGGCAGTTTGCCTTCAGCGTGACTGTCGATCTCCTGCATGGCTTCCAAACTCTGATCAAAGCGCCAGCGCTTGGATTTTCTCAGATAATCCAGGCAGACATTAATCGTCACTCGGGTCATCCATGTTGAAAAAAGACTTTGCCCGGCAAACTGTTCCAACCTCTGCCAAGCCTTGATCCAAGCCATCTGAGCCATATCAAAGGCGAGATCCTCATCTCGTAGCATGGCATAAGCTCGATGGTAGACCCGGCTGGCATACCGATGAACGAGCACTTCAAAAGCGTCCTTGCAACCAGCCTGTGCCTGAGCAACCAACTCGGAGTCGCCTCGTGGATCAGCCCAGGAGGTCTCGGATGCTAGTTGGGACGGATCGGACACCTTCTCTATTCAGCTTGGGTCAAAGTTTACCCTTGGTGCTTGGGATCTGATCGGCGATGCGGGGATCATGCGAACAGGCAAAATCAACTGCCTTAGCAAAGGCCTTGAAGAGGACTTCAACCACATGATGCGGCTCCTCTCCATAGAGCAGTTCAAGATGAAGATTACAGCGAGCTGCATTGGCAAAACCCTGAAAAAACTCTCTCGCAAGGCCAAAGCGAAACCGAGAGGACATGTCTTGCTCCATTTCCTCGGCCTGGATGATGCGGTATCCCATTTCGTCCATTCCCTTCCATACCAAATAGGGTCTGCCACTGAAATCGATCACGCACCGGGCCAGGCATTCATCCATAGGGACATAAGACTCACCCGTAAAAGGGTTGCGCGGATCAAAAGCAAAGCCATAGCGTTTGATTCCCTGTTTGTCTCCTAGGGCTTCCACAAAAGCCTCTCCGAGAGCGATCCCACAGTCTTCAACCGTATGGTGCCCATCTACCTCAATATCCCCCTGACAGACCAGATCCAGATCCACCACGGCATGACGAGCAAACAAATCAAGCATGTGATCAAAAAATGGAATCCTGGTTCGATTTCGATAGGTTCCACTTCCATCGAGGTCCAGGGAAAGTCGGACATGGGTCTCCCCTGTCTTTCGATCGATCGATGCATGACGACGGCGCATGAGGCCTTGATATCTCACTTTGAAAGGACCAACAAGAGTCAATATTTCAGCCCGCCGTGCGTAACCCAGTCGAAGCACCGATCTGCTCCTGATTGAGCACCTGCATGCCGGCAAGTTTCCACTCACCATCGATGGCCTTAATCTTAATTTCCGCTACATAGGCGTGGGTACGCTCGTGGATATGGCCCCAGTGCTCCACTGTCCCACTGACCTGCCATTCAATGGCCATTTCAAACGCCTGTTCAGAATGCCTCCGAAGGATGGGTTCGCCTTGGATCCAGCTAACCTCTCGAACTCGAGAATGAGCTCCACCCTGCCCTTCAATGGTCAAACCCTTCTTGATCTCCAGATAAAGCGATTCTAGGTAGCCACCCTCAGCACTCCGCTCAAGGGCATCGTATACCTGATCATCCTCATGATAATCAAAAGCTCGATAGATATTCCTGACAAGCACCTCAGCTATGCGCGATTGTTCCAAAACAACAGGCAAAGGCGGGGTTCTAAAAGGATGCCGCAGGGTGATTGCCCCATTACCCGGGATAAGAAACCAGCAGAGCAGGCCAGCAAAAATACCCATGCAGCCTCTGGCCATTGATTTGCGCCAGAAAGCATGCAAGGCAATGATCAAACAGAATGATGAGAGAACCGGAAGTCGCAGGGTCGGCATGGGGGGAGCTTGGGGTAGTGTTAACCAAGAATGATCACTTGCATTGTTTGAAGCGCTATCAGGATTGAGCCACTCCCATTGAGGTTCGTTTTCGGTAAAAAAGAACCGTTCACCTGGACCGTCCAGAACGTAGAGCATGGTGTTTAAGAGTGGGGTTGATTCATTAAAATGCTTCCAGTGAACCGATACGGCTTGCGGGATCCCCTTGGTTGGAAAACTCAAAATCATGCCCACTCGAGCGTTAGCCACCCCTACCCTTCGGGGCTTGGCTTCATTAGCAAAATCTCGGATGTCCAAGGTGTAGAAAGAGAGTCGATCCAGTCGGGGATTCACTTTAACCCCTTCGATGTTTACCTCGCAGGCATTGGGCAGAAAAGATTCCAGAGAATCAGCTAAAGCTTGCTGCTCTTGGACCGAGAGAAAATCTGGATCAGCTCGGCTGACGGGCAGCCAGGTTTCCAGAGTCAACAAAGGAACCAGAATCTCGAGGCGCGTTTCATGAGGTTCGACATACAGGTAAGCATAGGTGGCACTGTAGCTTGTGATGCCCAGCAGTGACTCCCTTCTTTGCTTCATCCACTCTCTTCGCTCCTTCCAATAAGAACGGTCATTTCTGGGTGGATTTTCCCAATCGAGAGCAACCGAGTGAGGGGCGCGCGGCCCCAGTTGAACCGGAAAATCAAGTCTAGCTCCATTTTGAAGCAGGATCAGATCCATCACCGATGGGACGGGAGCCTCATCACCGCCAAATTGTTGGGTGAAAGTGAGGTAGTCAGGGCGCTCAGGAAGGATCAGAGCCAAGCGGTAATACACGCCAAAGTCCATCACTTGATCCAGTCGAACACCCTCTTCTGGGATTTCATCCAAGTCGATTTCCGAATAATTTCCCTGCAAAGAACTGCCATCTTGGAGAAACACCCGGAAATATTTTGAAAGGAAGAGCCGGTGTTCCCCAGCGGCACGTATCAAGTCAGATTTAGAAACGACCTGATCTCCGTTAGCTTGAAGTTCCTGATAAAGCACCAGATCTTCCACGAGGATGCGCAATTCCACCTCGACCCTGTCAGGGTATATGTCAGCGACGGCGGTACTCAGGGAGATAGGATGTGCCTGCAATCTGAGCCATCCCTGCAGGAGGAGGCTCAAGATTAAAAAAACTGCGTGACGGTGAGACCTGCCCAAGACCCAGAGACAGCGCTGTGACATGGGTTGGACTCTAAGGACTGCAACCAAAAAGGAAAGCGGTAAGAAGAATCCATGGCCAGCGCCACAAAGGTTCGATATATCATTTGAAATCAATAGTTTTTTGATTATGTTTAATGCTGAGCTTGTGGTTTTTTTCACTGAAACACATAGCCGCAATAAAAAAGCCATCATGGAGCGTCGGGGGTTTTTGAGACTATCTGCCTGTTTACTGGGGAGCTTTGCTACCCTTGAAGGCTTTGCTGTTTCCAACACCTATCGAATTGTCCGCGGGGATACGCTTTCGGGTATTGCCCAAAAGTTCGATACCACCGTATCAAAACTCAAACAGCTTAATCAGCTTAGCTCGGACAAAATTCTTTCAGGTCAAACCCTTAAAGTTCGAGAGACGGTGACTTCCTCTCTGGAGTCTTCGGTTGTGGCTGAAATAGCTAAGGCCCCCATCAATCGATCCAAGTGGAAACATGTGATCGTGCATCACAGCGCCACCACCCAAGGCAGCGCGAAAAGCTTCCATCAAGCTCACCTGAGGCGCGGTATGGCCAATGGGCTTGCTTATCACTTTGTCATTGGCAACGGAAGGGGCAGCGCTGACGGTGAGATCGAGGTGGGGCATCGCTGGCGTGGTCAACTCAACGGAGGCCACGTCAAGAACGAGTGGTTTAACGGTAACTCCGTAGGCATCTGTTTGGTGGGGAATTTTGAGAAATCAAAGCCCACAACCCGACAAATGCAGAGCCTGCATCATCTTCTGGGCCATCTCAAGGGGGGCGGGCTCTTCAACCGTCAGCTTAGGCTATTCGCTCACAAAGAACTTCCAAGGGAGCAAACGCTCTGTCCGGGTAGGCACCTTGACCTCAAAGCACTGCACCGGACCTACGGTCGATTACCTAGCTGAGCCTGTCCAGCTCTGAGCCTACCCAGCTGAAGCCACTGCCTGGGCCTTGATTTGACGCACCATCGCGTTGAGCCCCGTACTTCGCGTAGGGCTGAGATGTCGGTCCAAACCCAACCTACCGAACACTTGCTGTTCATCGTAGCTAGCAATTTCTGGCAAGGTTTTGCCTGAAAACATGAGATGAAGGATGTAGACTAACCCCTTGACGATCTGTGAATTGCTATCGGCATGAAAGGTAAGGCACGGAGGCATCTGATCGTCTATCTCAGCCTTGAGCCAAACCGTGGCCTGACACCCCGTCACTCGGTTCTCTTCGATTTTATCGGCATCGGGCATTGGCGCCAGGGTTTGGCCTAACTCCATCACGTAGGCGTAACGATCCTCCCAGTCGCCAAGGATTTCAAAATTCTCAATCAGTGTTTCAATCGTCATGCATTCAGTGAAAAATATCTCAGTTTGATTTTCCATGCTGAGTGACCCAGTCGGTCGCGCAGTGGCGGGCCCATTGGTCTGCAGCTAGGATTTGTTCTAGCGTGGGATGAGGCACAACCTCATGAACTCCCATCACCTCTGACACCATCCGCCAAATATCATTAAATGCAACCAATCGATCACAAAACGCCTCTACTGCCACTTCGTTTGCAGCGTTCAAAACTGCCGGCATGGTTCCACAGGTCAGCCCAGCCTGACGAGCGAGTTTGAGAGCTGGGAATCGGTCCTCATCAGGAGCCTGGAAAGTGAGGGAGCCAATAGTCGCCAAATCGGTCTGAACCCGATCACTCGATACACGGTCTGGATAGGTGAGCGCATATTGGATAGGCAGGCACATGTCAGGGGTGGATAGCTGGGCAATCATAGAGCCATCACAGAATTCAACCAAGGAATGGACCACGCTCTGAGGGTGCACGATCACCTTGACTCGATCCATACCTATATTGAAAAGCCATCTCGCTTCAATCATCTCAAGCCCCTTGTTGAACATCGTAGCCGAGTCGATGGTAATTTTCCGCCCCATGACCCAAGAGGGATGCTGAAGGGCCTGCTCGAGAGTGATGGCATCGAAGGCCTCCTTATCAAGCATACGGAAGGGGCCTCCCGAAGCCGTCAGCCATAGAGATCGAACCGACGATTGGGGTTTATCCTCCAGGCATTGGAAAATAGCCGAATGTTCTGAGTCCACGGCCAACACCCTGACCCCATACCGAGCAGCCTCCTGCATCACGAGTTCACCTGCCATGACTAGGATTTCCTTGGATGCCACCGCAATGTCTTTCCCTGCACGTATCGCCGCTAAGGCCGGCTCCAGTCCAGCAATCCCCACAATGGCGATCAGGACAATGTCTGCTTCGGGCAAGGTCGCCAACTGAATGAGTCCATCCTGACCAAAAACTGTTTCAATTTCAGGTTCCAGGCCTTGTCTCAGCTGATCTATAGAACTGGAATCAGCCATGCCAATCATGGTGGGTTGCAATTGATTGGCCTGGTCCCGAAGCAGGTCCACATTGCGGCCAGCGGCCAAACCAATCAGACGAATACGATCTGGCAAGTCCTTGGCAACTTTAATGGTGCTGGTCCCGATGGATCCGGTGCTTCCAAGCAAAACAACTTGCTTCATGAGACCTCCCGCTGAAAGAGATTCAAATACAAATACATTAAGGGCGCATTGAAAAGCAGGCTATCCACCAGGTCAAGGGCACCACCAATTCCTGGAAGAAAAGCTCCTGAGTCCTTGACCCCGGCTTCCCGTTTGAGCAGCGATTCCACAAGATCCCCAAGCACCGCTCCAATACCTAATACCAAACCAAGCCCGATGAGATGCCAGAGCGGCAGATGCCCTAAATGATCAGAGGCCAACCGCGAGAAGAGCCACCCGAAAAAACCAGCAAACAAGAGGGCCCCAGCAAAACCTTCCCATGTCTTCCCTGGGCTTACTTTGGGTATCATTTTGTGTTTTCCCAACAATGAGCCCACAAGGTAGGCCCCCATATCGCTGAATTTGGTATGGATGACCATTAAGATTAAATACCATTTTCCCACTTCACCTCCGTGACGAAAAACACCTATTAAGCAACCCATCATGATGAAGACATATCCCCAACCAAAGCTGTATCGAGCCACAAGCGACCAACGATTTTCCACATAACGAAAGTGAAAAAGCAAGTAGCAGCACCCACACCAGACCAACCCAAGGCACCAACTAGAGGCTTCGGCTGGAAGGTGCGGAAGCCAGATGCTTTGACTCAGGAAGCACAAAGCCAGATAAACAACCCCAAAAAGGCAAGACAAGCCAGCAACCACTGGGTGAACCAAGAGACCAGCCATCTTGAGATATTCCCAGAAAGCCCCCATGGACAGAGATAATAAAATGATTGCAGCAGAAACCCATGACAACGATTGGCTTTTGGCGAAAAGCCCAAACACCACAATACCCCAGAGAAATACTGTGGTGACAAGCCGGTAAAGAAACACCTTGGGTCGACTAGGCTGACGATGAACGGGGTTAGGTTGTGGGTTGGGTTCAGACATATCTAGTCAGCATCTAGCATCAAACCTTGCCAAAGCGTCGATCTCGAGACGCATAAGTTTCGATGGCGCCCAACAAATGTTCCCCGCTGAAGTCAGGCCAAAGCACATCCGTCACGACCCATTCAGCATAGGATATTTGCCAGAGAAGGAAGTTGCTCACCCTCATCTCACCACTGGTACGAATCACCAGATCAGGATCAGGCATGGCATGTGTGTTCAGGTGCGAAGCAATAGTTGACTCGCAGATCTCTTCGGCAACAAGTTCCCCCGAAGCCACCTTGTCAGCAATGCGGCGCATACTTTCCACAAGCTCCTGTCGCCCCCCGTAGCTCAACGCCAACACCAAGGTCAGCCCGTCATTGTGTGAGAGACTCTGGATGCTTGCATCCAGCTGCTGACGTGCCTTTTCTGGCAAGCGTTCAAGCTGACCGATGGCCGCTAGCCGAATATTGTTCTCATTCAGTTCCGGGATCTCAGTCCTGAGAAAGCGGGTCAGGTAACCCATGATGGTGTTGACCTCATCCGCTGGCCTGGACCAATTTTCGGCTGAAAAGGCATAAACGGTCAAATACCCCACACCAAGCCGGCTAGCAGTGCGTAATACAGACCTGAGGGCCTCCATGCCTCGACGGTGCCCAACGGTACGTGGCAGACGACGCTGGCTAGCCCAGCGTCCATTGCCGTCCATGATGATGGCAATGTGCCCAGGAATTCGTTCCCTCGCCCTGTCACTGAGTTGGTTCAGAGGTTGGGACATCGTGCGCTTGTAGGGGTAGCCAGAAAAACCACCCAGTCAATTAGCTCAAATGAATGATTTGGCTGCGATCGGGTCCCACCGATACCGAAGAGAGACGGCAGCCAGCCATCTGACTCAAAGCTTTCAGGTAAGCGCGGGCCTTGAGGGGCAGCTCCTTCCAACTCTGAGCAGAGGAGGTGTCACGCTTCCATCCCGCAAAGGACTCATAAATCGGTTGACAGGCTTCCAGTGTCTCATGGCTTGCTGGCATGTATTCAAGTCGTTTTCCCTTGAAACGATAGGCGACGCAAACCTTGATTTCATCCAGTCCGTCGAGCCCGTCTAAGTTGGTGACCGACAAGTCATCGAATCCATTGACCATGCTGGCATGCCGAATCATGACCATGTCGAGCCAACCACAGCGTCTAGCGCGCCCGGTAGTGGCTCCAAACTCTCTCCCCATCCCGTGAAATAAATCCCCCAAGCCATCGTCCTCTGTCGGGAAAGGACCCTCTCCCACTCGAGTCGTGTATGCCTTCATCACCCCGACCACTCGGCTCACACGATTCGGAGGCACTCCAGAACCGGTACAAGCACCCCCAGCTGTTGTGGAGGAGGAGGTCACGTAAGGATAGGTACCATGATCGATATCCAGAAAAGTGCCTTGAGCGCCTTCAAAAAGCATACGCTTGCCCGAACCCATGGCATCATGAATCAGAGGCAGCGTATTGGTAACAAACGGTTTCAATCGTTTGGCGGCCTGAAGGTAATCCTCAAGGATTCGCTGATAGGAGAGTGGTTTAACCCCATTGGCTTTCAGGATAGCATTATTAACGCGCAGTCGGTCCTTAAGCAACTTTGCGAATCGATCAGGCTGCATCAAATCACCCAGCCGAATGCCCTGCCTGGAGGCCTTGTCCATGTAGGTTGGACCAATACCGCGCTTGGTAGTCCCAATTTTCCCTTTGCCTCGTGATGTTTCTCTCAGCGCATCGAGTTCCCGATGATAAGGCATGACAAGGTGAGCATTTTCGCTGATGTAGAGTCGTTTGTTGACCTTGATGCGAAGTTTCTTGAGTCCATCAAGTTCGTGGACCAGGTGCACAGGATCCATCACCACACCATTGCCAATCACACAAACCTTGTTGGGGTGAAGGATGCCTGAAGGGATCAGGTGCAGGACGTATTTTTTCTTACCCACCCAAACGGTATGGCCAGCGTTATTGCCACCTTGCATGCGAATCACCAGATCCGCGTCCTCAGTAAGCACATCGACGACCTTCCCTTTCCCTTCATCCCCCCACTGGGCCCCTATCAAAACTGTATTGGACATAAATGAATGATGTTGACAGTAAAAAGCCCCGAACAAACTTCGGGGCCTTGAGAAGATTTAAATAGTTAATCTCGAGAAAGTCAACCAGGCTTGAACACTACTGTTCACCCAGACCAAGCGGGTTAGTGAGACTGTCAATCCCAGGAAGGCCAACTGACGGCACATCAAGCCCATCGGACTCTGCGCCTGAAGCATCGACTTCCTCAGGCTGTTTCAACAACTCTGAGCGATTCTTCAGCAACGTATCCACCGTCCACTTGGAGACCCAAAAGACCACCCCATCCAGCGCCTGTTCACTTTCAAGCTTCTTGTTGAGTTCGGCAACACGCTCGGCGTGCTCCTGGTCGAGCTTTTCCTTGTCCTCTTCCTTCTCGTTCTCTTCAGGAACTCGCTCGGCAGCTATGGAGGCCGAGACAGACACTTGCATGGGGTGTTCCTCATCAGCGTTAGGCTTACCCAACTTGATCGCATAGGAAAAACCGTCGAATGTCTCCAATTCGGCAGCAATGGGGGCATCCAAACCAAGATCATCTAGGTTGGTGTCGGGCCCCACCACATCATTGAAGCTAGGAGATGAAAGGACGTTCTTGAGACTGTAGGACCGGCTGGAGTCCAATTCCTCTCCCTCTGCCAAACCCGCTAGCACCATGTCGGCGGTATCCGATTCACGGGTGACATGCCAACTGTTTGTCGATTCAGGATGGGTAAGGGATATGGATTTGAGTTTTTCAACCTTGAAGAAAGTCTTGTCCAGCCACTGGCTGGCTTCGGTGTTCACGCTGCTGAATGCCTCGGATACCTGGCTGATACGATTGATATCTCCATCAGCCATCAGGTAACGGCCATCGGGGAATTCCCCGCCTCCAAAGCTGGAGGATTCAGACTTCTTCATGGATTGCTTGCCAAGAAGCAATTTGCCCAAAACTTTGTCCTCCTTACCTGTAAAAGTAAGCAGGGTCCCCGCTTTGTCACCACTTCCCGGCTCAAGCAATTCAAGACGCCCTAGCTGGCTCTCCCCCACCTGCATAGGGCGAAGGGTTTTCACCTCGCTCACTTGGATGAGTAAGTCGCGGATTTTGGCAAAGTCTGCCGCATAGGAACCGCGCTGCTCTACTTTCCAGGTTTCTTCAGTCTTGAGGAGTGTGACCTCCCCATTGGCATCCTGGATACTGAGTTTCTCAACCTCATTCAAGGGGAACTCGGGCATAACCTGGCCGCCTATGCTGGCCTCTCCCTGGCTCCATGACTGATTTCGCTTTTGTACCAGTATCCACCCGATCACTGCGACCGCCAAAAAGGCGACGACGAGTTTGGAGAGTTGTTTATTGTTCATCGTGCTGCGGTTTTCTTTGATTTTCTGTAGGCACTAACAAGTCCGAAAAGAGTGACTAAAGCAGGCACAGCCGCAATATTCGTCCATTTCAAACGGTTTTGTAGTGAATCGACATCCTTGCGAAGGTTACGGCGCATTTCCTTGAGGTCCGTGGCGACCTGCTTGTTGGTTTCCCTAAGCTTCTCAAGCTCTTGCTGCTGCTCTGGGGTCAGCACAAAACGTTGGCCTTGATTGGCGTCCTGACGCGTCCGTTGGATATCGTTGATTTTCTGTTCGGCTTCCCGTTTCTTTTCCTCCAGCTCATTGATCTTTGCCTGATAGCTGTCCCGAGCCTGTTCCTGCATTTCGCGAATACGAGTGAACGGCCGAGTCATGGTGGCCCTACCACGAACCGTGATGAGCCTTTCATCACCTGCCATCTGTTCCACTGAGGCCTGAACCAGCGGCACATTACCGTTGAGCAACTGAACCATACGTGCGCCGAGAAAATTCTGCTGGCTGACACCAAAGCTGTCATACAGGAAATCTGCATCCGCATACAGAAGCACCGCTGCTCCCTGTTTTGACTCCTTGAGCGGTTCGTCCGCTGGTGGTTGAGGATCCTCCGAATCGAGGTCTTCTTCAGCGTCCGCTCCTGGCTTACCTCCAGGGAAGGCCGTTTTGAACGAACCGGTTAGACGCATGCCTAGGGAATATTCTTTGTCCTCGGCCTTGAAATCCTTCAGGACCTGTTCACCTGACAGACGCGCCATGAAGGCATCCACAAGCTGGGACTGATCGGTCGAATGAATCAGAATAGTTTGTTCCAAGCCCTCAGCTGGGGTTCCAGTAAATCCACCTGCAAAAGGGAGCATCAACTGGTCTGTCTGGCTGGTAACGACGTCTCCGGTGTTAATCCCCTTGTCATCCACAAACAAGAAACAGGGCTGCATTTGTGGTTGAACGCCTCGCTGGAAGGAGATTTCACGAGCAAAGGATCTATCAGCGACCACTTTACTTGTATCAAACTCTAACCCCCAAGCAGCTAACAAAGAATCCAGGTTGCTGGAAGATGGAGGGGGGCCCATCATATTGTTGCCGTTGGGGCTCGGGGTTTGGTCCACGATGGCCAGAGGATCTAGGAACGCGACCACCTTGCCCCCACCTAGGAGGTATTGATCTACCGCAAATTGAGTTTCCTGGGAGATATCCTTAGGATGAATCAACACCAGCAGATCTAAGTCCGAGTCAATGCTGTCGGAGCTTAGGGGTAATTCACGCACCTCAAAGTCCTGCTGAAGTTGGCCAATGATGAACCAGGCTGGCTGCTGTTGAGCTTGCCCCATTTGCATCATCATGGGGTTGGGCTGTTGACCAAAGACAGGCAAGGCACTCATCACCCCAACAACGGGTTTGTCTTCAACGACTACCTGAGTGATCGCTCGAGTCAGATCGTATTCCAACAGGGTCTCACGCTGAGGATCCAGAAAAGGTATCGCGACAGTGGTATCCAGCATGCTGATGGCCATGCCAAGATAGATGGATTCCCCGATGGAGATCATCTGCCCTGTCACGCCATCCATAGCGGCCGAATCAGCTGCATCGGAATCGGGCTCCGGATTGAATTTGGTAATCTTCAGATGCCCGTTGGCGTACTGTGCATATTCATCGAGCAAATCCTCTACGTGACTGATGTAATTTTTGAGTTGGACTGGCATCAGCTTATCATCCCGCGTGGCATAGAAGCGGATGTCCACGTCAGTATCCAGGTCCCCAAGGATTTGTTTTGTGCCCTGTGAAAGGGTGTAGAGCTTTTCTGCCGTCCAGTCAAAACGAAGCGGGGTAAGCAGACCCGATATCAAGTTGAGCACCACCAGCAGCACTAGCATGATGCCAACGCCGACAAATGAATAAGCTATGAATCCAGATTGTTTGTTGTTCATGATTTGAGTGGAGTTGGTTTCAGTTGGTTCGGAGGCTTCTTAAGATCACACTTGTGGTGAAGAGGCAAAAGCCAATCAGGGACAAAAAGAAAATGATATCTCTAGAATCCAGCACGCCTCGTTGAAAACTGAAAAAGTGGGTCATCACACTGAATGAGGATACTGTGTCCACCAACCATCCCGGAGCCCATTGGATGAGCATGTCGGTCACGGGGGGGAAACCCGCCAGGATGAGGAACAAGCAAATCACCACTGAGAGGATGAAGCTAATCACCTGATTGCGGGTCAAGGCTGAGGTCATGCTGCTCACAGCAAGATAGCCACCAGCCAGGAAAATGCTTCCAATGTAGCCGCAAACAATTGGTCCATAATCAGGATCACCCAGATAACCTGTGGTGAAAACGACCGGAAAGGTAAGGAGCAGGGCCAAAGCCAAAAAGGCCCACGAGGCTAGGAATTTCCCGACAATGGTGTGCCATGGAGCCACAGGCATCGTTAGCAAGAGCTCCATGGTTCCTTGGCGTCGCTCCTCGGACCAGAGTCGCATGCCCACCGAGGGCACCAGGAAGAGATAAATCCAGGGGTGCCAGGTAAAAAACGAAGAGAGGCTGGCCTCTTCACGTTCGAAAAACTGTCCCAGTTGGCTGCTAAAGGTAAAGAAACCAATCAGGGCAAGAAATATCACAATAAATACAAACGCAACAGGGGTCGCGAAATAACCTTTCCACTCACGTTTGAGCACACACCAGATGTTGGATCGAGTTTGATTCATGCTGCCTTACCTCCTTCTTTAATCGTGTCGGGTTTAGTGATGTCCCTGAAAACTTCGTCCAGACGACCCTCCTGCCGATTGAGCTTGAGTATGCGCCATGACTCGCGATGGATCAGGTCAGAAATTTGTTCGCTCAAAGAACCCGACTCCCTGGCCTCGGGTTTCACGGAAACCTCAGCATGAGTGGCATCTTCAGAAAGGAGTGTCACATGCTCGACACCGCTGAGCTGTTGAAGTTTCTCGCGAACCATGGTCCCGGAAACGCCCCCAATGCGCAGGTGAACGGTTCCTGCGTTGCGCGAGCGGTTTTTGAGTTCATCTGGGGTACCATTGGCCACGATCTCGCCCCTGTCGATAATGATGGCTCGAGAACAAACAGCTTCAACTTCTTCAAGGATGTGGGTTGAGAAAATAATGGCCTTTTTCTCACCCATCCGTTTGATGATCCCTCGCACTTCATGCTTCTGGTTCGGATCCAAACCATCGGTAGGTTCATCCATAATCAGCACATCCGGATCATGAATGATGGATTGGGCAAAGCAGGTACGGTGGCGGTAACCTTTGGAAAGCGTATCCACACTCTGGTGCAAGACCGATTCGAGGAAGCACAAGTCGACGACGCGATGAATGGCTCGTTTGCGATCTCCCCCGCGAATACCGCGGATTTCAGCTGCGAAATCAAGGAAACCATGGACGGTCATATCCGGGTAGCAAGGGGCACTCTCAGGCAAGTAGCCCATCAAACGCTTGGCATGGATTGGCTGATCAATGATGTTGTGATCCCCTACCCTGACCTGACCCTCGGTTGGGGGGATAAAACCGGTAATCATGCGCATGGTGGTTGATTTCCCAGCGCCATTGGGCCCCAGAAACCCTAGGACCTCGCCGCGCTCAACCTGAAAGGAAATACGATTGACGGCAATTTTAGGGCCAAATGCCTTCACTAATTTTTCGACATGAATCATGTTCGCTAACTCCTTTAAATTCTATAAGTCTTTGAAATCAAATTGGCGCCACGACTTCAAGTTACATTTTTGTAAGGAACCAACCACCCTGAGCGGTCAGCCACAACAAGCGCCTACTGGATCGGCCAATATGATCGTTAATCGATAGCTTTTCAATCCTGCAAATACACAAATTCCGAACCGACCGCATCAGCAAAGCGCATACCCAAAGGAGTCGGACGAAAGTGGTCTTTTTCGACCACAGCAAGACCACGCGATTGGATTGACTGCATCTGCTCGCCCCATAGCTGTGTAGGATGATGCCCAAATCTTTCCTCAAACAACTTGAAGTCAAGTCCCTGATTCATCCTCATCGCAAAAGCAGCCCATTCACCTTGCTGAACCGGAGGGATTAGGGTCTCCTCCGACACGATCCCCCTTCCACCTGACTGCACCCCATCGCAATAGAGACTGGTGTTGGACACGTGTTGACGTCGAACACCCTGAACATATTCTGTGGAAGAAGGGCCGGCAGCATGATAGTCACCAGCTCGCCAGTAATGGATATTGTGTTGGCAGGCCCAGTGAGGCACGTCGATGGGTAATTGAGATGTTTGATTTCGGGCGAAGTTCGCCACCTCATACTGATGATAACCCGCTGCGGTCGATCGATCGATCAGGCTCTCATACATACTTTCTATGAGATCTTCATCCACATCGAAAGCACCAGCCTTCATTTGATGGAATAGCGGGGTATCGTCTTCATAGATCACCTCGTAAGCAGAGAGATGTTCCGAATTCAGCGCGTGAATGGTATCGAGGGTATCATGCCAGATCTTAAGATCCTGCCCTGGGATCCCGAACATCAAATCGAGGTTGATATTCTCAAAGCCTGCCCCCCTCAAAATTTCAAAGGAACGAAAGACTTGCTCCCTACTGTGGATGCGTCCGAGACGCTCTAATAAGTGAGCATCCATGGATTGCACCCCCATGGATATGCGATTGACGCCTCCTTGTTTCAGGAGCTGGGCTTTTTCCTTAGAAACCGTTGCCGGGTTACACTCAACGGTCCATTCAGGAATCTGGCCCCATCCCATGCCATGCATGCAATCTAGGATGGTCTCCCACTGATGCAGCGAGAGTATCGAGGGGGTCCCACCACCAAAAAAGATCGTTCGTGGTTGGAGGGATGGTCCGAGCTGTTTCAGCTCCCCACAAAGCGACTCCACGAAGCGCTGGACTTGCTCGGGTTTGAGCAGTTCGGAATAAAACGCACAGTACTCACATTTGTGCGAGCAAAACGGAACGTGGATGTAAAGTGAAGGAACCGGTGTATCCACAAAAGACCCATCTTACTGAAGCCTTACCCGCGAGGGAAAGAGCCCGAGAAATACCGAATTAACCGGGATTTTGGCGAAGAGCCTGCATGGCCCCTCAGATGGGTTACATCATCAAACCGCGCTGAACATTTTGCGCCTTCAAGCCCTTGTCACTCTCGATCAACTCGAAATTGACAACCTCACCCTCATTGAGGGTCTTGAAGCCATCGCCACTGATGGCAGTATGATGGACAAAAATATCCTCACCTGATTCATCCTGGACGATGAATCCAAAACCTTTTTTGTTGTCAAACCACTTGACGCGACCGCTAGCCATAAAATTTTTCTAAGAGAGATTAAAGTTGATGTGATACGAATCTTTGAGCACGGACAACCCAAATCGCTAGACAAGCCAAGCGACTAGCATTGCACTGATTGCTCAGGAATATGCGTAGATTATCTTTCGACCCAGCACCGTCAAGAGATACTTATTCAATTTTAACAAAAAATGAGTTTGTTTAAAAAAGAAGGAGCCAATCAGACCATGTCAGGGCTGTGCATGAGGCAAGGCTTGGCTAAACCAGGGCATCAAGCACTTCCTTTGAGCTGCAGCGTCTTGCCTCCTTGCTACTTGGTTTTCTCAGCTCCCACACATCTATCTCAACCAGGCAAAGCACATGGGAAGCTCCCAGTTCGCAGGCAATTTTCCACTGCTTGCTGCCTCCTCCCGGCGTCATGGCCCATTCTACTTTGAATCCGGCTTCGCGCAGCGACTGCACCATCGACAAAGCCGCGGCACGCTGTGACTCCTCTGTCAACTGAACAAAGACATCGCAAACAGAGCTGGGTTGGGGAAAAAGCCCCTTCTCTCGAAGCATGTCCGCCAGCACGACATCCCCCATACCGAAGCCAAGTGAGGGCAGGTCCACTTTGCCAGCTGACAGCAAGCCGATGAGGTGATCATACCGCCCACCTCCTGCAATGGCTCTGAATTCCCCCTTCCTGTCAAACGCCTCAAAGACAGTCCCTGTATAGTAAGCCAAGCCCCGAATAACGCCATAATCAACGCGGACGAAGTCCTGCATGTTGCGAGCCTCTAACTGGGTCAGGATTTGCTGCAAAGGTTCATTGGGTATGGCCTGATCGATGAACGCCATTACCTCGTCGTAGCCAATCCCCAGAGACTTGAGCTTATCGCGACTGTGTTCGGGAGACTCGCGCTCGAGCTTGTCGATAATCTGATAGAAGGTATAGGCCTGCGAGTGATCAGCACACCGTTCCTTGAAAAAAGCTTCCCAAGCATCACGGCTACTTAGGCGGATCACAAAATCCTCATGCGTTAACCCAAGGCCTCTGAGCACATCAATGCAGAGAGCGATTAGTTCAGCATCTGCCGCTGTTGCGGGTTCACCGATGATATCAGCATTCAGTTGAAAATGTTCTCGTAGCCTCCCTTTTTGCTGACGCTCGTAGCGGAAAAGCTGTGGGATCGAAAACCATTTGATGGGTTTTCGGTAATTCCTTGCATGGGCAGCCACCATGCGAGCAAGGGTCGGTGTCATCTCTGGGCGCATCGCCACGTCTCGATTGCCCTTATCGGTAAAATGATAGAGTTGATGAACGATTTCCGAGCCGCTTTTGGCAGTGTATAGCTCGAGGGTTTCAAGGGGTGGCCCATCATATTCCCGAAAACCGTAACGAGCCACCACCTCTCGCCAGGTAGCAAAAATGTGAACACGCTCGGCCATCCTTGCCAAATCAGGGTGCGGGATGGGGTCAGGAAAGAAATCCCTGAAACCCGGTAATCGTTCATGACGCTTCATAAAAAAAATCCGCCTGCGACAGCTAGTTCAATGCCCAGCGTGCAAGCGGAAGTGTTGGCAATGAATTCGGCCCCAATCAGAACCGCTCTGCCGTCTTGGATAATGCCTTAGTCTTGAGGAGTCAACCTGATTACAGCTTCTTTCATTTCCTTACCGGGCTTGAACTTGACCACTGCCCGTGGGGGGATTTTGACATCGCGCTCGGGCTTGTTTGGGTTTCGCCCCACCCTTGCCTTGCGGATTTTGACCTCAAAGACGCCGAAGTTTCTGAGCTCGACAGTCTCTCCTTTGGAGACTGCTTCGGAAATGTAGTCAAGGGTCTTTTGGACTACACCTAGGACGTCCTGTTGAATCAAGCCTGTTTCAGTGCTGATCCGGACGACTAAATCTCGTTTTGTCATATAGTTGCTTGCTTATTTTTGAACAATTGAATGCTTAATTGGTTTCAGTTTTAAGATTGCTAGAACGCTTTCTAGTTTGGAACCAATGGTTTGCGAGGTCAAGCAACATTATCATAAGAATAGACTTTGGTCGGATCGGTTCTCAGGAACGCCTTGACGAACTAACCTCCGGCGATCGCCGAAACGATGGAGAGCTCATCACCATTTTGAACCAGTGTCTCCTTGCCATTCAGAAAACGAATATCCTCAGCATTCAAAAAGATGTTCACAAATCCCGGGACGTCACCGCTAGCAGAGAGCACATGAGCCTCAAGATCAGGGTGGATGGCTATTAGACCAGAAAGAGCTTCCCCGACAGTCGGAAACTCAACACTC